>Ga0207752_1000599_pt1 | contig 16920 bp, 16 predicted proteins | sample Pon2CUnioCityCA_6_FD_187272 | JGI IMG/M metagenome (GOLD analysis project Ga0207752, IMG submission 187272) | Marine sediment microbial community from Union City, CA, USA - Pond 2C Sediment 2 (SPAdes) | ecosystem: Environmental > Aquatic > Marine > Intertidal zone > Salt pond sediment ...
GGCAGCGACTGGGCTGACCAACGACTCGAAGGAAGTGAAATCCATGAAAAAGACTGCAATTGCACTCGCAGTGGCCGCCGTCGCGGCAGCTCCGCTGACCGCCCAGGCCGTTGAAACCTACGCTTCCGTGCGTATCGGCGTCGACGTTGCCGACGATGGCAACGATCTGACCGAAGATCAGACCACCATCCACGGCTTCGCTTCCCGCCTCGGCTTCAAAGGCGAAACCGATCTGGGCAATGGCCTGAGCGGCTTCGGCAAGTACGAGTTCGGCATCGGCACCGAAGGCGCCGGCACCAACGTCAGCCGCCGTCACGCGCTGGTCGGCCTGAAGGGCGACTTCGGCTCCCTGACCCTCGGCCAGACCTACCACACCTGGTACAACATGGTCGTCGGCCAGTCGGATCTGCCCTGGTGGGGCAACAACCAGGTCTTCGTCGGCCTCGCATACACCGGCCGTACTGCCCAGGGCGCAACCTATAAGGGTGACTTCGGCGGCGTTGGCGTCGGTGCCACCGTCTACATGGACAACAGCACCACCGATGACGTCGACGGTGTTGAAGCCGCTGTCTCCTTCATGGCTGGCCCGGCTTACGTCGCTATCGGTGTGCAGGATCTGGAAGTCAACGACGATGCCGCTACCGGTGTCGCTGTGAACGTCCCGGTCGGTCCGGTTGACCTGCGCGGCAACGTCGTGGTGCAGGGTGATGACACCAGCATCCACATCTACGCCGGCTTCGGTAATGCCTACCTCGACTACGGTCAGAACGACATCGATGCCACCGGCACCACCCCGTTTGGTGTGACCCTGGGCTACACCCACAGCATCGGGCCGCAGACCACCGCATGGTTCGAGTTCCAGTCCGTCGACGGTGACGACGGCGGCGACGCAGCTACCAACCTGCGCGCTGTGCTGAAGTACGACATGTAAGCAGCCGTTCTCGCCAGAGAACGACGACATGTCGAGAAAAGGGCGCCCTCGGGCGCCCTTTTCCTTGTCCGCCGAAAAATATTCCGCCGCCACTGAACATGCCGGGGCTGTTGCCTCGGGCCGGGGGCGCCGCCTCGGTCCCGTGTTGTCTCTCTTTAGTGCCCGCCGATATCGAAACGCCGCTCGCGCCATTCGCCGCCGTGGTCGTCGACGTCGCGGCTGCGCTCGACGAAGCGGCCGCGGTTGTCGGCATCCAGCAGCAACAGGGTCGAGCTGCGCGTGCCGTAGCCGCGCCCGGCGATCTCGCCGTGGATGGCGATGCTGCCCAGCAGGCGCTCGTTGGCGAGGCCGATGCCGGTGTCCGGCAGCTCGCCGTCGGCCGGGCGGGTGCTGTCGCCGAGCAGCGCGAACAGCGCCTCTTCACTGGGTTCGGCTTCGGTGACCGCCGCGGCCAGCAGCTCGCGGCCGCGGCGCACCTTCGGCCAGTCGCTGTCCAGCGGCCCGTTGCACAGGCCGTGCACGCCCGCCGGCAGCGACACCGTCGGCGCGCCGCGGTTGCTGGCGCAGTGCAGCATGGCGTCCGGCGCGGCGCCATCGGCCAGCAGCAGGTTGTAGCCGCGATAGCGCTGTGCGCGCGGCGCCAGCGTGGCGAGATAATCCGCGGCGGGCGCATCGCCCTGCAAAAAGTCGGCGACCAGCTCGCCGCGCGAGCGCGCATCCGCCGGCCCGGCTTCCAGCTCGCGGAAGTTGGTCACCGCGGCAAAGCGACCGTCGGCGGCCGCGCCCATCCAGCTTCCACCGGCTTCGAGATCGCGCCCGGCGATCATTCCGGCCGCTCCCGGCCAGCGCTGCGCCGGCTCGGTGGGTCGGGCGTAGAACTCGTCGCGATTGGCGGCGACGATCAACGGGTAGCGCGGGTGCACCCGCCAGGCGATCAGTACCAGACACATTTCAGCGCTCCCCAAGGGCCGCTCGGCCTGCGGCGATGCCGGTCTCGCGGCGCAGCCACCACTGGCACAACGGCATGCTGACCAGCAATAGCGCGGCCAGCGCCACCAGCAGCGGCATGCCCTGCAGGCGGCCGTCATCGGCGGAGTCCAGCAGCTGCGAGCCGAGCCAGCCGCCGAGCGCGCTGGCGGCACTCTGCACCGCGGAGTTGAGCGACATGAAACCGGCGCGCTCGTGCTCCGCGGGTACGTTGGTGAGCGTCGTCACCATGCTGGCGTTGCGCAGCGTGATGGCGATCAGCAGGGCGGCGAAGGCCGGCGCCACCCAGGCGCCGGAGACGGGCGCGACGAAGGTCGGCAGCAGCAACAGCAGGCAGATCGCAGTGGCGCCGGCGCCGGTGGCCAGGGTGCCGTAGCGGTCGCTGGCGCGGCCGCCCAGGCGCAGCGCGAAAAAGCCCACCGCGCCGGCGCCGAGGTAGATCAGCGGCAGCTGCTCGCGCGGGTAGCCGAGGTTGAATTGCACCCAGGGGGATATCGGCGGCAGCAGCAGAAAGCCGGCGACCATCGCCGCCGCGGTCATCGCCAGCGCCACCCGCACCCGTGGCTGGCGCAGCGCGGCGAGCAGATTCGGGCGGCTGCGAGCGCTGCTGGCGAGGTGTCCGTCGAAGCGCGGCAGCAGCCGCCAGGCGAGCAGCGCCAGCAGCGCGCAGAGCGCGGCGACGACGATGAATGGTGCGCGCCAGCCCAGCCAGCTCGACAGGCCCAGGCTGGCCGGCACGCCGATTACCGCGGCGATCGAGAAGGCGCCCATGACCACGCCCATGGCGCGGCCGCGGCGCTCGACCGGCACCGCGTCGATGACCATCGACATGGCGATCGCCGTCGCCGGGCCACCGAACAGCCCGGCCAGTGCGCGCATCCCCAGCAGCGACCACAGATCCACCGCCAGCGCGCCGCCGAGGGTGCCGACTGCCAGGCCGAGCATCGCCAGCACCAGCGCCGGGCGGCGCGCGAATCGATCCAGACAATAGAAGCCGGCCACCGCGGCCAGCGCCGCGGCGAGGGTGTAGGCACCGGCCACCAGCCCCAGGTCTGAGGGGTCTATGCGCAGCGCGCTGGCGAAGTCCGGCCCCAGTGGCATGACCATGGTGAAGTCGATGATGTTGATCAGCTGCACGGCGCAGATCATCGCCACCGTGAGACGTTCGCGAGGGGGGATGGCCAAGTCGTTCGTCCGCAGAAAAAACTGCCGCAGTGTAGCAGCGCGCGGCGCCCGCGCTAGCGCGCCGAACGGCGTCGCGGCGCTATAATGCGCGCTTTTGCGGATCACTGGAGGTCGCCCGATGAGCGTTCAGCAGACCATCGATACCAAGCTCCGCGCCGGCCTGGCGCCGAGCCATCTGGAGGTCATCAACGAGAGCCACAGGCACAATGTGCCGGCCGGTTCGGAATCGCACTTCAAAGTGGTGGCGGTGGCCGAGGCCTTCGCCGGCGAGCGCCTGATCCAGCGCCACCGGCGAATCAACGCGCTGCTCGCGGACGAACTCGCCGGCGGCGTGCACGCCCTCTCACTGCACACCCTGACGCCGGACGAATGGGCCGCGCGCGGCGGCGCGGTGGCGGCTTCCCCCGAGTGCCGCGGAGGCCATCGATGAGCGCCGCGGCAAACCCCGGCGCCACCCGGGCAACCACCCGGGCCGCCTACTACGACGACCCCTACGCCCGCAAGCAGCGCTGCGCGGTCACCGCCGTCGCGCAGGATGCCGAAGGCCGCTGGCTGGTGCAGCTCGACAGCAGCCTGTGCTACCCGAGCGGCGGCGGCCAGCCCGGCGACACCGGCGTGCTGCTCGCCGACGACGGCGGCGAGTGCGCCATTCTCGATACCCGCAAGGGTGAGGCCGATGGCGAGATTCTGCACCTCGTCGATGACGCCGCGGCGCTGCGCCCCGGCAGCGCAGTCACCCAGCGCATCGATTGGCAGCGCCGCCACCGCCACATGCGCATGCACACCTGCCTGCACCTGCTGTGTTCGCTGATCGACGCGCCGGTCACCGGCGGCAGCGTCGCCGCCGATCGCGGTCGGCTGGATTTCGACCTGCCCGAGTCGCCGGACAAGGCCGAACTCAACGCGCGCCTCGCCGAGCTGATCGCCCGCGACGCGCCGATCGCCGTGCGCTGGATCGACGACGCCGAACTCGACGCCCAGCCGGAGCTGGTGCGCACCATGTCGGTGCAGCCGCCGCGCGGCAGCGGACGGGTGCGGCTGATCGATATCGACGGCATCGACCTGCAGCCCTGCGGCGGCACGCATCTCAAATCCACCGGCGAGGTGGGCGCGGTGCGGGTGCGCAAGATAGAAAAAAAGGGCCGTCAGAACCGTCGCATCAGCCTGGTCTTCGACGACTGATCGCCCCGCGGAGCCAGTGTGTCGCGAAAGAATCTGCTGGTGGTGCTGGTCACCACCTTTCTGGCGTTCTGTGCGCTGTATGCGCCGCAGCCGATTCTGCCGCGACTGGCCGATGCCTTCGCCGTCAGCCCGGCCAGCGCCGCGCTGCTGATCACCGTGACGCTGGCGCCGCTGGGGCTGGCGCCGATCATCTACGGCTATCTGCTCGAAGCGGTGCCGGCGCGCTCACTGCTGTTGTGGGCGGTCGCTGGGCTGGCGCTCTGCCAGATCGCCTTCGCGCTGGTCGGCGTGCTCGAACTGGGTTTTGCCTGGCTGGTTGCCGTGCGCGCTTTGCAGGGGCTGCTGTTTCCGGCCATCTTCACCGCGCTGGTGACCTACTCGGCGAGCATGTCCGCTGCCGAGCACGTCCGCCGCTCGGTGAGCTTTTACATCGCCACCACCATCTTCGGCGGCTTCGCCGGGCGCGCCCTGGCCGGTGTGCTGGCCGACGGTTTCGGCTGGCAGGCGCCGTTCTGGCTGCTGGCCGCGCTGCTCGGTCTGTGCGTGCTGGCGATCCGCGAACTGGAAGCCGACGCCGAGCTGGATTTCGCCCGGCTCGATCCGGGGGCGGTGCGCGAAGTGCTCGCCGAGCCGGTCTATCGCTACGGTTTTCTGACCATCTTCGCGGTGTTTTTCTGCTTCGCGGCGCTGCTCAACAGCCTGCCGTTTCGCGTCGTCGAGCTGAATCCGCAGGTCGGCGATGCGTTCATCGCGCTGATGTACACCGGCTATCTGACCGGCATCGCGATGGCCCTGTCAGCGGCGCGGGTGGCGGCGAAGCTCGGCGGCGAGATCCGCGCCGTGGCTGTTGGCAGCGGCGTGTTCCTGCTCAGCGTGCTGGCCACCACGGTGCCGAGTACGGCCTTTTTGTTTGTCGACATGTTTGTTTTCTGCGCCGGAAATTTTCTCGTCCACGGCACCCTGTCCGGCTTTCTCAATCAGCGCGCAAAACGCCGCAAGGCAGTGGTCAACGGCCTGTACATCGCCTTCTATTACTGTGGCGGCGCACTCGGCTCCTTCGCCCCGGCGATGGTCTACCGCGCCTTCGGCTGGAACTGCTTTGTCGCCCTGCTCGGCGTGTTGCTGCTGTGCGCCTTCGCCTTTATCGCCGGCTTGTCGCGGGCGCTGCGCGAGCGGCCCGTCGCGAGCGTTTTGTGATCTGGCTCACAGTGGCGGCGAGCCGTTGTATAGTGGCGCCGGTCAAGCGGAGAAGCGCGATGCCCGTCAGTCTGTTTTCAAAAAAGCTCTCCATCCCGGCGCTGCTGGCGGCTGGACTTACGCTGCTGCTGTGGTGGTTGTTCACCTTCGTCAGCCCGGATTTCCCCCTCGGCGTGATGGAGACCGCGCTGGTGTTTCTGGTGCTGTTCGCGCTCTGCCACGGCATCGCCTGGCTGTGGCGTCGGCGGCGCACCGCAGGGGAGGGCGAGGCATGAAAGCTATCGGGCTGTGCGCGCGCCAACGCCGCTGGCTGGCCGGGCTGTGCCTGCTGCTGGCACCGTTGCTGATCGCCCAGCGCGCCGCGGCTGAGCAGATCGATCTGCAGCCGCCGCTGGCTGGTGAGTCGCGCATTGTCGCGGTGCGCGACGGCGCGGTGTACGGCATCGATGCACTGCCGCTGGAATCCGCCCAGCCGCTGCGCGAAGACGATGATCTGCTGTTCCTGCTGCCCGACGACAGCAGCCTGCGGCTGCGCGGCTGGTGGGCGCCGGACAGCACCGAGGAGCGCGCCCGGCTGCACTTCGGCGGCACCCTGATCAGCGCCGAGCGGCTGCTCTGGCACACCCAGGAAGAGGCGATGGCGGCGGTTGAGCCAGCCGCCGGCGATAAAAGCGGTTCGCACGGCGGGGATTTTGCCGGCAACTCGACGCTCAGGGGCGGCTTCCAGACCGCGCGCCGTCTATTGCTGCGCGGCGAGCAGGCCAACCCCGCCTTCGGCTTCCACAGCTATCTGTTGTTCAGCAACGCCGCCCCGGCCGGGCCGGCCTTTGAGCGGCGCAAGGCCGCGGTGCAGGCCTACTTCTCCACCGTCAGCTCGCTGGCCGCGATGCTCTCGCTGGGCTTTGACGAGAGCGAACTCAATGTCTTCTGGCTGCCGCTGGCCGCGGATGGCGCTAGTGCGCAGGCCCTGCACGACATCGCCGCCGGCCGAAATGCCCAGACGCTGGTGCCGCAAGTGCTCGCCGAGTACGACTTCGACCGCGCCCGCGCGCTGCTCGCCCGCCTGCGCCTGCGCGGCGACGGGCCGTGGATCGTCTCCCACCCGCAGCCGCTGTCCGCCACCGCCCTGCCGCAGCGCCCGCAGCAGCTGCTGGTGCAGGATCTGTCGCGCGCCCCGCCGAAGCTGGTGCGCCGCTGGGTGATGCACTTCATGCGCCGACTGGAGGACGACCCCGGGCGCATCGGCACCCGGCTGGAGAGTTTTCTGCTGAGTCTGCGCGGCGAGATTTCCAATCTCGCTGACGGCCTCTCGGTGACCCGCGAAGCGGTAGCGATGACCCTCGGTGCGGGTTCGGCTGCCGCGGCCACATCCGGCGACGCCGCCGGTCGCAGTGGCAGCACAGCGAATCTGGCGACGGCCAGCGGCGCGCGGCGCACAGCCGTTGCGGATTTTGCCGGTGGCGCCGGCGGCCGAGCCGGTGTGCAGCCCGGTGTGCAGTCGAGTGTCGATGCACTGGGCGACGATGCGCTGGCGGCCGGGCAGCCGGTCGCTGGCGAGCTGGCGGTCAGCGAATTGGGCGAGATCGAAGTCGACGGCGCGCTGCTGCCCGATACCGGCAGCGCGGCGATGGACGCCTGGCTGCGCGCCCAGGCCGCGCTGGCGGTGGCGCGCGAGAGCGCGGCGCTGAACCGCTCGCTACTGGCCAGCCGCCGCGCGCTGCTCGGCTGGCGCCTGTGGCGCGATCTGGGCGCGGCCCGCGAGCGCCGCGTCCACGAACTGCAGGACATCCGCCGCAGCGTCGCCGAAATGGTCGACAGCGGCGCCATGGGCCGTGCCGCCGAATACGAAGTGCAGGCGGCACTGGCCACCGCGCGCGCCGATCTGCTCGCCGCCGAACGCCGCCGGGATCTGACGGCGATGGACTGGAGCGGCGTCGGCGAGGGCCAGCCGGCGGCGGCCGGCGAGGCCGCGGTCGACCCGCAGCGGCTGCCGCCCAGCCCCACCGAATCGCGCCGCCTGGCGCAGCGCTGGCACCCGGCACTGCGCCTGCGCAGCGCCGAGCGCGAGGTCGCCGAGGCCGCCGCCGCGCGGGGCGCCGAGGCTGGCGACTGTCTCGCCGGGTCGCGGGTGGGCGCCGAACTGCTCGATCTGCGGCCGCGCTGCGCGCCGCCGCCAGCGGCGCCGGCGGCACTGGCGGCGACCGATCTGACCGCTCTGCGCGAGGCCGCCGGCGAAGCCGCCGCCGCAGCCTGGATCACCCGCACCCGGCTGGCCGAGGAAGCCTCGCTGCAGCAGCGCGCGCTGCAGGCCGCGGCCGGTCACGCCGAGGCGCTGGCCGAGCAGTTCGCCATCGGCCAGCGCTCGCTGCAATCGCTGCTGGAGGCGATGGCGCGCCAGCACGAGCTGCGCGAGCGCCACCTGCAACGGCGCCACGAGGCCGATGTCGCCGCCTGGGAGCTGTTGCTGGCCATCGGCCAGCTGGCCGAGGCGGCGGTCGAAGCGGCCGCCGTTGCGGAGGCGCAATGACCACCTGTCGCCGCTGCCGTCGCTGCATGGGCGCGGTCTGAGCGGGTGGCCGAACGGCTCGACAAGTTTGTCGCCCACGCCAGCGGCCTGTCGCGCAAGCGGGTGCTGATCGCGCTGCGCGGCGGGCGCGTCGAACTCAACGGCGCGGTGGTGAAAAAGGGCGCGCTGCAGGTCGGCGACGGCGACCGCGTGGTCCTCGACGGCGAACCGCTGGCCGCGCGCCAGCCGCGCTATCTGATGCTGCACAAGCCGGCCGGCGTCACCAGTACCAGCGGCGACGCGCCGGGGCGCACCGCCTTTGAGTTGCTCGACCAGCCGCAGCGCGATCGGCTGCATCTGGCCGGGCGGCTGGACCGCGACGCCACCGGGCTGCTGCTGCTCACCGACGACGGCGCCTGGTCGCACCGCGTCACCGCGCCGCGCAGCCACTGTGTCAAGGTCTACCGCGTCGAGCTGGCGGTGCCGTTGCAGGCCGGTGTCGAAGCGCTGTTTGCCGCCGGGTTGATGCTCAATGGCGAGGACAAGCCGACGCTGCCCGCCGGGCTGCTGCGCGAGTCCGAGACCCGCGTGCGCGTGGCCCTGCGCGAGGGCCGCTACCACCAGGTCAAGCGCATGTTCGCCGCCGTCGGCAATCGCGTCACCGCGCTGCACCGCGAGGCCGTCGGCGGCCTCGCCCTCGGCGATCTGGCGCCCGGCGAGTACCGCGAGCTGGGCGCCGCCGAGTGCGCGGCGGTGTTTGATCCGCACCCCGATTTTCCCGCGCTGTAAAGCCGGCGCCGGGCGGCGTTGCAACGCCTGACAGTCTGCTCGCGATGGCCAATCGCGCCTCCGGGGCGTTCAGTTGCCGGCTTCTTCCAGCTCCAGCCCCTCCAGCGACAGCCCTTCGAGCTTGGGCATCAGCGCCAGCAGATCGCGGCTGTAGGGGTGCTCGGGCTGTTCGAAGAGCTGTTCGGTCTCGGCCACCTCCAGCAGCGCGCCGTGCTGCATCACGCCGATGCGGTCGCACATCTGGCGGATCACCGGCAAATCGTGGCTGATGAACAGCATGGTCAGGCCCAGCTCGGACTGCAAATCTTTGAGAAGATTGAGAATCTGCGCCTGCACCGAGACATCCAGCGCCGAGGTTGGCTCGTCGCAGATGAGAAATTTCGGCCGGCTGGCGAGCGCGCGGGCGATCGAGATGCGCTGCCGCTGGCCGCCGGAGAACTCGTGCGGAAAGCGGCTGGCGGCGGGCGCGCCGAGGCCGACGTGGTCGAGCAGGTCGGCGACGATGGCGTCGATCTGCGCGCGCGAATCGGCCAGTTTATGAAAGCGGATCGGCTCGGCGATGATGTCGCCGACGCGCAGCCGCGGATTCATCGACGAGTAGGGGTTCTGGAATACCATCTGCATTTTGCGGTGCACCGCCAGCCACTCGGCGCGCGAGCGCAGACCAACCAGTTCGCGGCCGTCGAAGCGGATGCTGCCGGCGCCGGGCTTTTGCAGGCCGGCGATGATCCGCGCGATGGTTGATTTGCCGGAACCGGATTCGCCCACCAGGCCGAAGGTCTCGCCGCGCAGCACGTCGAAGCTGACCGCTTTGGCCGCCTGCACGTAGCGGCGGTTCTTCTCCAGCAGCGCGTGGCGGGTGACAAAGCGCAGGCTGACGTCGCGCACCTGCAGGATCGCATCGCCGCCGAGCTGCTGGTCGCGATCCGCACCCAGCCAGTGGCTGGCGATGTCGATGCGCTTCATCTGGCCGCCATTCACCGTGATGGGGTCGATGTAGTCCACCTGCGGGAAGCGGCGCAGCTTGACGTCGGTGCGCGGCACCGCGCTGATCAGGCTCTTGGTGTAGGGGTGCTCGGGGCGTTCGAGGATCTGCCGCGTCGGCCCCTCCTCCATCAGCCGGCCGCGATACATCACCGCCACCCGGTCGGCGACCGTGGCGATCACGCCCATGTCGTGGGTCACCAGCAGCACGCCGACGCCGCGCTCTTTGCACAACTGCTGGATCAGTTTGAGGATCTGATCCTGAATCGACACGTCCAGCGCGGTGGTCGGTTCGTCGGCGATGATCAATTTCGGCTCAGCGGCCAGGGCGATGGCGATCACCACCCGCTGGCGCATGCCGCCGGAGAACTGGTGCGGATACTGTTTGATGCGATCCGCCGGCTCGGGGATGCCCACCGCGGCGAGCATCTCCACCGCGCGCTGCTGCGCTGCGGTTTCGTCGATGTCGCCGTTGGCGAGCAGCGTCTCGACCAGTTGCGTCTCGACCGTCAGCACCGGGTTCAGCGAGGTCATCGGATCCTGAAAGATGAAGCCGATCTCGGCGCCGCGCAGGGCGCGCATGGCTTCTTCGTCCAGTCCCGAGATGCGCCGTCCGTCGAGCCTGATCTCGCCGCCGGCGACGTAGCCCGGCGGCGCCACCAGATCGATCACGCCGTTGCCGACGGTGGACTTGCCGGCGCCGGATTCGCCCACCAGACCGAGAATTTCGCCCGGCTCCAGCGACAGTGAGACGTCGTCCACCGCCACCTCGGTACCCTGGCGCAGGGCGAACTCGATGCGCAGACGATCGATTTGCAGCAGTGACACGGCGCTGGCTCCGGCTCGGGGTGTGCGGAGGACGTTACCGCATGTGTGGCGGGCGGCCAAGGTGCGGTTTGGCGTGCTGGCGATCAGCCATCCACCCCCGGCAGGTGCCCGCGCTTGACCAGAGCCACCACCTCATCGACGGCGCGCAGACCGTCCGCTGCCGGCTGCGGATCGCGCAGCCAGCTGCCGGCGGGCAGCTCGTCGCCGTCGCCGCGCAGGCTCCCGGAGACCACCAACAGCTCGGCGCCGCCGGGTCCGGGCAGCGGCAGCACGGCGCCGGCGGGGCAGCGGATCAGCGCGGTGTGCTCGCCGCCGAAGCGGTGCAGCGGCAGTGTTTCGATGCCGCTGCCATCGCATTGCCAGTCGGCGCGATGGCTGTCGATGCAGACCCGCGCGGTGTCGTGCGGAGCGAACTGGTGCAGCTTGACGAACAGCGTGCAGCCCGGCTCGCTGCGCGGCGCGTGGGCGAAGCCCTCGGGATTGCGCAGGTAGCTGCCGGCGGGGAAGTCGCCGCTGTGGTCGGAGAACACGCCGTCGAGCACCAGAATCTCCTCGCCCAGCGGGTGATCGTGGCGGCGGAAGCTGGAGCCGGGATCGAAGCGCACCAGGCTGGTGGCGTGGCCGCGCTCGGCCTCCTCGAAGGCGAAGCGCCGGCGCCACACGCCGAGCGCCGGGCTGGGCTGCCAGTGCTGCTGCGCGGCGGGGATGGCGACGCGCCGGGTGAAGTCCATGTTGAGCATGCTGTCGGCTCCGCGGGCTGTGGTTTGCGCAGCCTGCCACGCGCCCGGTTTTTAGCAAAGAGGGCTTGCAGCGGTGGGTCGCTCGGCGCCCGGTGCGAGCCTATCGCGCAGCCATCAACACGCGCAGACCCAGGCCGGCGAACAGCAGCGCGACGCATTCGTTGCAGCGCTGGCCGATTCGCGGGTGGCGGCGCAACCGGCCGTTGAGCTGCGCGGCCAGTAGTCCGTAGAGCAGAAAAACCACGAGGGTTTCGGCGACCAGCAGCAACCCCATCAGCGCCATTTCGGCTTCCGGATTGGCCGCCTGCGGCGATACGAATTGCGGCAGAAAAGCGACGAAAAACAGGGTCAGCTTGGGGTTCAGCAGGTTGATCAAAGCCCCCTGCAGGACGATCCGCGGCCCCGCTGCGGCGACCTGTTGCGCGTCGATCGCGGCGCGCCGGTTCCGCCACGCCCGATAGGCCAGGTAGAGCAGGTAGAGCGCGCCGGCGATGCGCAGGGTCGCGTAGAGCGCCGGGTTCGCAGTCAGCAGTGCGGACAGGCCCAGCCCGGCGGCGATCAGGTGTGGCAGTACGCCCACGGCGCCGGCTACTGCACCCCAGATCGCGCCGGCCCGGCCATGCGTCAGGCCGCAGGAGATCGCAAAGATCACGCCGCTGCCCGGAATCATCGCCAGCAGCAGCGAGACGACGAGAAACTCAACCGACATCGCTGGCTGCCTGGCACCGCTGCGTTGCGGAGCGGCCGAATATTGCGCCCAACACCGCGACGACGGCCACCTGTCCGGACAGCACTGCCGGCCAGATCAGGGCGAACTGGGCGTCGAAGTATTTCTGCGGGCCGAAGGAGACCAGCGCGGCGGCTCCGGCCAGCCCGGCCAAGATGCGGCCGGCGGTGGTGTCGGTCGGCCCCAGGTACAGCGCTGCCGCCGCGGCAGCCAGGGCCGCGCCGAGGAACGGTGCGATGCCGAACAGCGGCGTGGTCGCCGGGGGGTGTGGCGCGACGCCGGCATACAGCGAACCGAGCATGATGCCCTGCAGGACGATGAGTGCGGCGAGGCCGGCTCTGGCGGTGTGGTCGTGGTTTTTCATGTTGCCTCCCAATAGGCGTAATTGCGTGTACGGGTGCATATTACCGTAATTCCGGTTACGGTAGTGGTCAAGCAAAAAAATGAGGTCATCCATGCGCGAAGAGGCGAGAGCGATCCGCCAGCAGCAGATCGAACGGGCCGCCTACGCGGTGCTGGAGGAAAAGGGCTACGCCGGCGCGTCGATGCTGGCGATCGCGCGTCGCGCGCGCGCCTCCAACGAGACGCTCTACAGCTGGTACGGCGACAAGACCGGCCTGTTCAAGGCGCTGGTGGAAAGGAATGCCAGCGAGAGCCGCGGCTTGCTGGAGGAGCGGATCGCAGCCGAGGGCGAGGCGCTGGAAACCCTGCGCGCCTTCGGCCCGATGCTGCTGGACATGCTCACCGGTGCGCGCGCGGTCGCCCTCAACCGCGCCGCCGCTGCCGACCCGAGCGGCGAGCTGGGCCGGGCGATCTCGGCCGCCGGGCGCGAGGCCATCGGCCCACTGGTGGCGCAGGTGCTGCTGCAGGCCCGCGAGCAGTGCAGGCTGGGTTTCGATGACCCCGGCGAGGCCCTGGAGCTCTATTTCGGCCTGCTGATCGGCGATCTGCAGATTCGCTGCGTCATCGGCCGCGCGCCGGCGCCGTCGAAAGACGAGCGCGAGCGGCGTTCGGAGCGCGCGCTTCAGGCGCTATTGCGTTTGCTGCCGGCATGACGCCGGGCGCCGCGCGATCGGCTCAGGGGTTGCCGGGCGCTGCCAGCAGGTCGAACAAGCCGGCCACCACCGGCATCGCCCGCGCCTCGTGCAGACAGACCAGATACTCGGTCAACTGCAGCCGCTGATCGCGCACGCTGAGGGCGTGCAGACGGCTGTCGTGGCCGAATTCACTCTCGCCGATCACCCCCACGCCCAGCCCCGCGGCCACCGCTTCGCGCACGCCTTCGCGACTGCCGACGCGCAGCCGCGCGGCCGGCTGCACGCCGGCGCGACGCAGGGTCTGCTCGAAAATCGCCCGCGTGGTCGAGCCGGATTCGCGCACCACCAGCCGCTCGCCGGCCAGCTCGGCGAGCCGGATCGAGCGCCGCCGCGCCCAGGCGTGGCTGCGGTTGACGAAGCACACCAGCCGGTCGCGGCGCAGCGGCCGGACGCGCAGCCGCGGGTCCGGCTCCAGATCGGGCAGCACGGCGACATCGGCGCGCAGCGCGAACAGCTCGGCGAGCACCCGCTCGCTGTTGCCAAAATCGATGCTCAATTCCACGCCGGGATAGCGCCGGTTGAAGTCGCCGAGCAGCGGCAGGATCAGGTGCGGGCCGTCGGCGGCGACGCGCAATCTGCCGCTCATAATGCCGCGGGCGCGAGACAGCAATTGCTCGGCCTCCGCCTCCAGCGCGAACTGGCGGCGGGTGATCTCCAGCAGCGCGTGGCCGAGGCCGGTCAGCGCCACGCCGCGGCCACGGCGCTCGAACAGCTTGATGCCGAAGTTTTTTTCCAGCCCGTGCACGTGGCCGGAAAGCGTCGGCTGGGTCAGTTGCAGTGCCTCGGCGGCGGCGGTGAAACCACCCTGGGTGGCGACCGCGTGAAAGGCGCGAAGCTGGGCCTGATTCATCGGTAAATCCTATGTCAGATATTTTTGTTATCGAATTGATCGTGGATTGACCGCGCCGTTAAGGTCAAGTCACACGCTGTGGTTACCGGCCGAGGACACCGCAATGGATCTCGACGCACTGCCCGACAACCCCTATCTGCTGCTCACGCCGGGGCCGCTGTCGACCAGCAAAGCGGTGAAGGCGGCGATGCTGCGCGACTGGTGCACCTGGGATGACGACTACAACGCCGTGGTCGAATCGATCCGCGCGCAACTGGTGGATCTGGCCAGCGCGCAGCCTGGCTACAGCTGCGTGCTGATGCAGGGCAGCGGCACCTTCTGCGTCGAGTCGGCGATCGGCACCGCGCTGCCGCGCGACGGCAAGTTGCTGGTGCTGGCCAACGGCGCCTACGGCCAGCGCATCGCCGAAATCGCTGGCTACCTGCAGATTCCGCTGGCGCTGCTCGACGCCGGCGAGTGCGCCCGCCACGATCCGGCCGCTGTCGCCGCCGCGCTGCGCGCCGATCCGGCGATCAGCCACGTCGCCGCGGTGCATTGCGAAACCACCACCGGCATGCTCAACCCGGTCGAGGCCATCGGCGCGGTGGTCGCCGATTGCGGGCGCGGTTTTATCGTCGATGCGATGAGCAGCTTCGGCGGCATCGAATTGGATATGGCGGCGCTGCGCGCGGATTTTCTCATCAGCTCGGCCAATAAATGCATTCAGGGGGTGCCGGGTTTCGGTTTTATTCTCGCCCGGCAAAGTGCGCTGGAAAGCTGCGCCGGCAATGCGCGCTCGCTGTCGCTGGATGCCTATGCCCAGTGGCGCGGCATGCAGGATGGCGGCGGCAAATGGCGTTTTACTTCGCCGACCCACGTGGTGCGGGCCTTTGCCCGGGCGCTTGAGGAATTGCGCGAGGAGGGCGGCGTGGCGGCGCGCGCGGCGCGTTATCGCGATAACCAGCGGCGGCTGGTGGCGGGCATGCGTGCGCTGGGTTTCGAAACGCTGTTGGCGGATGAGTTGCAATCGCCGATCATCACCAGCTTTTGCAGCCCCGAACATGCGGATTACGATTTCAAGCGCTTTTACAGCGCGCTCAAACGGCGCGGCTTTGTGATTTATCCGGGCAAGGTCAGCGCTGCGGATACCTTCCGCATCGGCAATATCGGCGAGGTTTACGCCGCGGATATTCAAGGTTTGCTGCAGGCGGTGGCGCAGAGCATGTATTGGCTGCGGCCGGCGAATGCGCCCGTCGCAAATACGCATACAGAGGAATCATAAAATGGCTGAGAACAGAATCGTGACCGTCAACGGCCGCAGCTACCGCTGGCCGGATCGGCCGGTGGTGGCGGTGTGCGTCGATGGCTCGCAGCCGGAATACATCGAGCGGGCGATCGCCGCCGGGGTGATGCCCTGGGCGGAGAAAATCGTCGCCGGGCAGGGCGCCGATCTGCGCGTCGATGGCGTGGTGCCGAGCTTTACCAATCCGAATAATCTGTCCATCGTCACCGGCCAGCCGCCGGCGGTGCACGGCATTTGCGGCAATTTCTATTACGACCGCGACAATGATCGCGAAGTGATGATGAACGAGCCGGAACTGCTGCGCGCGCCGACGCTTTTCAGTGCTTTTCAGCGCGCCGGCGCCAGTGTCGCCATCGTCACCGCGAAGGATAAACTGCGCCGCTTGCTCGGCCACGGACTTGAGTTCGGTGGAGCAGAAAATGCTGCAGAGGCGATCTGCTTCTCCTCGGAAAAGGCCGATCAGACCAGCCTCGCCGAGCACGGTATCGAGGGCGTGCTGGAGATGGTCGGCATGCCGCTGCCCTCGGTTTACAGCGCCGAACTTTCCGAATTTGTCTTCGCCGCCGGGGTGAAATTGATGCAGACCCGGCGGCCGGACATCATGTATTTGTCCACCACCGATTATATCCAGCACAAATTCGCCCCCGGCAGCGCCGGCGCCAATGCTTTTTACGCGATGATGGATAAATACTGGGCGCAGTTGGATGCGCTGGGCGCCGTCGTCGCGCTGACCGCCGATCACGGCATGCACGCCAAGCACGATGCCGCCGGCGAACCGCAGGTGATCTATTTGCAGGATCTGCTCGATGCGCAACTCGCTGATCATCACGGCGCCGCCGCGGCGCGGGTGATTCTGCCGATCACCGATCCCTACGTGGTACACCACGGCGCGCTGGGTTCCTTCGCCACCGTTTATCTGGCGCCGGGTGTGGATATCGCCACGGTTAAAGCCGGACTGGCCGCGCAGCCGGGTATCGAGCTGGTCTGCGATAACGCCGAGGGCTGCGCGCGCTTCGAACTGGCGGCGGATCGAATGGGCGATCTGATCGTGGTCGCCGAGCGGCACGTGGTGCTGGGCACCACCGCGGCGCGCCACGATCTGTCCGGCCTCGACGTGCCGCTGCGCTCGCACGGCGGCGTCTCCGAGCAGCGCGTGCCGCTGCTGCTGAGTCGGCCGCTGGTCGGCATCGAGGCGGGCCGGCGGCTGCGCAATTTCGATATTTACGATCTGGCGCTGAATCACCTGGCGGTGCGGGCCGAGCCGGATTTTGCGGAGCACATGCAATGAATCCAGTGATCGACGCTTCGCGCCCGGTACGCCACGAACTGATGCGCATCGCCGGGGAGAAGATCGACGGCGCCAGCGGCTTGCGCATCGATGTGCACTATCCCTACACCGATGAGGTGATCGGCACGGTGCCGCGCGCCAGTCGCGAACAGGTGGCCGAGGCCTTTCGCATCGCCGCCGAATACCGGCCGACGCTGAGCCGCTATCAGCGCCAGCAGATATTGCTGCGCACGGCGCAAGCGATCGACGCGCGCCGCGAGGCCATCTCCGAATTGATCACCCTGGAGTGCGGCCTGTCGCGCAAGGATTCGCTGTACGAAGTGGGCCGCGCCTGCGATGTGTTTACG
>Ga0207752_1000600_pt1 | contig 16878 bp, 12 predicted proteins | sample Pon2CUnioCityCA_6_FD_187272 | JGI IMG/M metagenome (GOLD analysis project Ga0207752, IMG submission 187272) | Marine sediment microbial community from Union City, CA, USA - Pond 2C Sediment 2 (SPAdes) | ecosystem: Environmental > Aquatic > Marine > Intertidal zone > Salt pond sediment ...
ATTTCCAACGACAGGAACTTTAAGGTTTACACTGCTTAAAATTATTTTTTCACCAAAAGCAACACCGTACTCTTCTAGCTCAAGGATGTAATCACTCATACAGTTTCTTCATCACTTGTTTCTTGACAACTTTGATCTAGAGTGAAAAGTAACGCCTGGATCAGCATGCTAACTTCATCTTTTTTTCTTCCGTCTATCTCAAATAATGGAGGATTTAAATTAAAATCTTTTAATATGCGACGATAATCAGAGAGTGTTGGACCCACACCTAAATCAGTTCGGGTGATACCGATAGCAATCGCGCTGTTACTGATAAAACTACTAAAAGATTTAAGGAAAAAACTGAGATCCGTTAGAGGATCAGCGTTGGCATTATCAACAAGGATAACGACACCAATCGCATTGTTAATAAGTATATCCCACATGAAGTTGAAGCGTTCTTGCCCCGGTGTTCCATATAAGTGAATATTTTCACCCATACCGAGTTTTATCATCCCGTAATCAAGCGCAACGGTCGTGGTTTGTTTTCTGTTTTGTACATCATCTGTTGCCAGCTCTTCTGTCGAAATAACAGGTGTATCACTGATGGCATTTATTGCCGTGGATTTGCCTGAACCGACCGGCCCGGTAAATATTATTTTATGTGCGCTTTTATCAAACATAATCAGCCTGCTGTTCTTCGCTATCTTTTTTCCGGGAAATATTTCTACTGACTTTATTTATAAGCGCTGAAAATATTCCTTGTTTCTTTTTATCCGACTTAATCACATCAGGGGTGCATAAATAATCTTCTTTACGCTTGGCCTGTTTAAGTATTCCTGTCGCAACTGCCGCACTAAAGTAGGTTAAAACATCCTCTTGTGGAATTTTCAGTTTACTAATAATGTTGTTAATAGATTGGGGCTGGTCTAACCAGAATGCACTTATGCGGGTGGCATTAGGAATATAAGAAAGTTTTGGTAAATTTGGCCAGTGTTGTAAGACATATAAATCATCTAAAGAAGTACCTTCAGGTGCGCGTCCACGGGCTGTTTTAACCGTGATGGCCCACATAAACTGGTCTATCGGGGTAACTTTGACCTTGCTGGCGGGCGTATTGGCCATATGCGCAATTTCATCATCTGAAAACAGGTGTTCACTAAAGGCCATTTGGTCACCTTTTTCACCTATCTGAACCAAACCGAGTGTTTTAATTTGTTGGTCATTGATATTTTGCACTAAAAATTTTGTGTGCGGTGAGATGAGTACCCAGTGATCTTTCCAGTATTTTAAAAAAATATTTTTTTCTGTTTCTTTACTCTTCGCTATCGCTTTGATCATCTTTCCCTGTAGAAAATTATTGGGACTATAAAATAGTTCCAAATCCTTTGGCATTTCATTAGCCCTGGATTGTGTTTTTTGATCACGACTATGTAATGCATTAGCAGCACTTTGTGTGTTTAGCGCTGAACTCAGGTTAGAGCCAATTTCCTTATTGCTGGATTCTTTTAATGCCGATAATAGCTCAGCTAATTTTGCCGGCTTGGACACATAGAGTGTACCAATCAAATCAACATGATCGGTGGCCATGATTATGGCCGGGACTTCAGGATATTTCAGTCTAAACTCAGCCCAAAATGCATCAACATCCTTATCATCCATATCGATAATGACAGTATCTGCTTGTTCAATATCAGTGTGTTCACATTGACCTTTAAAATTCATATTGAAAATAGTCAACATGCGATCTTCACAGCGTTTATCCATACCGTGTAAAGCAACCTTAATTTTCACGCAATCTCCCAGAATATCTAAATAATTTCATTGGTTTACAACTTAATAGTACATCAAAGGGATGTAATGGTTAGTGTAAATTAAGTTAAGAAATGTTAAGTCCCACTATTTTGCTAGGTATTTGTCGGCAGACTATATAGTTTCATTAATATTATTTAAGCTTTAATAGACTTTTTTAAAATATGGCTACTAAAAGTGTGAACCAGTTCTCATTATCTTCTTACTTTTCTCATTATTTCACACTGCTTGCGCTGCTTTTTACATTGCCGGAATGAGGATAAGCGTTTCAACCAATGGGTTCCTTTGTTGTTGTTAAATGACTGACGGCAAAAGCGGGATAGTGTATTATTCTGTTTTTCCTTTTAACCACTAATTCTGGATTTCAAGCGCATGCTGCAATTGCCCGGCGGATTAGCCCTTTCTGATTTTCGTAAAAATAAACTATTAATTTCCCTACAAAATGCTGTACCTGCGGTAAGCGATATTCAGGCCAATTACATGCATTTTGTAGAAACAGAAAATGCACTTGATGCCCATGCCAGCCAGGTACTGGATTCTTTACTCCATACTGAATCGTTAACTGAACTAAGCGGTAACGATGTTCATACTTTTCTCGTTATTCCCCGTCCAGGTACGATTTCTCCGTGGTCAAGTAAGGCCAGTGATATTGCGCATAACTGTGGTTTAACTGATGTGCTTCGCATAGAGCGAGGCATTCTATACCAGGTGGTAAGTAGTGACTTACTTGAAGAGGCTGACTGGCAGGGCATATCTGCCTTGCTGCATGATCGTATGACAGAGTCAGTGTTTTCCCATGTCGATGAAGCCGAACGCTTATTTCACCATGCAGAACCTGCACCATTGCAAAGCGTGAATATCTTGTCCGGTGGCCGTGATGCCCTGGTGAAAGCCAATACCGAGCTGGGATTGGCCCTGGCCGAAGATGAAATTGATTACCTGGTTGAAAACTTTTCAGCCATGAAGCGCAATCCCACCGATGTTGAATTGATGATGTTTGCCCAGGCGAACTCGGAGCATTGCCGGCATAAAATCTTCAACGCGGACTGGGTCATTGATGGCAAGGAACAGAAAAAGTCTTTGTTCAGTATGATCAGAAACACTCACCAGAAAAACCCGGGCGGGGTGTTATCTGCTTATCACGATAATTCAGCGGTGATGAAAGGTAACAAGGCGGGTCGTTTCTTTGCCGAGCCTTTTAGCCACCAGTATGGCTACCATGAAGAAAATATACATATTCTCATGAAAGTCGAAACACATAACCATCCTACCGCGATTGCGCCATTCCCGGGGGCAGCAACCGGTTCAGGGGGCGAGATTAGAGATGAAGGTGCCACCGGGCGAGGTTCAAAACCCAAGGCTGGGCTTTGTGGTTATTCCGTTTCAAATTTAAAAATTCCCGCATCCCCGCAACCGTGGGAAACCGATTTTGGTAAACCCGGCCGTATTGTTTCGGCACTCGATATTATGCTTGAAGCGCCAATTGGTGCAGCGGCTTTTAATAATGAATTTGGTCGTCCGAATATCTGTGGTTATTTCAGAACGTACGAAGAAAAAGTGAATAGCTTTGCCGGTGAAGAAGTCCGGGGTTATCACAAACCGATCATGTTAGCCGGTGGCCTGGGCAATATTCGTGAAAATCATATAGATAAAAATGACATTCCGCCCGGTGCGCAGATTATTGTACTTGGCGGCCCGGCAATGTTGATTGGACTCGGTGGTGGAGCTGCCTCCTCGATGGCCACCGGTGAAAGCCAGGAAAGTCTAGATTTTGCTTCAGTGCAACGTGGTAATCCTGAAATTGAACGACGCGTTCAGGAAGTCATTGATCGTTGTGTTCAGCTGGGTAAGAACAACCCAATTATCAGTATCCATGATGTCGGTGCAGGGGGCTTATCCAATGCCTTGCCTGAGCTGGTGAATGACAGTGGCCGTGGTGGCAGGTTTGAATTACGCCTGGTACCAAACGATGAACCTGGCATGGCGCCAATGGAAATCTGGTGTAACGAGGCACAAGAACGCTACGTGTTAGCAGTGAGTTCAGAGAATATCGATGCATTTAGTGATATTTGTAAACGTGAACGCTGCCCGTTTGCTGTCGTTGGTGAAGCGACCAAGGAGCAAAAACTGGTCGTTGGAGATGCCCATTTCGACAATACACCGATAGATATGCCGATGGATGTGCTGTTAGGTAAGCCACCTAAAATGCGCCGGGATGTGAAACATCATCCTGTTCCCAAGGAAGCGTTCTCACTCGACGGTATTGATATAAATGAAGCGGCCAAACGTGTGCTGGCTTTACCGACCGTTGCATCAAAGAATTTCTTGATCACCATTGGCGATCGTACCGTAACGGGTATGGTGGCACGGGATCAAATGGTCGGTCCATGGCAAGTTCCGGTGGCAGATGTGGCGGTCACAACGGCGGCTTATGACACACTTAAAGGTGAAGCCATGGCCATGGGTGAGCGTACCCCGGTAGCCTTACTTGATCATGCCGCGTCTGCGCGTATGGCGGTGGGTGAAGCGATTACCAATATCGCGGCGGCACGTATTAATAAAATTTCTGACATCGTGTTATCTGCAAACTGGATGTCACCCGCGGGACACCCGGGTGAAGATGCCGGTCTTTATGATGCAGTTAAAGCCGTGGGTGAAGAGCTCTGTCCCAAGCTGGGCATTGCTATCCCGGTGGGCAAAGACTCGATGTCGATGAAAACAGTCTGGGAAGAAGGTGACACGACGCATTCTGTGACGGCGCCGTTATCGTTGATTATTTCGGCATTCACCCCGGTTGAAGATGCCTCGAAAACCCTGACACCAGAGTTACGAACTGATCAAGGTGACAGTGATTTAATTCTTATTGACCTGGGTAAAGGTAAAAACCGACTGGGTGCTTCAAGCCTGGCGCAAGTGTATAAAAAACTGGGGCATCATACGCCTGACCTGGATGATGTTAACAGTTTGAAAAACTTCTTTAAGGTGATCCAGGACTTAAATCAAAAAGGTTTATTACTTTCTTATCATGATCGTTCCGATGGTGGCTTGTTAGCCACGGTATGTGAAATGGCATTCGCGGGTCATACCGGGGTTAATGTTGTTCTTGATGACCTGGGCGAAAGTTCAACCGCAAGCTTATTCTCTGAAGAACTCGGTGCCGTTATCCAGGTACAGCATGAATATGTTGATGATGTTATGAAAGCGTTACATGGCGCTGGCCTTGGTCACTACTCACATGTGATTGGCCAGTTAAATAGTAGCGACGATATCGTGATTCAATATAACGACCAGGACTTGCTGCATGAAAAGCGCCGTAAGTTACAACGCACCTGGTCAGAAGCGTCTTATCAAATCCAGGCACTACGTGATAACGCCGATTGTGCAAAACAGGAATATGATAATTTGCTCGATGCAAATGATCCTGGTTTAAACGTTAACTTAAGTTTTGATTCGCAGGAAAATATTTCCGCACCTTATCTTAATTTAGGTCACCGTCCACGAATGGCTGTGCTACGTGAACAAGGTGTGAATGGCCAGGTGGAGATGGCGGCTGCTTTTGAAAAAGCAGGATTTGATAGTGTTGATGTTCACATGAGTGACATTATCGAAGGCCGTCATAATCTCAATGATTTTCAGGGGCTGGTGGCATGTGGTGGTTTCTCATACGGTGATGTTCTCGGCGCCGGTGGTGGCTGGGCAAAAACAATTCTGCATAACAGCGCGTTAAGGGATGAGTTTGAAACCTTCTTTAACCGTGATGACAGTTTTGCCCTGGGTGTGTGTAATGGCTGTCAAATGATGTCGCATTTAAAAGATCTGATTCCGGGGGCTTCACATTGGCCAAGCTTTGAACGCAATATGTCTGAACAGTTCGAAGCGCGTTTCTCGCTCGTTGAAATTCAGGAGTCGCCATCCATTCTGTTTGCTGGAATGGCAGGTTCTCGTATGCCGATTGCTGTTGCCCACGGTGAAGGCCGGGTGAACTTTAGTTCGCAAGGTAAGCAAAACGATGCATTGGTTTCCATGAAATATGTTGATAACCAGGGTAATGCAACCGAACGTTATCCTTATAACCCGAATGGTTCGGTAGAGGGTATTACAGGGTTAACTACAAGTGATGGACGCTTTAATATTATGATGCCACACCCTGAGCGTTTATTCAGAACGGTGCAGCATTCCTGGCATCCTGATGAATGGGGCGAAGATGGTCCATGGTTACGTTTATTCCGTAATGCACGCCGCTGGGTCGATTAAACCCTTGTAATTAAAGTGTTTTTTGGGCTGCAGTAATTTTGCTGAGCTAATTACCGCAACGCCCTTTATTTTTGTAAATTTGTTGTATACTTAAAGATGCCCCCTTTCCTATCAAGTGTCGATACGTGATAGACGGATACAGAAGCACCAAGGTTGTCATGGCTTTATCATGTTTTTGGGTTGTATAACTAAATGAAAATAAAAATTGATGTAGCTCAGTTAATAAAAGGCATGTACGTGTGCGAACTTGATCGCCCATGGACTGAAACATCATTTTTATTACAGGGCGTGTTCATCAATGGTGCTGATGAAATTTCTCAGCTGCAACAAAGCTGTGAATATGTTTTTGTTGATGCCGAAAAATCAGAACAATCGTTATATCCTCACTTACGTTCATTATTCAACTTAAGCCAGTCAAAAGTTACTACAGGCGGTTCTGCCACGCATGAAGCGACGCAAGCTGATCTTGAACAAAACAATTTCAAAAAAGAACTTAAAGTTGCACGTAAGGTGCATTCACGTACACGCTCATTTATTGATACGGCTTTAGAAGATGTACGTTTAGGTCAGGCCGTAGATACAGAGGCAGCAAAAGACCTGGTTACCGAAGTAACAAACAGTATTACCCGCAGTCCTCATGCCATGGTTTGGCTGACAAATTTAAAAGAGCGGGATGAGTATACCTCTATCCATTGTATGAATGTTTGTATTATGTCGGTGAGTTTTGGCAGAACACTGGGGATGGAAAAGTCTGAACTTGAGGTTCTAGGTCTGGGCGGTTTACTTCATGACCTCGGCAAAATGCGGGTGCCACCTGAAATTCTTAATAAGCCCAGTAAGTTAACCTTCGAAGAGTTTGAGGTGATGAAGACTCACCCGGTACAAGGGTATGAAATGTTAAAAGAGCAGGATGATGAATTGCCACAAGAAGTACTGGATATAGTTAAACACCATCATGAACGAAGAAATGGTAAAGGCTATCCTTCCCATCTTGACGGTGATCATATTAATAACATGACCCGGATCGTGGCCATAGTTGATGTTTACGATGCGATTACCAGTGATCGTTGTTATCACGATGCCATTTCACCCTACGATGCATTAAAGAACATGTATGAATGGGTTAATGAAGATTTTGATAAAGAGCTCGTTGAAAACTTCATAAAGTGTTTAGGTATTTACCCGATTGGAAGTGTAGTGAAATTAAACATGGGGCATGTTGGCCTGGTTGTATCTGCCAGTGAGAAAAGCAAGTTACGCCCTATCGTTATGCTGGTTCAGAACAGCAAGGGTGAATGCTTTCCAACCCCTAAATTAATTAACCTGGCTCACCCGAAATGGCGAACTGGTGTGAATAAGCTCGAAGTGAGCCGTATCCTAAGTAAAAATGAATATAATTTTAATATAAAAGATATCGTGATGAATGAAAGCGTGATTTAAGCCAGTTTAGGCATTATTTAGCTCTTGTTAGTACTCCCACAGTTGTTGCTGTTTTATAAAGCTCCCAAATTTCTCCTAATAGATTTATACTTCACTACATAGTTTTTTCTTAACCTTATTTTCCATAATAGAATTTAATAATGACAAACGCGTTAGAAATAAAAGACCTGCATAAAACCTATAAAAACGGTGTTAAAGCATTAGGTGGGGTTAACCTTGAAGTAAAGCAAGGCGACTTCTTTGCCTTACTTGGACCGAACGGTGCAGGTAAATCAACCACCATTGGTATTATTTCTTCACTGGTGAACAAGACCAGTGGCCAGGTAAAAGTATTTGGTCATGATATCGACCATGAACTTGAAACTGCGAAAAGCTTTATTGGTTTAGTCCCGCAGGAATTTAATTTTAACCAGTTTGAACCCACCATCGAAATTGTGGCTAACCAGGCCGGTTACTATGGCATCAGCCGCAAAGTGGCGTTTCAGCGTGCAGAAAAATATTTAAAACAACTTGGTTTATGGGAAAAACGTCGTGTTATTGGCCGAGAGTTATCCGGTGGTATGAAACGCCGTTTAATGATTGCGCGTGCACTGGTTCATGAACCCAAAATTCTTATACTCGATGAGCCAACTGCTGGTGTTGATATTGAAATACGGCGCTCAATGTGGAAGTTTCTGCGAGAGATCAATGAGCAAGGCACGACCATTATTTTAACAACACATTATTTAGAAGAAGCAGAGTCGCTATGTAAGCATATTGCGATCATTAATAACGGCCTGGTTGTAGAAAATACCGAAATGAAAACCTTGCTCGCCAAGCTGCATGTTGAAACATTTATTTTAAACTCGGATAAGCAGCTGGATAATAAACTGGAAAACTGGGGTGAGCATGAAGGCTGTTCGCTTAAACAGCTTGATGATTCCACTTTTGAAGTAGAGATATCGAAAAAATACAGTTTAAACCAGTTATTTGATGAGCTTAATCAACGCGATATAAAAATCGAAAGCCTGCGCAGTAAAAGTAATCGTCTTGAAGAATTATTTGTTCACCTGGTAGAAGAGGGAACACTATGAATTTAAATCAACAACTTGTTGCCTTTAAGACCATCGTCACTAAAGAGATTTTACGCTTTTCCCGTATCTGGTTACAGACTATTGTGCCACCCGTAATTACGACCGGCTTGTATTTCGTGATTTTCGGCCAGCTTATTGGTTCGCAACTCAGTGACATCGAGGGTTATTCCTATATCGATTACATCATCCCGGGCATTATCCTGATGTCGATCATTAATAACTCCTATGCCAATGTTGTTTCTTCATTTTACATGTCAAAGTTTTCTCACTTTATTGAAGAAATGATCGTTTCACCAATGCCAAATTATTTAATCCTGACGGGCTACGTGATTGGTGGTGTTGCACGTGGCCTCGCTGTAGGCATCGTAGTGGCGTTTATCTCAACATTTTTTGCGGACTTAAATGTTCACAGTTATTTTATTCTATTTTCTGTTGTGGTCTTAACCGCGATTTTGTTTTCACTTGGTGGTTTTATTAACGCGATTTATGCGAATTCGTTTGATGATATTTCAATTATTCCAACGTTTGTCTTAATACCGTTAACTTATCTGGGCGGAATATTTTATTCAATTGATATGTTGCCTTCGTTCTGGCAAACCGTTTCCCTGGGCAACCCCATTTTATACATGGTTAATGCCATGCGTTACGGTATGCTAGGTGTGTCAGACATAGATTTAACAACAGCATTTGGCATTATTATTATGTTTGTCGTAGTGCTGTTTAGTTTCTGCCTGTACTTACTGAGTTCAGGTAAAGGGATTCGCAGTTAAGCGGTTTAAACTTTATTTAGTAACTTATCCATTATCCTGCTGGATAAGATCCTTTTAAGATAGCCAAATAAATAAGTCGGGAAGGTTACATAGTAACGCGGCTTGGGTTTATTACTTTCCAGTGCGTGGATCACTTTTTTTAATACCGCTTCAGGTGGTAGAGTAAAAGGTACTGCGGGTCCATCCTTGGTTAAACGCTCTTCAGTAGCAATGTATTCGTCCTTAAACCGGCTATTTTCTTTGTTAATATTTTGTTGATACATTGCAAACGCATTTTTTCTGAATGCGCTTTCAATTGGTCCGGGTTCAACAAGTGAAATAAAGATATTAGTCCCGATTAATTCCTGGCGTAATGTGTCTGTTAATCCTTCTATTGCATATTTGCTTGAGTTATATGCACCTCGAAATTTTAATGCGATAAATCCAAGTACAGAGCTGTTTTGAATAATTCGGCCGTAACCTTGTTTATGCATAACAGGTAAAACCAGGTTGGTCAGTTCATGCCAGCCAAACACATTAGTTTCAAACTGTTGTCGTAATGCTTCTGTACTGAGATCTTCAACTGCACCGGGCTGACCATAGGCGCCGTTATTAAACAGCGCATAAAGAGAGCCGTTTGTTCGATTCAGAATTTCTTTTACTGCATTTTGTATGGATAAATGATCTGTTAAGTCAAGATATATACTTTCCAGTCCCATTTCATTTAGCCGGCTAACATCTTCTTTTTTGCGGGCAGAGGCAAAAACACGGTAACCGCGTTGTTGCAATCCCTGGGCAACGCATAAACCGATACCCGTTGAACAGCCTGTTATGAGTATCGACTTCTTTTTTGAATTATTCATGTGTTTATATTGTTTTAGTGGTTAGGCGAGTAAAACCGCGATAATACCAGTAAAGAAAATCCCATCAAAGGTGCCGGCACCGCCAATCGAGGCTGTGGGTACAGCCATTTGTTTAATATCTTTTAATCGAAGAAGATCGGCACCGATTAATACGCCGAGAGTTCCGCAAATATAGGCCAGGGGGGCACTGTGTTCGGGGTCAATCATTAAAGCAGAGAATGCGGCAGTTACCGGTGCAATAAAAACGGGCATACCTATACCGAGTCCTTTAATTGGCCGGCTGAATGTATAACTAATCGTGGTAACTGCCAGTATCGCGACGATTAAATTTACTGCGTCGAGGGTATGTAACATAATTAAGTAGATAGAAAAAGAAACAGGTATCAAGGCACCGCCGACATTCAAAGCGATAATGGTTTTTCCTTTTTGAAAATGTGCAGGCTTAAGCAGAACTCTGGGCAAGAGAAAGTTTTCTGGAATATGAGTAAAAGAAGAGTTTATTGTAAATAAGCGCAAGTTAATCATGCTACCAACAAGTGTGCAGCTTAATAACAGTACGGCGGAGTTAGGCGAGAGGCCAAGCTTGGTTAAAACAATACTGAAAATACCCAGCTGTAAGATAATAACAAGTAGAACAACCAGGAAAGCAAGGTATAAAAGTGGCATATTTATAAAAGTGCTTTAATTTGCCGGGCTAAAAGCTTATCCAGTGATACCTGGTTAGTGGCGTGGGTAATACTGTTACTGGTCCAGACATTTTTAATCTTTGCACTGTTTAATAATTCAAGGGCATTGGAGCTAAACAAGGCATGGGTGGCAATGGCGTCCACCTGTTTTACACCTTCACCATAAAGTTGTGTTGCAGCCTGGGCGAGTGTATGGCCGGAACTGATAACATCATCGATTAATATAATGTGTTGATCTTTATAATCAATATCAGGAAGCTGAACTTCTACATGGGTGTCACTTAAACGTTCTTTTTTTGCTACCGAGTAAGGTGAGTGACTGATGTGTGCAACATTTTTCACCCACTGTAATGATTCTTCATCTGGCCCAATCAGGTGCACCGTTTTGTTTAATGACTTTACAAACTCACCGAGCAAAGTGGTTGCACTTAAGGCGATTGCATTTGTTTCCGGAAAAACTTCTTCAAGTGATTGTACCCGGTGCAAATGCGGGTCGACGGTAATAATGTCGTCAACCAGGTCACTTAAGTACTGGCCGATAACCTGCTGGCTGATCACTTCACCGGGATTAAAGGATTTATCCTGGCGCATATAACTCAGGTAAGGTGCGACTAAACTAATGCGTTGCGTTCCCTGCTTACGAAGTGTTTTGCAGCTTAAGTAGAGCTCAATAAGCTTGTTGTTTGGATAATCAAGACTTAAAAAAAGGATAACATGATTAGGCTTTTTATCTGCCAGGTTTTTATCCGTTAAGGTGACAAGGCTCTCTTTATCAGGAAAGTGATGGACTTTAATTTCACTTGCGCTTAAGCCAAGTTGTTGAGCAATGTCACTGCCTTGTTTGTGGTAACCCGGGAATGTATAGATGTCTGCTTGCATAAGTTAAATTATATTTCCATATAAGCCTGGGTAACCGCATCTTCCACGCCAATGCTATAACCATTGTGTTCTTCTGCCAGGGTTTGGGCAAACTTAAAGTCAGCCGGGAACTCGGCATAGATACGGTATAACACATCGCCTTTACTCACTGCGTCACCGAGTTTTTTATTCAGATCAACACCGGAATGTTTGTCCATGGGTGCACCTGCACGGCTGGCTATTTTTGCCAGCTGGAAGTTATCGATCGCGGTAACGAATCCACTTTGCTTCGCGGTGATATCAATACTTAATTCTGCAGGATTAAAGTCATAATCAATCTTGCCCTGTTCACTGATGATTTGTTTCATTTTTTTCAGGGCGCGACCATCTTCAAGAATATCCCGGGCAATCGCGTAACCTTGTCCACCACGCACATCAGGATCAAATTCAAGAATACGCCCGGCAAGGCGTAACGCTTTTTGTTTAAGGTCCGCTGGTGCTTCAAGCTGGTTTTCTAATACCTGCATCACATCGCGCGCTTCCAGGACAGGGCCAATACCGTTACCTATGGGTTGGCTGCCATCGGTGATCACCACTTCAAGATGTATGCCGACGCGATCACCTAGGTACTCAAACATCTTACGTAAACGCAGCGCCTGGTTCATGTGCCTGACTTTGGCCGTGGGACCAACAGGGATATCAATCAATAAATGGGTTGCGCCAGCCGCCAGTTTTTTTGACAAGATTGAGGCCAGCATTTGCCCTTCAGAATCGATACCGAGAGGACGTTCCACAGAAATTAATATGTCATCCGCGGGTGCAAGGTTGGCGCGTCCACCCCAGGCCAAACAGGCATGGGTTTTATTTACGACCTCGTGCATTTTTTTCGGCGACAAGTTTACTTCGGATAACACAGACATGGTGTCTGCCGTTCCGGCGGGTGAGGTAATCGCGCGACTGGATGTTTTGGGAATCATTAAACCATGTGCCGCTACAATTGGGACGATGATCATGGTGGTGCGGTTACCGGGAATACCCCCGATGCAATGTTTATCGGCTACTAATGGTGCATCCCATTTTATTTGTTCACCCGAGGAGGTCATGGCCTGGGTCAGGTAGAGGGTTTCTTCCCGATCTAATCCGCTTTGCGCACAGGCAACGAGGAAGGCCGCCATTTCCATTCGCGAATAGCGGTTATCAATAATGTCATCGGTAATGTAGCGAAAGTCGGTTAAGGTCAGTCGTTCACCATTAATTTTTCTACGTACAGCATCCATAGAACCGGGTGGTTCGGCATGCTCAACGCAGACCAGCTGCTCTTCTTCCATGTCCAGCTGGATGAAAGCCTGTTCGGCCAGGCCGAGCTGATTGGGTGAAACGATGTGCTCATCATCAACGACATTCAGTACCGCGTGAATGCGGGAGCCGTTTGCCATAATTGATATTTTACTTAGCGCCTGGAAACCTTCAGCACGGTATAACTCGCAGTTGCGATGCAGGAAGGCGACATTTTCATGATAGCTATCTATCGCCACCCGCTTAAGTTTTAGCATGCTTTTAGTTGAGGCTTTTGTACTCATAATTTTACGTTACCACTATTTAGTCGTGGTTGTATATTAATTGCTATCTCTTTGTTTTCTATATTATTTATAAGTATATGCTATAAATAATAAAGGCAATGTAAGAAAACATCATTTGAAAAAAGGTTGAAACAATGAGCAAGCCAACTCACGAGGAATTAGAGCATGCCCTGGAGCACGCAAAGAGCATGCGTGAAACAGGGGCAGATCCGGATTTTATCGCCAAGTCATTGTTGAACTGTCATTACCAGGCCAGCTTTCTCGAGCAGGTGCTGCATGCTGCTGAACACTATATTAATAGTGGCTTAGGAGAGCGAGAACACACCCGCCTGGTACAGGCGATTAACAAGGCCCGTTCGGTTGATGAAAAAAGTGCGAAGCAAACTCACCAGGACCTGGGATTAGGTTAACCACCCGGTAGGCTGCTAAAACACCGGAATAGCCAGTAAAAGGCTTTTTCAGCGGAGAAAATTGTCAGAATGCGGACAATTCGCCCCATTTAGCGGATTTTGCTCCCGCTTCATCTTGCACTCAAGAGCACAGATCCGTAACATTCCCGCCTTTGATTTTAACGTTTCAGGAATAAGCAATGCGCACACATTATTGTGGTGAAGTCACCGAATCTTTAATCGGTCAGGAAATTACCGTTTGCGGCTGGGTGCACCGTCGTCGTGATCACGGTGGTGTTATCTTTATTGATTTACGTGACCGGGAAGGGTTATTACAGGTTGTTTATGATCCTGATATTGAAGATGCATTTGCCACAGCTGAAAGTGTGCGAAGTGAATACGTCCTGCAGGTAAAAGGCCTGGTACGTAACCGCCCCGAAGGCACCACGAATGACAAGCTCAAGTCAGGACAAATTGAAGTTCTGGGTAAAGAACTCACTATTTTAAACGCGGCTGAAACACCGCCCTTTATGCTTGATGTTGCAGATGGTGAAGTTTCAGAAGATCTGCGATTAAAGTACCGTTATGTTGATTTGCGTCGTGAATCAATGCAAAAGCGCATGAAAATGCGCTCGGATATCGTACGTATTTTGCGTAATAACCTTGATGAGCAGGGTTTCCTTGATATTGAAACGCCAATGCTAACCAAGGCCACACCGGAAGGTGCGCGTGATTACCTGGTACCGAGTCGTACCCACGAAAACAGTTTCTTTGCCTTACCGCAATCTCCGCAATTGTTTAAACAGTTATTAATGATGTCGGGTATGGATCGTTACTACCAGATCGTGCGTTGTTTCCGTGATGAAGATTTACGTGCCGATCGTCAACCTGAGTTTACCCAGCTTGATATAGAGACTTCATTTTTAGATGAAGAAGAAATCATGTCGATGACAGAAGACATGATGCGCGAAGTTTTCTCAAAAGTTTTAAACGTGGAACTGCCTAAGCCGTTCCCACGCATGCCTTATGATGAAGCGATTAGCCGTTTTGGTTCAGATAAGCCCGATATGCGAATTTCTCTGGAGTTGGTTGATATTGCCGATTTACTTCAAAATATTGAATTTAAAGTTTTCTCGGGCCCAGCTAAAGATGAGAAGGGTCGTGTTGCCGCTATGCGTGTGCCAGGCGGTTGTAAAATAAGTCGTAAAGACATTGATGGCTATACTAATTTTGTTGGTATCTACGGTGCAAAAGGCCTGGCGTATATTAAGGTCAACGAAGTGGCTAAAGGTGTTGAGGGTTTACAGTCACCCATTCTGAAGTTCTTACCTGACGATGCGGTGATGGAAATCATCAATCGTACAGGCGCAGAAGATGGTGATTTAATCTTCTTTGGCGCAGATAAAGCAAAAATTGTAAATGAAGCACTCGGTGCTTTACGCGTTAAGTTGGGTGAAGACCTGGACTTAATGCAAGGCGAGTGGGAACCCCTCTGGGTGGTTGATTTCCCAATGTTCGAATGGGATGAAGGTGGCAAACGCTGGCACGCATTGCATCATCCATTTACCTCGCCAAAAGAAAGTGACATTGATTTACTCGAGACCGATCCAGGTAACTGTTACTCTCGGGCCTATGACATGGTACTTAATGGTATGGAGCTGGGCGGTGGTTCAATGCGTATTTACCGTGAAGCCGTGCAAAAGAAAGTACTGACGGCCCTGGGTATCGATGAGCAAGAAGCAGAAGATAAGTTTGGTTTCTTACTTGATGCATTGAAGTACGGTTGCCCTCCACATGGTGGTATCGCCTTCGGCCTGGATCGCCTGGTGATGTTGCTTTCAGGTTCGACTTCAATTCGTGATGTGATGGCATTCCCGAAAACACAATCGGCGAGCTGCCTGTTAACCCAGGCACCATCAGAAGTGAGTGAAGCGCAATTACGTGAATTGCATATCAAGTTGCGTAAAGCTACACCTGTTCAGGAAAGCTAAGCTTCAAAAAGTCAAAAATCGTAAAAAACTGGCTTAAATCAGGGGTTGATTGGGTGATTTTTAACCAGTTAACCCTTTTTTTTGTTCATGAAGCCAGAAATGTGACCGATATATAAGGAAGAACTTGGCTGGATGCTGCTTCAGATGTGTTTTGCATGCTGAATTTACGTTATATTAAGTCGTTAATAATAAATAGAATAATAAACAAGGATTTCTTTTTTTCGTGAAAAAATATTGGCAATCAGACTGGATAATTGGCTTGGTCATCATGCTGCTGTCGATGTTAGGGGCTGTCACGGAACTTAACCGTGATATCGAACTGACAGGCTATGACATGGGGGTGCGTTTTTCTTCTACCAAGGCGGCCAACCAGGATGTTGTTATTATCAAGATTGATGAAGCAGCCTTACAGGAAAAAGGTGGCTGGCCCTGGCCCAGGAATATTTTAGCTGAAGCGACCAGCAAGATTGCTGTCGCGCGTCCCGCGGTTATTGGTTATGTACTGCCACTTGATCGTGAACAAAGTACCCATGGCCTTGAATACATTGAGGCAATAAAAAACCTGGTCGACAAAGACAGGCGTTCTAATACGGCTCGAATCCAGCGCCTGTTACGCAGTGCCGCGGCCAGTATGGATACGGATCAAATTTTTGCCAGCAGTTTATACTCTGCAGGGCGGGTTGTTCTGGCTATTCCTTTTTTAGATAACCTTAAATCAAAAAATCCACCATTTGGCTTACCTGAACATATTAAGCGTTATCGACTTACCGGGGTTTATGGTGCTCAGCCGGAAAAATCTTCCTGGAAGAACTGGTTTATCCCTGATCCTATTTTAAGTACCGAAAAACTTTATTCCCCCATTGAGAAAATGACCCGCCAGGCCGGCGGCGCAGGGACCCTGTACCTGGGTGTCGACCGTTCACATGTGCGTAACGAGCCATTGGTTATGAAATACGGTCAGGATTATGTGCCTTCATTCGTACTGATGATGGCGGCCAGGAACAGGGCTTTATCCCCTCGCAGTATCAAGGTTGATTTGAAGAAGCATACGGTCACCCTGGACCAGGAACAAATCAAGGTTGATAAAAAACTTCGCATCTATCCAAAATTTTACAAAGGGAAAAAATCAGAAAGTGCGTTCCCGGAATATTCTATTTTAGATGTCTTGAACGGCAAAGTAAGCCGCAGCGACTTACGTAATAAA
>Ga0207752_1000601_pt1 | contig 16869 bp, 13 predicted proteins | sample Pon2CUnioCityCA_6_FD_187272 | JGI IMG/M metagenome (GOLD analysis project Ga0207752, IMG submission 187272) | Marine sediment microbial community from Union City, CA, USA - Pond 2C Sediment 2 (SPAdes) | ecosystem: Environmental > Aquatic > Marine > Intertidal zone > Salt pond sediment ...
CCCGCCGACGATCGACGTGCGGGAGGAAGTGGAGACCCTCTACGAGAGCCTGCGCAAGAACGAGCAGCTCGAGATCCTCTATCCGAACTTCACGCGAGCGGAAGTCATCCGGGAATTGACCAATCGCAAGCGACTGGAGAAGCGGGCCGCCACGATCGGCCAGGTCCTCATTTGGGAGTTTCAGAACGTCAAGCCGCGGGATCCGAATCAGAGCTTGTTCGTGCGGTTCAAGTACGATGTATCGGTGACCCCGCCGGATGAGCAGGTGTATGGAGAGTGGCGCATCGGAGACCTGCGGGATATCCAGTACGGCAAGGAAGTCGATACGCCGGTGTGGCGGGAAGTCCGCAAGGATCCCGTGCGGAAGTTTCGGGAGATCGAGGTGCGCGGCCCCGTGGTCGCCGACGACGGCTATCTCGCCGTGGGCTTTCTCAATCCGCCCATGAATGACACCGTCGTGCTGTTTCCGGTCGAGGATGGGCTCGAAGTGCTCTATAAGGCCGATACGTTCACGGCCAACTTTGTCCGGGCCATCCTGCTGATCCTGTGCCGGCTGGCCTTTCTGGCGTGTCTGGGCGTGCTGGCGGCGAGCTTCCTGTCCTTTCCGGTCGCCATCATGTTCTGCCTCGTGATCTTTTTCACCGGTACGATCAGCGGTTTCGTGCTGGAGTCGTTCGACATGTTGAGCGAGAATATCAGCCGGATCTACGCGTACAGCCTCAAGGGGTTGGTCCAACTGTTGCCGCAGTTTGACAAGTACAATCCGACGAAGTTTCTGGTCCCGGCGCGATTGATGACGTGGGATTTCCTGGGTCGAGTGGCCCTGGTCATGGTGTTTGTGAAGGGGGCGCTGCTGCTGGTGCTGGCCCTGGTTATCTTCAGCTTTCGTGAGCTGGCGAAGGTCGTCGTATGATGGGGCGGCCGAGCTTGTTGACGGTGTGAATCGAAAGACGGTAAGAGATTGGCGGGTCGAAAGGCTCTTTGGCGAAATCACTGATGCGTACACGTGACTTCATGATTCTGTTTGTCGGTCTGGTAACTGCGGCGGCCTTGTTGTACGCCGCCGGCGCGCAGCTCGACTACATCAATCACCAGCGGGAGAAAATGAAGATCACGATCAATCCTCCGCTGGAGAATGCCCCGCCCTCGCTGGCGTTTGCCACCGTTGCGATGGGCGCCTTCCGCGGTCTGGTGGTGGACATCCTCTGGATGCGGGCCGACAAGCTAAAGGAGGAAGGACAGTTCTTCGATGCCCGGCAGCTTGCCGAGTGGATTACGGTCCTGCAGCCCCGCTTCGCTGCCGTCTGGGAATTTCACGCCTGGAACATGGCCTACAACATCTCGGTTGCCATCCCGGCCTCGCAGGCCGAACAACGCTGGCAGTGGGTGAGGAACGGCTACGAGCTGCTCCGCGACAAGGGCATCCCGCTCAATCCGAAATCGCTTCGACTCTATCGCGAGTTGGGCCGCATCTTCCAGCACAAGCTCGGCGGCGTCTCGGACGATGCGCACCAATACTACAAGCTGCGACTGGCCGAGGCGATGGGACCGCTGCTCGAATCACCGGACAACGAGCTCAGCCGGGGGGACAACGCATATTTCGAGGCCCTGATTCGCGCGCCCAAGGAATGGGCCGAGGTGGCCGCCGATCCGAATATGGCGCTCTTCCTCGAGGCGCTGCGCGCCGCCGACGAGAGCTTCACCGCCGATGAGAGCTGCGTGCAGAAATATCTGGCGTTGCGACGGAACCCGCAAGGATTCAAGCCGGAGGCCTTCGAGGTCATCGATATCTATCGCGGGACGGACGCCCTCAAGCGATTCGACATCTTCGCCAAGGCCTGGCAGCTCCGTCATGAATGGAAACTCGAGCCGGCGCTGATGCAGAAGGTCAATCAGATGCACGGCCCGGTCGATCTCAACGATCCCAACATTCACTATCCTCTGGACTGGCGTCATCCGGACAGCCACGCGATCTATTGGGCCGTCAAGGCGTTCGATGTTGCCGCCCAGGGGGAGGGCCGCGAGCTCGATATACGCGAGACGAATACGGATCGTATCGTGCTGCACAGTCTGCAGAACCTCTTCCGGTACGGGAAGATCATGATTCTTGAGGGACCCGCACAGTTGGCAACCGAAGAAAGCGTCGATCAGCAGACGCGACTGATGCGAAGGGATATTTTTCTCGGGCCGGACCTGCGCATCTTCGACTCGTACAACAAAGCCTCCGTGGCGGTCCTTGAGAAATACGCCGATGACCGCGGCAGCCTCCAGGCGCTGCAGAACGGGCACCGCAACATGCTCAAGAACGCCGTGCTGTCCTTCTATCAGTCGGGGCTGCGGCGCAAGGCTCTGGACATCTACAACGAGCTGCGGAGACGCTATCCACTCAACGACTTCAAGGTCCCGCTCGAACAGTACGTCAAGAACCGCTTCACGGAAGAGCTGGACAGCATCGGCATTCACGACGCGACGGAGCAGATCGCCGCGATCCTCATCGACAGCTATTATCTGTACGCCATCCGCGACGACGATGCCGCTGCCGGCCGGGAACAGTTGGCTCAGGAAATCTACGACTTCTACTACGCGAAATACGGACCCGACGAAAGGATTGACCTGCCCACGATGAGGGTGTTACGATACTTCGCACTCGGTCAGTTCGTCGGCAGTGAGGCGTATCCGCCCTATGTGCGGGAGGGTTTGCTGGCTCGTATCAAGGTTGAAAGACCGGAACTCTTCAAGCAGTTGGAGCAGACCGAAGGTGAGTTGCGACAGCAGATGGAGCAACTTCAGCAGACGCAGAACCAAGGGTAGGAGTCTGGCTTCGGGCATGCATGAGGCACTACTGCAAGAGTTAACGCCATCCCAGCGACAAGCCGTATGCCACCGTGAGGGACCGCTATTGGTCCTGGCCGGCCCGGGCAGCGGCAAGACGCGGGTCATCACCTATCGTATCGCGGCACTCATCGAGTCCGGCGCCCGACCTCACAACATCTGTGCGATCACCTTCACGAACAAGGCCGCCGAAGAGATGCGGCAGCGGGCCGCCTCGCTCGGCGCCTCCGGAGGCGCCTGCATCAGCACCTTCCATTCGCTGTGCGTGCGGATCCTTCGCCGGTATGCGAGTGCCGCGGGGATCCGTCCGAATTTCAGCATCTACGACGACTCGGACCAGAACCGCTGCATCAAGCAGGCGATGAAGGATTGTGCGATCGATACGACGAGCTTTCCACCGGCCCGTATGCTCGATGCGATCTCGACGCTCAAGAACAAGCTCGTCGATCCGGATGCGTTCCAAGAACAGGCGGAGGATTTTTTCTCACGAACGCTCGCAAAAGTGTATGTCCGCTACCAGCGGATTCTGGCGGAGCGCAACGGGCTCGACTTTGACGATCTCCTGATGAAGGCAGCTCTGCTGTTGGAGCACGACCCGGCGGTCTGCCGCGAGCTCTCGATGCGGTTTCAGTACCTGCTCATCGACGAGTACCAGGACACGAACCACGCGCAATACAGGCTGGCCAAGGCCATGGTCTCGCATCACAACAACATCTGCGCGACGGGCGATCCGGATCAATCGATCTACCGCTGGCGGGGGGCCGACATCCGCAACATCCTGGCGTTCGAAAAGGACTGGCCGGACGCCGTCATCGTCAAGCTGGAGGAGAACTTCCGCAGCACCGCCGGCATCCTGCGCGCCGCCGACAGGCTCATTGCCTGCAACCGAAGCCGCAAGCCGAAGAGCCTCATACCGACGAGGTCCCATGAGGGCCGGATCGGCGTTGAAAGCTACGAGGATGAAGGCCAGGAGGCCGGTGCCGTCGCCCGACAGATTCAGGAATTGCTCGCCTCGGGCGTCTCGGGCCGAGATATCGCGATCTTCTATCGCATCAACGCGATGAGCCGGGCCCTGGAGGAAGCCTTCATCCGCCACCGGGTGTCGTACCAGGTTGTGCGGGGCGTCGAGTTCTATAATCGCAAGGAGATCCGCGATGTCCTGGCCTATCTCAAGGTGATCGTCAATCCCGCCGATGCGGTGGCGCTGCTGCGGATCATCAACACGCCGACTCGCGGCATCGGAAAAGTCACGATCGACAGGGTCCGGGATTATGCCTCCCGCAACGGGATCGCGCTGTTCGATGGACTCAAGAAGGTCGATGAGATCCCGAACCTCAGCGGCGCTGTGAAGACGAAGCTGTCCGCCTTCGTCCGGATGATCGGCGGCTTTGCGCAGAAGGCGGAGGGGAACGTCGCTCCCCTGGCGGAGCAGGTCTTCACGGACTCCGGACTCGAGCAGTCCCTCAAGAGGGCCGGACCGGATGGGCAGACCGCCCTGGAGAACGTGGAGGAGCTGATCAATACCGCGGCGGCGTACGACAAACAGGCGGAGAGCCCGTCTTTGCTGGATTATCTCCAGCAGATCGCGCTGTTCAGTGACGCCGACGCCTATGATGTCGCCAGCGAACGGGTCGCTCTGATGACGCTGCACGCCGCCAAAGGGCTCGAATTCGAGCACGTTTTCATCATCGGTCTGGAGCATGGCATGCTTCCCCACGAGCGTGCGGGCAACAGCGAGGAGGAATTGGAAGAGGAACGGCGACTGTTCTTCGTCGGGATGACTCGCGCCAAGACCAATCTGAGCATAAGCTACTCCCGGTATCGAGCCTTTCGGGGGCAGGTGCTCCGGACGATCCCGTCTCAGTTCCTTCAAGAGCTTGGGGAGGGCTTCCTGGATAGTGCGCTCGGGTTGGAGGACGAGCCGCAGATCCAGTCCCGGCCCGCCCGTCGGTCCGCCGCATTGCCATCCGATACGAGCCAGCCGGCCCCATTCAAACTCGGCCAACTGGTGCGACACAAGACCTTCGGCCTGGGCCGGGTCAAGAAGTTCGTGGATATGGGGGCGAACAGCGTCGTGGTCATCTCGTTCAACAGTGGACAGACCAAATCGCTGCTGCTACAATACGCCGAACTCACAAAAGTGTAGGGCAGTGGTGGCCGGAATTTGCCGGATCAACAGGCTACATACGGGGCCGACGCTGGTGTGTGGGCACGGTGGTCCATCGGGTATGGTTCTTGAAGGGAGATGATCATGTCGGGACGCATCAATCGCAGGGAGCTTCTTCAGATTACGGCAGGGGGTGCCGCGTATCTTGCCGGTGCGGGATTGTTCGCCACCCGTGCGCGGGCCGCGGGCTCCGGACTCATCAGCCCCGGCTGCCGGAGGAGCAAGGTCAAGGTCGCCCGGATCTATATGGGGGCGAAGCCGGGATTGTGGCCCACGCCGAAACTGAATTTTGTCGAGGAGATCGACTTCTACCGGAAGCAATTCGCCAAGCTCGATAGCGAGCTTTCCGATGTCGATTTTGCCGTCGATGCACTGGTGACATCGGTGGATGAGGCCCGGCAGATCAAAGGAAAACTGCGGGATGTCGACGGCGTCCTGATGATCCATCTGAGCATGGGGATCAGGGGCGTGATCGACGAGATCCTCAGTGTGGGCAAACCGACGGCGTTGTTCGCCGTGCCATACTCCGGCCATGAATGGGTTGGGTTCGGCGCTTTGCAGAGAGAGCCCCTGGGCGCGAAGATGGAGTGTTTTCTGACGAGTGACTACTCGCAGCTCGCCGTGGCGATCCGGCCGTTCCGGGCCATTCACCATCTCCGCGAAGCCAAGATCCTCAACGTCACGACCCGATCGTTCCAGGGAACGGCCGATGCGATGAAGGCGAAGTTTGGCACCGAGATGAAACAAGTTGATCTGGAGACGGTGGTCCGGGCGTACAATGCCGTCGATGACAAAGATGCTGAGGCAGAGACGGATCGGTGGATGAAGGGCGCCCAGGCGGTGGTCGAACCTCCCCGCGGGGACGTCTTCAAGTCCTGCAAGCTCGCCCTGGCCTTTGAGAACATGCTCGCCGAAGAAGACGCCACTTTGCTGACCGTCGATTGCTACGGCACGATGTGGGACAGGACGATCAAGCTGCCCGGCTATCCTTGCGTGGGGTTCTGTCGGCTCAACGATATGGGGTGGGGCGGCATCTGCGAGTCGGACCTGCGCAGCGCCATGACCCATATTGTCCTGCAGGGGCTGACGGGCAAGCCGGGGTTCATCAGCGATCCGACGGTGGATGAGTCGAACAACAGCATCATCCTCGCGCACTGTATGGGCACGCGGAAGATGGACGGGCCGAGCGGTCCGGCCGCCTCGTATAAGCTGCGGACGGTCATGGAGCGGCAGGAAGGGGTCACGCCGCAGATCGAGATGCGCAGGGGCCAGAAGGTCACACAGGCGATCCTGATCGGTACGGACTCCATCCTGTACTTCACCGGCGAGATCATCGACGCCCCGATCGGCCTGGAGCACGACAGAGGCTGTCGAACCAAGATCACCGTGAAGGTGGACGGCGATATTGCCACGCTCTGGAAGAACTGGTCGCACGGGCTCCACCGGCAGACCGTCTACGGGGACGCCACGAAGGAGCTGGGCCAATTCTGTCGGTATACGGATATCAAGCTGATTGATGAAGCGGCCACCCCGAGTGTGGCCTGATGGAGGGCTGAAGATGGCACGCGGTGAAGCGATGGGTGGGCGTATTTGGACTGATGCGGATGTCGACAGGCGGAGGTTCCTGAAGGTGGCCGGCGGGGCAGCCGCCTGGGTTGCGGCCGCGCCGTATGTGTCCTCGGCCCGCAGGCAGGGGGGTGAGAAGCCCGATGAACGCATCCTGGGCGAGGCCGACGAACGAATCCGGAAACACCGCAAGGGTACGGCTACCTTGCGATGTATCGGTCCGGATGGGAAGCCGCTGCCGGCAGGCGTGGAACTGCGGATCGTGCAGAAGAGGCACAAGTTCCTCTTTGGGTGCAACATCTTCAAGCTCGGCCGGTGTCGCACACCGGAGGATAACGCCGCGTACGAGAAACACTTCGCCGAGTTGCTGAACTTTGCGACCCTGCCGTTCTACTGGTGGACGTACGAGCGCCGCAAGGGCGAGCCTCAGGACGAGCGCACCGAGGAGATCATCCGCTGGTGCGACGCCCGGAAGATCGTCACGAAAGGGCACCCCCTGGCCTGGAACTACGGGGAGCCTCGATGGTTGACCGGCAGCACGCCGGAAGAGGCGATGCAACTCCAGTTCAAACGACTCGAGCGGTGCGTGGAGCGCTTCAAGGGCGGCATCGACATCTGGGACGTCGTCAACGAGGCCACCCACTATGACCGCGATGAGTTGAAGGGAAGGGCGCCCCTTCTGACGCAGGCCATTTCACAGATGGGCATCGGCGAGTACGTCCGCACGGCGTTTAAGATCGCACGCCGGACGAACCCGCACGCTACGCTGCTGATCAACGATTATCGCGTCGATCCGGAATACGACAAGAAGGTGATTTCACAACTCGTCGGTGAAAAACGTGAGCCGCTCTACGACGTCATCGGCATTCAGTCGCACATGCACGGTCGCTACTGGGGGGCGGCCCGTGCCTGGGAGGTATGTGAACGTTTCGCAAAATACGGCAAACCGCTGCACTTCACCGAGACGACGGTTGTTTCGGGCCCCCGGAAGGGCCAGACGTGGGCCACCACGCCGGAGGGAGAGCGGCAACAGGCGGAGTTTACGACCGAATTCTACACGGTGCTGTTCTCTCATCCGGCCGTCGAGGCCATCACCTGGTGGGATTTCACCGACCAGAACGCCTGGCAGGGGGCACCCGCGGGTTTGATCCGGGATGACATGACGCCCAAGCCCGTCTACGAGCAGTTGCATCGTTTGATCAGGGGCAGATGGTGGACGAGGGCCGAAGGCACGACAAACTCGGCCGGGACCGTTGCGTTTGACGGGTTCCTCGGGTGCCATGAAATCACGGCCAAACTGGATGGTCGAGAGCTCACGGGTACGTTCGCGCTCGACCGGAGTTCGGACGCGCCCCTGGATGTACAACTGGCGCAGAATCGGGGATAAGGAAGTCCAAGATGAATTACGCAGTAATTATGGCGGGGGGGACTGGAAAGCGGCTTTGGCCGCTCAGTCGTCTGAAGCGTCCGAAGCAGGTCCTGAAGCTTCTGAACGGCCAGACTCTTCTGAACCGATGCTTCGAGCGGCTCTTCCCCATTTTTGACGTGCGGAATATCCTGGTGCTCACGAATGCCGGATACGCGGACCTGGTTCGTGAGAATCTCCACGACCTGCCGCTCAATAACGTCATCCCGGAGCCGACGGTCCGGGATACGGCCGGGGCGATCGGTCTGGCGGCCGCGATCCTGGCGAAGTTCGATCCCGAGGCGGTGATGGCGGTTCTGACGGCCGACCAGTTGATCGAGCCTCCTGAGGTTCTGCAACAGGCGCTGACCGACGCCTTTGCGTTCATCGCCGACCATCCGGACGCCCTCATCACATTCGGCGTCAAGCCGACGTTCCCCAGCACCCAGCTCGGGTACATCAAATGCACCGATCCCCGCGAGCATCCGCATTGTCGGAACGCTGTGTATTCGGTGGAGGCCTTCAAGGAGAAGCCGGACCTTGCGACGGCCGAGCTCTACACAGGCAGCGGCGAGTACGTCTGGAACTCGGGCATGTTTGTCTGGCGAGCGAAAACCATCCTGTCCAACCTGGAGCGGTTCCTGCCGGCGGCGGCTGAGCTGCTTGGCCGCATTGCGGCCGCGTGGGATACGCCGACTCAGGAAACGACCCTTCAGGAATGCTTCCCCAAGTTGCCCAAGATCAGTATCGACTATGCGGTCATGGAAAAGGCGGATAAGGTCTACGCCATTCAGCTCGACTGTCAGTGGTCGGATATGGGCTCGTTTGCGGCGCTCGCCGACGTCATCCAGTCGGATGACGACAACAATATCGTCGTCGCCGGTGCAAGCGAGCTGCTGGATTGCCGCGATAGCGTGATTGTCACGGAGGATGAGGACCATCTCATCGCCGCCATAGGGCTTGAGGAAATCGTGATCGCCCACACGCCGGATGCGACGCTGGTTTGCCACATCAGTCAGACGGAACGGCTCAAGACCCTGCTGGAGTCCATGGAGCGGCGCGGTCGCACGAAGTTCCTGTAGCCGGGCAGACATCGTCGGAGGCAGCTATTGGCATGAGGTATCTGGGGATAGACTATGGCGCGAAGAGGACGGGTTTGGCTGTCTGCGACGCGACCGAAACGATTGTCTCTCCTCTGGCGGTGCTGTACGGGCGGAAAGACCTGGCCGGGAGGGTCAGGGAGATCGTGGCCTCCGAGAGTATCGATGCCGTTGTCCTGGGCCTGCCTTTGAATATGGACGGCTCGGAAGGACCCCAGGCAAAGCTGGTTCTGGCATTCGCCGGGGAACTCAAAGATCATATTCAGGTCCCCGTACATCTCCAGGATGAACGCCTCAGCAGCTTCGGGGCGGAGCAAAAGCTGCAGGAAATCGGCCTGAGCAGGGGCAAAAAGCGGGAACGACTTGATGCTTTGGCCGCCGCGGAGATCCTTCAGGCCTTTCTGGAGGGGCGGAAATCCGATTCCGCCCGGTAGCGGTCCCGAGTCAGCGTCGGTCCAGTGCCCAAGCGGGCATGGGAGCCGAGCGGCCACAGGGTTGTTTTGCCCACCTCAGGAAAACCCTTGTGGTTTTTTGCCCGGATTGGACAGGAAAAAGCTTGCCAAAAGGGCCCCTGGTTGCTTAAACTCCAGGATTCTTAATTTGTGTGTCGAAAAGCTCAGGCAGAGCCAAACAAGAAGGGTATATTGAGAGTATGATAACAAAAGACCAGAAAGGGAGCATCATCGGCGATTTTGAGACGCGGGAGGGGGATACGGGTTCGCCGGAAGTGCAGATCGCACTGCTCACAAGACGGATCAATGATCTGACTGAACACCTGAAAGAGCATCGGAAAGACCATTCCTCCCGACGTGGTTTGCTCAAGATGGTTGGCACGCGTTCGGCGCTGCTCAAGTACGTCCGTGGCAAGGATGTGAAGCGCTATCAGACGATTATTTCACGTCTCGGACTCCGAAAGTAAGCTGGCGTTCTGTGTCGTCGAGCCGGGCAGGACCAATCTCGCAGATAGGTTCGGCCTGTGGCAGGATGCGGTGCAGGACACTCGCCTGACAGTGGACTGACGTAAAAACCAGTGAAGGAACAGACAGTTATGGAAGGTATCCATACGGTTTCAAGAGAAATCGGGGGTCGAACCCTGACGATCGAAACGGGCAAAGTGGCCAGGCAGGCCGATGGGGCGGTCGTCGTGCAGTACGGCGAGACCGTCGTGCTGGTTGCCGCCGTCGTCGCCCCTCCGAGGTCGGAGAACATAGATTTCTTCCCTCTGAGCGTCGACTACCGCGAAAAGCAGAGTGCCGCCGGCAAGTTTCCCGGCGGCTTCATCAAGCGTGAAGGGAGGCCGACCACCAAGGAAATCCTGACCGCCAGGAACATCGACAGGCCCATTCGCCCGTGTTTTCCGGACGGCTATTTCCACGAGGTGCAGATCATGGCCTCGGTGCTGAGCGCCGATCGGGAGAACGATCCCGATGTGCCGGCGATGATTGGCGCCAGCGCAGCGCTGTCGATCAGCAAGATCCCGTTCGAGGGATCTCTTGGCGCGTGCCGAGTCGGCCGGGTCAACGGTGAACTCGTCATCAACCCCACGCACAAGCAGCTTGAGGCCAGCGACCTCAACATGCTCGTGGGCGGCCGCAAGGAAGCGATCAACATGATCGAGGTCGGCGCCGCAGAATTGCCCGAGGATATCATCGCCGACGGGATCAAGAAGGCCCATGAGGCCATCCGGGAGATCGTCGCGATGATCGAGGAACTCCGGGACAAAGCGGGCGTCGAGAAGGAGTTGCCGATCATCGAGCTCAATGCCGGGCTCTACGAGAAGGTGAAAGCGGAGATCTACGACAAACTGGCGGCGTTGAAAACCGTTCAGAGCAAGCAGGAACGCAAAGACGGGGTGAAGGAGCTATTCGACGAGGTTCGCAAGCGGTATCTTGAGCCCGGGGAAGATGCCGGGCGAGAGACCGCAACGGAAGAGTCGGAGCCGGTCGTGGACTTACGCATGGTCAATCGCGTGCTGGACAAGATCGAGCGCGAGGTCCTGCGAAGGATGATCCTCGACGGTACGCGAGCGGATGGCAGAGGCGAAGAGGACGTCCGCTCGATCTCCTGTGAGGTGGGGATGCTGCCCCGGACGCATGGCTCGGCGCTCTTTACCCGCGGCGAGACCCAGGCCTTTGTCAGTGTGACTCTGGGCACGATTCGCGACGCCCAGATCATCGACGGTCTGCTTGACGAATACGCCCAGAGCTTCACGTATCACTATAACTTCCCTCCCTTCTCCGTGGGCGAGGTGAGGCCCATTCGCGGGCCGGGCCGACGGGAGATTGGCCATGGGGCGCTCGCGGAGCGCTCGCTCGAACGCGTCAGACCGGCGGAAGAGGATTTTGCGTATACAATCCGCATCGTCTCCGACATCACGGAATCGAACGGGTCCAGCTCAATGGCTTCCGTGTGCGGCGGCTCCTTGGCCTTGATGGATGCCGGTGTGCCGATTCGGGGTGCCGTGGCGGGAATCTCGATCGGCATGGTCAGCGAGGACGACGGGCGATATAAGCTCCTGACCGATATCATGGGCGAGGAAGACCATTTCGGCGACATGGATTTCAAGGTTGCCGGGACAACGAAGGGGATCACCGGGATCCAGCTCGATATCAAGGCTTCCGGGCTCCCGCATCACATTATGGTCGAGGCGCTCGAACGAGCGAGAACGGCCCGGCTGCAAATCCTGGAGACCATGAATGAGGCCATCAGTGTGCCTCGGGCCGAGTTGAGCAAGTACGCACCGAAGCTGATTACCATCGAGATCGACCCCGAGTTCATTGGCAAGGTCATCGGCCCGGCGGGCAAGATGATCAAGAGTCTCCAGGAACAGACGGAGACAAACATCGAGATCGAAGAGGACGGTACGATCTACATCAGTTGCGTCGATGGCGACGGCCATCTCCGAGCCAAAGAGATGATCGAAGCGATGACGCAGCCGCCGGAGGTCGGTCGACTCTACAAGGACTCCAAGGTGGTCTCCGTCAAGGACTTCGGAGTTTTCGTCGAGATCGTGCCCGGCGTTGAGGGGCTGTGTCACATCAGCGAGCTCAGCGAAGGGTACATCAAGCGTGTCGAAGAAGTCTGCAAGATGGGTGATATCATTCCGGTGAAGCTGATCTCGATTGACGAACAGGGGCGTCTGAAGCTCTCACGCCGTGCGGCGCTGACGGAGATGGGAATCAAAGAGGAGGGAAAGCCGAGGCCGGCCGGAAAGAGGTAGATGTGGTCGGCCGGGCGGATGATCTCGAACCCGGAAAACGATAAAGCCGAAACTCAAGAGTGTTGACTGCGCATAGCCCGTGCGGACACCCGTGAGATTTCGGCTCTATGTTTTGGTGGACGCAAGACGTCAGTGGAGTCGAAGAAGCGTGAAGGGGTTCTTGGGCGGAGTATTTGTGACCCTGCTCGTGCTGGGGGCAGCGATCGCGGCGATGCGCCGCAAAGCGGGTCGTACAGCCAGGACCGGCGATCCGCAGCCGGCCAACCCCGACGAGGAGCTCGCCCGGCTGACCGGAGAGCTCGCCCACGAGATCAAGAACCCTCTATCAACCATTAAGGTCAATCTCACACTGGCCAAAGAGGCAATGGAGGATGTCGATCTCGCGGAGCCCCAGAGGGTGCTATGGGATCAGTGCCGCCACAAACTGGCCAGTGCCTTGCGTAAGATCGGCATCATTCAGAAAGAGACGGACCGCCTTGAGCAGATTCTCGACGGCTTTCTGAAGTATGTCCGCCGGCCCGATCTGCAGTTGGCGACCGTGGACCTGAACGAGCTGGTAAGTGACATGGTCGACTTCTACTCGCCTCAGGCGTACAGTCACGGATTGACTGTCCGGCACAGCCTCGCTACTGGGCCGTTGATGTGCAGGGTCGATGCAGGGGCATTGAAGCAGGTACTTTTGAATCTCTTCATCAATGCACACCAAGCCATGGAGGCTGGCGGTGATCTCATGGTCAGAACGGCCCGGCGTGGGGATCGCGCGGTCATTCAGGTCAACGATACAGGCCGCGGGATACCGCCGGAGAGACTCCCGACCATCTTCTATCCCTACTACTCATCTCGCTCAGGCGGCACCGGACTCGGCCTGGCTGCTGCCAAGAAAATCGTCGAGGCGCACGAGGGCACGATATCCGTTCACAGTGAGCCGGGCAAAGGAACCTCTTTCACGATAGAGCTGCCTCTGGAGAATCCCGATTCACGACGGAGCGATGAGACGGCGTGATGCAGAGATGACGGTTCCACTCGACCAAGTTTGACGCCGTTTGTCCACGCCGCGAGGACGACAGCTATTGGCGCCGCGTGTGACTATCGGCAAGAGAGCAGTTCTCGAGGACTTGCTGCGGTACGATTTGTGACTACACCGCTTGCAGAGGTGGCGAAACGGAATCGAATTCCTCGCCGTGGAGTCGGTGGCGAAAGGGGCGAAGGCAATCCAGGCACCTCATCGCCAGGAACTCCACACGTTCCGCTTCTTGACCACCGTCAGTGCTCCATCCCATGCTAATGATCTCAAATGCCGAGCTACTGCAATTGGGACACAGGAATTCGGTTGCTTGATCGATGGCTGCCAGTTCGTTTTGCATGGCTGTCCTCGTGACCGTCACAAGAAATCAGATTTATTCTCCCACTACTCGTTATCGGTCAGAAACGACGCTGGCTTTAATATTTCGGGGTCTGAGCCCGATAACCGTTGAGCCGCAACCCTCGGGCATGGATCGTCCGTGTGATCCCTCAGTCTGGGAAAGGACGAGGATGCAAAAATACCAAGGCATGAGCCAGGGTTTGGCGATAGACGGTTGGCCGCACGGCGACTTATGCTGCCTTGGAGTCCGCGCCACGACACGGGGAAGGAGCGAGGCGCGCTACCCCGGCGTGTCTGCGGCCGGGCTGACTGGCCGTTCGTCGGCTCTGCGCAGAACCTCGGCGTTGTGTCTCGCCTTGTCCCCCGGGAGAATCTGCTCCAGCAGCGACAATGACTCCTCGTGGCGGCCCAACAGCCCGAGGGTGGTCGCCATGTTCGCGCGGTATCGCTTACTTTCGGGCACCAAGCCCGCCGCTTCAGTGAAATGGGCCAATGCTTTCTCGTAGTCCTTGCGGATGAGACGACACATGCCGAGATTGTTCAGCAGCACCGGATCCCGGGGACGAATCTGCAGGGCACGCAAGAGGACGCCGATCGCCTCATTCACGCGTCCCTGGCGCATCTGCAATTCAGCCAGACTGTTGTAGGCCGGCGTGAACTGCGGATACTGCTGAAGGCATCTTCTGAGAACGAACTCACATTCCGTATCTTTACCTTGGCTCGCCAGAATATCCGCCATGGAATAGAGCGTCTTGGCCGTCGGCGGCTGATCCTGTCGTATCTCGGACGCGGTGTTCGCTTGGCCGGAGTGGGACCGGTTGCTTACTGTGGATCGCCCTGATTCCACGCAGCCGGGGGAGAACGCAAAGCAGGCAACACATGCAAGACGGCACAGCCCGTGTAGAATCGATATGTGATGCGGCCTCATCATCGTGTGATGCTTGTTTGCATTGCCTGTCCGGACCCCGCGGATGTCGGTTCTTCCCCAAGGATCGTTATGACCTGCTCCGACGACATGCCTGAGCCCCCCGGCATCGCATCGGATATACTCATGCGGTCTGTCTCCACGCCGGCCTGTTTCAGCCCGCCCAGAATCTGGGCGACTCTCGCCTCATACAACTCGGGACCAGCCTTGCCCTGTCGGATGTTCAGGACGCCGGGATGCTCCTTGAAATGCCCCGCAAGTACCGCAAAATCACGTTGCCCGAGGTCATTCAGCTCCTCCCCATCTGCGACGAAATGATAGGGATACAGCGTGTGCTGGGCAATGATGGCGTTCTCCACTCCGATGTTGTTGATGGTCTGCACCAGTTCGACGTCCAGATTGCGAGTTTCCCCGCGGTCGGTCATGCTCTCCTCGCAGCCACAGAGGACGCCGCACATCAAACAGATCACTGCCATGTTGAACAATCTCATAAACATTCTCCTTACACTCTCCAAGATTTGCCTGTGGTAAAGCGGTCTATTCTACATCCCGCCCAACGTACGAGTAATATGAATCATAGCGGGCCCCAGGGCCACCACCATGATGGCGGGGAAGATGAAAAGGGCCATGGGGAAAAGCAACTTCATAGGCAGCTTCTCCGCCTCCTCCTCGGCTTTCATATGGCGTTCATCCCGCATCCACGATGTGAATTCCTGCAAGGCAGTCGCTACACTCGTGCCGAACCGTTCGCTCTGCACGAGGATGGCGGCGAGCGAGGTGAGTTGCTCGGCTCCCGTGCGGGTGGCCATGTTTCGCATCGCCTCCGTCCTGCTGGCGCCAAGATGGATCTCGAAATTGCTGAGGTCCATGGCATTACCGAGCACGGGACTGACGTGACCGATCTCCTCGGCCACCATGTTCCACGCCATGTCCAGGCCGATCCCGGACGAGACGCAGATTTCCAGCAGATCGACGGCGTCAGGCAGATACTGTCGGATTTCCTCGCGTCTCTTTCTCTCCTGCAGCCGCACGATCATGTTGGGCAGAAAGAACGGGACCGCACCGCCGAGCGAGATCAGCAGGATCTTGCGTTCAACGGTGCCTTCCCAGGGGATCAGCAGGACGGCGGCGACGGTCAGACCGATCGCGAAAAGCAGGATCTTGACGCCGGTGTAGACGGCGGGAGCGGCTCGGCTCATATAGCCCGCCCGGATCAATTGCTCCCACAGGCTGGTGCTCGCGCGGCCGTGTGATACGTAGTTGCCGACCTGTTCGACAAACCGCAGAAAACGCGATTCGCCGGCAGTGGGCGGTTCGAGCCCCGTGGCGACGGTCTTTTCCAGTCTCTTGCTCGCCTTTTTTCGCCGCTGGTTATAGATCGCCAGGATGGTGATTCCGACGAACATGAACGCGGCGAAGACGAGCACGCCGATGAGAATCTGTGGCGTCGCCAAATCGAAATTGAGATTTCTGGTGAGTCCGTCGAACATGGATTGCAGCCCGCCCTAATACTTAATTTTCGAGAGTTTTGCCATCACCCAGGCGCCGAACAGCATGCTGACAGCGGTGCCTGCAAGGAGGCATTTGCCAAGAAACGTCGTGTACATCACGGCTTCGAACTCCGGCGCCATGATGTTTAGCAGCAGGAACACGACAACGGGCATCGCCAACAGTACGTTCCTATTCAGTCTCGTGGACGTTATAAGCACGCGTACGCGGCGATTCAAACGCATCCGTGCGCGCATCACCGTCGAGAGGCTGTCCATGACGTCGGCGAGATTGCCGCCGGTCGTCATCTGAATGCTCACCGCCGTGGCGAACAGTTTCAGATCTATGTTGTGGGCGGTATCCGCCACCCGCCGGATGGAATCCTGAAGATCGAGGCCCAGGGCCTGCTCCTGGCAGATTTCACCGAAGATCGTCCCCACGGGGTCCGCGATTTCCTCGGAGATGGACTGGAATGCGCCCACCAGTGGATGGCCGGCCCGCAGCGCCCTGGCCGCGATGCCGAGCGACTCCACAAACTGTCTCTCGAACAGGTCGATGCGGTGATTGATTTGACTGGTGGTAATGGCTCGAAAGACGATTACGATCGCGGCCCCAATCCCCACGCCGAGCATCCACCCAAATCCCAGCATGGCGGTCGCAACGCAGGCTACGGCCGCGACCCCGAGCACGGACAGGATCACGACGACAGCGGGGGCTTTCCACCCCGCATCGATCCGGAGCCGTTCCAGCCGCTCGCCGAGGGTCTCCTTTTGGGCTTTGGCGGCAGCGGCTCGCCGCGCCTG
>Ga0207752_1000602_pt1 | contig 16804 bp, 13 predicted proteins | sample Pon2CUnioCityCA_6_FD_187272 | JGI IMG/M metagenome (GOLD analysis project Ga0207752, IMG submission 187272) | Marine sediment microbial community from Union City, CA, USA - Pond 2C Sediment 2 (SPAdes) | ecosystem: Environmental > Aquatic > Marine > Intertidal zone > Salt pond sediment ...
AGCAATATTTTTTAAAGAAATCTTTCGTTTGATAGCCATAGATATTAAGAAAAGTACCACACAGAACAAAGATGTGAGAAAAAACAGAGAGAGAGAAAAGAGAGCCTGCAGAAAGAGAAATACATAGAAAAAAAAGGCATCCCTCCATTGTGATCTCTGCATATATCTGAAGAGAAACAACGCGGCACAGATGGATAAAGGAAAAAACAGCATGGCAGGATGGGGATAATTGATTTGCTTCATGGGGAGAAAAACATACAAAGCTCCTGCTGTGAGAGACAGGAACTCGGTTTTAATGAAATATCTAGTTAAGAAATAGACAGCCAATCCTCCCAGGATCAATGAAATGAGAAGCATCAGGTTGTAAAGAGTGTATATGTTTCTGATGCCGAACAAATAGAACGGTGTTAACAGAAGGCTCTGGCCAAAGAAGTTCACTCCAGCGGTCAGCGTATAAGAGTAGGGATAAAAAATAGGAAAGTGATAGAGATTTGAAAAATCCAGGCTTGTTACAGCTTTTATGTTATGGAGGAGAATGCCCACGGCAATATAGTTATCCGCATGGGTCGGCAGGGCTAATTGAGAGTTAAACCCGGGGACAAGGAAATAAATGGAGGCGAGAGACAAGAAAGTGTATATGAGAATCAGTTTAAGAAACCTGTGCTTTTTCATCGGAATTTAAGATATTAAGCTAATTTAGGTAAATTATATGGAAATAAGGAGCTGGAGGCAATGCTTTAATAAGAGTTGGAAAGCAGGTGTGGTCCCTTATTTGAAATCATTCACTCGTATCAATGGAAAAAGGGCTGGTATATCGGATTGTATTTTGATAGGATACCTCAATCCATTTTTTAATATTTCAAGTTTCATGAACACTCTTGCTTTTTTTTAAAATGAGAACCGCATTCAGTGAAAAAGCCGTAGGTACCTGGTCTGTGGTAGCGGCCTATGTATCATGGGGCCTTTTGCCTCTTTTTTGGAAGCTGCTGGATCAGATTCCGGCACATAAGATACTGGCACACAGGATTCTATGGTCCTTTGTTTTTCTTTTTATCTTGGTTTTTTCCCAAAAACGCTGGCCTGAAATCAAGAAAATCTTTTCCTCGAAAAAGACCAGAGCCACTTTATCACTCACTTCCCTGATTTTGGGTATGAACTGGTTTATTTACATATGGGCTGTAAATTCAGATCACGTGGTGGAGGCCAGTCTCGGTTATTTCATTAATCCCCTGGTGACCGTTTTACTCGGAGTTTTGTTTCTTAGAGAAAACCTCAATTTCTGGCAGAAGATATCTGTATTTCTTGCTTTTATTGGTGTTTTGTACAGAGCAGTGAATATTGGGAGTATTCCCTGGATATCTCTTTCTCTTGCCCTGACATTCGGATTTTATGGTTTTTTTAAAAAAAAAGTCCGGGCTGATTCCATTGCCGGATTGACATCAGAAATGATTGTCCTTTTTCCTTTGGCATCTGGTTTTATCATCTTTATGAATATCAAACATTTGGGTGTTATTGGAAAGGTTTCGTTCCCCATATTTTTGCTTCTTCTATGTACAGGGATAGTGACATCCCTTCCTCTTCTCTGTTTCAATTACGGCGTGAAAAAAATTGAGCTCAAGACAGTCGGCTTTCTTCAGTATTTATCTCCAACCTTTCAACTTTTACTGGGAGTTTTTGTCTTTAAGGAGGCTTTTACGTTAGACCACATCATAAGTTTCTCTCTCATATGGACAGCACTTCTTCTCTATTCCCTATCCCATACCTCCTTTATGCGTAGATACAGATAGGATTTGATGAAAAAGATTGACAGGTTTATACCTGTTATTAATAATCTGGATTATTCACAACAGGATAATTGATTGATTCAGAAGGAGGTCTTAATGATTAGATTGTTTCGGGAAAGACGGACAAAATGGGTGGCTTGTCTTTCTGTCATAGCTTTTCTGAGTGTCGTATATGTTTTTTCTTTTCAAGGCAGGGATGGTAAACAAGGATATGTTTCTGATTTTCAGGGATGCACCAGCATAATGGTGGGCCGCCTGGCCACTACTGACGGGTCAGTTATAACCGCGCATTCGTGTGATGGGAATTACAGGACATGGGTCAGAATCGAACCCGGCAAAACTTATCCGGAAGGTGCGAACACAAAAGTCTATCATGGGCTGCTGCATACGGAAACTCCCTGGGATAAAAGAGGAGTGATAGAGCAGGGAGAGATCCCTCAGGTAAAAGAGACATACGCTTTTTTAAACACAGCTTACCCGTGCATGAATGAAAAGCAGCTTGCCATAGGGGAGACCACTGTCGGAGGACGGAGGGAGCTGAGAAATAATGAAGGGCTGTTTTATATAGAGGAACTCCAGCGAATAGCTTTGCAGCGGTGTACTACAGCAAGAGGAGCTATTGAGCTGATCGGTGAACTTGTCGCAAAATACGGATACTGCGACAGGGGAGAATGCCTGACGTTTGCTGACCCGAAAGAGGTCTGGCATTTTGAAATTTTCGGAGCGGGTCCTCTTGAGATAGGAGCGGTGTGGGCTGCTGTGCGTATCCCTGATGACCATGTGGGGATCTCGGCAAATATTCCCAGAATCAGCGAGATTGACCCGGAAGATCCGGATCATTTCATGGCGTCTGATAATGTGTATTCAGTGGCACAGGAGATGGGCTGGTGGGATCCTGGGAGCGGAAAGACCTTCAAATTCTGGGAGGCCTACAGTGGAGAGAAGCCCTTTTCAACCAGGGAGTACTTTGTTTTAAGCTCGGTAGCGCCTGCCCTGAATCTCAGCCTGGATTCAGAGGAACTGCCGTTTTCAGTAAAGCCTGAAAAAAAGTTATCAGTCAGGGATGTGATGGCCTTTTACAGACAGACATATAAGGGCACGGAACTGGATATGACTAAGAATCTGATGGTGAAAAAAAGAAGAAGCGATGAGATGATATTAAGTCCCATTGTCAATCCCTGGATATCCTGGGATTTGATCACCCTGCTCAATACCATCAAGCCTGGAATAGTCGAACCTGCCAGAAGCATTGCGATTTCCGGCTGCTCTTATTCTGAAGTGATCCAGTGCCGGGATTGGCTTCCTGATGAAGTGGGAGGGATTGCCTGGTTTTCGTTTGACAATCCGGGCCAAAGTCCCAGAATCCCCGTATTTGCAGGTGTTACAGAGCTCCCCCCGAGTTTTGAGGTCTGTGCTCAACACAGATTCAGGAGAGATTCAGCCTGTTGGGCCTTCCGGAGGGCTAACCGTCTGGCTCAGGTAAGATGGGGAGAAGCCGGACAGTACATTGAGGAAGCCATCTCTGAATTTGAGGAGAAAGCCTTTGCAGACCTTCCCCTGATTGAAAGCAAAGTCAAGGAATGGTGCGGAGACGGCAGCTCAGGCCAAGATTTGGATGAGATAAAGAAATACTTAACAAAATATACTAATGATTTTGCCCGTGCAGCCATGCATAAATACTGGGAATTGGGTGATGTGTTTTGGGGATTGTTCGGCAGAGGATTTTAATAGCAGGAGTCTTGTTTCCACCAGGAATCAATGATTTCCAGATTTCCCTCTTTATCTTTGAATAAGATTTTGGTCCCATGTTTGGGGCTCATCTTAAGACCTTCATATATGACGATGAGCTGAAGACTTTCATCTTTTTCAAAATATTCCTTGGCTTTGTTAATAGCATCCTCTTCAGAGGCATAGGAATTTTCGTCATCCAGAATGAGAGTATCTTCATAAGAATAATCTGTTTTGGCTTTATGCCCTTCGATGAAATACTTGGTTTTCATTCTTTACTCCTCTGGTGAAAGTTTGTCACTTAAAAGGCATTAAAAACATATTTTAGTGGAATCATACAATAAAGTAAATTATTTAATGTATTTTTTATGTTCATTGACATGGATAGTATTAAAAAATAAAATCATCTGGTAGAGAGCGAATTTTAAAAGGAGCAGAGCATGAACTTTTACATCATTGTCATTCTGATTTATTTAGTAGCCTTGACGGTTATGAATTTTTGGAAGTCAAGAAAAGTCAAAGACAAGGACGATATGATGGTTGCGGGAAGGTCCATCCCCATGACCAAGATGGTTTTTACTCTGATCTGCACGTGGATAGGTTCGGGCACGTTTATTGCCGGTGCGGAATTTGCCGCCAAAGCGGGCTGGAGTGCCTTATGGCAGCCCGCAGGTGCCTGGATCGGAATCATTATCATCTATTTCCTGGCTGCTAAAATCCGTACCTTTGGTCAGTACACGGTGGGTGATATACTGGAATTAAGATACGGGCCGGTGGCCAGAATTTTCGGTGCCTTTGCTATCATCATCAGTTTCACGGTCATTGTGAGTTATCAGTTCAAAGCCGGAGGATACATACTCAATGCCATATCTGACGGAGCCATTGCCGTGGACCAGGGAATGTTCATGGCAGCGGCGTTTGTGATCTTGTTTACGGCCATAGGAGGGATGGTTGCTGTCGCGAACACAGACCTTCCTAACGGAATTGTGATACTGCTTTCCACTATTCTTTCAACTCCCCTTGTTTTGATTGCAGCAGGAGGCTGGAGCAAAATAAAAGCTGTCCTTCCTGCTTCTCATTTTCAGGTATTCAGTGAAGAGTTCGGCGGGATCCCTTATTTAAAAATCCCGGCTATCGGGCTCTCCGGAATGCTTCTCTTACTCGGAGTTCAAAGTATGTACCAGAAATTTTACAGCGCAAAAAATCCTCAGGAAGCCCGAAAAGCAACCGGAATATGGGTCATAGGGACCATGTTCATAGAATCCGTGGTTGTGGTGATGGCCGTTTTCGCAGCTTCCTATTTTTGGACTGACCTGCAGTCAGGAGTTATGGACCATGCCGCGGTCATCATTCAGGCTGCCAAGGAGATGATTCCTCTTCCCGTGGGTGTTCTTCTCCTGGGCGCGGCCACGGCGGTTGTGATTTCCACGGGAATGAACTACCTGTTATCACCGACAACCACCATGATTCACGATATTTATACCCGGTTTATCAAAAAAGAGGATAGTACCGGGGATAAGGAAAAAGCCGGGAAGCGCCTTGTGGTCCTCCAGAAGATCCTGATCGTTATTGTTGGTATCGTTGCCTTTCTGATAGCGTGGAAGATGCAGTCGGTTCTGGAAAGCGCGTATTTTGCTTACACAATATACGGGGTAGCCATAACACCCGCACTTCTTGGCGCGCTGGTTTCGAAAAGAGTCACCAGGACTGCCGGCCTGGTCTCTATCATAAGCGGGACGGTATTGATCTTGTTCTTGAAATTTGCCGGAAACATATGGCCTTCCATAATGGTTCCAGTGGGAGACCCGAACGGTGATCCGTTCGGAATCCCGATCATTTATCCCGGACTGGCTGTTGTGCTGATTACTTTGATAGGGATATCCTTTTTCACAAAACCTCCTTCAAAAGAGGTGATAGATAAAATCTTTACTAAAAAGAAAAAGAAAAAGAAAAATATGTAGCATGCTGATACTTAACCAGGAAGATTTACTAAGAGCTGTCTCCAGGGAAGAGATAGTGGATTGTGTGGAAAAAGCGGTGCTTCTGCATGAAGAGAAAGACTTTCACATGCCCGACAGGATGTGTGTGGACTACGGCAAGAACAGCCTTTTGCTGATGCCCTGTTTCACGAAAAAAAGCATGGGCACAAAGCTGGTATCCTTGTTTCCTGAAAATGAGAAAAAGGATTTGCCGGTACTTTTTGGTGTGATGGTTCTCAATGACGGGGAGACCGGTAAGCCGCTGGCAGTGATTAACGGCTCTGCTCTGACCGCTTTAAGAACCGGGGCTGTCGGGGGTGCGGGAATCCGTCATATGACTTCGGAAAAGGTAAAGAGCCTGGGAATCGTGGGAGCGGGCGTCCAGGGATTTCATCAGGCCGTTACCGCATGCACTCAGAGACAGTTCAAAAAAGTTTATGTATACGACAAGTTTTCTGATAAAGCCTTCGGGTTATGTGAAAAATTATCAGAGGCCCTTAAGGATAGGGATGTCACGGAAGCGAAAAGCCCTGAGGAACTGTTGATAGAATCAGATGTTGTGATCACAGCAACGACCTCTTCGGAGCCTGTGCTTCCCGATGAGCCGGAGCTTTTTTTAGGAAAACATGTTGTGGGGATAGGTTCTTACAAACCTGATATGAGAGAGTTTCCCAAAGCCCTGTACACGCATGTCAGAACAATGGCCGTGGATACAGGCTATGCCCTTGTTGAATCCGGAGATGTTAAAGTGCCCCTGGAAAAGGGTTGGATCCGGAAAGATCAGATTGTCACCCTGGGTAAAATCATATCCGGAAAAGTTCCCGTAACTTGCAGGAAGGAAGAAACCACGGTTTTCAAATCAGTGGGCATGGCGCTTTTTGACCTTATAGTATCCGGATTTATTTACAAAAGAGCTGTGGAAAAGGGAATAGGCAGGGAAGTCGTTTTTTAATAGGGACAGGAATACATGAATACTGAATGGAAACCTCCTCCAGGCTGGAGAGTGATTGAAACTCTGGATGCCCATGCCGCAGGAGAACCATTAAGGCTCATAACAAAGGGACTGCCTCGTATTCCTGGCGATACCATTCTCAAAAAACGCAGGTATTTTCGCGAAAATTTTGACTTCCTGCGCACCGGCTTGATGTGGGAACCCCGGGGCCATGCTGATATGTACGGGGCTGTGCTTACGGAACCTGTAAGTGAAGAAGGAGATTTCGGGGTGTTTTTTCTTCACAATGAAGGGTACTCTACCATGTGCGGCCACGCTGTCATTGCTCTGGCTAAAATGACTCTGGATACAGGCATGGTCAAAAAAGAGGGGAAAAATCCTGAAATCAAAATGGATACTCCCGCTGGTCTGGTAAAGGCTGCGGCTCACAGAGAAGAGGGGAAAGTAAAACGGGCTTCTTTTTTGAATGTCCCTTGTTTTGTTTATTTGAAGGACCAGAAGGTCCAGGTCCCGGATATAGGCTGGGTCAGCTATGACATTGCTTTCGGAGGGGCTTTTTATGCCTTTTGCAGGGCCGAGGAATTGGATGTGTCTTTAAAGCCCGAAAACTGTGCCCGCTTGATTCATTTGGGGCGGTCCATAAAAAAAGCGGTTCAAAATTCTGTTGACATCACCCATCCTTTGGAAGAAGAGCTTGGTTATCTCTACGGGACCATCATCATTGGTCCTCCTGAAAAGTCCTGCAATCACAGCCGGAATGTCTGTGTGTTTGCAGACGGAGAAGTGGACCGGTCTCCGACTGGCACGGGCGTGAGTGCCCGAGCCGCGCTTCATTATTCAAGAGGGGAACTCAAAAAAGGGGAGGCTCTGGTTATAGAAAGCCTCATCGGGACCGAGTTTAGGGTGAGTGTGAAGGAAGAAACAAGGTTCGGACCTTACAGCTCGGTTGTTCCTGAAGTCTCGGGCAGCGCCTCTATTACAGGAACAAGCAGGTTCTGTTTTGACCCTGATGATCCTCTGAAAAAAGGATTTCTCCTTAGATAATCCTTGAGTTTAATTTCAAAAGGATTAAAGAGGGCGTCTATTTTAAAGAGAATCGGAAGACAGTGGCCGTGGAATATTTATCTCCTGGTTCGAGAATGGTCGACGGGAATTCCGGATGATTGGGGGAATCCGGAAAATGCTGGGGCTCCAGGCAGAATCCATAGTGCTTTTCGTATATTTTTCCTGATTTTCCTTTCAGTGTTCCGTCAAGGAAATTACCTGAATAGAACTGGATCCCGGGTTCTGTGGTATGGATTTCCATGACCCGTCCGCTTTCCGGTTCAAAGACTCTGGCAGCCAATCTCAGGGTTCCTTGCTCGCCTTTGAGAACAAAATTGTGGTCATATCCTCCGGGGACCTTCTCGATGCGCTCTCCGACAGCCTCGGGTTCGGTGAAATCAAGAGGCGTGTCTTTAACAGAAAGGATTTCTCCCGTTGGTATGAGTTCTTTGTCAACCGGAGTGTATTTATCAGCGTTGAGAAAGAGTTCATGGCCAAGGATGTCGCCGTTTCCCTGACCCTTGAGATTGAAATAGCTGTGATGAGTCAGATTGACAGGGGTGGCTTTGTCAGTCTCAGCTTCATAATCTATCCTGAGTTCATTGTTCTCAGTGAGTGTATAGGTCACAGTGCAGTAGAGATTTCCGGGATACCCTTCCTCCCCGTCAGGGCTTAGATAACGGAATGTTATGCCGGCTGAATCCTCTTTTTCAAAGGGCTCCGCGTTCCAGACTCTTTTATCAAATCCTTTGATGCCTCCGTGGAGATGATTGTTGTTGTCGTTTTTTGCCAAAGGGTATTTTTTTCCATTAAGAGTAAACTCAGCGCCTTTTATACGGTTAGCGTAGCGGCCCACCGTGGCTCCGAAGTAAGGCGTCTCTTCCAAATATCCTTCCAAATCATCATAGCCCAGAGTGATATCAGCGTACTCATTGTTTTTGTCCGGGACTTCGAGTGAAACCAGGATAGCTCCGTAGTTTGTGATAGCAGCTTTCATTCCGCCCGGATTATTGAGTACATACAGATCGACTTTTTGGCCGTCCGAAAGATGGCCGAAATCTTTTTTTTCAATCGTCATTTTGGTTTTTCCTTTCTCCAAAGGTTCTTTGGCCTTGTTTTCCGGTTTTCCTTTACATGCTGAGAAAATCAACAGGAATGATAAAAGGAAAAGAGAAAGAGGCACTGTCACATTCTTTTTTTTCATGGTTCGCTCCTCATTTTAAGAAGGTTGTATCCATCAAAGCTTAAAACAAAATCTTGTTTTTCGCAATGATAGGCAAGGCGCTCTTTGCTTTACCTTGTTACGACCATGGAATCAATTTTTAAAAGTTGAGTGAGCTGCGGTTTTATATAATAATAAAAAGCAAGTGAAAATGCTCATTTTATGATAACAAGGAGGAACAGTGTCTTGTAAAAAACTATTCAGCGCCTTTCTGATCTTTTCATTTGGTTTGGTTTCAGTGCTTCTGGCTTCGGAGCCGGCCCAGGACCCTTTCAATCAAAAGCTTCTCAAGTGTTTTCAATACCGGAATATCGGGCCTTTTCGAAGCGGAGCCTGGATCACTGATTTTGCGGTTCCCGAGTCGCCTGAGAAAGAACATCTGTACACTTTTTATGTGGCGGGAAGAAACGGAGGGCTCTGGAAGACGACCAACAACGGCACCACTTTTAAGCCTGTTTTTGATGACCAGGACATCTTTTCTATAGGAGACATTGCCCTGGCTCCATCAGAGCCTCAGATAGTATGGGTGGGAACCGGAGAACACGCCACAGCAAGAAGCTCTTATTGGGGAGATGGCGTCTATAAGTCGCCGGATGGAGGAGAGACCTGGAAGCACATGGGGCTTGAAGAGACCCATCATATAGGAAGAGTGGTGATCCACCCGGGGAATCCTGATATTGTCTATATAGCCGCAATGGGCCACCTGTTTTCCCCGAATAAGGAAAGGGGTGTTTATAAAACAGGAGACGGAGGAGAGACCTGGGAAAAAGTCCTTTATATAAATGAAAGAGTGGGTGTGATCGACCTGGCTGTCAACAGGGATAATCCGGATGTCCTGTATGCGGCGGCTTATGAAAAGGATAGATTTCCCTGGCATTTTGAAGCCGGCGGCGAGGAAAGCGGAATATACAAGACTGAAGATGCGGGAAAGACCTGGAAAAGGCTTTCCAAAGGACTGCCGAAGGGCAAGACCGGAAGGATAGGGCTTGATATTTACAGAAGCAATCCCGAAATAATCTATGCTGTTGTGGAAAACACAAATATGCGCCCTCCCACAGAGGAAGAAGCCAGAAGGGACAGAGAAAGAGGCGTCGAACCCGAGGAAAGAGAAATCGGGGGAGAAGTCTACCGAAGTGAAGATGCCGGAGAGACCTGGGAAAAAATGAATTCAGTAATGGATAATGTGGGTGGCAAGGCTGCGTACTCTTTCAATCAGATAAGGGTGGATCCGAATAATGACCAGAAGGTCTATGTAACAAGCATATGCCTTGCCAGTTCTGATGACGGCGGCAGAACATGGCAGGATATTAACTGGCCTCCGAGAAAGATGTTTTCTTCGGCATTTGGTGATGTGCGGACATTGTGGATTGACCCCCGGAATTCCGACCGTTTGATGATGGGAAGCGACGGAGGTGTGTTCGTATCCTATGACGGCGGAAAAACCTGTGATTTTTATGATAATCTTCCCATGGCTCAGTATTATGATATTTGTGTGGATATGGAAGACCCCTACAATGTTTACGGAGGCCTGCAGTGTCATGATTCATGGAAAATCCCGACCAGCAGCTGGTCCGGGGAAGTAAGCCTTGAGGACATGATCCCAATGGGAGGAGGAGACGGGATGTACAATGTGGTCTCTCCTGAAGACAGCCGCTGGGTCTATAACAGCATCCAATTCGGAGGGCACCAGAGAATAGACCAGAAACTGGGGATAAGGACTGATATCGAGCCAAGAAGAGAGGAGGGAAAACCTCCCTACAGGTTTAACTGGTGTCCCCCTCTTGAAATCTCCCCCCATAACAGCGATGTGATCTACGCAGGCACACAGATGCTTTTGCGCTCCATGCATCGGGGAGAAAACTGGCAGGAGATCAGCCCTGACCTGACCACAAATGACGCCGTCAAGATTGCCGGGAAGGGACATATTCAGTACTGCACCATCACTACTATATCCGAATCACCGGTGACACCCGGATTGATTTGGGTTGGAACAGATGACGGCAAAGTATGGGTGACTCAAAACAGCGGCGCTGACTGGAAGGACCTGACCCAGAACCTTGTCCGTATTGGCGCTCCGGAAAACTACTGGGTCAGCCGTGTTTTTGCTTCCCATCATAAAGAGGGAAGAGCCTATGTGTCAAAAACTGGATTCAGAAGAGATGATTTCAGAAGTTTTTTATACCAAACAGATGATTTCGGCCGTACGTGGACCGATATCTCGGGAAGCTTACCGAACAAACCTGTAAATGTGGTTTTTGAAGACAGAAAGAATCAGGACCTTCTTTTCGCAGGAAACGATAAGGGGATCTATGTGAGCATAGACAGGGGAGAAAAATGGATCTCTATGAGGAACAATATGCCCACCATTGCGGTTACAGATCTGCTCATCCATCCCAGAGAAAATGATCTGGTAGCAGGGACTTATGGAAGAGGGATATTCATAACGGATATTTCTCCTCTTCAGGAGCTCGATAAGGATGTGCTGGAAGAAGAGGTGTATCTTTTCCCGGTTGAGCCGGCCGCGCAGAGAGTGACCCGGCCCTGGGGGAATTACAGCCTTTACGGGGACCGGCATCACTCAGCGCCTAATGAGCCGGATGTGATGAGGATTTATTATTATCTCAAGGACAAGACTTCCGAGGGAATGACCGTAAGGATCAAAGACGCATTCGGGAATGTTTTGTGTGAGCTGAAGGGAAGCGGAGAATCAGGCATAAACACGGTCATCTGGAATATGAGGTCAATGCCTTCAGATGAACAGAGGGCCAGGATGGGAAGATGGGCGCGCGGAGAACTCCAGCTGCCGGGAACATACAGAATAGAACTTGATTTAAAGGGCCGGGTGCTTGAAAGGAAGGCTCTCATCAAAGAACGGACAGGCTGGGAAATAGGTCCTCACCCCAGTCATATAAAATAGCCTGACTTATTCATAAAAAAATGGCGACGAGCATTTTGTTCATAATTCAGGGTAGTTGCTGGTAATAAAATCTTGACATTTTTTCTCATCCGCACATACTAATCCTGGACTATTTATAGAAAGGAGCACACAGTGGTCGGACTAAAAAAAAGCTTTTTAATTTTAGGATTAGCCCTAATGGTTTTTGTCTGTATCCATGACCTGCAGGCTGAGACCAGAGGCATATCCCACGGGCAAAGATATGACAAGCTCATTATCCGGAATGTTATGTGCGTGGATGGGAACGGCACTCCGGCTGATGGGCCTGTGGATGTGGTGATTGAGGGAAACCTCATTAAATCTGTTCAAAGAGCGCGTACAAACAGCGGTGCTTATGAAAAGGAGGAGCATGTCATTGACGGAACAGGCCTGTATGTGCTTCCTGGTTTGATCAATATCCATGCTCATATTCATGACAGCCGTGCCGGTCATCCCCTGCCGTTCGACTACCTGTATGGTCTGTGGCTGGGATGCGGCATCACAACGGTTAGGGATGTAGGAAGCAATTATGAGAAGACCATAGAGGAGCGCCGCAAGAGCCGGGAGGGGCTGATAGAAGCTCCCCGGATTTTTCTTTACATGCGGGCAGGAGGAAGGACTCCGGAGGAAGCTAGAAAGAGCGTTCAGGAGATCAAAAATGCCGGTGGGGATGGCGTAAAGATATTTGGAATGGACAGGGATATCATGAAAGCGGTGCTGGAGGAATCCCATAAATTGGGGCTGAAAGTGGCTCACCATGTGGGAGTTGAAGAGACTGATGCGTGGGATGATGCCGGATTCGGAACAACCACTATCGAGCACTGGTATGGAGTGCCTGATGCCGCTCTCAAAGGTTCCCAGAATTTCCCATACTGGTACAACTACAGCAATGAAAGCGACCGGTTCCGTTATGCGGGCCGCCTGTGGAGGGAAGCGGACCCTGAAAAGCTGGATAAAGTGCTTAAAACCCTGGTAGAGAAAAAAGTGTGCTGGTGCCCCACATTTGTTATCTATGAGTCAAGCCGGGATTTCCAGAGAGCTCAAACACAGCCCTGGTTTGAAGCGTATCTCCACCCAGCGGTAGAGGAGTATTTTATGCCCAATCCCCAGCACCATGGTTCTTATCAGTGGAACTGGTCCACTACAGATGAAGTCTTTTGGAAAGAAAATTACAGGATCTGGATGAATGCGGTCAGAAAATTCGCTGAAATGGGCGGAGTGGTCGGTGTCGGGGAGGATGCAGGTTACATTTATCAACTCTACGGATTCAGTGTGATCCGGGAAATGGAGCTTCATCAGGAAGCAGGATTCCATCCCATTGATGTCATAATGCATGCCACGGGTAACAATGCCCGGATTCTGGGAATGGAAGATAAGCTAGGAAGGATTCGGGCCGGTTATTTAGCAGACCTTATCCTTGTAGATGGAAACCCTCTTGAGAATCTGAAACTTCTCTATCCGACCGGGGTTCTGGATATCAAGGACGGCACATTGACAACCCGGGGCGGAGTGAAGTGGACCATCAAGGACGGCTTGGTGTACAGTGCTCCTAAGATGATGGAGAGTGTGAAAAGGATTGTGCAGGAGGCTGAGATCCGTATGGAGAGGGAACAAAATCCCTGAATTTTTGAATAACGCGCTTCAGCCGGGTCTATTTCTCAAATCCGAAGAGACCGTCAATCGGAACGGATATCATCTTTGCAATACCTGTTTTTTTGTGGTAGCCGGTGACATCCTTCAGCACTTCGTCTATATCTATGATCATATCTTTATCTGTGACCATCATAATGGTTTTGTTGGTGGGGCTGCTTCCGGCGAAAAAATCCCTCAGCCCGGCGAAAATGGGTATGTCATGACTGACAATATGGCCCATTCCCACGGAGTCGAGAATCGTGGCTCCTGGCACACCGATTTCCAGGAAAGCGGAAAGAAGGTCGTCCAGATATTCGATCTTATTAAGGAAAATGATGATGAGCTTCATATTAAAGTTCCCTCACTTAACTGAAATGTCTGTTTTCATACTCTGTGAAGACGTCTATGACATCTTGGCTTTTTTTGCATGTCATTAATTTTTTTCTGAGTTTCCTATCATGCAAGATGCGGGAAAGTCTTGCCAGAAAAGTGATCTGGGTGTTGACTTTTTTTTCAGGGCACAGAAGAAGAAAAACCAGGCGAACCGGTTTTTCATCCAGTGCCTCAAAGTCCGCACTTTTTTTTGTGATTCCAAAAGCAAAATACACATGCTGGATTTTTTTGGACCTTGCATGAGGGATGGCCACATGGTTGCCGACGGCAGTGGTCTCTATCTTTTCCCTGCTAAAGAGATTTTGAATAGCCTCTTCCTTATCAATATCAGGATATTTGTCTGTTATTAGGCCTAAGAGTTCCTCTATGATTTCCTGTTTTTTTTCTTTAAGAAGAGGGATTTTTATACAGTCTTTATCCAAATATTGAGAAATACGCATTACGGACTCCTTTGCACATGTGTCTCGCCTACTTTTTTCAAACCGTATTTAAAGGCAATAGGGCCTACGATCTGGTTCATAATAATGGCTGCCACCAATATAGTCTGGACAGAAGGGCCTATTTCAGGAAACCGACGGGCGACTTCTGTGAGCAGCCCTAAACTGACTCCAGCTTGGGTAATAAAACCCAGCCACACATTTTTATATATTTTCGGCTTGTTTTTTGCAAGTCTGCCGCTCACAGAGGAACCGACATAGATGAAGATAAGACGGACTAAGAAAACGACCAATCCCAGAAGCCACCCGGTGCGGAGCACGTTCAAGTTCATTGATGCGCCGGTTATGGCAAAAAAGGCAATATAGATAGGAAGAGAGATCCGGTCCATTCGTTCCAGAAAGTTGTCTCCGTGTTTTGAAAAGTTCTGTACAGTAAAGCCGGCTGCCATGCAGATGAGAAGAGGTTCCAGTTCCAGGCGGATGTCAAAGACCCGGTGCAGATAATCTCCAAACAGGTGTGAAAATTCGATCACTATAAATCCCATAGCAATGATAACCACAGGAAATTCCACATGGACTTTTTCTATGAGAAAAACAATGAGTTTTCCCAATAGGAAGCCGAGCAGAAAAGCAACGGTGATTTTAAAAAGGAGGGAGAGTACCAGCAGTAAATTCAATCCGCCTTTGCCCCCAATAAAGACTTGAACGATAGAGATAACCACGGCAAACAGCATGATAATAAAGACATCCATGGCCACGGATACGCTGAGGACAATATCCGTATAGCGTCCTTTGGCTTTTGTCTCACTGATAATGGCAATAGCCGAAGAGGGCGAGCGGGCTACAGCAATGGTTCCGAATATTGCTGAGACAGCCAGTCTTAAGGTCAAGCTGAAATCGTCCATAAAGGGCATTGCGCCGGACAGTAAAAAGACGACGAGGGTCGTTCCGAAAAGGACCACCACCGTCACTCCGGATACATAATAAACGATAGATTTAAGGACTTTCCGCAGATTGGATATTCGCAGTTCTCCTCCTGCGCAAAAGGCAATAAATGCAAGAGCTAGTTTGTTTATAAAAGTGAGGCTGTTCACTTCCGAAAGAGAGTATAAGTTCAGGAAAAAAGGTCCCATGAACAGGCCTGCCAGGATATACCCTACGATCCGGGGAAGGCCGATCCACTCTAAAAGAAAGCCAAAACAATAGGCGGCCAGAAGGATAAGGCCCAGAATAAGAGCAGGGCAATTTTTCTGGAAGTCGCCTAAATTAAAATGAATGATCAGCATTACGGTCATGATGATAAGAATGAGCCCTATTATTCTGTTTGTCATTTGTTTTTTTTGGTTATATCTGGCCGGTCTCTGAAATCAATGGGGACAGGATTTTCAAGCAGGGAAAGGATAAGCTTTGGGCTTATGAACTCGTTTATGATCATGGATATGACGACCACAGTGATCAAATAGTCCGACAAAGCAGGATAAAAAATAGAGAAGCTGATAATAATGGCTATGGCAAAGCCCCCTTCTGATAAAAGCCCCAGCCCTGTGCTCCACGGGACATGGAAATCAAACTTAAAGGATCGTGTGGCGGCAAAGACGCCCATAAGTTTTGCCAGCAGTCTGGATAGAAAGTAAAATCCTGTGATTATGAGAACAAAGTTAAAATCAAGTTTCCAGCTGGCTCCTATGATCACGAGTATTATGATGTAGATAGATTTTTCAGAATGCACCATGATTTCAAGAGCTCTCAACCTGTGTCTGCAGAAATTAGCAATGATCAATCCGGAAATGAATCCAATAAGAAGAGGAGAATTGTTGGTTTTCATGGCCAGCCCCCCGCCGAATAAGACTGACCCCAGGATGAATACGATAAATTCCTGCTGGGAGAATCTGACTCTGCTTAAGATAATAAATATGAAAGCTGTGATCATTCCTATGGTCAGAGCCAGAAGAAGCCACTTTAAAGAAGCCGCTAAATCGAATTTTGTGCTTCCTGATAGAGGAAAAATAATAAAAGTCAGCGAATAGAGAGCCAGTGCAAATATGCCGTCTATGCCTGCAATATAGTTGAGGAGAGAGAAAAATTTGGGATTTTTGAACCTGTAGTTGTTGCATACGATTGCAAGGGCGGATTGAGCCGTGCATACAGAAGCACTGCCTAAAGCAAAAGAAAGGATCAGTACGGTTCCGGCCGGAAGGGTTGAGAATGTCTTGAATGAGAAAAAAATGACCGGAGTCACAACCAGAAAAGTAACGAAGGCTTGGATGGCTGAAATGGAGAAAAAGAACCGGGGGAGATTCTTGAGGCTTTTAAAGTCAAACTGGAGCCCGAAAAGAAATCCGATCCATGAAAGACCAAAAAAAAGGAAAGGCTCTAAACTGGTCAGGATTTTCGGGTCGATCATATTAAGCCCCATTTTGCCTAAAAGTACTCCCATGAATATGTACTCCGTGCCTGTGAAAATGATATTTCTGAAACCAAGGGGGAGCTTCCGGTTGAGAAAGGTAAGACGGGAGCCGATAAGGGCAATGATGGTGATGGTGATAATAGTGATGAGCAGTTTCATTGAACCCGGATTGTTTTTATTATCAATGATTTTTGTCTTTCAGGCAAGCCGAAATGAAAATCAGGTGTGGTTTGTGCTCCCTTCAGATTTTTAACGCCATTCTTCTTCGTTTTTATCGGCGGTTCCGTAACT
>Ga0207752_1000603_pt1 | contig 16788 bp, 15 predicted proteins | sample Pon2CUnioCityCA_6_FD_187272 | JGI IMG/M metagenome (GOLD analysis project Ga0207752, IMG submission 187272) | Marine sediment microbial community from Union City, CA, USA - Pond 2C Sediment 2 (SPAdes) | ecosystem: Environmental > Aquatic > Marine > Intertidal zone > Salt pond sediment ...
TCCATCCGCTCAATCCGCTCCCCGAGCTGCTAGCAGCCATCCGTTTCAGCAATCCGCTCCAGCCAATGGTATGATTAACGCCGCATTATGATCGCCTTTTACCTGCCAGGCGGCGTATCCGTATAGGCCTTTTCATTGATTCTAGGGATAGCTACCACCTTCGGTCTGGCCTGGATTGCCGTGCGTGCTGCCTTGACAGGGGATGGCAGCCGGGCTGTGCGCTGCATCAACGCCGGCCTATGGTCCCGATTCGGGGCCCTGGATGCCGGGAGATTGACCTTCGTCATGCTGCAATGGGCTTATTTTCAGGATCATCTGGCGTAGGCGCTGCAGGTCTTTCGCGGCGGTTTGAGCTGGCCGGGAGCCCTGGCTTTCTTACTGGCCGGCGGGACCTGGCTCGTAAGCATTCAGAGGGATAGTTAAACACACCAGCTAACGCGCGCAGGCAGGAGCGCGGAGTACCCGCGCCAATAAATGAGACCACCAAACTTATGAAAATCACGCTTGCACTCGCACAAATCAACACCCGCCTGGGGGTCGTACAGGATAACCTGGAAAAACACCTCTCCCTGGCGGAAGAGGCCCACGCATCAGGCGCCGACCTGCTCATCTTCCCCGAGCTGTCTCTGACCGGCTACGTTTTGCAGGATCTGGCGCCCACCGTCGCTTTGCGGCCCACCCGGGAAGACCCGCTCTTCCGCCAGCTCCTGGAAGCCAGCCGTGAGCTCGACATGGTTGTCGGCTTCGTCAACGAAGACCGCCGGCACCGCTTCTTCATTGCCTCCGCTTACCTTTCCCGGGGTGAGGTGCTACACGTGCACCACAAGCTTTACCTGCCCACCTACGGACTTTTCGACGAAGGCCGCTATTTTGCTTGGGGCAACAGCATCTCCGCCTTCGAGACACGCTTCGGGCGGGTGGGTATTCTGATCTGCGAAGACTTCTGGCACGCCTCGCCGCCGTACCTGCTCTGGTTGGACGGCGCCGACATCCTGCTCTTCACCTCCGCCTCTCCCGGGCGCGGCCTGACCGGCGAGCCCAAGCTGGAATCCGCCCGTTGGGTGGAACACCTCAACCGGGCCTACGCCAGCCTGTTCACCACCTTCGTGGCCCATGCCAACCGGGTTGGCTACGAAGACGGGCTGAACTTCTGGGGCGGCTCGACGATTTTCGACCCGAACGGCGACCTGGTCGCCCAGGGTCCCTATCACCAGGAGGCCCTCACTCTGGCGGAAATCGACCTCAACCAGCTCCACCGCTCGCGCACCCGCCTGCCTTTGCTGCGCGACGAGCGCACCTCGCTGGTGCAGCGCGAACTGGAGCGCATCCTGAACCAGGATGATGGGGACCGCAACACCGGCCGGTAACCCGAACAACCAACCCAAAAAATTCAAACAAAGTCGAGACGGTTATTATCGTACAATGAAAACAAAGCCAACTTTCATAGAAACATTGTTGTTGAACAAAAAAGCCAAAACGGACTTGGTTCAAAAAGCGAAAATCGCCGGGAGGACTTTTTTTAATAAGAACGCTTCTCTGCACAGAAAGATCGCCAAAATTGGACTGGCGTTCTTCCTATGTGCGGCCATCTTTTCCCTGGCCGGCACCCTGGCCGCTTTCATCCAACCTGCCCAGGCCAGCATGCAGCGTGAGGGTTTCTTCATCTCCGGCGGGCTGGTCGATGCCCAGAACCAGCCGGTCAGTGAAGCCCAAATCACGGCGCTGCTGCCTGGAAACGACCAACCCATCGCGGAGACTGAAAGCCAGGAGGACGGCTCATGGACTATCGAAGTCCCCCGAGTCCCTGAAGAGGAGCTTCTAGTGCGTTTTCGCCGGCCTCATTTCAAGTCTCAGACCTTCATTATGCGCCAGAACGAGTTGAATACATTGCGTCAAGAAGGCATCTACCGCTTCGGCAGCTATACTCTGGAGCGGCGCATCAGTGCGGGCTTCTGGATAGCAACGCTGATCTTCCTGGGTGTTTTATTAGCGATCGCCTTCGAGGCACTGCACAGCACTACCGCGGCGCTGACGGGCTTTTCCCTGCTGTTCTTGTTCTCCTATGTGGCCAGCGCTTTCGATCCGGACCTATTCATTTTCAGCTTCGAGCGCGGCCTGGGGTACATCAACTGGGAAGTGATCTTTCTGGTGATGGGCATGATGATCATCGTGGCCGTAATTGAGGGGACAGGCATCTTTCAATGGATGGCGTTTCAAGCCTACCGCTTGAGCCGCGGACGGAATTGGCTGCTGGTGCTCATCCTGATGCTGATCACAGCCGCAGCTTCGGCCTTACTGGACAATTTCACCACCATGCTGCTGATGACCCCCATCAGTTTGCAGATCGGCCTTGCGCTGGGGCTCAACCCGCTGGCTTTCATTATCCCAGAGGTGTTGGCTTCCAACGTGGGCGGCATCACTACCCTGGTAGGCACCCCCACCAACATCCTGATCGGCGCTTATGCCGGCATCGGATTCAACGATTTTCTAATCCACCAGACGGTGGGTGTGCTGATTGCGCTGGCAGCCATGGGCGCCTACGTCTTGTTCCACTACCGCAAGGAGTTCGCCCAACAAGGCGGCGGCATCTCACCGACTCTGTACCAGAAGCTGGAGCAAAACGCCAAACTGGAAGATCCCAACACTCTGTGGAAATCCGGGCTGGTATTCGTGATCGTGTTGGCAGGTTTCATCCTGGGAGAGCAAGTTCATATGGTCCCGGCCGTCCCGGCCATCGCCGGCGCCACGCTGCTGCTGATCTGGTTGAAACCTGACGTTCACAGTATGATCAAAGCGGTGGACTGGACCACCCTGGTATTTTTTATGGCTCTGTTTATCGTCGTGGGCGCCATCCAGGAAGTCGGCTTGCTCTCCTTCGTCGCCGCCGGAATGAGCGGCTTGATCGGCGAAAATCTACCCCTGGGTATTTTCATGATCGTTTTTGGCGTGGGCACGGTCTCCACGGCTATTGCAAACATCCCCCTGACCGCTTCGATGCTGCCCATTATCAAATTCCTGTCGGGCACCATTCCAGGAGCCGGGAGCAATGTGTTGTATTACGCGCTCTCAATGGGCGCTGCTATGGGCGGCAACGGCCTGTTGATCGGGGGCGAGGCCAACCTGGTTACCGCAGGCATCACCCAGCAGACCTCCACGCCGATCTCCTTCAAAGAGTTTCTAAAGGTCGGATTGCCAGTCACATACATCACGCTTACAGCAGGATTCTTGTGGCTTTTGATCCACTTCTAAATCGTGCGAGAACGAAAGGTGGTACTCAATGGAAACGACCATACTCTGTCTCACTCGCGGCGGTCGAGATAGTTATCCGAATCAGGACCGGGCTATCGCCCTGGCCAAGGAGCGCGCAACCGGCCTGCTGTTTCTGTACGTGTCCAACGTGCAGTTCCTGGGCTTGACAGCCTCCCCGGTTCTGGTCGATATCGAGACCGAATTAGATGAAATGGGAGATTTTATGCTGGCCATGGCGAAAGAGCGCGCCGAGAAAGCCGGCGTCCAGGTTATGACTACAGTTCGCCGGGGCGTCTTCCGCCGGGTGATCAAGGACATCCTGAAGGAGTATCCCATCCAGACGGTGGTGATGGGGCGGCCGGGGCTTGAAACAGGCATCACCACAACCGAATATATTAATGAACTGGTTCAAGAAATCGGCCAGGAAAGCGGTGTAGAATTCATTGTAGTGCACCAGGGGGAAATCGTAAATCATTTCAATCACGAGGAGTCCTGAACACGTGAGCATGAAAGAAGATTATTTGCAAATTAATACGGATCTGGCCCGAAAAATCCTGACCGGCTTCATTCGCACTGAGATCACCCGGGCCGGATTTTCCCGAGCCGTTTTGGGCCTGTCCGGCGGGATCGATTCATCTCTCGCCTGCTATCTGGCGGCTGAGGCTCTGGGACCAGAAAATGTACTGGGCATACGCATGCCCTACGAAACTTCCTCCTCCGAATCGATGGAACACGCCCAGCAGGTGATCGACGCCCTGGGAATACAAACGCTTACAGTTTCGATTACTGGTATGGTGCAGCCGTTGTTCGAGCGTTTCCCGGATGCCGGCCAAGTGCGTCAGGGAAATATTATGGCCCGGGCGCGCATGATCATTCTGTACGACCAGTCGGTGGCTTTCAACGGGTTGGTGGTCGGAACCGGCAACAAAACCGAGCTCCTACTGGGCTACACCACCTTGTTCGGAGATTCCGCTTCAGCGCTGAACCCGATGGGCGATCTATACAAGACCCAGTTGCGCCAGTTGGCACGCGCCATGGGCGTGCCGGAAGAGATCGTCGCCAAGCCTCCCTCAGCCGACCTGTGGGCCGGGCAAACCGATGAACAGGAGCTGGGATTCACTTACGAAGATGCCGACCGGCTGTTGTATTTGCTGGTCGACCAGCGCTACAGCCCGCAGAGCTGCGTCGAGGCCGGGTTCGACGAAACCTTCGTGCGGCAGGTTGTGCGCCGCATCCGTCAAAATCATTTCAAACGTTTGATGCCGCCGATCGCCAAAGTTAGCAACCGCACGATCGGTTACGATTTTCTCTATCTTCGGGATTGGGGGACTTAAAAGCTTTCGCCATAAAGCTAGATAGCGGGTAGTATCCGGATTCCCCCCGACAGGCGTTTTCTAAAACCCTTCCGACTATCCTTTATCCTTATGTCTCTACACGTCCCACCCGCCTTACGGCACCGCTCCTTTCGACTGCTGTGGATTGGTTTCATCATCTCGGTGGCCGGCTCCCAGATGCAGCTTTGGGCGCTCTTCTGGCATATCCGCACGCTGACGGACAAGCCGATTGCCCTGGGCGGCATCGGGCTGGCGCGCATCGCTCCAATCATTATTTTTTCCCTGGTGGGCGGCGCCTTAGCAGATTCAATCAACCGGCGCAAATTGCTGTTCGTCACCCAAAGCGTCATGGCGCTGACCGCTCTGGGCCTGGCCATCTTGACATTCAGCGGACAAATCGTCCTATGGCATATTTACGCACTGACTGCGATCCAGGCGGTGGCGATCTCCTTCGATGCGCCGGCGCGCCAATCCATGGTGCCCAACCTGGTTCCGGCCAAAGACCTGGCCAACGCCTTCAGTATGACCTCCATCGCCCGCCAGACGGGGGCCATCATCGGACCGGCCTTGAACGGCCTGGTCATCGCCTACCTGGGTCAATATTACACGTACCTGTTCAATGCCGTCTCCTATCTGGCGGTTATCGTGGCGCTGGTCTTGATGGGCAGCGTCAGCCAGCAGGCCGCGCCCGGCAAACGGGTGACGGTCAGTTTGGTGGATATTCGTGCAGGCATCACCTTCATTTTGAACCACCCGATCATTCTCTCCACCATGTTGCTGGATTTCTTCGCCACCTTCTTCTCGTCCGCCAACACGCTGATGCCCATTTTCGCCCGGGATGTGCTCAAAGTTGGCGCCGTGGAATACGGCTGGCTATCGGCGGCCCAATCGATCGGGGCAATGGCCGCAGCCCTGGTTATTTCACAGATCAGCGAGCTACGCCGCCAGGGAGCGGTGTTCCTGGGCTCGGTGGTGGCGTTTGGGCTATCCACCATCGCCTTCGGCACGTCGCGCACGGTTGCCATGGCGATGGCCGGGCTGATCCTGATCGGAGCTTCCGATTCGGTGAGCACGATCATCCGCAACACCATCCGCCAACTGCAAACTCCCGATTACATCCGTGGGCGGATGACCAGCGTCAACCAGATATTTTTTATGGGCGGCCCGCAACTTGGAGAGATAGAAGCCGGGATCGTGGCCCAAATCAGCAGTGCGCCCTTCGCAGTCATCACCGGCGGGATCGGCTGCCTGGTTGCAGTAGCGCTGATTGCCCGCCGCTGGCCGAAAATCCGCAGGTACAACGGCGACGAGCCGGTACTGGCAGGCAGCCTGGCCGACTGATTCACAAAAAACACTCTTCACGACATAATCAACCAAAACTGCCCGGCGTTTTTTGCCGGGCAGTTTATATTTAACGACCTTGGCGGATTAAGGCTGCTCTACTATGCCGTGCAACCGCTCCCATTCGGCCAATAGGGCATTGATTTCTGCCTGTACGCGCACGTATTCCTCTCCTAAATTCTGGACCTTGCCCGGTTCACCGGGAGGGTCTTCAAGTTTACGAGAAAGCGCTTCCAGATGAGTCTCCAGAGAAGTGATCAAACGCTCAACTTCCTCCAATCGAGCGCGGCGGCGGCGCGCTTCCCGGACGGAATCACCATTGGAACGCCTTTGTTTAACTTCGCTTTTCTTACGTTTGGCAGCTTGCACGGCAGCCTGCTGGGCTTCTTTCTCTGCACGGAACTGGCTGTAACTGCCTTCAAAAACTACCAGTGAAGCCTGGTTTGGCTGGATTTCCCAAATCTGGGTTCCCAATGCATCGATCAAATAGCGGTCGTGAGAGACCAGCAGGATGGTGCCCTGATATTCGGCCAGAACCTGCTGGAGAATCTCCTGAGAAGGGATGTCCAGGTGGTTGGTGGGCTCATCCAGCAGCAATAAGTTGGCATCGGTGAGCGAGAGCTTTGCCAGCGCCAGGCGGCCGCGCTCGCCTCCGGAGAGCATGGAGACATGTTTGAAGACGTCATCGCCGGTGAAAAGGAAGCGGGCCAGATAATCGCGCACCTCGCCGATGCGCAAATGCGGGGCGACCGCTTCGATCTCGTCCACCAGTGTACGCTCAGGACGCAACCCTTCGTGGGCTTGGGCAAAGTAACCGATGTGCAGGCTGGCGCCCAGAATCACTTCGCCACCCAGGGGAGGCATCTGGCCAAGCAGGGTCTTGAGGAAAGTAGTTTTGCCGGCGCCGTTGGGGCCGATGATGGCGGCGCATTCACCGCGCTGCAGTACGAGATCGGGCGCCTCGAACAGCGGCCGGCCTTCATCCGCATAGCCAATTTTGAGGTCTTTGGTTCGCAAAACCAGGTCTCCCGAGCGCGAAACGGCTTTCAAATCCAAATTTAATTGCGGCGGGCGGTTGGAGGGAGGCCTCAAGGAATGGATGCGCTGTTCGACGTCGGAAACGCCCATGACGTGTTCGGAAATATCGGCTTGGGCGCTGATTTCTCCCCAACTCTTACTTTGGAAAGCTTCGAAGCCCAGGCTTTGGATGGCCTCGACCTCGCGGCTGAGCCGGCGCAGCTTGCCTTTGGCCTGGCTGGTGTTTTGTCCGGCGATATTGCGCTTGATGTAATCCAGCTCTTTTTCAAGCCGTTCCATTTCGGCTTCATAAATCTGCTGGCGGCGTTCCCAGCGCTGTTGGCGCTGCTGCAAATAATCGCTGTAATTGCCCCGGTAGGATTCCATGTACCCGCTACCCATTTCCCAAACCTGGTTAACCACCTTGTCAAGAAAATAGCGGTCGTGGGAGACCAGCAGTTCGGCGCCGTCCCACTGGCTGAGGTAGCCTTCCAGCCATTCTACTGCGGCGATATCCAAATGATTGGTAGGCTCATCCAATACCAGCAAATCGGGGTCGGAGAGCAGCAAACGTGCCAGCAGGGCGCGTGTGCGCTGACCGCCGGAGAGCTGCGGAATCGGGCGATGGAAATCATTCTCATCAAAACCCAGGCCGCTCAGGGTCTGGCGGATACGGACGTCGTAAGTATATCCGCCGCGGCGCTCGAAAGTCTCCTGCAAACGGCCGTAGCGCTCGGCCACAACCTCGAACTGCTGGGGATCACTCATGGCGGCCTCCAGCCGGGCCAGTTCCGCCTCCTGGGCGCGCAGGTCGGATACAGCCTTGAGGCACTCCTCCCACAAGCTGTGCTGGGCATCTAAGACTGCTTCCTGGGGCAGATAGCCGATCTTCAAATTACGGGCGCGGTGCAGGGTCCCGCTGCTAGGCTCTTCCAAACCGGTCAGAATTCTTAATAACGTGGTCTTGCCAATGCCGTTCGGGCCGACGATGGCGATGCGCGCGCCCTGAGGAATGCTGAGAGAAATGCCGGAAAATAGTTCCTCGGGACCGTAAGATTTGGAAATACCAGTAGTATTTATGAGAGACATAATTCAATAACAAACATCAAATATGGCCGGTAGCTGGGGCAACCGCAGCCGGCCCGGCTTAAATCGACCTCATATTATACCGTGTTATAATGGCGGGGTTTCCGGTTTATATCAACGGAGACGTTTTTGGAAGTAGAAATGGCAAAAATGGAAAATATCCAACCAAAAAACACGCAACGGCCGGTCAACGAGCGTCTAAAAATGATCCTCTTAGCCGCTTTTGTCGTCGCGGCCGTCCTAACCGCTTATCTTACATTCATCGCTGTGCGTGACCTGGTTACCTCCTGGGAATTGACCAGCCTGCCTGGCATGACGATCAAGGAGCCACCGCCAACTCCACAAGGTGGGATGGGGCTGGTTAGCGACCCCTCCGTGCCGCTGCAACCGGTGGGAGGACCAACCCCGGAACCTTGGGACGGCGCCGAGCGGGTCACCTTGTTGGTCATGGGCCTGGACTACCGCGACTGGGAATCCGGTGATGGGCCGCCGCGCACGGACACCATGATCCTGCTGACCCTGGACCCAGTCAACCGCTCGGCGGGCATGCTTTCCATTCCGCGTGACTTATGGGTCAATATCCCGGGATTTGAATACGGCAAAATCAACACCGCCTACCAGCTTGGTGAAGCCTTCAAATTGCCTGGCGGCGGTCCCGGATTGGCCATGGAGACGGTAGAAGAGCTGCTGGGGGTGCCGATCGACTTCTATGCCCAGATCGATTTCAGCGCTTTCGTGCGTTTCATCGACGAAATCGATGGGGTAAAAATCGACGTGCCTGAAGAAATCACCATCGACCCGCTGGGCGACAACAATCTTAAGACACTCGAACCCGGACGGCAGACGCTGCCCGGGGACCTGGCCTTGGCCTACGCGCGTGCTCGCAAGACTGAGGGCGGCGATTTCGACCGCGCCCAACGCCAGCAGCAGGTCATTTTGGCGATACGCGACCGCATCATCAACTTCGATATGCTGCCGACCTTGATCCGCAAATCCGGGGTACTCTACAACGAACTTTCTTCTGGCATTCATACCAACCTGACTCTGGAGCAGGCCATCAAGCTGGCCTGGATGGCCGTGCAAATCCCCGAAGACCAGATCCGGCGCGGCATTATCAGCGCAGAGCAGGTCAATTTCCAGACCTCGCCGGAGGGCTTGGATATCCTCAAGCCGCTGCCCAACGAGATTCGTAAGCTGCGCGACGAGATTTTTACCGACACCGGTCCGGCCAGCCCGGCGGCTGCCGATATGGACCCGGTCGAGAGTATGAAAGCCGAGAACGCCCGCGTGGCGGTGCTCAACGGCACCTACACCCCGGGCCTGGCAGCTCGAACGACGGAGTATCTGAAATCACAGGGCGTCAACGTGACCGAAACTGGCAACGCGCAGTCGAACGTAACCTACACCGAGATCACTTTCTATAACGGAAAACCATATACGGTCGCTTATTTGGTAGATCTGATGGACATCAACCAGTACCGCATTCACCATCTCTTCGACCCGGCAAACTCTGTGGACGTTAGCGTGGTGTTGGGTGAGGACTGGGCTGGGAATAACCCGATGCCCTGAGCCGGATCCCGGCACCATTCAATTCGCCTGCATCACACACGCCGTACACCCGACTTATGGACCTTTATGGAAGTTCTCAACGGTTCGATCGAACGCATTACTTATTACAATCCCGAGAACGGCTACAGCGTACTGCGCCTGCGTCCGGATCAACGTAGGTTACCCGGTGTAAATCGTGAAGGCCTGGTCACCGTAGTCGGCAACCTGCCAGAGCTATCTCCCGGAGAACACCTGCGGCTGAAAGGCGCCTGGGCCAACCACCCTAAACACGGCATACAATTTCAAGTCGAAATCTGCGAACAAACGCTCCCCGCTACCCTGGCGGGCATTCGCCGCTACATGGGTTCGGGCCTGGTAAAAGGCATTGGCCCGAAACTGGCGGAGCGCATTGTCAAGCAGTTTGGCGTGGAGACGCTCGAGGTGATCGAAAACCAGCCGGAGCGCCTGCGCGAAGTGCCGGATATCGGCCCGAAACGCTCGCGCATGATTTCTGCAGCCTGGGAAGAACAGCGGCAGGTTAAAGAGATCATGCTATTTCTGCACAGCCACGGGGTCAGCACGAACCTGGCGATCAAGATCTATAAGCAGTACGGTGAGCAGGCCCTGGCGGTCGTACAAAACGATCCCTACCGGCTGGCACAGGATATTTATGGAGTTGGTTTCAAGACCGCCGACCGGATTGCCCAGGACCTGGGGCTGCCCAGCGACCACCCATCCAGGATTGAAGCCGGCGTTGTCTACGCCCTGAATGAAGCCATCGAGGAGGGCAACGTCTTTACCCCGCGTCCAGATTTGGAAGCGCGCGCTGCGGAGCTGTTGTCCGTTTCCCGCGACTTGATTCCGCAAGCATTAGAGCGCCTGGGCCAGTCACAGCGCATCCGCCAGGAGATCGTGCCCTTTGAAAATGGGCAGGAGAAGAATGCCAGCTCAGCGGAGCCGGTAGTGGGAGAACCAGCAGGCGTATACGGGACTTCAGCGGTTTACCTGAGTGCTTTGTATTTTAGCGAAACCGGAACGGCCAAAAAGCTAAGCGCGCTGGCCAGCGCGCTACCATCCCGATTAAGCGACCTGCCGCCAGCCTTCGTGGCCCTCGACCCGACCCTATCTTCGGAACAGCAGCACGCCATCCGGACGGCGTTAAGCCATCCGGTCAGTGTGCTCACCGGTGGTCCCGGGACGGGCAAAACCACTTGCCTGAAAGCGCTGATCCAGGCTTTGGAATCGGCTCACAAGTCTTACGCACTGGCCTCGCCTACTGGTAGGGCGGCCAAACGCCTGTACCAGGCTACCGACCGGCCAGCCAGCACCATCCACCGCCTGCTCGGTTTCAACCCGGCCGAGGGGTTCAAATACAACGCTGAGACGCCCTTGGAGGTTGATATTCTGGTGGTGGATGAGGCCTCCATGCTGGATTTGTTGCTGGCGCACAATTTATTAAAAGCGCTCAGGCCGGGAACGCACCTGCTCCTGGTGGGGGACGTCGACCAGTTACCCTCAGTGGGCGCCGGGGACGTGCTGCGCGATATCATCGCCAGCGGGCTGGTTCCAGTGACCCGCTTGAGCCAGATTTTTCGTCAGGCGGCGCACTCGCATATCATTCTGAACGCCCACCGCATCAATCAGGGAAAAATGCCGGTTTTTTCTCCGCCGGTCGACACAGAGAGCGGCGCTAACGGCGGAGATTTCTATCTTTTCCCGGCCGACAGCCCCGATCAGGCCGCCGATTGGGTCGACGAGCTGGTCTCCCAGCGCATCCCGCAGAAATTCGGCCTGCACCCGCGCGACGATATCCAGGTATTGTCGCCCATGTACCGGGGAGCAGCAGGTGTGAGCGCGCTGAACGAGCGCTTGCAAGCCAGTCTCAATCCTCCTGCGCTGATGAAAGCCGAGAAAACACTTTACGGGCAGACCTTCCGCCCCGGTGACAAGGTGATGCAGACCCAGAACAATTACGATAAGGATGTCTACAATGGGGATATTGGTTACGTGTCCTCGATCAACCCTGTCGACCAGACCCTGACGCTGGATTTCGATCAGCGGGCCGTGGTCTACGACTGGAGCGAAGCCGACCAGCTCAGCCTGGCTTATGCGGTCTCCGTACACAAATCGCAAGGATCGGAATTTCCGGCTGTGGTGATCCCCCTGGTGACCCAACATTATATGATGCTGCAGCGCAACCTGCTCTACACGGCGATAACCCGCGCCCGGCGGTTGTGCGTATTGGTCGGCAACCGGCGCGCAATCGCCATCGCAGTGCACAATGACAAAGTTGCCCACCGCTTCACCGCATTGGATTGGCGACTGAAAGCGGATTAATCGACCGGCACGCATTGAAAGCGACCTGCTGTTCATTTCAGGTTGCTTGGCATTTTTAATCCCGCTTGTCCTTTGAATTAGGATGGTTATTGTATAGGTCCTACCTGTCCCTGGGCATAGGCCAGCATCTGGTCTGCCGCGTAGTAGGCTGATTTCTCGTCCAGGCCCTCTTGCAACATCAAGCGCTCCGCGATCTCTTTGCGATCTAAATTTAACAAATCGATGGGAGGCACCTCGTTTGCGTACGCTTCGTACAATTCTGCTGCGCTCATCTCATAAACACTCATCTGTTAGCTCCTCTCCCTTATCATAGCCGCTCATCAAACGTTCCTTCACGATCTCATTCCATGGTGTGGTTACTCAACGCGCTGTGTGCAGTTCATAGGCAACTTCAAGTCTTGCGCTCTTCAATAGTCAGGTCAATCCGCCGTATGCGCCGGCGCGTGGCGATCACGACGCTGAAGAATTCGATAATATGCCGGAGTGGATCGATATGGCTGCTCTCCCCGGCATAGATGGTGCGAATAGGCGCCCATCCTAAGCTAAAGCCTGACTCTACACAGGTGACAATCATTTCGACTTCGAATTGAAAGCCTTGCTCCCGGCTGGATAAGGTGGCCGCCATCAGCCGGTCGCTGATCAGCCGGTAGCCTGATTGGTTATCTGGCACAAACTGTCCCAGCGCCCAGGAGAAGGTGACCCGCCCCACTGAGTTGGAAAAACGGCGCACCAGCGGAATCTGGCTGTAATCCCGAGCGCCGATGATCAGGTCGACCGCAGAACTTTGGTAAGCTTCCAGAAATTTCGGGATCTCCGCCGGATCATGCTGGCCATCGGCGTCCAGGGTTACGACGGCTTGATAGCCTTCATCTAATGCCCGGCGAAATCCAGCTTTCAAGGCCGCCCCTTTGCCCTGGTTAGGGCGCTGGGATTGTACAAGCGCCCCCACCTGCCGGGCGCGTTCTGCTGTGGCATCGGTGGAGCCGTCGTCGACGACCAGGACCGGCAAATGCTCCAGGCTGTCCTGAACCACAGGCTGGATGCGCTCGGCCTCGTTATAGGCTGGGATTATCGCCAAAATCTTCAAGCACTGTCCTCTTCTTGTAAAAACTCATAAATCGCGGAAAAATCTTTTTCCGCCAGGCCGTGACGCATGGCCAATGCGAAGATCTCTTTGGCTAGATTGGCGCCCGGCAGGGCAACTTGCTGCTCGTATCCGGTCACAGAGACTAACTGCAAATCCTTGTTCATCCACTTCAACGGGAACGCGGCCGTATATTCACCCTTTTCAATGACCGGCTGTTTGCCGGAAATAAAAGGCGCCACCACCGGACCACCCACCAGGATATCGAACAATTTCTGGCGAGGAATGCCCAGGGACTGGCCTAGCACCAGAGCTTCCGAGAAAGCCAGCATGGCCTCTGCCAGCAGCATATTGGTCACCATTTTCATGGAGGTCCCCATGCCGTTTTGGCCCACGTGAATAACCTTGCGGCCCATCACATCAAAATAGGGTTGGCAGGCCTGCACGTCTTGAGCCTCACCACCCACCAGGATGAGCAATTCACCTGCTTCCGCCGGTCCCTTGGTTCCGGCAACAGGCGCATCCAGAAAACGAACCTCGCGCTGGCGCGCCTCCGAAGCCATGCGTTGGGAAAAAGAGGGGTGTACGGTGCTGCAATCCACCCACAGCGCGCCTTCTTTCAAATGATCCAGGAAACCATCCGGGCCCAGAGCAATTTCCTCGACCACGTCCGGTTTGGACAGCATGGTAAAGAGAATCTGCACTTGAGCGCCGACCTCGCTGGGCGTGTTGGCCCAGACTGCGCCTTTGGCAACCAGCGGGTCCGCCTTGGATTTGGTGCGATTGTAAACCACCAGGTCATTGCCAGCATCCAGCAAGTTTGCAGCCATGCGACTGCCCATGATGCCTAACCCAATAAAACCAATTTTCATTAGATTGCCTCCCTTATTTATTTTAGACGTTTCAGATAACTTTCTTGATCACTCTCAAGCCATCTTCTACCCTGACAACCTGCATAGCGAAGTCAAACCGGTCAACTTCCAGGCTGTAATCCAGATCGGCAGCCGGCAGCTCTGGCCTGGAGACATCGCCGAATAGACGTCCTTCCCGGGATTCGCGTACCCGGCGCAGGATCGTCTCGACCGGCGGCTGCTCTCCAATCAGCAAAGCGCGTATGTAATCGGCGCAAGCCAAGTCTTCATCACCGCCATCGCCTTCTCTATGGCCCGTGATGACAAAGGTCACTTTTTGTGTCCCGAGGCGGAAAATTAAGTCTGCGGTCGCGCCAGCGCAAACCAGGCTAGCAGCGAGCAAGGTTTTAGCCTGCCGGCTGCGCACGATGCCCTGTGTGCCTGAAGTGGTGCGCTGGATCAAGGTTCGTCCAGTTAAATCCCGCCCGTTCAACTCTGAAGGAGAATTCCCCAAATCAAATTCTTTCACAGGCACACCATCGATTTCTCCCATCGTCAGGGCCGCCGGAAATTGGGAGTGTAAATTCAATGCCTCCTCCACCGTACTGACCGGTAGAATCTGCCGGGCGCCTGCATCTAGGGCATAGGCCGCGGTTGTAAAAGCGCGCAGCACGTCAATGACGACCACCACGCCCGTCGCCTGAGAACATGACTGCAAATCTGCGTGTTCAAATTCCATCGATAATGCTTAGTCAGTCCTTTTCCTCGATCACTTAACCCCCCAAACCGGCTTGCCGGAAGAAAGTCCCTTAAATTTTAGCACAAATCCCATCTCATCCCAGACCCGACGGGCCGTGTACCAGGGCTTATTTAAAATCGCGATTTCTATTCAACGGTCAACATTTGTCCGGAGCCTGATTCGGAAACCGGTGGTGATCCTCTGCCACGGGTATCATGAGGAAAATCCAGTCATAAAAAAGCCGGGACAAAACCGCCCGGCTGTTAACATCCCTGTGTATCGATTTAATCGGTTGGGAACTATTTTTCGGCCGTTTGCTTCTCCCAGGCCAATCGCCACGAATCGGATACCTCCCCCCGATTGGCTTCGTCAACAATCAGCGTTTTGTCGGCGCCGTCGCGATCCTTGATGTGAAACGTATACACCTCTTGACCGTCATCGACCACTTCCACGGTGCAGTCCACAGGTGTAATCTCTTCCTGAAGAAAATGCCAGCTAAAATGCGCCTCACAGGCGGCGTCCCAGCAATTACACGAGCGTTGATCCAACACGATCTTCATTATTCCTCCTGCGATAAAAGCCCAGACTTTTTACTCGCCGCCAGTCTACCAGCCTAGTTATTAAACCAACAGCGACAAAATACCTGTTTGCGGCATGCTATTCGACCTAATTGATAAAAATTTAACCTTATTGAACCCTGGTTGTCCTAAGCATCAAGGTTCAACAAAAGTTAAAAGCCAGGCGCCCCAATACCGTTCGCCGTTAGAGCCTTCACAATCCACAGCAGAAAGTCCGTTGACCGTTTGCCCGCCTTCGGCCAAGCGAAGCGAATACGTCTCGTCTGAAGAGATAGTGTAATCGGCATAACCCAGACCCAGTTCCGGTTTCAAGCCGGTATAGAAGTGTTCTTCACCGCCGGGCCAACTTACTACGATCTCGACTCCGGGAACCGGTTGCCCTTGGGTTCCGGTTACCTGCACCTGAAGAAGCGGGTCGGAGAGCACCTGATCGCAAACTCGTTCCTGATTCTCGAGCACAAATTGGGCTCCGGGAGTAGGTGTGTTGGTGCGGGTGGACAGGATTACCGCTGTGGGACTCGACGTCGGCGTGAAGGTCTGGGTAAGCGCTGGCGTGAATTGGGGAGTTTCGCTGGCTGGCGGTGGCTGCGTGGCGGTCGAACCCGATGTAGGGGCGGGAGTCTCCACGGCAGTCGTAGTTGACTCTGACGAAGTGGATGCCGCTCGGGTCATAGTAGAGGCAGGGGAAGCCGTCAGAATCAAGGCCGGTTTGGAACGGGCGCGGGTTGGCTGGACGGCTTCAGGGGAGCCAGTGGTTGAAGTTTCATTTATTCCAATTTGGGGAGAGGAGATAAGGGGCAGAATCGGAGTGCTTCCATTTTCCTGACCGATGGCTACAACGAGCAACCCCAAAGCACGAGCTTGCTTCGAATCCTGGTCTTCTTCCAAAGCACGCTGAGCCTGCTCCGCCAAGGCGTTGTATGGATCCGCATCCTTAAGCAACTCCAATCTGGCTTTTGCTCGCAGCAAATCCCCATTGGCCGCATACGCGGCTGCGATCAATGCCCGGTAGCGGTCCTTATCCGCGGACTTCAGAGTCGCCGGAGTGGACTGGGCAGTTCGCACAGGTTGGATCACCCAGGCATACAGCAAACCCAAGGCGAGCCCAACGACCAGGCCAGTCAATAAGTACAGAGAACCGCGCTCTTTTCCGGTCATGAACCAGGCCTGTTCTCCCCCACTTCGCCATTCTGGAAAGCCCGGTTGAGATCCCTCAGCAAAGCCCGGTCCGTGTCGGTATAACCCGGGTTTTCGGCAAATAGAATGGCTTCCTGAATGATCGCTTGCGGAGAAGCACCGTTCAATGCGGCCAGGCGCTGCGCGGCTAAATCAAAATCCCGTTCCGCGCTGTAGGCCTCGGCGGTCATTAATACGTAGTCGGTTTTATAATCAGGACTCAAATCCGATAGGTCAGTATCCAAATATTGAACGGGATCCACGACCCAACCGTAATACAAACCGGCTGCCACACCAATCAGAATGACGAGTATAAATCGAAGCCAACGAGAGGACATAGTTCGTGTATTGTGCCACAGACAAACCGGCTGAGCAAGAGGCAAGCCACCAGTCCGAGCAACTGTGAGATCTCAGGGCATATGCGCCTGGCTGGAAAACACTCCATGAT
>Ga0207752_1000604_pt1 | contig 16777 bp, 13 predicted proteins | sample Pon2CUnioCityCA_6_FD_187272 | JGI IMG/M metagenome (GOLD analysis project Ga0207752, IMG submission 187272) | Marine sediment microbial community from Union City, CA, USA - Pond 2C Sediment 2 (SPAdes) | ecosystem: Environmental > Aquatic > Marine > Intertidal zone > Salt pond sediment ...
GCTTGCGCCAGCAGGTTCTGCTCCTCAAAGCTGTGCAGCCCCAGCGCCACGCCGGCCGCCACCGACCCCTTGATGAATCCACGCCGATTGACTTCTTTTGCCGCCATCGTCAAACCCTTCTATCAAGACCCGTTGCTGATGTCACCTGTATGCGTACGACCCCTACGACCGCCAGGGCCGCTGTCTCTGCACACCGTCGGCGAGGATGTTCTTCGCGATAATCACATCCTCGCGGACCTGGAAATCGAACATCCCTACGCACATGAAGTCGGCCCCGTTCTGAAACGCATGCCTGAATCCATCACGCGGGTGAATCGCCCCGGCCGCCAGGACCTTGTAGGCGATCCAGGGCTTGCTCACCTTCTTCATGAACTCGGCCGTCTTGTCCGGGTCCTTGTCCCAGTAGTTGTCGATGTTGTAGTTGTCGATCACGTCCTTGTGCTGATCGGGCCGGCGCGTGGACCAATAACTTGTCCCGTGGTGCGTCTTCATGTAGAAGTCCACCGGCAGACCCGCCTCTTCGCAGGCCACGACCGTCCTGAGGTTATGGCCGCCGACGCCGGCAATGACGCCGTTTTGCCGGATAAAATCGACCACCTTGCCGATCTCGTCGACGCGACCGTCGCGTGCCCACTCATCCCCGACGTTGCCGATGAGATAGGCCCCGGTCGCCCCGGCGTCGAGTGCCTTCTTGACGTCGCCGGTCAGGTCGTCCGAGGAGGCGACACATTGGGCCAGCCACTGAATCTTGCCGCCCCGCTCGTCCCAGTACTTCTTGAGCACATCAAGAGAGCTGGTGCCGGCGTTGATCGTGTTGATCCCGTTGTCCTCGCAGATCTCGAGCGTCTCGATGATCTTGTCGTCGGTAAAATACTGCTTCAGCAGCGAGGAAACGTAGATCAAGTCCCGGCTGTGGGCCCACCCACCGATCAGGTTGCCGCCACAAATTAACCGGCTGATGGTTACATTGCCGATCTTACCCGCCGGCAGCCCCTGCACGCCCGAATCGCGGGCGGTCTTCGCCGAGTCCGCCGCCGCCAAGAGGGCCTGTTCTTCGAGGCTGAGGGCCGACAGAGCCGCCGCCGAGCCCACCAGCGAGCTTTTCAGAAATTCACGTCGATCCAGATTGCCTGACATGCCTGTTCCCAAATCAAAATGACCCATCGCTTGCGGGGATCGCCCCGCCAACGTCCCCATGTTACCGAAAAACGCCCCCCGTGTCAAAAGACAGCAGGCCCCGGGGCCCACATCGGGCCTTGCCATATATGGCGCGGATGCAGTCGAGGGAAGCCCTTGCATCCGAAGAGGCATCAGGATTCGGAGGGTTCGAGCAGAATGCGAGTGGGCCTGTCACGATCGCACGCGAGCCAGCCGTCTTTGAATTCAAGCTCGACGACCTGAATCGAGCTTCGCCGCTGTTCGTATGTGTCCTTGCGTGCGTCGGGGCCACGCCGTCCCGGGTGCGTGAAGTAGAACAGATATGCCCGGCCTCCACTCACAACGACATCCGGGTGGCCTCCCTTGACTTGATCGTCCGGACCTTTTCCCGGCTCCTCCAATAGGTTGCCCCTTTGGAGCTGCCACGTGGAAGCGTCCTCGGAACGGTAGACGCTCAGACCGTTCCAGACATCCACCACCATCCAGAAGAATCCTTTCCAGCGAAAGACCTTCGGCCCCTCTCCCCTGGCGCCCACGGCCTTGCCTTTATCATGCCACTCGTGGAGATCTTTGCTGTCTGCATAGTAGATGGACTTGCGGTCTACTTCATTGTTGTACCACATTCGCCATGACCCATCGGGAAGCCGTGCGACAGACGCATCAATCACCCGGCCCGAAGACAGCTTGAGTGTGGATTGATATTGCCATTCCAACAGATCCCGGCTCGTCAGGTGGAGAATGTCCCGCGATGCATTCCAATCCGTGAAGATCCCCGGCACGTACGTCAGATACATGTGATACGTACCATCGTGCTCAATCACTTCCGGCGCCCAGTAGGTATCCTGGCCCTTCTGATAGCCGATCTTCGCTGTCGTTCGGTACTTCCAGGTAGCTCCCGCATCCGAAGACTCTGCGATTCCAATAGGAGTGCCATGAACCCAGCTCACGCCGACGGTATCCGGCACATTGGCCCGGCGATTCGTGTAGAACATGAACCATTTCTTCTCTGCGTGATTCCAGCACAAGACAGGATCGGCGGCACCGTCATAGATGGGGTCACGGAATAACGGCTTATCCGCAATCTTGCCCTCGTGCACGATCTGGGCTTCTCCTGCCTGCGCGGCCTGAGACCTGAAGGGACAAGCTGTCACCGCCAGAATCAGCAGAAGCCACACGGCACTCAACATCGCATCACGCATCTCTCGTCTCCGAGCTCTTCTGGCAATCATCAGTGGCCGTGACGTGGATCCGCGCGGCCCCTGTCTCTTCCTCCGCGTCTTCGCCTTTCTCGGCGAGATCAAGGGGGCTCTTCTCTGCATCCCGGCACGCGATCGGCGGAGGAGATCGTATGTCATTCGCTCTGGATTGCGATTTCGGCCCAGTAGGCCGCTTCGAAGTGCCACTCGGTGGGCTCGTTGACAAGCTCCAGCTTGACCTCCTGGCCGGCGTACTTCGACAGGTCCACAATCACTTCAGTCCAGCCCAGCGTGGTGCTGTCGGGCCCGATGGTCTTTTTGAGCAGTTGCTCGCCGTTGAGTTTGACGATCAGGTCCCAGTCGCCGCGGGCGTCGTGACCGACCACCAACTTCAGGGTGCTCTTGAGATTCGCCGGCAGGGTCGCCGTCCGGCTGAGAATGCAGCCGACCGTCTGGCTCAACGGGTGCGTCAGCAGAACGTTCTTCCTGCCCCGCAACTCCTCTTTCAGGCCGGGGTCCATGTCGTCGCCGCACTTGCTGACCTTCCAGCCCGGGGCGAACTTCCCGATAGCCTCGGACAGGTCCCTGCCGGTCTCGGCCGTGATCCTGGCCATCTCCTCCTCCGAGTACCGACTGTTTTCGGGCGGCGCCGGATCCCAGCACTGCTCCAAAGGCGTCGGGCGAGGCTTCTGCTGGGGGATGATGAAGCACTCATTGCCCTGGTCGTCCACCTGGACCTTGCCGCCGCAGTTGACCACGGCCTCGCGGACCAGTCTCTCGGAGACGTCGATCACCATCGGGAAGTTATACGGCGTGTGACTGAATTTGCCCGTGGCGTCCAGAGCGACCTTGAACTTCTCGGGCAGATTCTCGAAACCGATGGTCGTAAAGAGAATCCCGGCGGCGTTCGACGGATTGCAGTCGGAATCCTGCCCGCACCGGGTCGAGATGACGATCGTCTTGTCCGGGTCGCCCTCGCCGTAAAGCAACCCCATGACGATGTAGGCGCCGTTGATCTTGGCGTCGATGTTGAACGGGTCTTCCGGCCCGGTGCACGAGAACCGCCGATAATCCGCGTTGAGATGATACTTCTCATTGATCAACTGCCACGTCTTGCCCCAATCGTCGGGGTATTTCTTGTGCCACCGGAGCACGTCGAGGATGCACTCGTAGTACTGGCTCTCCTTCGGAACGCACCGCAGCCCGGCGACCACGATCTTGACCACGTCGTCAGTGAAGAAGGCCTCGGCGTACATGCCGCCGACGAATTGGCCGCCGTAGAGCCCGTCGCCATAGTTCATGAGCCGCCCGAAGGTCTCTCCCAACTGGATGGCGACGTTGGGCATGCCCGGCGCGATCAGGCCGGCGAAATCCGCTTCAATCTGGTAATCGATGTCGTCGGCGTGTTTGTTAAACTGGGGGTGCCCCGAGTCCGGCGGTGCGATCCCGCTGCGGAGGTTGTCCCGCCCGGCGCGGTTGGCGTGCCAGAGGGGGTAGCCGCTGTTGGCGAAGTCGATCCCCGCCTGACGGATGGATACGTCGAAGCCATGGAGCTCCAGCGTTCGCAGGAACGTCATCTCCACGTAGATATCATCCTGCTGGAACTGATTGATCAGTTGCGGCTCCCATTGGGGCATCTTGTCGTCCGGGATGATAACGCCTTTGTAGCGGAATTCGGTGGGTCCCCCCCAGCCGACGCCGGCCATCTGGCCGATCCATCCGGCCTTCATCTTATCCACGTACTCGTCGACGCTGATTCGCCGGGCCTTGAATCCAATGACCGGCCCCTTCCCGGCCTGCAATCCCCCACAGCCGGCCAAACCGGCGAGGACGGTGATATTGATGACGGCCAAGAGATGACTGCGACTCATAATCTGCCTCCTTTGTCCCGTAAACGCCCGCGATGAGCATCCATCTGTGCCAAACGACCTCACAGCCAGAAAGAACTGTCGTGCGCATCGTTATACCGGGGCCGCACCGGGCCGTAAAGCAAAAAGGTAGCCTGAGCGCCCCTGCTGCGGGCGCTTGACCCTGCCTTCCCTGCCTGTGCGGGGACAGTATTCAAAAGTGTCCGTTGTAATACGCCGGTGAGCCGGTATAATCAGCCAAATGCCGGCGAAAGCCGGAGCAGCTTAAAGAGCAGTGCTTTGGCGGGCTGAACGATGTCAAAACACCGTATGGGGTATCTGGGGTTGGCCGTATGTGTAGCTCTCTCGTGCCATTACAGCGCGACGGCCAAGACCTGGCGACTCAAGGACGCAGACGAATGGGAAGCGGTCATCGCTGGCCCACAGGAACAGTATCTTCGTGCCGTGGCCCAGATCGAGAAGCTCCTGCGCGAGGGAGATTCCAAAGCCGTGAAGAAGGCGCTCAAGCAACTGAAGGAGGATTTCCCGAACCGGGTCGGCCCGGACCTTGATCTGTTCATCAACGGTGAGCTGCACTATTGGCAGAACGATTACGCCAAGGCCATGGCGAAATTCGAGAAGCTCCTGAAGGACTATCCGGGCGGTGAATTTGCCCGGCCCGCCCTGGAGAGGGAGTTCGACATGGGCCAGGACTACCTGGAGGGCCGTAAGAAGAGCATCCTCGGCCTCATCAAGTTCACCGCCTACGCGGACGGCGTCGAGATCATGGAGAGGATCAGCGACCGCGCAGGACTGGACGAGCCGAACGGCGTCGGCCTCAACGCAGCGATCGCGGTAGCCGAACACTACGAGCGACAGAAGAAATACATTGAGGCATATCTGAAATGGTCGGAAATCGCTTCCTATTGGGAAACCGGGCCCCTGGGCAAAAGGGCTCTGTACCGCATGGCGGAGAACAACCTGGCCGCTTACAACCGGTATCCGCAGCAGAAAAGGGCAAACTACGATGCCTCGAAACTGACCATGGCCAAGACGTACTATGAGAAATTCGCCGTGCTGTACCCTGAGGAGGCCAGGCAAAAAGGCGTCCCGGAGAAGATCAGGCAGATTGATGAACAGATGGCCTTCAAACAGTTTACGATAGCATCGTACTATCGGCGCACGGGCAAGCACGGGGCGGCGAATCTCTATTTCGACATGATCGTTCAGAACTGGCCGAAGACCGAGGCTGCGGCCATGGCCAGGCAAGCCCTTGAGGAAAGACTTGACGGGAAATGAGTCGGTGACGAACAGGCGGGATAACCTGATGCGACGATTCACAGTGCTGCTGCTCGGCCTGGGTGCGGTGGCAGTGGGCGGCACGCTTGGCGGATGCACGGAATTTGCCGGCTATTCGAATGCGTCGCTGTTCCCGGACGATGTCCAAAGCGTATACCTGGAGATGTTCGATAATCGCAGTTTTCGTCGGGGCATTGAATACACGGTCTCGGATGCCCTGGCCAAGCGTATCGAGGCGCAGACCCCCTACAAGATCGTGTCCAGCCGGGACCGCGCCGACAGTGTGATCAGCGGACAGCTTGCCTCAGCCGGCGAGTCCATCCTGACGCTTGAGCGAGACATCGGCCGGGCTCTGGAGAAGGAGGTCGTATTGACCGCCGTGGTCAATTGGAAGAACCTGAAGACGGGCAGACTGATGGTCAACAACGACACCGTAACCGCCGCGGCCACCTATTCCGAATTCCAGGGCCAGGACTTCACCTATGCGTCCGCCGTGGCGGCAAACAAGCTGGCCCAGAACATCGTAGAGCTAATGGAAAACCCATGGTAAAAAGGAAGGAAACAGGCGCCTCAGTCACGGGAACGCACATTCGACGATCGCGGGCCGGGGATTACTAATCAGATATGAAGAATAGCCCAGGTAGCAATCAAAACGAACCGAAACGGGATGGGGGCAAACGCCCGACCCGAAAACCGCCGCTTCCCGGCTACCGGCGAAGTCCGCTGAGCTGGCTGATCATCGGCATCATTATCTTCACGGCGCTGATGATGCTCAATCAGGGACTTGTGACCAATACGCTGACGTGGTCGCAGTTCAGGCAGTATGTCGAACAGGGCGGCCAGGTCGAGCGCATCGAGATCGGGGAGACCGAGATCGCGGGCAAATTCAGGGAGGGCTCGGAGGCCGCGAAGGAGCACGGATCCCTTGCGTTCAAGGTCAATTACCGGCCGGATGCCGGCGCCGAGGAACGATTGAACCAGATCCTCGACCTGATCGAAGAGCGGGCGGTGGAGGACCCCGCGTACGCCGTGGAGATCGAGTGGACCAAGCCGCAGGTCTGGATGATCATGTTGATCAATTATCTGCTGCCGATCCTTATCCTCGTCGGCCTGTTCTACTTCTTCTTCGCCCGCAACCTGCGGGGCGGGGCCGGCGGCATGCTCATGTCGTTCGGACGCAGCCGCCATCGCGTTCACGGCAAGGATCGCGTCAAAGTGACCTTCAAGGACGTCGCCGGGATTGACGAGGCCAAAGACGAGGTGGCCGAAATCATCGAATTCCTCAAGAACCCCCGCAAGTTTCAGCGTCTGGGCGGACGGATCCCCCGCGGCGTGCTGCTGATCGGCCCGCCGGGCTGCGGCAAGACCCTGCTCGCCAAGGCCATCGCCGGTCAGGCCGACGTGCCATTTTTCAGTATTTCGGGCAGCGACTTCGTGGAGATGTTCGTGGGTGTCGGGGCCTCGCGCGTTCGCGACCTCTTCAAACAGGCCAAGGACAATTCGCCGTGCATCATCTTTCTCGATGAGATTGACGCCATCGGCCGCAGACGCGGCGCCAGCTTCGTCGGCGGCGGCCACGACGAGCGCGAGCAGACGCTCAATGCGATCCTCGTGGAGATGGACGGCTTCGACACGAACGACCAGGTCATCGTCGTTGCGGCGACGAACCGCGCAGACATCCTGGACCACGCGTTGACCCGGCCCGGCCGATTCGACCGCCAGGTAGTCGTGCCGCTGCCGGACCTTAGAGGGCGGGCTGAAATCCTGCGGGTCCATGCCCGAAAGGTCAAGCTCAGTCCCAATGCGAACCTCGACCGCACGGCCAGAGGTACGCCGATGTTCAGCGGCGCCGATTTGGCGGCGATCATCAACGAAGCCGCCCTGGCGGCGACGATGGCCAACAAGGATTATATCGAGATGGCCGATCTGGAGGAGGCCAGGGACAAGGTACGCTGGGGGCGCGCCAAGAAGAGTCGCGTCGTCGACCAGAAGGAACGGGAGATCACTGCCTACCATGAGGCCGGTCATACGCTCGTGCAGAGCCTGATCAAGGACGCCGACCCACTGCATAAGGTCAGCATTATTCCGCGCGGTCCGATGGGAGGGGCCACGTTCGCGCTGCCCGAAAAGGATCGGACGATGTTCACGAAGCGTTACTGTATGGCCTTGCTTCAGGTCTGTTTCGGCGGCCGTGTCGCCGAAAAGACGTTCTGCGACGACATTTCCAGCGGCGCCCAATCGGATATCCAACAGGCCACAAAGATTGCCAGACAGATGGTCCTGACCTGGGGCATGAGCGACCATCTCGGACCCATCAACTACGGGCCCGATCAGGGCGTGAAAGATCTTGCCTATCTGATGCCGACTGAACGCGAGTACTCGGAGAAGACCGCCGAGGAAATCGACATCGAGGTCAAGCGGATCATGGAAGAGGCCTACAACCAGGCCCGGCAACTGATCGAGGATAACAGAGACAAGCTCGTGCGCATTGCACAGGCCCTGCTCAAATACGAGACACTCGACGCCGACGATGTCAAACTCATCCTTGATGGCGGCCACCTGGACAAGCCCACGGTGGGTGATCTGCTCGCCGCCGAACAGGCCAAGGGGGCAACGAACGGTGATACCGACACGCAGGAAGAGTCGGCCGACGACTGATCGACACAATCTCTCTCACGTCCGCAAAATCGAGATGAACGGGATGTGGTCCGTTCTACTCTGCGCAGCGTGCGGACCGTTCTTCATCTCGTTGACGCATGCGCAGGACGCCGCGGCGCCGATGCAGAGGCCGAATGCAACGGAGATTGTCCGATACGAGGATGAGGTCTCGTATGCACACGCCGAGCCGGCGAGTCTGGAAGGCGTGCCGGGATTGGCGGTTATCTTCGAGGGTACGGAGGACCTCCACTACTATGCCCGGCCGGAGACCGCGCCGGCGCCCGGTCTGCAATTGAAAGTCGAAGCCCGGTCCGACGCTGCTGAATTCCGTGACGCCGTCTTCCCCGCCTGGGAGATCTTCGACGACCCGACCGGCCAGAGAATCGAGGTCTACGTCGGAGACTTCACGGTCTTTGTCCCGATCCTCAAGGAACAGACGCCTGCCGACCAGGCCGAAGAGGCTGAGGTCACGATACGGATCGCCGGGATCGCGTGCACGAGCTTGCTGTGCCTGCCGCCCTTTGAGAAGACCGTGACCACCACCATCGATCTGAGCAAGCCGGACACCTGGCCCCCGATCTCGCTCACTGCCGTCTCGCAGACCAGCGGAGCGACGGAGATAGAACCGCAAGCACCTGTAGGCTCGGACGGCGAGCGACAGGTAGTGCTGGGATACAACACCGTCATGTACTACCTCCTTGCCCTCGTGGCGGGCCTATCCATCAATATCATGCCCTGCGTCCTGCCGGTCCTGCCTCTGATACTGATGCGATTGATGGGCTCATCCGCGCAGTCCGGCGGCAAACGCATCGCGTCGGGACTGGCGTTCTGCGCCGGCGTCATCGGCTTCTTCGCCGCGTTCGCCCTGGTCTCGGCAATCGTCAACCTGTCCACCGGGGCCGTGCTCGACCTGAACAGCCTCTTCCGCTATCCGACGGCAGTGATCGTGCTGTTTCTCGCCATCGTGTTCTTCGGATTAGTGATGCTCGACGTCGTGACACTATCGCTGCCGTCCTCGATGACGGGCGGGCAAGGCGCCGCATCCGGAATGGCCGGCTCCGTGGGCATGGGCTTTTTCGCGGGCGTGCTGAGCACTCCGTGCAGCGGGGCCCTGCTCGGATTCGTCCTGGTCTGGGCGCAAACCCAGCCGTTGCTCGTCAGCAGCACAGCGATCGTGCTCATGGGCGTCGGCATGGCTCTGCCGTACGCGGTGATCGTTCTCGTCCCGGCCCTGCTGGAGCGCCTGCCCAAGCCGGGACAGTGGATGGAGGTTTTCAAGAAATCAACCGGTTTCCTGCTGTTCTTCATCGCCGTGAAGCTGACCCTGACCGCCCTGCCCAAGGACAGGCTCGTCAACGTGCTGACCTACGGCATCCTCTTCAGCTTCTGCGTGTGGATGTGGGGCAAGTGGGTCGGCTTGGGGACCCCGGCGGCCCGACGGTGGGCCGTTCGCCTGATCGCCGTGGTCCTCGCCGTCGGGGCGGGATTCTGGCTGCTGCCGGCCCCCGGGCTCTCGGCCGATGCCGCGATCGATTGGCATGCGTACGACGCCGACCTGATCCAACAGGCCGTCTCGCAGGATCGACCCGTCCTGCTCAAGTTCACCGCCGACTGGTGCACGAACTGCAAAGTCGTCGATAGGAGAGTCTATCAGGACCCCGAGGTTGTCGAACTCATCAGGGACAAGAACGTGCTGGCCGTCCGGGCGGATACGACCGTGATCGATTACCCCGCCACGCGGGACCTCAAGCAACTCTACGGCGAGGCGGGCAATGTGCCGACGAGTATCCTCCTCCTGCCGGATGGGTCGCAGGAGAAATTGCGGGGGATCTTCGACAAGGAAAAGCTGATTCAGATCCTCACAAGAGTGCCAGGGAGTGACAGATAGATGGCGGCAAAGAAGAAGCCCACTGCCAGGAAGAAGACCCGCCGCAAGACGACGACCTTCGACAAGGCCGCCGCGGCCGATCGGGTCAAGAAGATCTTCGGCGTTCTGAAGAAGGCGTACCCCGGCACGACCGTGGCCCTGCACTTCGGCAATCCGCTGGAGCTGCTGATTGCCACGATCCTCTCGGCCCAATGCACCGATGCCAGAGTGAACATCGTCACGAAGGACCTGTTCAAGAAATACACGTCGCCTCAGGATTGGGCCCGGGCCGATCTGAAGGAGATCGAGCAGGACATCAGGAGCACCGGCTTCTTCCGGAACAAAGCGGTCAGCATCAAGGGGGCCACGCAAAGGATCATCGACGCGTACGAGGGCGAAGTCCCGAACACGATGGAAAGGCTGGTGACCCTGCCGGGCGTGGGTCGAAAGACCGCCAATTGCGTGCTGGGCAACGCGTTCGGGATGCCGGCGATCATGTGTGATACGCATGTGATCCGGCTGTCTCGCCGGCTCGGACTGTCCGAGAACTCCGACCCGGTAAAGCTGGAGTTCGATCTGGCCGACATAATCCCCAAGAAGAATTGGACGCTCTTCTGCCATTTGCTGATCGCTCATGGCCGAAGGACCTGCAAGGCAAGGAAACCGAATTGCCCCGAATGCCCGATAGCAAAGTGCTGTCCGGCTGCAAACGACCCGGATTCATGGTGACAGTAGAAGGTTTATGACGCGACCGAGAAAAAACCACGTGATCGAGACCGCTGAGAAGCCGGTGAGAGACCTGTGGCGAATGTTCCGGATCATGGCCGAGTTCACCGAAGGTTTCGAAGAGCTGGCCTCCGTCGGCCCGGCCGTATCGATCTTCGGCTCCGCCCGGACGGTGCCGGAGCACCCACACTACAAACTCGCCGAAACAACCTCCCGCAAGATCGTCCAGGCCGGTTTCGCCGTCATCACCGGGGGCGGCGGCGGGATCATGGAAGCCGCCAACAAAGGGGCGAACGAGGCCAACGGAACCAGCATCGGCCTCAACATCGAGATCCCGGAGGAACAGGTCCCGAACGAGTACCAGAACCTGTCCCTGCACTTTCGCTACTTCTTCGTGCGCAAGGTAATGTTCCTGAAATATGCCCACGGGTTCATCGTCTTCCCGGGCGGTTATGGGACGATGGACGAGTTCTTCGAGTCGGTCGTTCTGATTCAGACCCTCCGGCAGGCCTACTTCCCCGTCGTCCTGATGGTCCGCGACTACTGGGACGGCCTGATTCATTGGATGGAACGGAAGATGCTGAACGAGCACGGCTTCATCTCGCCGGAAGACCTGAGCGTCTTCACCATCCAGGACGATCCCGACGCCGCCGTGAAGATCATCACGGACTTCAGAAACAAGCAGGGCCCCGGCGGCCTCGCCATGCCCCCCGGCATGAAGAAAGGCCGCGGCTACGACATGCCCGAATCCATATAGACCCTCTTAGCGCCGGCCCGCAGACAATCTGGGTTCGTGTCCTCACCGTCGCGCCCTTCCGCCCACCTACGCATGCGCCCTTCTCTCGTGGCGCTGAACGCACCACTGCCGAACACAACGTCAAGAATCTCCCGATCCTTTCGCAGGCTCCCTCTGTCTCGTGGTTATTATCAGACCCCAATCGATCAACGCCAACGGCGGACAATGCGCTGGTCACCGATATCAGGACGCATCCTCCGGACAGAGCCAATCGGGCCTCCGCCCGCGAGGCCGTTTTGTTTGGAGTTGCGGAGCCGGTTTTGTCGAAGTATAGGCGTGGTTTGAGGACCTTGGGATTGCCTAGCAGCATGGGCCGGCCGCTCGCTGTGCGGCGTTGGCTTCATGCCGTTCAAGGAGGTTTGGCATGGCACCTTCACCACAGGTTGGGGTTCATGGACGGGCGAGACGCCGTATTGTGGTTATGGGCGGGATCTTTGCCGAACGATTCAAAACGCCGGGCAGCGAGGCCCTGGTCGCACAGGACAATTTCATCGCCCTGCTCCTCCGCAATGGCGACATCACCACCGACCAACTCCAACAGGCCATCCACTCCTACTGTCGCAATCCGCAGGACTACGCGTGGATGCTCCGCTGCCGACACGCCATCCTGGACAAGGCCGACAAGGTCTTCTTCGTCCGCCGCGGACGATTCCCCACCGAGAGCGCCGACTTCCCCTTGAACGGCCCCTACTACGAGATCTGCCGAACCCTCCAGTACGACCCGGACTGCTTCGACGACGAGGTAAAGAAGCTGGCCTGGGATGCCGAGGGCAATCCGCGTATCGTCGAGGCCTCGCCCAAAGTCCTCGAAGAGGTCCAGCAGGTGGAGTCAAGGAAGGGAAACCTCTGGGCGTTCGCACTGATTCTGCTCGCGACCCTGGCGACCGCGATCGCCGCGGCCGCATTGATCGCCGCCGGCTCGACGAGCGACCTCTACCGCGCCGGTCTCGTGCCGGGCCTTTGCTGCATTGCGCTGCTCGTCTGCGCCCTGATCGCAACCCGCCCCCGCAGTCATTGGACACGTGTTGTCAACTACACATGCAGCGAATGCGGCGGGCAACTCGACCCCGGCTCGCACGACTCCTGTCCCAACTGCCGCATCCGCTTCCGCTAAACCTCCAGCACCTCGCCCACGTAGGGTGGGCTATGCCCACCAATTCTCATTCCCGCGAAGAGCCTGTCCCGAGCGCACTCGAATGGAGGGAAATCCAGGAGGGCGAAACCACGAAGTGCATGGAGGGCCCGCCGTGGCCTTCGGCCGCAACCACAACCTGCGCGCCCAGAGACGCGAAGGCGCAGAGAAGAACACATGATTGCGTAAGCTTACAGACCTCAGCGTCCCTCCGTCTCTGCGCGAGACATAATTCTTGTGGTTTCAGCAGGTTACGCGGCGCCCTTTCCCAAAATCTGCGCGAAGAGACAAGACTTGAACAAGCAGTAGTACGAAGGTCAAACGGCGGAGAACGCGGCGGCGGAGACGATCACCGATAGTCAATCACCAATCCAGACGCTCCCTCTCTTCTCCGGCTCCTTGTCTGGCGTCTTCTGACCGGCCCGGGCCATTGGCCGGCGCGTCTTCTCCGCCGTCCGGGGGGTGAGTTCCTGACCCGGCAGGGGGCGTTGAGGATATCTCTTTTCGTCTCTTGAAGCCGAATACGAACAGGACAACTCCGAGCCCCAGAACAAAAAGACGACCAAAGAATTCGCCATAGGCCTCGGCGCTGCCAGCAGCCTGAGCTACGCGAAACTCGCCGGGCAGCAAGGGCGCTGAAAGCCAGACAAGAAACGCTCCGAAAAACAGCACCAACATTCTCACTAGCCCGAACGGCCCGAGAAACGACCTGGCGATGATGGCGGCCCCGGCAAATAACCACGCGCCGACAACGTAGATTCGCATCGCAAGTTCCGGGTGCTGGTAAGCCCAGAGATTAACGACACCAACGCCAATAACAAGTATCCCGGCAATCACCCCTGGAATGCTGCACGATCGTGACGATCCCGGCTGAAGTTCGGCCTGAGGCGCCCGTTTATCCCTTCTGATGAGAGACCTCCAAAGGACGAATGCTCCCAACAGTCCTCCAGCCAGCACCCCAAGTATCGTTGCGATCTCAATTGCATCAACGCTCCGTCCGTCAGTCGGATGTTCACTCCTGATCGGTGTTGTCATTTCGGCTTCGGGCTCGTCAAATGCTATACTTGCGGCGATTCGTTCGAAAAGGGGCTGATACTGATCGAAAGTGAGAGGTAAGGCCGTGCACGTAATCACATACAGTCTCTCCGCATTTATCGTTCCCACACGCACCACCTTGAGCACCACCCCTTGAAGCCTGTGTGTATACGTGTACCAGGCAGCGTCGTTAGCGCCCATTCTTGAGAGCCCCTGATCCAGCAGTTGGAACTCGGTGGCGTTCTGCCTCGTCGTGCGAATACTTCTGGCGTTCAGATCGTCAAGGCTCGAGCCGTCGGCCGGAGCGACCGTCACGCTGACATTCTCCGAATAGGCATCCATCAACAATTCAGTCGGGCTAAGTGCAAAGAACGCCGGGCCCCCTTCACCCGAGTCCTTCTCTCCTATTTGCCACTTCCCCGGAAGGTCGATTGTGAAGTCCAGATTCCTGGGGTGATGTCTGACCCAGGCCAGTCCGGTTTTGACCGGGGCCATGGACGACACGCCGTCGGCAGGATCGGCGGTGGCAAAAGGAGTCTTGGCGGGAGGGAGACGAGTAGCTTTCTGGCTCCCTGCTCTTTCGAGAAGCTCTACGATCTCCGTATGGCCCTGCTCCCGTGCCGCGCTCAGCGGAGTGGAGCCATCTGTCTCCAGATTGACATCCGCACCATGATCCAGCAAGAGCTCGACCATCTCGGTATGCCCGTTCGCTGCTGCCCACCACAAGGGTGTCATGCCCATTTCCGTGCCCTTCACGTTGACATCAGCGCCCTTCTCAATGAGAAGCTTGACAACCTCCACATGCCGTTCCGTCGACGCGAGCCACAAGGCCGTTACGCCCTGTAGCTGCTTCACATTTACGTCGGCACCCTTTTCGAGCAGGAGTCTGACAATCTCGGCGTGCCCGTTCACCGACGCCCTCATCAGGGGGGTGACCCTGGGGGCGTCCGCGGTGAGGGACACAGCCACATTGACATCTGCGCCTTTTTCGAGCAGCAGCTTGACGGCTTCCGTATGACCTTCGCCCGATGCCACATACAAGGCCAGGATCTTGTTCCCGGAGCCGGTATCCTTTTCGAGAAGAAGCCTCAGGACTTCGGTACGGCCCTCTCGTGCTGCCATGAAGACAGCGGCCCTGAGACCATTGACCGTGGCTGTGTCGCGGTGTTCGAGAAGCAGTGTGACGACCTCGATATGACCATTCTGGGACGCGACCAGCAACGCCGTATCGATCATCTTGGCATCAGCACCATCAGCAAGACCTGCTCGGACCTCCGCCACCCTGCCGTCTTTCGCGGCCTCAAAGAAACGGGTGCTCTTGTCTGATGCATTCTCGCCTGCAAAGCCGGCAGTTGTGGGAGAAACACACAAGATCAACAGCAGCATTCGTCTCATTAGATTCTCCTTCTCCTGGCCGACATTTCCCATTTGACGTGGCCCGTGTACATCGCCGAGCCGTCCGCCGGCATTATACCAGCGTCCCCTGCGTTGTGCCTGCCGCATTTTCACGGTTCTCGCCCGGGGCGCACACGGAAAATAGGGTCCGTCTGCCCGGCTTCCTTCGCCCCAAGGTTCTTGTCCAGCGATTCCTATAGCCCGGTCCCTTTCCCTCCGGCTTATCACCTCTCACTTATCACGTGTCACTTCTATTCAATCACGCATCATCAATCCAAGGCCCTCCCCCCGCCGGCCCTACCGCTTTCTCTTCCTTCCTCTGCGCTTGATTTCTTCCGGGAAGTTGAGGTGGGCGTGCTCGCCGTGGAGTTCATAGGCCTTGCGGTCTCGGGCCTTCGCCGCCTCGACCGGATCGTCGAAGCGCCCCACATAATGATACACGCCGCGGGAGGTGATCCCTGCCTCCCACCTTTTGCCGCGCCGATGGACGCCCACATACTCGGATGACCCACCGCGTGGCCCTATGTTGGCATGATTCTGTTCCGGCGAACACAAACGCAGGTTGCACCGCCGGTTGTTCAGGGCATTGTGGTTGATGTGGTCTACCACGGTGCCCTTCGGCGCCCGCATGATCTCGCGATGCATGAAAACCATCCGTCCCTCTTTCGTGCGGCGAACCGCATAAGCGATGCCGTTCTTGTGGCTGGCGCACCACTTGTACCTGCTAAGCTTCTTGTAGTCGGCGGCATCGACGGTGGCAAAGAGGCCATGGCCCAGCGGGATACGGCGCACCCGGCCATCGGACGCCCAGGTCGCCGCATCCGCCGCGTTCCCAGCCCGCTTCACTCGCGGCGGCATCGCGTACTTCGGTTTGAAATTGCGGCATGTCTCCGTCGGCAGGACGTCCCGCATCTTGCCGGGGCTGTCCGGATGATTCGTGCATACCAGGAAGGTAGGCAGATGCGCCAGGTTGTCCAACCGCTGGCGCCCCGGTGACGGCTGGCAACTGTACGCGCACAACTGGCACCGCCCTGCGAACCACTTCGCCGCGGCCGGCTCCCACAGCTTCCCCCGGCACCACTCCGGCCACAGCTCGCTCTCCGGCGGCGGCACCCGCAGCCGTGGCTTCCTCCCGGCACGAGCCTTCACAGACCTCTTCCCCTGGACCTTCTTCCGCCCTTTCCCGGACTCTTTCTTCGGCCCCTTCTTCTGCCCCTTCCGCTTTTCCATGATTCGCCTTTCTCTGCTTCGCAGTCAGACAGTGACAAGTAATAGGTGACAAGTGACAAGCAAGGCCGCGATTCGTAGGGTGGGTTCTCAACCCACGCGTCCAGGCCCTCACGCACTATGTGAACCAAGGCATTCATTTCGCTGTATAGTAAACGAACACACCTGCCTTGTCAACCACAAAACGCATTCCCGGCGACGCCGCAACCTCTTTCCCCGCAAGCACTAACGAAACTCTGCAAAAAAATGTTCCTGTAGGGTGGGCCATGCCCACCAATTCTCATTCCCGCGAAGAGCCTGTCCCGAGCGCACTCGAATGGAGGGAAATCCAGGAGGGCGAAACCACGCAGTGCATGGAGGACCCGGCGCGGCCTCCGGCCGCAACCGCAACCTGCGCGCCCAGAGACGCGAAGGCGCAGAGAAGAACACATGATTGCGTAA
>Ga0207752_1000605_pt1 | contig 16755 bp, 13 predicted proteins | sample Pon2CUnioCityCA_6_FD_187272 | JGI IMG/M metagenome (GOLD analysis project Ga0207752, IMG submission 187272) | Marine sediment microbial community from Union City, CA, USA - Pond 2C Sediment 2 (SPAdes) | ecosystem: Environmental > Aquatic > Marine > Intertidal zone > Salt pond sediment ...
AAACCCCAGGCCACGACCCGCTCCAGCGCCTCGCGGGCCTGAGGGTGAAAACAGACGTGTTCGAGCTTTGTCTCGGGATCGTGGACATCGATCGGTGAGGGGGCGACGTTGAGGTCGCCCAGCCAGATGACCGGATCGGTCGGCGCGAAGCGTTCGCGGAAGTACGCCAGGAGGCGGTCGAACCACGCCAGCTTGTAGCGGAACTTGTCCGAATCGGCTAAGTAGCCTTGCGGGACATAGGTGTTGACGATGGTCAATCCGTTCACGGAGGCCTTCAGGAGTCGCGGCTCGTCTTTGGGCTCGTCACTGAGGCCGAACTCGGTGCCCTGAATCGGTTGGCGTGAGAACAGTGCGACGCCGTTGTAGCTCTTCTGGCCTCGAAAGACGGCCTGGTACCCGATGTCTTCGAAGGCCTCGGTCGGGAAATCAGGGTCCTGGACCTTGGTTTCCTGAACGGCCAGCACGTCCGGCCGGTCCTTCTCGAGCCACCCGACGACGATGGGCAGTCGGGCTCGGATGGAATTGACGTTGAAGCTGGCGATCTTCATGTCGTTTCTTTCAATGGCAGGGGAGCAGGGGGGGGCGGACAGCCGAACGCCGTCTACTTTGGCTCGCTGAGTTGGCTCTGGGGCGAGTCTTCTTCGTTGGTCACGTCCTGCGTGTTCACGGAATCTGCGGCGATGGCATCGAATGCGCTCATCGGCCGGCGCAGCGCGTCCTTGTGGCCCTGTATTCTGTCGATGATGGCGTAGCTCTCGATAATGGACAGCAAGCTCGCCAGGAAGCTGACCATGCTTTCGGCTCCTTGATTGCCGTTGACGCCGCCGGGCATGAGGCCGTCGGAGCAGCCCTTCGTGCGGAAATCGTACAGCGGCACGCGCAGATCGTTCGTGCCGAGGAACCAGTCGAAGGCCGTTCGCTGAAGGGTGAGAAACTTCGCATTATTCGTGACGTCGTACGCGGCGCGGAGCATCATGACCATGGCGGCGGCATCGATCGGCTGTTGGTCGAATGTGGCGCGGGCTTCGCCTCGTTCATACCAGCCCCGGCAGCCGATGAAACTAAAGTGGTCGCCGTCGAATGTCGTTTCGAGGAGGAAGTCGGCTGTTCTCGTTGCCACCTCGATGTACTTTTCATCTTCGAGGGTTATCCCGGCGGCAAAGAGCGCGTGCGGCAGAACCGCGTTGTCATACGTGAGGATGTCCTCGAACCAGTCCCAGTCGGGATCGTGCGACTCGCGGTGCTGGGCGAGCAGCTCGTCCGCCGCCTGCTCGAGCTGCCGCTTGATATCGCTGGCTCCCGGGAACTGTTTCAGATAGTCACACATCCCGAGGATGGAGTATGCCAGCCCCCTGGGCGCCTGCCGTGGGACGTGCCCGCCGGACTTGTCGAAGCAGTCCTTTACGACGGACAGATACGCCGGGGATGGCGGGTTCGCCAGGACCGTGCCCAGGGCCCAGAGGGTTCGGCCGAAACCGTCATGGGCAGGCCCATGCGCCCGCCAGCTTCGATTGAAGTCCATGAAGTTCCGGATCGTGCCGTCGGCGTTCTGGGCGTTCATCAGGAAGGAAAGGTAGATGTCCAGGAGCCTCAGCGCCTGTGGATCGGGATACTGCGTGTAGTACTTGATCATGGCGAGGGCGCCCCGCGCGTTGTCGTCGGTGCAGTAGCCGTGGGCCCGAATGGGAATCGTGAACTTGGCGTGCTGGAAGAGGCCGGTGTCATCCGTGAGCTTGATCAGGTGGTCGAGAGCAGGCTCGGGGACCTCAATACTGGAGATCGTCTCGGCGGCCGTCAGTGTGTTCCCCCCGGCGATCCGGATTGGCAGTCGGATGTCACGGAACAGCTTCCAGTAGGCTTGTCCGACCTTCGGCCACGTCCGTGAGCGCCCGTAATCGTAGGCCTGCCTCCGCAGGGAGTAGAACAGAGTGTCATCCTGGAGGATACCGATGATGGCCTCTGCCAGTTTCGTGGAGTCCCCAAACGCAACGAGCTTACCGCGGTCGTCGGCGAGCAGCTCCGTCGCCGCCCAGTAGGGAGTGGAAACAACCGCCTTGCCCGTGCCGACGGCGAAGGCTAATGTGCCGCTGGTCAACTGCTCCCGGCTGAGGTAGGGCGTAACGTAGATATCCGCGGCGCACAGGAAGTTGTGCAGCTCCTCATCATCCACGAACCGGTTTTGAAAGATGACGTGGTCCTGGAGATCGAGATCCTTGACGAGTTGCTGCAGACTGAAGCGATACGACTCACCCTCATGTTTCAACACGGCCGGGTGCGTCATTCCAAGCACGATATACATGACCGAAGGATCGGCCTCAATGATCTGGGGCATGGCCCTCAACATCAGCTCGATCCCCTTGTTTTTGCTGATGAGGCCGAAGGTCAGGATCGTCTTGCGTCCCTCAAGGCTGAACTTGCTCTTGTAGTAGTTGCTGTCGACGAAGGGCAGGTCGGGGATGCCGTGGGCGATCAGGCCGATTTGCCGATCGCGGATGCCATAGATTTCCTGGAGCATCGTGACGCCCCGCTCGTTCATCGTGACGACTTTGTGCGAGCACTCGCAGACGTCCACCAGGGCACTATGGTAATCCGGCGTCGGCTCGTCGAGGACCGTATGCAGCGTCGTGATAATCGGGGCCTTCAGCCGCTTGAGCAGGAGCGTCAGGTAGGAGCCCGCCGATCCCCCAAACAGGCCGAACTCGTGCTGCACCGAGACCAGGTCCACATGGCTGAAGTTGATGTAGTCGGCGGCGCAGAGGTAATCGCTTCGGACGTTCTGGCGGATCTCGAACTTGACCGGGTCGCTGTACCGGAGACTGTCGTCGGACCGCATGGTGACGACGAGAGGCTCAAAATCGCCTTTGGCCGCTGCGCCGGCGCTCCTGATCAGGTCTGAGGTGAAGGTTGCGATACCGCATTTTCTTGGAGGAAAGGTGGAAATGAAGACAACTCTCTTCTTTGCATCCTTTGCCATAGGCGCCATGATATAGGGCTGATACCTGCTTGTCAAGCCATCCGGTCTGGGGCGATTGCCTCAGGAATCCAACCTGATTGTCCTTGCATTGCCGGCGGCTCTTGTCTGTGGCCGATACGCCGGTAGTATGGTATGTATAGCAACATGAAGGTAATGGTCGGGAATTATGAACTCTGGCCGCACTTCGTCTGTACTGGCATTGATAAGACGCGATTCAGATAGGCAACGGGCGCAAGGATTTGCAGGTGGTCGAGATTTTTTTTGCGTTTTTGTGGGCACAGGGGCTTGACAAGTCCGTAGGATAACATAGTAATAAAATGGGAATTATAGGAGTGTGCTGGAATGAAGCTTTCGACGCGTACACGTTATGGCATGAGGGCCATTATCGAATTGGCCGGGTACGAGGGTGATCGCCCGCTCCAACTGAGGGCCATCGCGGAACGGCAGGAGATCTCGGTCAAGTACCTGGAGCAGTTGATGAGCTTGCTCCGTTCGGCGGGGTTCGTACGGAGCGTCCGGGGCTCGAAGGGCGGGTACATCCTGGCCCGACCGCCGGAGCAGATCACGCTGAGCGAGATCTTCCGTTCTCTCGAAGGGGCGGTAACCACGGCTGAGTGCACCGAGGATGAGGAGTATTGCCAGCGCTCAGTGGATTGCGTCGCACGGGAGGTCTGGTTGAAGGTGGAAGCGGCGATCCAGGGCGTCCTGAGCGGGATTACACTGGCCGACCTGGTGAAAAAGACCAGATCGCACGCATCGAACTATCAGATTTAGCCGTTTGGAGGCGACTATGAGCGCTGTATTCGAGGATATTGCGGCGGCCGTGGGATATACGCCATTGGTGCGTATCAATCGATTGGGCTCGGGCAAAGCTCAGGTTCTTGTCAAGCTCGAGTCGAAGAATCCCTGTGGCAGTGTCAAGGATCGGATCGCCAAGTACATGATCCGGGCGGCCCAAGAGGCCGGGCTCATCAAGCCGGATACCACGATTGTCGAGCCGACCAGCGGAAACACCGGCATCGGGCTGGCGTTCATCTGTGCCGCTAAGGGCATCTCCCTGACGCTGACCATGCCGGAATCGATGAGTCTGGAGCGACGAAAGCTGCTGCAGGTCTTTGGCGCGAGAATCCTCCTTACGCCGGCCGAGCGGGGAATGGCCGGCGCCATCGAGAAAGCCAACGAGCTGGTGGCGGAGAACCCGAATGCCATCATGCTCCAGCAGTTCAAGAACCCCGCAAATCCGAAGGCGCACCGGGAGACCACGGCCAAGGAGATTTGGGTCGATACGGACGGCCAAGTGGACATGCTGGTGGCTGGGGTCGGCACCGGCGGCACCCTGACCGGCTGTGCCGAGGTGCTCAAGGAAAGGAACCCTGAAGTAAAGGTCGTGGCGGTCGAGCCGAAAGACTCGCCCGTCCTGTCGGGCGGCAAGCCCGGGCCCCACAAGATCCAGGGAATCGGCGCCGGCTTCGTTCCGGACGTTCTCAAGGTGGACCTGATTGATGAGATCGTCCAGGTTTCGAATCAGGATGCGATGGATACGGCCAGGCAACTGGCGTTGGCGGAAGGCATCCTGTCCGGCATCAGTGGCGGGGCTAACGTCTGGGCTGCCCTGCACGTGGCGAACCGCCCGGAGAACGAGGGAAAGACGGTCGTCACCTTCATCTGCGATACCGGGGAACGCTATCTGTCAACTGAACTCTATGACAACCTGCGCGAGCCCGAAAAGGTGCAAGTATAGGCGTGAGGCCCCGGGATGGTGAGAAAGCGGTTTACGAACAAGCAGTTCGAGAAGCTGGTTGACAAGATTACCGAGACTTACAAGGGGGACTCGGGCATCAATTTCATCGATGCGGCGAATCTGCCCGTGCGAGGCCAGATTCTTCACGTCCTCGATCTGGTGTTCGAAGTGCTATTTCCGGGCCACACGGGCAATAAGGCCGTGACCCGAGGCAACGTCAAGTACGTCGTCGGGGACCTCCTGAGCCAGATCTACGTGGGGCTCTCCGATCAGATCGAGCGAGCCTACCAGTACCAGTGCCGGATCGACGACTGTGGGCACTGTGACTGCCAGACGATGGCGGAAAAAGTGACGGGCGAACTCCTTATCGAGTTGCCGCAAATTCGCGAGCGGCTCAAGGGCGACGTGCGTGCGGCCTTCGAGGGCGACCCGGCGGCGAAATCCTACGAAGAGATCGTGATGAGCTATCCCTGTATCACGGCGATTGCGACCTATCGCATTGCCCACGAGCTCTGCATCCGCCAGGTGCCGTTGATCCCGCGGATTATGTCGGAATGCGCTCACGCCAGGACCGGAATCGATATCCATCCGGGGGCGAGGATCGGCAGGAGTTTCTTCATCGATCACGGCACGGGCGTCGTGATCGGCGAAACCAGCGTCATCGGCAATAATGTCAAAATCTATCAAGGCACGACCCTGGGGGCACTGAGCTTCCGAAAGGACCAGCGCGGTCGGATCATCAAGGGGGGCAAACGCCATCCAACGATCGAGGACAATGTAACCATCTATGCCGAGGCCACGATCCTCGGTGACGTGACGATCGGCAGAGGCGCCGTCATCGGCGGCAACACGTGGATCAAGGAATCGGTGCCACCTGGGGTGACGGTTGCGAGCCCCCACCCGGACCTCGTGTATCGCAAGCATAAGACCAAAGCGAAGAAGGATGGATAGACGCCGTGGAGAGCACGTTGGACCAGAAGCTGCTTGACGAGATTCGGGACCTCAAGGCGAAGCGCAACGCCGTCATCCTTGCGCACAATTATCAACCCGGGGAGATCCAGGACCTGGCCGATTGTTGCGGCGATTCCCTGGGCCTGAGCATCCAGGCGTCGAAAACGGACGCCGAGACCATCGTGTTTTGCGGCGTTCGTTTCATGGCGGAGACGGCGAAGATTCTCTCGCCCGACAAGCTTGTGCTGCTTCCGGAGCGGTTCGCCGGGTGCCCGATGGCTGAGATGATCACGGCCGAGCAGTTGCGCGGCCTCAAGAGCGAGCATCCGAATGCGATCGTCGTCTGCTACGTCAACAGCACCGCCGAGGTCAAAGCCGAAAGCGATTACTGCTGCACCAGTGCCAACGCCGTCGCGGTCGTCCGGTCATTGCCGAAGGACAAACCGGTGATTTTTGTGCCCGATCAGCATCTCGGTCGGTTCGTTGAAGAGCAGACCGGCCGGGACCTGATTCTCTGGCCCGGCTATTGCACCACGCACGTTCTGATCTCGGAAGAGGATATCGGCAAAGCGAGGGAGCAGCATCGGGATGCCCTGGTCATCGCTCATCCGGAGTGCTCGGAGCCGGTGAAGAAGCTCGCCGATGCGCTGCTCAGCACCGGCCAGATGCTCTCGTTCGTCAAGGACAGCCCGGCGAAGCGGTTCATCGTGGCGACCGAGGTCGGCATGATCCATCCGCTGAAGAAGGCCCGGCCCGATGCCGAGTTCATCCCGGCCAGCGACAGGGGCGTCTGCCCGAATATGAAGAAGATCACCCTGGAGAAGGTGCTGGCCTCGCTGGCCCACCTGCAATTCCAGATCGACGTTTCGCAAGAGATTCGACACGAGGCAGCCGCCGCGCTGCAACGCATGGTCGAGATTCTGCCTGACAAATGACAACTTGCACCGAAGGATAGCACAAGGGAAGGATACAATGGGACAGGAAGGACATCACCTGGAGACACTGGCGCTACACGCCGGGCAGAGCGTCGATTCCGACACGCTGAGCCGAGCCGTGCCGATCTACCAGACGACGAGTTACTGTTTCAAGGACACCGATCACGCCGGCCGGCTGTTCGCGCTGCAGGAGTTCGGGAATATCTACACGCGACTGATGAACCCGACCACGGACGTGCTCGAAAAGCGGCTGGCCGCCCTGGAAGGCGGCGTCGGCGGGCTGGCCCTAAGCTCGGGCCAGTCGGCCATCTACGTCAGCATCTTCAATATCTGCGGCGCGGGGGGCCATGTCGTTGCCTCGAATTCGCTCTATGGCGGCACCATTACGTTGTTCAGCCATACCTTCGCCAAGCTGGGCATCGAGGTGACGTTCGTCGATCCGAGCGACCCGCAGAATTTCGCCCGGGCCATCAAGGACAACACGCGATTGATTTACATCGAGACGATCGGCAATCCGAAGAACGATATTCTGGATTACGAAAAGATCGCCAAGATCGCGCATCAGCACGGGATGCCGGTGATCTGCGACAATACGGTGGCCACGCCGATCCTCTTCCGGCCCATCGAGCACGGGATCGACATCGTCGTTCATAGCTGCACGAAGTTCATCGGCGGCCACGGCAACAGCATCGGCGGCGCGATTGTCGATTCCGGCAACTTCGACTGGACCAACGGCCGCTACCCGGAGCTGACCGAGCCCGACCCGAGCTACCACGGCGTCAAATACGTCGAAAGCTTCGGCAACCTGGCTTACATCATCAAGGCCCGGACCCAGTTCCTGCGGGATATGGGAAGCTGCATGTCGCCGTTCAATGCCTGGCTGTTCCTCCTGGGATTGGAGACGATCCACCTGCGCATGCCCCGGCATTGCGAAAATGCCCTGAAGCTGGCCCAATGGCTTGAGAAGCGGCCGGAGGTGACCTGGGTCAACTATCCGGGCCTGCCCTCGCATCGGAACCACGACCTTGCCGGGAAGTATCTGCCCAATGGGCAGGGCGCGATTCTCGGCTTTGGCATCCGGGGCGGCAGGGAGGCCGGCATCGGGTTCATCAACAGCGTCAAGCTCGCCAGCCACTTAGCCAACATCGGCGACAGCAAGACGCTGGTGATCCACCCGGCCAGCACGACGCATCAGCAGTTGAGCGACGAAGAGCAGCTTGCTGCCGGCGTGACGCCCGACTATATTCGTGTATCGGCGGGGACCGAGCACATTGACGATATCCTCGCCGACTTCGAGCAGGCGATGAAAGCCGGGGCCGGATAGGTCCCATGCGTCCTATCCAGCCGCCAGTGAAAACCCCGGCCCAGGTTACTGACGTGTTCAAAGAGGATCCAGGAACCAGAATGAAGGACGCAACACCGCCATGTGGGAGTATACGGAAAAGCTGAAAGATCATTTCTTCAACCCGCGCAACGTGGGCGAGGTGGAAGACGCGGACGGAGTGGGTGAGGTCGGCTCGCTGGCGTGTGGGGACGCCCTGAAGCTGACGTTCAAGCTCGACAAGAACGGGCGGATCAAGGACGCGAAGTTCAAGACGTTCGGTTGCGCCAGCGCGATCGCCACCTCCTCCGTACTGACGGAACTGATCAAGGGCAAGACGCTCGACGAGGCGATGCAAGTGACGAACAAGGATATCGCCGACTATCTGGGCGGTCTGCCCGAGCAAAAGATGCACTGCTCCGTCATGGGCCGCGAGGCGCTCGAGGCCGCGGTTGACAACTATCGAGGCGGCGGCACCACCAAACACGAGCTCGAAGGAAGGGTCGTCTGTACGTGCTTCGGCGTCACCGACCAGGAGATCGAGCGCGTCATCCGGGAGAACGACCTGACGAGCGTCGAGCAGGTGACCAACTACTGCAAGGCCGGCGGCGGCTGCGGCGGCTGTCATGGCGAGATCGAGAAGATCATCGAGGCCGTGCAGGGTGAGCGCGTGAAAGAGCAGGCAGTTACTCCGCCTCGCAAGGGCAAGAAGCTGACTACCATCCAGAAGATTCAACTCGTCCAGCAGACGATCAATGAGCAGGTACGGCCGGCCCTGCGCACCCACGGCGGCAATATCGAGCTCGTCGACGTCGAGGGCAACAAGGTGACCGTTGCCTTTCGCGGCATGTGCGCCCAATGCAAGCTCGCCGAGTACACCATGAAGGACGTCGTGGAGGCCAAGCTGCGCGAGTTTGTCTCCGGTGACCTATACGTTGAGGAAGATACCGATTCGGTGGACGAGGGGCACGAGCACAGAGGATAAGCGATGAAGGAAATCTATTTCGACAATAACGCGACGACGAGAGTGGCCGACGAGGTCTTCGAGGAGATGCAGCCATACTTCTGCCGCCTCTACGGCAACCCGTCGAGCATGCACACGTTCGGCGGGCAGGTCGGCGTCAAGATCCGCGAGGCCCGTGAGCAAGTGGCTCGGCTGCTCGGCTGTGACCCGAGCGAGATCATCTTCACAAGCTGCGGCACCGAAAGCGACAGCACGGCCATCCACGGGACATTGGCCGCCGTGCCGCACCGCCGCAAAGTCATCACGACCCGCGTGGAGCATCCGGCGGTCCTGACCGTCTGCCGAGAGCTGGAGAGCCACGGCTACCACGTGGTCGAGCTGGGCGTGGACAAGCTCGGGCGCCTCGACCTGAACGAGCTTGAGTCCGAACTCGACGACGACACGGCGCTCGTCACCATCATGTACGCCAACAATGAGACCGGTGTGGTCTTTCCCATCGAGCAGATCGCTGAGATGGTCACGAGCCGGGGGATCACGCTCCACACGGATGGCGTCCAGATCGCAGGCAAGATGCCCCTCAATCTGTCGGAGAGCCCGATTAACCTGCTCAGCCTGTCGGGACACAAGCTGCACGCGCCAAAAGGCGCCGGCGTACTGTATGTGAAGAAAGGCACGCGGATCGCCCCGTTCCTGCTTGGGGGCCACCAGGAGGGCGGCCGACGCGCGGGGACCGAAAACGTCCCCGGCATCATCGCCTTGGGCAAGGCCTGTGAACTGGCGGCCGAGCACATGAAGGAAGAGAACACCCGCGTCAAACGATTGCGAGACAAGCTGGAGAGTGCGATCCTCAAGAGCTGCCCGGACAGCCGGGTCAACGGCGACCGCGAGCACCGGCTTCCCAACACGACGAACATCAGCTTCGAGTACGTCGAGGGCGAGGCAATTCTGCTGCTGCTCGACCGTTACGGCATCTGCGCCAGCAGCGGGTCGGCCTGTACCTCCGGCTCGCTCGAACCGTCGCACGTACTGCGCGCCATGGGCGTCCCGTTTACCGCCGCCCACGGCTCGATCCGATTCAGCCTCAGCCGCTACAATACCGAAGACCAGGTCGATTTCACCATCGCAAAGATGCCCGAGATCATCGAGCGCCTGCGGGAGCTTTCTCCCTTCGTCCAGGCCGCCACACGTTGAATCGATGGACGATGCACGGTTCGTGATGACTGTGTCCGACGGCAGATCTGGTTGAACTCGCCAAGGGAGGTTGGCTTGGCGAGCCTAACGCAGTTTGCAGACGGCCCCTGAGTGTCCGTGCCTCCGATAAGTCCTTTTTAAGAAAGGCGTTAAGTTCCGTGGGCGTGGTGGGTGTGGATTCGGACGAATCTTCGCAAGTCTTTCGCCCCTCCTACGCTGCGTCCGGAACGGTGCCTGGGCCGATAAGTGGCTATGGCATAAGGACTTCTCTGGAGTTGACCGAGGCCGCCACTATTGCCATGCCCCATATTACGCAAAATCGCCAATTTTTTATATAAGCCCTTGACAACCTCTCTATTTTTGCTCTACTTGATGGAAACACGCGGGGACAATAGATGTAGTTGAGCCGGGTCGGTGGGGCCATCTGACGAGGCCTAATGCGGAGTATGGTTGAATCGCCGCGTGGATCGCACCGCGGAATTGATGCTCGCAGCGATCTCGATTGTCGGCCCAGACCGGGTTGATGTGTTTCGGAGATGGGTTTTGTGTTCAGGAGGAGGTACCCCATGATGAAGAGCTATGGAGTGGTGTTCCTGATGGCCGGGTTGATTCTGGCCGTCGGGGTGGACTACGCTCAAGCCGGGCTGGCCGTTGATTTCGCCGAGATCACAATGAGTTCTAACAACGGCAACTGGTCACTCGGCTGGTCGTTCACTGTGGAACAGCCCGTCACGGTCACAGCCCTGGGTTTCTATGATGATCTGCAGAACGGCCTGACTCAGCCGCACGATGTGGCGATTTACGACGCCCAGCAGCAGATCGTGGTTTCCGGACAGGTCGTACCTGGCGATCCACTGGTTAGTTGGTGGCGGTGGACACAGGTGCAGCCGGTCGTGCTGGATCCGGGCGTCCAGTACGAGATCGTCGCTGTAACAGGCGATGAGAACTACGCATGGGAACCCACCGGTTTTGTCGCCGATCCCCAAGTCAACTACCTGGCGGACGCCTACAGGACCCCTGCCGGCGGAGTGTTAGCATATCCCAATGGCAGCGATGGGATCGTAGGATACTTTGGTCCCAATTTCCTGCTCACCAATGCGATACCGGCACCCGGGGCGCTGTTACTGTTGGCGCCGGGCCTCATGACGCTTGTCGGCCTCAGGAGAAAGCTCTCCTAACAGACTTTGAGCGATGTGTGATCAGAGGAAGGCTTGCTTGATAGCCCCGCCTCTTTCTTTGGCGCCCTCGGCGCACCCAGGTCGGTCATTCAAACGAAAAGGGCTGCGAGTCATGTCGCAGCCCCTTCTCGAATGTGCCGGAGAGTTCGTCATGATGGACCCGAATGTCGACCTGCTTGGGGAGGACGGTCCGAACCGAATCGCCGGCCACAATATCCATACCCCAGAGGTCTGACCGGTTACGGTGGCTTCTGTATCGCCGGGTTGGATTCCAGTCTCCCGAGTCTTGAAATGCGAGGCCATGTTGCCATCGCCGTCGCCATCGACATCCTCACAGGCCCACTGAACGGGCTCTGCTTCATCCGGCCCCAAGCGCATCGTCTCTGGATTGACGGTGCGGGCGTCAAAACCCTCCGTCGTCAGAATGGCCATGTGCCTGTTAAAATGCCGGAGCTGTCCGAGTTCAAATACACTGCCCAAACTAACAGAAAGGGCACGTGTGGAAGCACCTACGATGCCGGTGAACCCGAGGCCACTTTGCCCATTTCCCAAGTCTGTGCGCCAAAGGACTTGGTGCTCGCAGCGCAGTCCGCGAAGTCCATCGTTCCATTGGGCCGATTGGTGGTTGACAGGCGACCGTCGATCCTCGATAATCCAGCTTCGACGCCGAAGTGGCGGAACTGGCAGACGCGCGGGATTCAAAATCCCGTCCCCGTAATAGGGGGTGAGGGTTCGATTCCCTCCTTCGGCACTTGCGACATCGGGCTGGCCGCGAGCTGGATCGAGCGGAACATGCGGCCGAGTCGACGTGCGACTGCGCGCCTCTTGTCTATTCTCCCAATTCCTACGATCCCTATGAGTTTTCAGCTACGGCAGCATGAGGGTTATCGTGTGATTGCGAATGACGTAAGTCAGGTGATGAGGCGCGAGCAGTTTCTCCAGGGCCTCTTCGAGGGGCGTGTTGGTCACGGAGAAGTCGTACACGAACAGCCGGCAGCGCCCGTCGGTCTGCTCGGCGGAACCACTCCAATCGTAACGAAGATCGATTTGTTCCGCCATTTGTTGAACGAGGGTCTGGATACTGGCCTTGGCCGCTGCCACGGTAACCGGTTGATTCTGGTATTGGGCCGCCGTGGCGTCGTGTGCCGGGCCGGACGGGCTTGACTGCCATGCGTGGGTCAAGAGGTTTGTTGTTGAGTTTACAGTTCTTCGTGGCATAGGCGTCTTGTGCGTCATGGCCCGGCGGGTCGATTTCCAATAGTGCAAGGGCGGCGTGTTGCTGCGCCAGCTCCAGGCGTCGTGCGGATTGCGATGACTCCGATTGGGATCGGAATGCCACGCCGATCTTTCCCGCGGCCTGTGGCCACCGGTCCAGGTCCGTGGGCTCTACGCCGGTACCCAGGAAGACCATCTCTGCCGTCAGCCACTCTCTGGGCCCGCCGTTGAGAATGCCGAAGTCTGTCGGGTAGGCATAGTCCCGGCCGTCGATCTTCAGACCGATGGGGCCGACCAGGTCCCGGGAAGCCACGCCGAAATGCTGCAAGTAGCCCTCTCCTTTGCGGATCGGCGCCAGAGACATTTCCACGAGACACTGCCTGAGAAAGACAGCGGCCTTCTCCTCGCCGGGGCCACCCGCCGCACGCCCGGCATAGGCCGCTTCACAAAGCTCCTGCACAATTCGCTGTGCAAACATCTCTGGTTTCGGATAAGCCTCAAGATTCAGACTGGCCGGCCAGCGATAGAACTGCCGCCATTCGCGGTCGAGCGCATCAAATCCCTTGCCGCATACGCTCAGGAAAGCCTCTTCACCGTCGATGGCTCCACGCTGCTCCTCGGCGGCCCTCAGCCACGCCTCCCGCAGCCGGTTGGGCAAGGCTGGGCAGGGATCCCAAGACCGACACAGCAAGAACGGACAAGAGCAAACGGGTCTGCCGGGAGCATGATCTCATCGCTGTGGCTTTGCAATCGCTTTGATCTCCGACGACCTCTCCCTATCGTCGCGATATCTATATCTGCCTGCCGTTGATTGTACGAGAGAATTCGGACCGAATCAAGGGCCCGCCGTACGGTCCTGTATTGCTCTTGCCGGTCGTAGTGTCTATAAATAGACAAACTACGCCCGTATCATCGGATGTGAACCGAGGTGAGAAATGAGCAGTATCCTTAGACACCTGGTGGTTGTGTTGATGGTGGGGTTGCTTCCGGCCGGTGTACGAGCCGGCGCCCGCGGCGCCGATGTCAACGAGATAGCGGAATCGTATGTGCGGCTGGCGCTCACGCTCGGATTGTACGACGCAGATTACGTGGATGCCTACTTCGGCCCGGCCGAGTGGCGGCCTTCCGACGCCGACAGGCAGAAGCCGTTTCCCGCCGAGCGGCTTGGCGCGACCGCCGATACGCTGCTCGGACAATTGAAGGCGGCCGGCCGTCGTCGGCTCCCGAAGGAGGAGCTGCGCAGGCACGCCTACCTGGAGGAACAATTGCTGGCGGTACGGGCCAAGATCGACTTGCTGGCGGGCGCGAAGATGTCGTTTGACGAGGAATCAAAGGCCCTCTACGGCGTGATCGCTCCATCCTATGAGGAGACGCATTTCCAGGATATCCTGAGGCAACTCGACGAGATCCTGCCGGAGGAGGGGAGCGTGTACTCACGGTTCAACAGCTATCGCATCCGGTTCACGGTCCCCGCCGACAAGCTGGAGACGGCGTTGCGAACCACGATTGCAGAATACCGGCGGCGGACGGTGGAACATCTGACGCTGCCGGCCGACGAGGGCTTCGAGATGCGTTTCGTGACCGGCAAGCCGTGGGGGGCGGCCGTGACCTATCAAGGAGCCGAACGCAGTCTGGTCGAGATCAACTCCGCCGCGCCGTTCTGCGTAGCCGACGTACTCAAAATCGCGGGGCATGAGATCTACCCAGGCCATCACGTCCATCTCAGTTCGCTCGATAGGTCTCTCGTGAGGGACAAAGGCTGGGTCGAGCATTCGATTCTGCTGCTGCACAGCCCGCTGGCCCTGATCTCCGAGGGGTTCGCGGAGTATGGCATGCGGGACTTGGTCATGCCCCGTGATGAGCGGGTGGAGTTCCATCGCAAGGTCTTGTTTCCGCTGCTCGGCATCGACCCTGCGGAGGCGGAGCGCTACGGCCGGGTGATGGAGTTGAAGGATGAGCTGGACGCCGCGATGGTCGAAGCGGCGCGACGCTATCTCGGCGGGCGATTGGACAGAGACCAGACGCGCGTCTGGCTCTGTCGTTACTGCCTCATAACGCCCAGTGCGGCCGAGAACCTGATCACGTTCATAGAGCGGTATCGCAGCTATATGGTCACCTACACCGTCGGATATCGGCTCATCGCTGACTACATGGATCGACAGGTCGGTCCGGACGCCGACGCGGCCCGACGCTGGCAACTGTTCCGCACACTTGTCTCCACCCCGCGCACTCCGTCCGCCCTGGCGGCCGCTCGGTGACGACACGATGGATTGGAGGGGCAGGAGGGTTGTGGGGAGTCCTTCCGCTCTTGCACTCCGGTGACCCCGGAGCGTCCCTTCGAGACGCATCTTGCTTGTTCTATGGTCGCTGCAGGCGGCCCTCGACCGTGGATGCTCAGGTGTTCTTCTGTGCGCCAGTCGGGAAGGGGAAGCTGGCGAGGACGGCTTTGCCGCCCAGGTAACGCTCGATACGCATCAACTCGTTGTATTCGGCCACGCGCTCGGAGCGCGAGACAGAGCCGATCTTGACCTGGCCGACGCCTGTGCCGACGGAGAAGTCGGCCTCGAAGGGCATCTCGGTCTCGCCGGAACGGTGCGAGACGATGGCCGTCAAGCCGTGCTTCAGCGACAGGTGGATGGTGTCCAGGGTCTCCGTGATCGTCCCGATCTGGTTGGCCTTGATCAGGACGCAGTTGGCGGTTTCCCTCTCAATGCCGAGCTTCACCCGCTCGGGGTTCGTGGCGAACAGGTCGTCGCCGACGATTTGAATCTTGTTGCCGGTCTTCTGCTTGAGCAGGGCGAACCCATCCCAGTCTTCCTCGTCCAGACCGTCTTCGATGGAAATGATCGGGTACCGCTGGGTCCATTCCACGAGCAGGTCGACCAGCTCGGCGGAACTGAGCGTCAGGCCGTCCTTGGTGAGGTGGTACTTGCCATCCTTGTGCAGTTCGGAGGCGGCCAGGTCCAGGGCGATGGCGATATCCTCGCCCGGCGTGTGACCGGCACGCTCCAGCGCCTCCATGATCAGCTTCAGCGGCTCTTCGTTGGATTCGACCGGCGGGGCGTAGCCGCCTTCGTCGCCGACGGTCGTGGGCCAGCCCCTCTCTCGAATGATGGTCTTGAGCTCATGAAACGTCTCCGCCGCCCAGCGGGTGGCCTCGGCGAAGGTAGGGGCCCCGATGGGGACGATCATATATTCCTGGATGTCGGACGAGCCGACGGCGTGCTTGCCGCCGTTGAGGACATTGATTAGAGGAATGGGCATCGTGTACGGCTCATTCGCGGGCTTGCCGAAGACCTCGGCGACGTACTCATAGAACTGCAGCCGCCGCGCCACGGCCCCGGCGCGCAGGCAGGCGATGGAAACGGCCAGAATGGCGTTGGCCCCAAGGTGCGACTTGTCGTCGGTTCCGTCGAGTTCGAGCATCTTGCGGTCGATGCCCTTCTGATCGGTCACGTCGAATCCGATCAGTGCCGGCGCGATGGTCCCGCTGATATTCCGCACCGCCTTGAGAACACCTTTGCCGAGGTACCGTTGCGGCTCGTTGTCTCTCAGCTCGACGGCCTCGTACTTGCCGGTCGACGCGCCCGAAGGCACCATGGCCGAGACCCGCGTCCAGCGATCCAGATGCACGGTCGCCTCCACTGTGGGGTTGCCACGCGAGTCCAGCAGCTCCTGGGCCGTTATCTGAAAGATTTCCATCATGTTACCTTTCCATGCCTGTCGAGATCGACTGCGTTTCTGTCGCAGACAACGCCGGTAGTGTACCCGATTGGGCTCGGTTGATTAAGTACTATTGATCGTGGAATGTTCCAGTTCGCCAGTCTTGGGGTGGATCCTGTGAGTGAACCTTTACGCACATCAGGTCTCTTCACAGGCGGCCTGTGACTTGCGTGCCTCTTGTGTGAGTTCATGCCCGACATGGCCGAATGTGGAAAAAAGCCGCCACCGGCAGGGCGGTCTTGGGAAAGTCTGGCACAGGGGCTTCAGTTGACTCCGAAGTGGATTCAGCCGCGCCCGTGCGCCTGGAAGACAGTGTGAAAACGCGGTTCTCGGGTCCAACCGGTGCAGGCGGCTCTGGCGGCGCGCTCGAACGGGGCCGAGGTATGATCGTCAGCGAGCTATGGGGTGTGCGGAAAGCCCGGAATTGCGCAAGTGCCTCTGCTGCTTTGAATTACGCCGCGATCGAGTGACAGTCCCATAAAAGAATATCGGGAAAATTCGGTAAAATGTGGAGAAGGATATTGACGATGTGGTAAGAAGTGGTAGAATTTCCCTATGATGG
>Ga0207752_1000607_pt1 | contig 16731 bp, 16 predicted proteins | sample Pon2CUnioCityCA_6_FD_187272 | JGI IMG/M metagenome (GOLD analysis project Ga0207752, IMG submission 187272) | Marine sediment microbial community from Union City, CA, USA - Pond 2C Sediment 2 (SPAdes) | ecosystem: Environmental > Aquatic > Marine > Intertidal zone > Salt pond sediment ...
AACTAATATCGCCCTTATCACCTGAGGCCACAACGTTTACTTCTTTGGCTTCACCATTATTTAAACCAGTGATAGAGAAGACTTCGTGACCGGTTAACCCAAGGCTAGCTGCTGTATCACCATCTTTAAATTGTAAAGGCACAACCCCCATACATACGAGGTTAGTACGGTGAATACGTTCATAGCTTTCAGCGATAACGGCTTTAACACCTAAAAGACGTGGACCTTTCGCTGCCCAGTCACGTGATGAGCCTGAGCCGTATTCTTTACCAGCGAGAACAATGCTTGGCGTACCTTCTTTTTGATACTCCATCGCAGCTTCATAAATAGATGTTTGTGTAGCTTCAGGTAGTTTTAAAGTTATACCGCCTTCAGTACCCGGAGCAAGTAAGTTTCTTAAACGAATATTTGCGAAAGTACCACGCATCATCACTTCGTGGTTACCACGACGTGAACCGTAAGAGTTAAAATCAGTGGTAGCAACACCGTTATCCATAAGGTATTTACCTGCAGGACTGTCCTGCTTGATGGCACCGGCTGGCGAGATATGATCCGTTGTTACAGAATCACCGAGCAATGCAAGTACGCGAGCACCGGTAATATCTTCGACAGTTCCCGCTTCTTTACTCATATCAGTAAAGTAGGGGGGATTTTGTACGTAGGTTGAATCATTTTGCCAATCGAATAACTGACCTTCAGGTGAAGCAAGGTTTGCCCAACGATCATTGCCTGCAAACACATCTTGATATGATGTTGTAAATTGCTCACGTGTAACGTTTTCCAGAACAACTTCCTGGATTTCATGTTGAGTTGGCCATATGTCTTTTAGGAAAACATTGTTTCCATCTTTATCTTTGCCTAATGAATCATTCTGTAAATCAATGTCCATGGTGCCGGCAATGGCATAAGCGACAACTAAAGGTGGCGATGCCAGGTAGTTCATGCGTACTTCTGCATGTACACGACCTTCAAAGTTACGGTTACCTGATAACACTGACGTTACAGTTAAATCTCCATCGGCAATGGCTTTGCTAACTTCTACTGGTAAAGGACCTGAGTTACCGATACAGGTAGTACAACCGTAACCAACAACATTAAAACCTAGCGCATCAAGATCATCCATTAAACCTGCATGCTCTAAATAATCAGATACCACGCGTGAACCCGGACCAAGTGAAGTCTTAACCCAGGGTTTAACGTTTAAGCCTTTTTCACGTGCTTTACGTGCAACTAAACCCGCGCCTAACATGACAGAAGGGTTAGATGTGTTAGTACAAGAAGTAATTGCTGCAATAACGACTGCACCATCTTTAATTTCTACATCTTGTCCATTAATATTTGTTGCAACCGACCCCGTGCTGGTTGATTTACGTTCTTCTTTAAGTGCTTTTACTGCACTTTTATACATGCACTGTGATTCTTTAAGCGGAACACGATCTTGTGGACGCTTAGGACCAGAGATACAGGGTTCAACAGTTGAAATATCGAGCTCAATTGTGGAGCTGAATTTTGCTTTAGCTTGATCAGCGCTACGGAAGAAGCCTTGTGCTTTAGCGTAAGCTTCAACGACAGCAATAGAATCTTCATCGCGTCCTGATAAGCGTAAGTAGTTAATTGTTTCATCATCAATCGGGAAGATACCGCACGTCGCACCATACTCTGGAGCCATATTAGCCAGGGTTGCACGATCAGCAAGAGGTAAACTATCCAGGCCTTCACCGTAGAACTCAACAAATTTACCTACAACACCGTGTTTACGTAACATTTCAACAACAAGTAAAACCAGGTCCGTTGCAGTTGTTCCTTCTGGTAGCTGACCTTTTAACTCAAAGCCAACAACTTGTGGAATCAACATTGAAATAGGCTGGCCTAACATCGCGGCTTCCGCTTCGATACCACCGACACCCCAACCAAGCACGCCGAGGCCGTTAATCATCGTGGTATGAGAATCTGTACCGACTAATGTGTCAGGGTACACTTGCATTACACCATCATTTTCCTGGGTGAAAACGGTACGTGCAAGGTATTCAAGGTTTACCTGGTGAACGATACCTGTTTCAGGTGGTACAACTTTAAAGTTTGAAAAGGCTTTTTGTCCCCATTTCAAAAATGCATAACGTTCCTGGTTACGTTGATACTCAAGCGATTCATTTTCTTCAAATGCTGAATTGTTACCAAACTTATCAACTTGTACCGAGTGATCAATAACCAGCTCAGCAGGTTGTAATGGGTTAATTTTATCCGGGTTACCGCCAAGGTTTTTCATGGCATCACGCATTGCGGCCAAATCAACGACTGCGGGTACACCGGTGAAGTCTTGCATGAGTACACGGGCAGGGCGGAAAGCAATTTCCTGGCTGGGTTCAGCTTGAGGATCCCAGCTGGCTAAAGCTTCTATATCTTCTTTATTAACGGTTAAATTATCTTCAAAGCGTAAGAGGTTTTCGAGTAACACTTTCATAGAAAATGGGAGGTTTTCGCTGCCTTTAATGGCATCAAGACGGTAGTACTCATAATCTTTGCCATTGACATTTAAGACATCGCGAGAATTAAAACTGTTACTCATATTACTTCCTCGTAAAATAGGGTTTGATTTATAACCCTTTGATTTTATTGGTAATTATTACTTTTGCATATTGAAAAGTTCGATATTATAGCGTGAAACTGGTTATTTTGCTCGACCCTTTGAATCTAAAAGGTTGATCTGGAACGAGTGCCTGACAGCTGTGGCTTTATTTTAATTTACAGTGGTGCTGTTGAGCATTTTTTCTGCTTCCTGGATATAGCGGTTTCGTTGAAAAAGGATATGCCAGCGTCGTCCACCAAGTTGTTGCCAAAGTACAGCACTTCTAATTCCGGCTAAAAGCACAGCCCTGATTTTATTTGATATGGTGGTGTTGGTCAGGTGATGTTGTTCACCATTAACCATAATGCGTGGCCCCAGCTCACTGATCGTGCGACTATATAGGTCGGCAATATTAGCAATAACGTTTTCATGAGTAACGGTAAAATGCTCAGACTGACGGGCTGCAAGTTCGACTCCGCTAGAGAGTGTTTCAAGCATTTGCGGGTTTTTCATTAAACGTCTTTCTAAAAACAATATACCCACAACATAACGGGCAACATCAATATTACGAAAATCAGTGTTTTTGCCAAACTGGTAAATCATCGTTTGCAAACCCAGTGATAAATTTTCAAGGCTTCCAAATACCTCTAATGCTTCTTCAGGATCCGTATTAAAAATGCTTTCTATACTAATGCGTAACTGATCCTCCGCTATGCTACCTTCATTTGCTAAAATATTTGTTAACGCGGCTGCGCGAAAGATGCCAGCAAATGCAATTGTTCGTTGTTCAAATTGATTCATTAAATTATTTTCTTTTAATTTTTTCTGATTAGTTAAATAGCATCACTAGAAATACGTGGTGTGTTTGAAATTATAGTACCGCCACCAAGGCATTCTTCACCCTTATAGAAAACGATTGCCTGGCCAGGTGTAATGGCCCATTGTGATTCATCAAAGCTGATATGCCATTCCTGCTTGTCTTCATCAAATTCCACTAAACAGTTAGCATCTTGCTGGCGATAACGTGTTTTAGCCGCACAGCGAAAAGATAAGCCAGGCGCAAGACCCTGTACCCAGTGCATATCATTGGCAGAACACGCTTTGTGATGGAGAAGAGGGTGATCATTTCCCTGTACAACGATCAGGATATTATTTTCTAAATCTTTATCTGCAACATACCACGGCGTATCACTAAAATCTTTTAAGCCGCCAATACCAAGGCCTTGTCGTTGACCAAGTGTGTAATACATCAGTCCATCATGTTTGCCAACTTTAATACCTTCAGGTGTTTGCATTTCACCGGGTTGTGCAGGTAAATACTTTTGTAAGAACGCTTTAAAGTCTCTCTCACCGATAAAACAAATACCCGTGCTGTCCTTTTTATTATAGGTAACCAGGTTATTTTCTTCTGCTAGACGACGAACTTCAGGTTTTTCAAGTTCACCGACAGGGAAAAGGCTTTTCGCAAGTTGCTTTTGCCCCAGGGTATATAAAAAATACGTCTGGTCTTTATTATTGTCGACACCCTTGATGAGTTTATAAACGCCATCTTCAAAACGGATGCGTGCATAATGCCCTGTGGCAATCTTTTCCGCGCCTTGCGAAATGGCGTAATCAAGAAAGGCTTTGAATTTTATTTCTTTATTGCAAAGGATGTCGGGGTTAGGCGTTCTTCCCGCAGCATATTCCTGTAAAAAATATTCAAACACGCGATCCCAGTATTGATCTGAAAAATTAACGCCCTGAAGATCAATACCTAAAGTATCACAGACTTTTTGTGCATCGCTTAAATCTTCTTCTGCCGCACAGTAGCCATCTTCGTCATCGCCTTCCCAGTTTTTCATGAAAAGACCATGTATGGAGTATCCTTGCTGCTTGAGTAATAAAGCAGCAACAGATGAATCAACACCACCGGACATGCCGACAAAGATATTTGAATCGTTTTTCACATTCATCTTATTTAGAGTTTGAGCTTAGCTAGCCAGTCACTGACTTCTTTTAATAAGGCATCACCACGATCAGTAATGTAGTGATCAGCATCAGGTACAACGCGCTGTTCTGATGCTTTGATGCCGGTTGATTTAATCATTTTTAAGCGGGCAGGCGCAGCTTTTAGTACAGCCTTGTATTCATTTTGTCCGTAGATATCAAGCAGCGGGATTTTAAAATTATCCAGTGGTAACGGTTTTTTCATGTATTGTTTAAAATCGGTAGCGCCCATACCAATACCAATATACGCATCAACATCTTTGCCACCAGTTTTATCAAACCAGGCCATGCTCATATGAACACTACAGCTATGCGCGATAAGCACAATGTTCTTGATATTCTTTTTCTTTAAAAACTTAATCGCGGCTTCGATACGAGAAAATGATTCAGGAAAGACAGGCACGTAGTCATAATATTTTGCTGACTTTTCCAGAACAGGCATCTGGATAGATAAAGTATGCCAACCAGACTCTGGTAAACCAATTCTCAGTGGTTGAGCAACATCTTTCCAGTCAGGATGATAACCACGGCCATGCATAATGATCACGGCACCTTTAGGCTTCTCAACTTCTGTTTCCATATAGATAGAAAGAAACTCGTGCTTGCCATCTTTAATATACACGGGCTCGCCATCAAGAATAGAGTCGACGATTTGATCTGCCAGTCGTTTTTCACGTGCCAGATCTGATGCATGTACTGTTGAAACGACTATCGTTAACAAGAACGATAAAAATATTTTTACTTTCATATTTCTTACCTGTTAATAATTTAAGTAGTGATTTTTTGTAATGTCTCTTAGCAGACATCCTGAATTAACGATAAGGGGAATTTATTTCCAGCGAGATAATCATTAATGGATTTTAATACTAAGGGACTTCGTAAATTCGTTTTTTCTTTAATCTCTGCTTCTGTTAACCAGACTGCTTGTTCAATACCTGTGTCGTAGTTATTTTGTGTATGTTCTTTTATAACATGACCTGCTATGCATATACGTAAATAGGTTTCGCCATTATCATGAAGCCAGCGATAGATGCCCGTGATGTATTCAGGTTCAAAGTCCCAGCGTGTCTCTTCTAATGTCTCACGAATGACAGCATCAATTAAGGACTCTTTATTTTCAAGGTGACCGGCTGGTTGATTGATCACGATTTGATCATTTTCGTTTTCTTCGACCAGTAGAAACTTTCCTTCGCGTTGTATGATTGCCGCGACGGTGACGTGAGGTGCCCAGTAATTTAATTGCATCAGCCTGTTGAGTCAGTTGTTGTGGAGTGGGGATTTTACGCCATTCCCCGGGTGATAAGCTATTAATTGTAAATTCACCAATGGAATAACGTACTAGTCGAAGTGTCGGGTAGCCGACCGCGGCAGTCATTCGTCGAATTTGCCTGTTTTTACCTTCTGTAATGGTAATTTCACACCATGAAGTCGGGATCGCGGCACGATAGCGTACCGGGGGATCACGTGGCCATAATTCAGGTTCAGCGATCTTTTTTGCCGTGGCGGGTAGCGTCTTTCCATCTTTTAAGCTGACACCCTTTTCAAGCTGTGAAAGTGCTTCATCAGTAATATCACCATCGACCTGGACCCAGTAAGTTTTGGGAAGTTTATGTTTCGGGTGACTCAGGCAATGCTGAATATTGCCTTCATCGGTCAGGATTAACAGGCCTTCACTATCATGATCGAGTCTTCCTGCGGGGTAGAAGTTTTTCTCTGGGATATATTCAGCAAGAGAGGGATGTTTTTCATGCTCTCTGAACTGGCTTATCACGCCATAGGGCTTGTTAAATAAAATCAACGACATGAGCTGATTTTATCATGAGTTGAGTTTAAGTGACTTGGCTAGCAGCTATTATCGCCGGGCAAAAATATACCCCGACAAAGCGTACGGGGTATTTTTGTTAATTAATATGAAGATTTAATGTTGAGTACTGCTTATTTGATCTTCTGGGATATTGCCCAATTTAATCTCAGTTGCATGTTGTCCTTTTGGACCTGCGGTGACTTCATACTCAACAACTTGTCCTTTTTTCAGGGTTTTATAGCCTTCCATGGTGATCACCGAGAAATGTGCGAAGATATCTTCGCCCCCTTCAGTAGGTGATATGAACCCGTAACCTTTACTATTGCTGAACCACTTTACCGTGCCTATAGACATTGCTTCCTTAGCCTCCGTGTCATTGAAAAACATCAATTGATCCCATACATTTCAATGAGGTCAGAGTTATATCCACAGAAAATGTGACATAAATACTCACCAAAATTGAAACTACGATTAAGAATTAAATATAGACAAAATTTAACAATCTGCACAAATTTTAGTCATGAATTTAAAACCATGGTCACAAAAAAAGGTCTAATCAGTTAGAATTTAAGTTATGAGTAAAGAGTTACAACAAATACCCGATGATGGGAATGATGATGGTGTTGCCGTACAAGAGGCTAAACCTAAGCTTAAGAAACCGCCAATGTATAAGGTGATTATTCTTAATGATGATTACACGCCGATGGATTTCGTGGTGCATGTGTTGGAGGCATTTTTTAACCTAACTCACGAAAAAGCACAAAATATAATGTTAAATGTCCATACTAAAGGCAAAGGCGTCTGTGGCGTCTATACTCGAGATGTGGCAGAAACAAAAGTAGAGCAAGTAAACGAATATTCGAGACAGAATCAACATCCATTGCTAACCACGATGGAAGCAGATTCGTAACGTAAGGGTTGTATTAAGATGCTGGATAAAGAACTCGAACAAACACTGAACCAGGCATTTCGTGAAGCACGGAGTAATAATCATGAATTCATGACGGTTGAACATTTGCTGCTGGCATTACTGGACAATAATGTTTCAAAAGAAATTTTACTTGCGTGCGGGGCAGATATTCCTACGCTTAAAGAAGAGCTAGATACTTTCCTCCAGGAAACGGTTCCCTTACTACCACCCAATGATGAACGTGATACCCAGCCAACCCTGGGATTTCAACGAGTATTACAGCGCGCAGTTTTTCATGTGCAGTCATCCGGTAAACAGGAAGTCTCAGCGGCAAATGTGCTGGTAGCTATTTTCAGTGAACAAGAATCACAGGCAGTATTTTTCCTGAAGAAACAGGACATCAGTCGCCTGGAAGTAGTGAATTATCTTTCGCATGGCATTAATCGCTTGTCTTCTGAAGATGAAATGGATGAAGAGATCGAGTTGTCTGATGATGAACAGGAATCAACGCAACAAAACCCGCTGAGCCAATATACGACTAATCTTAATGAGCTGGCTGAATCCGGCAAAATTGACCCGCTTATCGGCAGGGCTGATGAAATCGAACGCACGATACAGGTTTTATGTCGCCGTCGTAAAAATAATCCCTTGTTTGTGGGTGAAGCTGGCGTAGGTAAAACGGCCCTGGCAGAAGGACTGGCAAAACGTATTGTCGATAAAGAAGTCCCTGACATCATCAAGGATTCAACCATCTATTCACTCGACCTCGGCGCGTTGCTGGCGGGTACCAAGTACCGGGGTGATTTTGAAAAACGCTTTAAAGCGGTCATGACACAGTTACGAAAAGAAGAAAATGCCATTCTCTTTATCGATGAAATTCATACTATTATCGGTGCCGGTGCCGCATCGGGTGGAGCAATGGATGCGTCTAACCTGATTAAGCCCGTGCTATCGAATGGCGAATTAAGATGTATCGGTTCAACGACTTACCAGGAATACCGTGGTATTTTTGAAAAAGATCGTGCACTGGCGCGTCGTTTCCAGAAGATTGATGTGCCTGAGCCAACGGTTGAAGAATGTATCCAGATACTTCAGGGCTTAAAAAGTCGTTTTGAAGAACATCATGATGTTAAGTATACCCAACCTGCATTACGCGGTGCGGCCGAGCTTTCTGAGCGCTATATCAATGATCGGCATTTGCCCGATAAAGCCATCGATGTCATTGATGAAGCAGGGGCTTTCCAGCAGTTACAGAGCAGCTCCAAACGTAAGAAAACCATTGGTATCAAAGAGATTGAGAATATCGTGGCAAAAATTGCCCGGATTCCACCTAAATCTGTGTCTACCGATGATATGGATACCCTGAAAAACCTTGAACGTAACCTGAAACTGGTTATTTTTGGCCAGGATGAGGCGATTGATAGCCTGTCTACAGCCATTAAGCTTTCACGTGCAGGCTTAGGGCATGAAGATAAGCCAATTGGCTCTTTCTTATTTGCCGGTCCAACAGGTGTCGGTAAAACCGAGGTGACTCGCCAGCTTGCCCGTATTATGGGAATTGAGTTGATTCGCTTTGATATGTCGGAGTATATGGAACGCCATACGGTATCACGCCTGATCGGTGCGCCACCAGGCTACGTGGGCTATGACCAGGGCGGCCTGTTGACCGAGGAAATTAATAAGCATCCTCATGCAGTCTTGTTACTGGATGAAATTGAAAAAGCGCATCCAGAAGTCTTTAACCTGTTACTGCAGGTGATGGATCACGGTACCTTAACGGATAACAATGGTCGAAAAGCCGATTTCCGTAATATCACCATTATCATGACCACGAATGCCGGTGCTGAGCAATTAAGCCGCTCTTCAATGGGCTTTACCACCCAGGATCATTCTTCAGATGGTATGGAATCAATTAAGAAGTCTTTCTCGCCAGAGTTTCGTAATCGTCTCGATGGCATTATTCAATTCAAACAACTTAGCCAGGACATGATTGCACATGTGGTTGATAAGTTTGTCTTTGAATTTGAGCATCAGCTGGAAGAAAAAGGCGTCACCCTAAGTATTGATGATGAGGTGCGTACCTGGTTAGCGATTAAGGGCTACGATCCGGTAATGGGCGCACGTCCTATGACCCGTGTTATCCAGGAACAGCTTAAAAAACCCTTGGCTGAAGATTTACTCTTTGGTGCGCTGACCAAAGGTGGTCACGTCACTGTAAAAGTAAAAGATGATAAATTGGTCTTTGATACGCAGAGCAAAAATTTACCTGCGAAACAGGGTGCTTGAATTAAACCAGTGTAGGTCAGACTTGTAGTGCCCCATATAATATCAATTAGAGGGTGTTAGTCTGACTTAAACGGGGTGGGAGGATTAAATTGATACCGCGTTCGAATGAATTCGAACCTACGGTTTTTATATATTAACGACCGCGGAAAACGATGCGACCTTTGCTCAGGTCGTAAGGAGTGAGCTGAACGGTTACTTTATCACCCGTTAAAATACGAATATAGTTTTTACGCATTTTCCCGGAAATATGGGCAGTAACAACATGTCCATTTTCAAGTTCAACTTTAAAGGTTGTATTAGGCATTGTGTCGATAACAGTGCCTTCCATTTCAATATGTTCTTCTTTCGCCATTTAAATCTCGTAAACCAGCAGTTTAAAATCAAGAGGTTAAAAATCAGGCGCAATAATGCCTGAATCAGGCGAAAACTTCAAAGACTGATTGCTTTAGTCTGTAAAATAATTTTGTTTTAAATTTATGCTGATATTTTAGTCCACTCAATAGGTTGCCAAACGACATGAGGATGCGTTGCTTCATCAGAAATAACGATATCCATGCCCAAAAACTGGGTTAGTTTTGCCAGATCATGGATTTCTGATAATTGCTCACGCAATGCATCAAAGTGTGCCTGGTTAATATAGAGCAGATTTGCATGATAGCCGTGGCTCAATTCAAAGTCATGGGCTAAGTGATAGAGGAAGCTTAACATTGTGACCCTCCTTTTATCCTGTTTCAGGATAGTTGCTAGAGTTAATAACGCAGAATAATTGGGGTATTGCTGCATTATTTTATATATCGGCTGTTTCTCTCCCTGTTGAAATAAATATAGCCAATATTTGTGACATTATTGTTAATTATTGAAAAAAAAATGTGATCTAGCACAAGATATTGGGTTTTTGTGACGGATTTTGTCTAAATGTAGTGGTGTGAGGGGCTGTCAGGCCTTTTTCAGCCATTGCCATTCCTGGCCATCGAAGAACTCAAGCGGCTGGTAATTGGCCTTGTAAGCCATTTTATTCGTCTCTGGGTTCCAGTAACCCAGGTACAGCCAATCGAGATTTAAGGATTTGATATAGTCAATTTCAGATAAAATACCAAATACCCCGAGCCCTCGTTCAGCAAGGTCTGGATCAAAGAAGGTGTACACGGCAGACACGCCATCATCAAAAATATCGATAACCGCGACCATGATTAATTCATTATCCAGGTGAAACTCGAGAAGCTTTGAGTCACTCCACTGAGCCTTTATCAATGTTTCATAGCTCTCGGGTTCATCTTTATCCATACCGCCACCCGCATGTCGGCCCTTCATATAGCGTCGGTATAACTCGTAGTGCTCGGGAACATAAGTGGCGTCTTTTACTTCAAAAGTTATATCCTGGTTTTGAGCTAAATTACGACGCTGGCTCCTGTTGGGTTTAAATTCATCGACCGGGAGGCGTACAGGAATACAAAGACCACAATCATTGCAGTGAGGGCGATAAACATGTGAACCACTGCGCCTAAATCCCAGCTTTGCGAGCCTGCTGTATTGCAGCATTGATACTGCATAATTTGGATCAACAAAAAGAGTGACAGCTTCGCGGTCATTTAAATAACTACACTCATGGTCAGGCGTGATATAGAAATTAATCTCATCGATAGAAGCATTATTCTCGGAATTGTTATCACGATCAGTCATTTATTTACAGATAAGCTTTTAATAAATTGATTTGATAAATCCGTATTTGTTGACCATTTTTTGTGCTTGCCCTGATCAATAGCGTATTGATTTAAAAGTGTAATGAATTCTTCGCGAGGAATCATCTTTGCGCCAAGACTTTCCAGGTGAGAGGTGTAAACCTGGCAATCAACGAGTTTAAAATCCCATTGTTCGAGTTGTTTGTTGAGATAGACAAAGGCTGTTTTAGATGCATCGCTTTCTCGTGAGAACATGGATTCACCAAAAAAGACTTTGCCAATAGCAATGCCGTATAAGCCACCAACGAGTTGTTCGTTATGCCAACACTCGACACTATGGGCATAACCCTGATGATGGAGTTCGGTATATGCCTCGATCATTTCATCAAGGATCCAGGTTTCATCTTGTACTTGCCCTTTTTCTAATCGCGGCCGTGAACATGCCTGTATGACTTTTTCAAAAGCCTGGTCAAAGGTTATCGTGAATTTATTTTTACGAATTGTTTTGGCAAGGCTGCGTGAAATTTTTACTGCAGAGGGTTTTAGAACCATGCGGGGATCGGGAGACCACCAGAGAACAGGCTGGCCTTCACTGTACCAGGGAAAAATGCCACGTTGATATGCCGCAACAAGCCGCTCAACAGATAAGTCACCACCGACAGCCAGTAAACCATCGGGTTCACGAAGAGCCAGTTCAACACCAGGGAAAAGGCTTTTGTTAGTGTTATCGAGTAGGTAGGGCGCTGTCATTTTGATTCTTTAAATGGGCTATGTTGATTAAGTTCTTCGATGTAATGCAACATGCCGCCTGTTTCATGTGTCAGGAAGTTTGAGATTGCTTCCTTGAAAGTAGGATCGGCAATCCAGTGTGCAGACCATGTTTTTGTCGGCATAAATCCGCGCGCTATTTTATGTTCACCCTGCGCGCCAGGTTCGAATAGTTTTAAATTATGCTTGATGCAATAGTCGAGCCCCTGATAGTAGCAAGCTTCAAAATGCAGGTTATCAAAATTTTCATTACAGCCCCAGTGGCGTCCATATAACGCATCCTTACCTTTAAGGTTGAACGCACTTGCAACATATTCGCCTTGATGTTTCGCCATAACCAGGACAATGTTACTCGGCATTGTTTTAGCGATTTCTTTAAAAAAATCATTCGATAATGTTGCTATTCCACTTTTGCGATCAAAAGTACTTTTATAAAATTGATGGTAGGTATCCCAGTGTTGTTCGGTGGCAGTATGACCATTTAAAATTTCAAACTCTATTTCCTGCTGGTTAACAATCCGACGTTCACGTTTTATTTGTTTTCTTTTTTTAGAGGTCAAGTGCTCAAGGTAATGTTCAAAACTTTCATAATGATTATTTTGCCAGTGGAACTGACAGCCAAGGCGCATCATAAACTCAGGATGTGACTTAAAAAAATCGGTGTCTTTTTTGTTTGTAAATAAACAATGGTACGAAGACAGGTTTGTTTCTTTTGCAAAACTTAAGGCTGCTGTAATTAGTGCACCTGCAATGTCCTGGTAATGTTCATTGTCCTCGATTAATAAACGTGGCCCTGTCGCCGGTGTGTAGGGAATCGAGGTGACTAACTTAGGGTAATAGGGGACATTATTCCGGTGGTATGCATCCGCCCAGGCCCAGTCAAAAACAAATTCTCCGTAGGAATTAAATTTTATATAGGCAGGCAGGGCGCCAACTAATGTATTGTTATCATAGGCCAGGAAGAAGTGAGTTAACCAGCCAAACTCTTTTCCAACAGCACCATTATTTTCTAATGCGGCTAAAAATTCGTAACGTGTAAATGGATAGGATTCTCCTGTAAGTTTGTTCCATTCATTTTTGTTAATGTCATGAAGTGACTCAATAGTTTTTATTGAAATTGACATCTACTGAAATTTTAATATGTATACAAAAGTTTATGCGTTTTTGTCATTTGTTCGTAGACAAAGCGATGAAGTAATAATTTATCGTTGTCTTCGAGTAAGGCGAACTCTATTCCATATTCATTTATTCCATCTTTTGAATCTGTTTTATCCACAATTCGCCTGATTATTGCTGGTATGGTTAAATATTGTTTGCTCTCTGCAACGGACACTTTGCTTTTTATCGTGAACGTATCAGAAATATTTTGTCTTAGATCTAAATTGTTATCAGCCATTACTTAATCTTCTCATCCCAGGATTATATTTAGCATAGCATTAGTATCATTAAGCTTAGAGTATAAAAAAAGCGTAAATCTAACAAAATAGAAGTACGCTTTTTTTATATTTTATAAATGCCTGTAGTTATCCAGGCATATGATTATTCCTGGTTTTCTAAGAAGCGTTCGGCATCAAGTGCTGCCATACAACCTGCACCTGCAGAGGTGATTGCCTGGCGGTAAACATGATCGGCAACGTCACCTGCTGCAAACACACCCGGTACACTGGTCATGGTTGAGTTTGCTTCACGTCCACCCTTGGTGGTTAAATAACCATGTTCCATATCAAGCTGGCCTTCAAAGATACCCGTGTTAGGTTTATGACCAATCGCGATAAAGATACCCATCAGTTCAATATCTTTTGTCTCACCGCTTTCACGATTCTTAAGGCGAGCACCGGTAACACCTGTGGCATCACCGAGAACTTCATTTAATTCTGAGTTCCATTCGATTGTTACGTTGCCATTCTTGGCTTTTTCGATAAGCTGTTCAGATAATATTTTTTCAGAACTGAATTTGTCACGACGATGGATCACGGTGACATGTGAAGCAATGTTTGAAAGGTATAGCGCTTCTTCAACGGCGGTATTACCACCACCGACAACGGCAACGTCTTTACCTCGATAGAAGAAACCATCGCACGTTGCACAACCGGATACACCACGGCCTTTAAACTCTTCTTCAGAATCCAGTCCCAGGTACATGGCAGAAGCACCGGTCGCGATAATAAGCGCATCACAGGTATAAGTACCGTTATCACCGGTTAAGGTAAATGGACGTTTGCTTAAGTCGGTCGAGCTGATAGTGTCAAAAATCATTTCAGTATTGAAACGCTCTGCATGTTCACGCATGCGTTCCATTAAAGCAGGCCCCTGTAAACCTTCAACATCACCCGGCCAGTTATCAACTTCTGTCGTGGTCATGAGTTGTCCACCTTGTTCCATACCCGTGATTAATACAGGTTTTAAATTAGCCCGGGCGGCATAGACGGCTGCTGTATAGCCAGCAGGACCCGAACCAACAATTAATACGCGACAATGTTTTGCTTCACTCATGGACTAAACTCCAGAAATTCTTAGTTTGATATGGTTAATATTACGATTTGTGCTTTTTCAGATAAGTTGTGGACAGTTTATCATCATGCAACTTAAGAAGAATCGTAATGGTCAAAAAGTTTTGTGATATGTTACGTAAAGCGAACTAAAGGGTAAAGGTTGAATATGGAAATTGGTATTCCTCGTGAAATAAAAATACTTGAAGGCCGGGTGGCATTAACCCCTATGGCGGTTAAGGAATTAACCGGGCGCGGTCACCGAGTCTATATTGAAAAAGAGGCGGGGTTATTAAGTGGCTATCCTGATTCAGACTACCTTAATGCTGGGGCAAACCTGTGTGACAGCGCTAAAGATGTTTTTAAACAGGCGAAACTCATTGTCAAAGTAAAAGAGCCACAAGCCCCTGAACTCGATTTACTTCGTGATGATCATATTCTTTTTTCCTACCTGCATTTAGCGGCAGCCCCGGAATTAACCCAGGCCCTGGTCAAAATTGGCTTAACCGCGGTGGCCTTTGAAACAGTGACAGATGGCAGAAAATTGCCCCTGTTGGCCCCGATGAGTGATATCGCTGGCCGTATTTCTGTGCAGATCGGCACGCATTTACTTCATCAACCTCAAGGTGGCAGGGGGATATTACTTGGTGGCGGTGGTACCGCAGCTACCGAAAAAGGCCAGGTGGTCATATTAGGCGGGGGTACTGCCGGTACGGGCGCTGCTCAAGTTGCTTCCGCGTTGGGGGCAAATGTGCTCATTTTTGATCCTAACGAGGATAAACAAGCGCACTTGCAGGCAATGGGGGCAAATATCACGGCCCAATCGCCTTCAAATGAGGCAATTGCCAGTGCCGTCAAAAAGGCAGATTTATTAATCGGTGCGGTACTCATTCCCGGGGCAAAAGCGCCGCACCTTGTTTCTGCAGAACAGGTCAAGTCAATGAAAGCGGGTAGCGTGGTCATTGATATTTCGGTTGATCAGGGCGGCTGCATTGAAACGACCCGCCCAACCACTTACGAAAACCCCACCTTTGTCTGGGAAGAGGTTACTCATTTTGGCGTCACCAATATGCCAGGTGCGGTTCCGAGAACCGCGACACAGGCCCTGTCAGAGGTTTTATTACCTTATATTTTCGAGTTATGCGAACACCCTGACTGGCAGGAAAATAAAGGCTTACAAAGCGGGGTAAATGTGCAAAATGGACAAATTATTCTCCCAACTTTACGCTAATCAGACCTGTGTAGGCACATTTACTGAAATTTTTCGGTAAGATAAGAGCCCGGTGCGACAAAATCGCACCTATTACAGTTAAAATAATAATTATTCTAATAATATTAAACACTTATGTTATTATTCTAAAAACCACATTAAAATAATAAACGACTAAAGAACGTATAAATTGGCTCAAGCAAGACAAAAAAACACGACAGAAAAGAACCCACTGGCAAGTCATATCACACGTGGCCTGAAAGAGGGTGCACTTTTTATTTTTGGATTCGCGGCGCTCTATTTTTTCCTGGCCCTGGTTTCTTATGATGCCTCAGATCCAGGCTGGTCACACAGTGGGCTTGCCGGGCAAAAAGACGTGACTAATTTGGGTGGCCCAACGGGCGCCTTGATATCAGATATTTTCCTTTCATTATTCGGCTACCTTGCCTACCTGTTTCCCATTATGGTGGCCTATTCAGGTTTACTGATTTACCGAGGTCGACAAAAAGAACATATCCTTGATAAACGGGGTGTTGCTTTACGCGCACTGGGCTTTGTACTGACCCTGTTCGCGGGTTGTGCACTGGCAAGCATGCATGACGCTAATGTTGTCAGCCCGTTACCGGTCAACGCAGGTGGAATACTCGGTGATATTCTTGGCGGTAAAATGCAGCAAAGTTTTAATATCATTGGCGCAACATTGCTGTTGCTGTCGATTTTCTTTGCCGGTGTGACCCTGTTTACGCATTTATCCTGGCTTTGGCTAATGGATACCACCGGTGGTTATACACTTAAGCTTTTGAATTTTTTTAAAAATGGATTTGTACAAATCTATGCTGTTTATGAAAGACGCAAGTTAAAGAAAAAGCGTGATCAACAATTTAAAGTCACGGCTCAACGCCAGGAAGTTAAACGTAAACCACCCGTAATTAAGGCGCCGCCCAAACCTATCCAGGAAAGCAAACGGGTTCAACAGGAAAAACAGGCTTCATTGTTTGTTGCTGAATCTGACGGTTCTTTACCATCGATA
>Ga0207752_1000608_pt1 | contig 16724 bp, 11 predicted proteins | sample Pon2CUnioCityCA_6_FD_187272 | JGI IMG/M metagenome (GOLD analysis project Ga0207752, IMG submission 187272) | Marine sediment microbial community from Union City, CA, USA - Pond 2C Sediment 2 (SPAdes) | ecosystem: Environmental > Aquatic > Marine > Intertidal zone > Salt pond sediment ...
GAGCCGCTGATCGACGGCTTCATCGACGCCGGCTACGACGTCCTCAACCCCGTCCAGACCTCCGCCCGCGGCATGGACCCGCAGCACCTCGTCGATACCTTCGGCGACCGCATCGTCTTCTGGGGCGGCGGCGTCGACACCCAGCAGACCCTCCCCTTCGGCACCCCCGACGAGGTCCGCGCCCAGGTCGCCGAACGCGTGAAGATCTTCGGCCGCAAGAACGGCTACATCTTCAACCCCATCCACAACATCCAGTGCAACACCCCCACGGAAAACGTCCTGGCCATGTTCGAGGCCCTCGGCCGAAAACGCTAAGCAGGCCCGGAGAAGTCTTCTGACAAGCCGGCCAATTCCGGCCACATCTTACTTTCTACGGCCCCGAATTTGTATGGCGCCCCCTGGGATTTAGGCGCTCTGTAGCGTTGGCTTAATCTCCATTTTTTCTGGACTCTCGATGGCCCTGGCGATACAATCTCTTCGATCGTCGGTTGTCAGTTTTGCAGTTCGTCATGGGGGTCTTGGCAGAGAAGGTGAAGATACCTAAGAGCAAAGCGGCGCTCATGCGTCCGCTTAACGAGCGTCATGCGTTCTTGCTGATCGAGAAAGACAACGCCTGGATCACGAGCTGTAGTCGTGAGCTCGCGGAGACCTTCTGTTCGCTGGTCACGCGGGGTGAGCCTGTCACCGCCGTGAAGACCGGCAGGGTCATCGTCTGGGGGATCTACGCCGGAGAGCCTGAGGAGACCGGCAAGATCATCCTCGATCGCAAACCAGACGGCCGCTTCAAGCTCGTACCGATGGACGTCACGCCGGATAGGCTGCTGAAGCGCGTGGCAGACTTCGTCGGACGCCCCGGCAGCGTAACCTCCGAAGAAAGGCAACACGGACTCGTTTTCCGGGGCGAGCTCCGCAATCCAGGCGAGCCCATCAAGACAGAGGCGACGGCGCAGGAGCCGCAGCCCGAGGCAGCGCCCGCCGCCGAACCTTCGGAAGGTGAATGCGAGAAGATCACCGGGGCCGATGCCGTCGCCGCCATCAAGCAGAAAGTCGCCGTAGAGCTCATCGACCGTGGCGTCAAGGTCCGCATCCGAGGCAAGCGGGAGGACTGCGAGACGACCGCGAAGCGCATTATCAAGGGCAGGCCGACGATGGCTTCGCAACAGGGCGGGAAGTACATGATCGAAGGCAACCTCACCAAGTCTTTTCTCATGAAGGGAACCAACCAGCAGGGCCCCGATGCCAATGGCGTGTATACCAGGGAGAACGGCTCGGAGCGCACCTTCACCGCCTTCGGAGAGAACCTCAAAGCGGTCCAGGCCACCTGCCTCGCCGGTTGCACGCGAGACACGATGTTCACGATCGTCGTCAACGACCGCTCGACCGGTCAGTTCGTGATCAGCTCAGGCACGCGACGCTCCGTCTGATTCCCTTCCTGATAGTCTACTCACATGGGAGCGGCTCCCGCCGTCCTTAAAGCTCAATGTAAGGTCAGGCCCCAAAAGTCGCCATGTTCCAGGCCCTCGGCTGCAGGCTGTGGCGCCCGTACGCGCGTCGTGGTCACTCCGCAGGAAGAAGTCAAACGAAACTATCAGCCGGCAGGGCGAGCATCACGCACCGTTATGAGTTGTGAATCGCCCTTTACGGAGCGAGCGAATTCTTGTATGATGTGTGGGTGAGCCGAGTGGGATGGTTGACGGCTGTTGGTCCGTCGTTCGCGCACCTCAAGAATGATGGTAAAGGTTAGGAATCGGGGCAAATGGCAACGGTCAAAGAAGAGGCCAGGAAACTCCTGGAGAGGCTCCCGGATGAGGCGTCCTGGGATGACCTGATGTACGAGATCTACGTCCAAAAGAAGATCGATATGGGTTTGAAAGCCGCTGAGGCGGGCAAACTCATCCCGCACGAGGAAGTCAAGCGAAGGCTCATGGGCAAATGAAAATCCTCTGGACGGAACCGAGTCTCGACGATCACGGCTATCGGGACCTTTCAAGGATGTCCCCAGAACCTTGGGAAGCGTGATCGGCCTGTAGCGTGGATTCTGCGGCCCCCTGCGGTTGAATCCTTCCCGAGCCGCTCCCCGCCGCCTGTCCGGAGAACGCGTCTACGCTCCCGCGCCCAACGCGGCGTCCCGCCGTGACTACTTCTCACTTATCACCTATCACTTTTCCCTTGTCTGCTTCCCCCGCCCCCGCCATAATACTCCCAGGAAGATGCTGCGGACCAACCTGCGACGGACGATGTGAGGCCCGAGGCGGGTCGTATGGACATGGAGAGGCCGAAATGAGTGGGTGGAGGTCAGGCCCGCCCACCGCTCTTTTTCGGCCATCCGAAGATTCTCGTCATCCTCCATACCGTTGACTGTGGAATGGCAATGCGGTATATGAATGGGAATTGGGCCGACCAAGCTGTGTGAGATAGGAGCGCCCTATCTGTTGGGTTGAGCGAATTAAAGGGCCAGCATGCAGTTCAAGAATCAAAAGCATGAACGGATCTTTCGGCAACTCATTCGTGGGCTCCGGGGTCTCGGGTACAGGGGCAATTTGATACAGGAAGGGTATCGTTTCCCGGATCTATTTCTACCCAATGCTCCAGTGCGACTCTTGCCGGCTGCCGCATTCGGCCGAGAACCCCCATCATATGACACTGCTTGTATAGCGATTTTGATTCCCAATCACAAAGGTGGAGTTGAGTTGGTATCGGAATCCCGAGCCCTTGGCGCACCGGTTGCGTTAGAGGTTGGCCACGACCGCATCATCCAGTGGAGGGTAAGCGCGGATGTTGATCGAATTGCTAGGTGGGATGAGTTTCATCCGGACAGCCTCCCGAAAAAGTTTAAAGAGAAAGAAAACGAGTGGTCACCTGATACAATCGTTCGCGGGAAGAACGTCTTCGCGAAGCTAGCCCCTCGTCAATTGGACTTCATTGATCTTGGGTTGATCCCTGCACTTGAGAAGCAGGTGAGAGGCAAGTTAGATCGCCTTTTGCATGAGGTCGTTAGCTTGGGAGCGTCCGTGCATAAGAACAGCACGGGCCGGGAACCAGATATGCAGCGGCTTTTTCGACTGGTCTTCCGCTTTGTCGCTGCTAAACTGCTGTCAGACCGACGAGTTCCTCGTTTTCGCTCGATTGACAGCAATTCCGATCCAGAGACAGTTCTGACGCGCGTCTCTCGGTATTATAGCCAGACCGAGCCAATCATTGAGGATGCACAAACAAGAGCAGTTGTCGCCGGAGCGATCTGGGGTGGAGTCAACTTCCAGAATTTATCTGTTGAGGCGCTCGCGGACATATATGAGGATACCCTCGTTGATGAGCAACTTCGGCGTAAATTGGGAACACACAGTACCCCTGCCAGTATTGCGCGATACGTGGTCAGCCGGCTAATCGATGAAGGCAACGCCTCCGAGACTCTGCAAATTACCGAGCCGTGTGCGGGCCATGCGATATTCTTGGTGGCCGCGCTGGAACGTCTTCGTGATCTCCTGCCAAATCAATTGAACTCCCAAGAGCGCCACCGGCTTTTTGTTCGGGCGCTGCACGGCTTTGAGCGCGATCCGTTCGCGCTGGAAATAGCAAAGCTCTGTCTAATGCTTGCCGATTTTCCATTTCCGGATGGCTGGGACCTTGTTTCGGCAGACGTATTCGCTTCGCCAAGGTTTGAATCAGCCCTGAGGCGAAGTGACGTTGTTCTATGCAATCCGCCTTTCGAGGACTTCTCAGGGGACGAGAGGCGACTCTACCCAAATATCCGATCTGTGCAAAAACCCGCAGAACTGCTCCACCGCGTCCTTGACCGAGTGAAGCCGTCTGGCACTTTGGGGTTTGTGCTCCCTCGCCAGTTCATTGATGGTCGCGCATACCGGGATGTTCGCCGACGGATAGCAAATAGATATGAGTCAATCGAGATTGTTGCCCTCCCGGACCGTGTGTTTCGCATCTCTAAGCTTCAGACGGCGTTGCTTGTCGCCAAGGAGCCTTGTACGCGACATCTACAAGTGAACCTGTCTTTTGCTGATGTGTCCGATGCAGATAGGAGACGTTTTCTTCTTGACTATGAGGTGTCAAGGAGGGACGTCCAAAGAAAGAGCACGGTTGATTTCGCCGAAAGTGCGAAAATACCCATCCTTGGCGATCTCTGGTCACGGCTATACGACTTCCGGAGGCTGGGAGAAGTAGTTAAGATGCACCGCGGCATCGAGTGGCAGCCTCCCTTTGAAGAGGGCAAATACATATCTCTGGAACCAAGAAACGGTTTTGCGAGAGGCCTGCGAGAAATCAGTGACGAGTACTACTCATTTCAGACCCCATCCACCGTGTATCTCTCAACGCGTGCGGAAGATCAACGTGGCAACGCCTTTGATCTGCCATGGGACAAGCCCAAGGTCATCGCGAATGCGGTGCGAGTCTCTCGCGGACGTTGGCGCCTTGCGACGTTTCCTGATGCGGAAGGACTCATGGCTTCCCAGTCCTTCTATGGCATTTGGCCTTCATCCCCGTGGACTATCCAAAGTCTATCAGCGGTGCTCAACGGACCAATCGCCAATGCATTCATAGCTACCCATGAAGGGCAACAACATAACCGAAAGCGAATTCTCGCGCAGATTCCCCTTCCATCTTTGACAGAGACGCAACATGTCGCGTTGGCCCGTCTGGTTGAGGAATACCGAGAGGTCGCGGCCGCATCCGATGACATTTTCACGGCCCCTCGCACGGGAGCTTCACGCGAGGATTTGCTGCGCAGAACATGTCTTCAGATCGATGTAATACTCGCAAAAGGCTACAATCTCCCTCCCCGCGTCGAGCGAAATCTTCTGGATTTCTTTCGAGGGCATCAAAGGCGTGTTCCATTCCCCTTCACGGAGTACTTCCCGGCAGAGTTCAAACCGACAATTCCGCTGTGGATGTATATTTCAGACGACTTCCAGCGGTGCCGCGCTGACTGCGTGACAAAGCGAGTACCACAGATCACAGATCCTGCACTTGTGGATGCCCTTACGGAGGTTGAGTAGGTGGAAGGCTATCTATTGGACAACAATGTCATCTCGATTCTGATGCGTCCAATGGATCCTCGTTATACACAAGTCAAGGGGAGATTTGATGCGTTGGGAGCATCGCCAATCTATCTGCCTGTAATTGCGATGGCCGAAATTGAGTATGGCATGGCCAAGGCCGACAATCCTGACGAACAACAGCGGGATGCGGTGCGCCAATTCTTTGCTCAATACCCGTTTCATTTAGGTATCGACGATCACACAATTGAGCCTTATTCACTGATGCGAGCACAGTTGTGGAGGGACCATGGTACCAAGAAGCAGCGAGGACACAAAGAAAAGCTCCCGGAGGAGATAGTGCACCGGGAAAGTGGCAAGCTCCTTGGCATCGACGAACGCGATCTGTTGATCGCCAGTGTCGCGATCCAATACAACCTCACCCTCGCCACGTGCGATCAAAACCTGGGCATGAAAGTCATTAACGAAACGGGAGCCAAACTCGAACAAGCGGGACACCCTATTCGCCTTCGAATCAGCTATTGGGGACAGTAGGGAAGAACGAGGCAATCTTGTGGCCTCCTTCCTGAACTACGCCGGGTGGCAAAACGCTCGTGATGGTCTACGGCCTCTTCGGGTTCTGCATCCTTCCTGCGGGAGCGGGAGCTGGGGGGCACACCTACACATTTCACATTCCTATATGGCGTTCTTGATGAAGACGCAGATTCCAGTTCCGGTGGCCAGGGCATTTGGCTTCCGGCTGGAGGCGGGCCAGCGACAAGTGACAGGTGATAAGGGATAAGCAAGAGTCCGGCCGGGGCCGGAAGTGTGAAGGTTGAACTTCCAACTCAGAGTCCGACCGGTTATCCGCGTCCATCCGTGTCCATCTGCGGTTGATTGTCCCTTGCGTGTCAGGCTCTTTTCCTGGCCTTCGCTCCTTTCTGACCCTTCACGCCCTGCTTGGCGTCTTTCTTGAGACTTGCCTGAAACCGGGCATGGACCTCGCGACGCCTTTCGGGCGGCCACTCCTCGGGGAAGTTCAGCCGGGCGGACTCGCCGAACACCTCGACCGCCTTGCGATCGCGCGCCCGGGCCGCCTCGATCTCGTCCTTGAAACGACCGAGGCAGAACCGTTCACCGTGGCAGCCGACCCGCGCATACCAGTCGTCGCAGTACCTCAACCGCCCGACGCCGATGAACCGGGAGGTCGCGCCCTGCGCTTGCTCCGGTTCCGCGCGTTCTCAGCATGCGTGCAATTCCGCAGGTTGGCCCGGGTGTTGTCCAACTTGTTACGGTTCTTGTGGTCGACGATCATGCCCGGAGGCGGCTGCATGATCTGGCGATGCATGAGGATCAGCTTTCCCTTCTCGCGCCGGCCGGCGCACCCGTTGTACAGGCACCAGGTCCACCGGCTGAGCCATTCGAAATCCGCCGCATCCACATAGGCGTAGAAGCCCTCGCCCAGCGGGATGGTCTTGACCGTCTCGCCCGTGGGCGTGGGCGGCCGGGGGCGGAAGTTCCGGCAGACCCGTCCGATAGGGCACTCCCTCATCCGGCCGACGAAGTCCGGCTGATTCCCACACGTCGGCCGGGCTGGAAAGCCCGACCATAAGGTCCGTACCCACAGACCCAGATCCCAGTGGGCGTACACGCAGTTGTGACAGCTCTCCGCTTTCGCCATCGCTTCTACCTTCAGTCGAGGTGGCAAGTTTGAAGCCCGGCGAATCCACGCTCGCCCCCGCGCCCTGACACTTCAGACTTCACCCTTGAGACTCGCCCCAGACCCATACCGGCCTGAGTCTCTTTCATCGTAGACGACATATGGTCATTTGTCCATGCCAAAGTTCAGAATTCTGCAAATTCTTCTGCATCGGGTGTCGGGGCCAGACCCCGAATTGAGCCTTAGCGCAAGGAAGCCGGGGCCTCACACTCTTAGGCGGCGGTCTTGCTGGGGACGCGGATTGAGGCCCCGGTGGCCAGGGTGATGAGCATTTCGAGACAGAGGGGAGGCGGCCGAGGTGATGGAACGGTGCAATCGTGGAACGTTGGAATCCAACTGCATCGATCTGTCACGCAATGACGTCCGTGCCGGAGATTTGTGTCGAGGAAGCGTTGCGCGGCTCGGTTCTGAGGCACTAACTATATGGAAAGAGTGCTCTCCGGGGTCGGCTGCAGCCGAAGAGACCAAGACCTCTTGTCCGGGGGCCGAGACGACGAGTGCGGCCCACAGCGCCGGGAGGATACGCGGTCACGGGCCAATCGACCTCGGTCCTTCCCGTGCAGGGCTTCACCATGCGGCCCGCAGAACCATCATTCTAATGTCGACAAATGAAGTCCAATCATAACCGGATCGGCCTGCGCCCGTCGCGAGGACGATCGCGAAGATGAGGGGTGACTTCAATGGGTCTGCCACCGTTTGAATCGTTTTCCGATGTCGTGCGATATATCGCCGCCAACTGGCCCGACTATGTGCCGGAATTCCGGACCTTCCTGATCGTGGTCCTCGTGGCGTCACTGGCGGACATGGGCTCGACGATCTGCGTCATGCAAATGTCCGGCCCGGAATCCGAGCTCCACCCGGTGATTCGCTGCATGTCCGAGCAATTGGGCCCCGTGCTGGGTCCCGTGTGCGGCAAGGCGTGGCAATTCCTCGGGCTGGTCGTGCTGACGCTTCTGCTGCGCCCCCGGGCACGATTCATCTTCGTCCCCGCTGCCATTTCCTACACGGCAGCCGCTTGCTACAACCTCTGGTCCAGTGGACTGCTCTTTCCGTAACCCGGGGTGACTCGCCAGCAGGTAGCATTCCAGTCTTCCATCATTCCAATCCCTTCCGGCCGCACGCAGATGCGTGCAAATCCAATGGCATGTCATGCCCGAACGTGGTAGGATGCCACGCGTGGTGTGAGCCGGATTGGGTGGATTTAGGAGCAGGCCATGAGAACTGTACTCGCAGTCTTTGCCGTTGGGATGTCGGTGTCGATGGTTTGTGGCGTGTCCGTAAGGGCCGGCGAGATCGGTCCCCGGCGGGTGATCAATCTGAACGGGACGTGGCAGGTGGCCGAGGGGACGGTGGATTCGATTCCGGAGCGGTTCGACCATACGATCCCCGTGCCCGGCCTGATCGATATGGCGAAGCCAGCTTTTGCGGAAGTGGGCAAGAAGAGCGACAGGCGACAGGCGTTCTGGTACCGGCGGAGCTTCACTGTGGCCGGCGGGATTCCCCAGGTCGCGATCCTCAAAATTCACAAGGCCAAGTATGGCACGAAGGTCTGGCTGAACGGCCGGGTTGTCGGCGAGCATCTGCCCAGCTTCACGCCCGCTCTGCTGGACGTGAAGCCGCACCTCAAAGACTCCGGGCGGGAGAATGAGCTGATCGTCCGTGTCGGCGCCGACCGCGAGTCGCGGCCCACCGATGTCCCCAGCGGCTGGGACTTCGAGAAGTACCTCTACATCCCGGGCATCTACGATTCGGTCGAGCTGATTCTCGCGGGCGAGCCTTTCATCCAGAACATCCAGACGGTTCCCGATATCGAGGCGAAACAAGTCCGCGTCATCGCGGAGATTCGGTCTGCCGCCCCCTCGCTGTCTCAGGTAATCTGCGAGGTCTCGGAGGCGCGCAGCGGAAGGATCGCCGGAAAGGTGGAGCAGTCGGATGTTGCTGTCGGCGGCGAGGACGTGACGAGACTGGACATGGTGATCCCTCTTGAATCCTGTCGTCTCTGGAGCCCGGACGACCCGTTCCTCTACCGGATCAAGCTGAGCACCGGCGGCGACGCGACCGAAACGCGCTTCGGGATGCGGTCGTTCCGGTTCGACCGGGAGACGGGCCGGGCGATTCTCAACGGCAAGCCGTACTTCATGCGCGGCACGAACGTCTGCGTGTACCGGTTCTTCGAGGATGCCGAGCGAGGCGACAAGCCCTGGCGTGCGGAGTGGGTCCGGCGGCTGCATCGACAGTTCAAGAGCATGCACTGGGACGCGATACGCTACTGCATCGGGTTCCCGCCGGAGATCTGGTACGACATCGCCGACGAGGAGGGCTTTCTGATCCAGGACGAGTTCCCGATCTGGCTGCTCGGCGAGGCCCCGGAGGACCCGAAGGCCGAGAAGATCGTCCCGGAATACGTCGAGTGGATGCGCGAGCGGTGCAATCATCCGTGCGTGGTCATCTGGGACGCCCAGAATGAGAGCGTCACGCTGGAGACAGGCAAAGCTCTGCAGGCCGTTCGGCACCTGGACCTGTCCAACCGCCCGTGGGAGAACGGCTGGGCTGAGACCCAGAACCTGTCCGACTTCGTCGAGGCGCACCCGTACCTCTTCAGCACGCTGTTCAATTCATCGTGGGGTCGCAAGGACTTCACCGGGCTCAAGGACATGGTGAACATCTCGGGCGTTCCTCGCCTGCGCGAGGCCCAACGCAAGCTCGGCGTGCCCATCGTGATCAACGAATACGCCTGGCTCTGGCTCAATCGCGACGGCACGCCCACCTGCCTGACCGCACCCGTCTACGAAAAGCTGCTGGGGCCGAATTCGACGACGGAGCAGCGCCGCGTGCTCTACGCGAAGTACTTAGCCGCGTTGACCGAATTCTGGCGCGCCCATCGCGAATGCGCAGGCGTGCTGCACTTCTGCGGGCTGGGTTACTCGCGCGCCGGTGACAAGCCCCGGCCCGAAGGCGGCGCCACCAGCGACCACTTCATCGATCTCGAAGAGCTGATCTACGAACCGAATTTCGAGAAGTACGTCCGCGACGCCTTTTCGCCCGTGGGCCTCATGCTCGACTACTGGGGCCAGGACCTGCCGGCGGGCAAGGGGCGAGAGATCAGGATCTATGTCATCAATGACCGATATCAGGCTTGCCAGGCCGCCGTGCGCTTGCGGCTGTTCAAGGACGATGCTATGGTCACCTCGCCGCAACAGTCGTGCACGGTCGGTGCGCTGGGCCGCGAGATCGTGTCGTTCACTCTCCCGGTCCCGTCCGAACCGGGCGCGTACACGCTCGTGGCCGAGCTGACCGTCGACGGCGGCAAGTCCGTGCACAGCGTACGCGACGCCACGGTCGTCGCTGCAACAAAGTGATTGGATCCTGGAGGTTTGCGATGGATGCTCCCACTCGAACTCGCCGCGCTTTTCTGAGAGACGCCGGCCTATGCGCGTCCGGCCTCGTCCTGTCCGGGTGCGTCGACCGAATGCCGGCGCCGATCCGCCCCGTGAGGCCGACCCTGCCGCCGCCGAGGCCGAACATCCTCTGGATCACCTGCGAGGACATCAGCCCCTTGTTGGGCTGTTACGGCGATCCCTTCGCGATCACGCCCCACCTGAACCGGCTCGCAGGCGGCGCGGTCCTCTACACGAACGCATACGTCACGGCCCCGGTCTGCTCTCCCGTCCGCTCGTGTCTGATCACCGGCGTCTACGCCACCTCGCTCGGCACGCAGCACCTGCGGTCGGAAGTCCCGCCGCCGAAGGAGATCCTGCCGTTCCCGAAGCTGCTGCGGGCGGCGGGCTACTATTGCTCCAACAACTACAAAGAGGACTACAACTTCAAGGACCCCACGATCTGGGACGACTCGAGCCCGACCGCCCACTGGCGCAACCGCGGTGCGGCCCAGCCGTTCTTCAGCGTCTTCAATCTCATGGCCACGCACCAGGGCCAGATCAACGGCTCCGACGAGGCGTTCTTCGAGAAGTACCGCTCGAAGCTCAAGCCCGAAGAGCGCCACGACCCGAAGATGCTCTCGCTGCCGCCGTGCTATCCCGACACGCCGATGGTGCGCAATATCTGGGCCCGCTACTACGACCTGATCACGTACATGGACAAGCAGGTCGGCGAGATCCTCGAACAGCTCGAGGACGACGGATTGGCCGAGAGCACAATCGTGTTCTTCTTCTCCGACCACGGGATGGGCCTGCCGCGATTCAAGAGGACGCTCTACGATTCGGGCCTGCACGTCCCGTTGATGGTGCGTCTGCCCGCGCGCTACCAGCGCCTGTCGGCAGTCGCGCCGGGCGGGCGGACGGACCAGCTCGTCAGCTCCATCGATCTGACGCCGACGGTCCTGCGTCTGGCCGAGGTGCCCGTCCCGACCTACATGCAGGGCCGGCCGTTACTCGGCCTCGATCCCGCCCCGCAGCGAGAGCACGTCTTCGGCGCCTCCAGTCGGGTCGATGAGGCCTACGAGATGTCACGCTGCGTGCGGGACAAGCGATACAAGTACATCCGCAACTTCATGCCGCACCTGCCGTACGTGCAGCCGAGCGACTATCCCGACCAGGCCGAGATCATGCAGGAGCTGCGCCGCGTCGCCGCCGAGGGCAAGCTCGCGGGAATCGAGAAACTGTTCTGGCAACCGACCAAGCCGATCGAAGAGTTGTACGACACGCAAACCGACCCGCACGAAGTGAAGAACCTCGCCGGCTCCGCAGCCCATCAGCAGACGCTGGAGGACCTGCGTAAGCGACTGTTCGAGTGGATACGCGAGACGCACGATACGGGCCTGCTGCCGGAGGCCCAGATGCACATCCGCGCCGCCGGCACCACGCCGTATGACATGGCGCGCGATCCTGCGAACTATCGGCTGCCCAATATCTTAGCCGCGGCCGAGCTGGTGGGCATGGGGCCTCGCATGCTCCCGGCCCTGCAGGACGGCCTCACGGACAGCGACAGCGCCGTGCGGTACTGGGCGGCCGTCGGTCTCGACGCACTCGGCGCCGAAGCCGCCCCGGCGATGGAGGCCCTGCAAAAGGCGCTGAACGATCCAAGCCCGAACGTTCGATTGACCGCAGCCGCTGTGCTGTGCCGACTTGGCGCGTGCGGCGACGCCCTGCCCGTGCTCACCGCCGGCCTGCAGGACCCGCGCGGGCCCGTCGTGCTGTACGCCGCCCGCATGTTGCAGGGGATCGGCGACAAAGCCGCACCCGCCGTCCGCCAGATGGAGCTGGCCCGCGAGCAATGCAAGAACATCGACGGCAGCTACAAGAACGACAACTACGCCATGTTCGTCGACTGGGCGCTGAAAGGCGCGACACGAAACTGCCAACAGTAGTCGCAGAGGACCCCTCGCCAATGGATCACAGCCCCGAACTTGCAAGCCGGCAAACCGGCAGCATGACCTACGTCTTTCTCGTCACCCTCGTCGCCGCCCTGGGCGGCCTGCTCTTCGGCTACGACACCGGCGTCATCAACGGCGCGATCGGCCCGTTGAAGGCCCACTTCGATCTGACCCCGCGCTCGCAAGGCTGGGCGACGGGCTGCGCCCTGCTCGGCTGTGCGCTCGGGGCCGCCGGCGCCGGCGCGCTCAGCGACCGCTTCGGGCGCAAGAAGGTCCTGATCCTCTCGGCCGTTTTCTTCCTCGCCTCCGCCATCGGGACCGCGGTGCCGCGAACGATAGCCGCGTTCATCCTCTTCCGCATGCTCGGCGGCATCGGCGTGGGCGCCGCATCGCTCTCCTCGCCGATGTACATCGCGGAGATCAGTCCGGCCCGCATCCGTGGCCGCATGGTCTCCATCAATCAGTTCGCCATCGTGACCGGCTTTCTCGTCGTCTACTTCGTCAACTATTTCATCGCCCTCCAGGGCAACGACGCTTGGAACCAGCAGGTCGGCTGGCGGTGGATGTTCGGGTCGGAATCGCTGCCGGCCCTGATGCTGCTCGTATTGCTGTTCTTCGTGCCCGAGAGCCCGCGCTGGCTCACGAAGCAGGGCCGCGAAGACGAAGCCGTCGGAATCCTCGCCCGTGTCAACGGCGCGACGTACGCCCAGACGGAGCTTGCCGAGATCAAGGACGCCGTGGCACACGAGAGTGGCTCGCTGAAGCAGCTTCTAATGCCGGGGATGAAGATCGTTCTTGTCATCGGCATCGTCCTGGCCGTGTTGCAGCAGGTGACCGGGATCAATGTTTTCCTCTATTTCGGGACCGAGATCTTCAAGAAGATGGGCTCGGGCACGAGCGCCGCTCTGCTGCAAACCGTGATCGTCGGCGCGGTGAACCTGACGTTCACGATCATCGCCATCTGGACGGTCGATAAGCTGGGGCGCAAGCCGCTGATGATGATCGGCTCGACCGGCATGGGCGTCTGCCTGCTGGCGATGGGCTTAGCGGCCTACGTGCAGTCGACGGGCCTCTGGATCCTACTGTTCATCCTCGGCTATATCGCCTGTTTCGCCCTGTCCGTCGGGCCGGTGACCTGGGTGATCCTCTCGGAGATCTTCCCCACGCGGATTCGCGGCCGGGCCATGGCCATCGCCACCATCTGCCTGTGGATCGCCAACTACGTCGTCTCCCAGACGTTCCCGATGATGGACGAGAACCCCTGGTTGCTCGACACGTTCCATCGCGCGTTTCCGTTCTGGCTCTACGGCCTGTTCTGCGCGATCCTGCTGGGCTTCGTCTGGCTCTTCGTCCCCGAGACCAAAGGAAAGACCCTCGAGCAGATCGAACGCCACTGGCTCCAGTAGCCCATCCGCCGCAGCCATCCCGGCACCCCGCCCTACTCAGGCGGACTGACATACCAAGTGCAACACGGCAACCTGCTCGGTCTGTATCAGTAGCCCGGCGTGGGGGGGGCGGCCCGCCAGTTGTTGGGATCGTTACCGTAACTGGTGAGGCTCAGGCGGTGCAGGGAATCCCCGTTGCCGTTCGCGGTGGGGCTCCAATAGAGAGTCCAGTCGTCTTCCAGCACGGCGTGCCCCACGTTGTAGGTCACCGAATCGGCAAGGACCAGCCGTCCGTCCGGCACGTTGGGCGCGTAGAGGAAGACCTCGCCGCCCTCCCGCGAGAGCAAGCTCTGCCAGGGGCCCATAATCTCTACATCCGCCGGGATATCGGGATACGCCTGAAGCAACGCGTCGGGATCCCGGGCAAGAAGGAGGCGACCGCCGGGGGCCAATACCACCTGGTTCTCCGATGGGATCTGATAGAATACATCCCCGCTCAGTCTCCACAAGAGCCGGACGCCGGGATCGGGCAGCGCGACCGGGGCATCGCTGGCGTTGGCGATTTCGACGTATTGTCCCGGCGTGTTTCCATCCGGCGGCGCGTACATGATCTCCGCAATCACGACCGGGCTCATGGCGATAGACGCATTGGCGCCACCGGGAGTCGGCTCGACGCTCGGCACCAGCTCGACCAATCCCACGCTGTTGACGTGGCGGACCACTGTCGTATCGGTCAGGACGCCCCGCAACTGGTGAACCTGCCCGTAGCCGGTGCGGATGCCCTGGATCGTAGCGTAAAAGTGAATCCAGTCCCCGCGAGCCTCGAAGCCGAAAGGAAGATGGCTGCGCTGGTATACGACCAGGTACCCTTGAGGCTCAATGCGGGTGCCCGGGCCGAAGGCAAAGACGTTCTGCTGCTGGTCTTCGATTTGCCAGCCTGTAATGTCGATAACCTTGTCGCTGGTGTTGTGCAACTCGACCCAGTCGCGTGTGCCGGGAGAATGAGCCAGGACCTCACTGACGAGGACGGGCTCCGGCGGCAACGCATCGGCATGGAACTCGTACGCACCGAGGTCGATGGTCGCCCCGGCCAACCGGGGACGCCGGCTGCGATCCAGGTCAAAGGGCCACGGCGCCGAGCTGAGGAAACCCGTATCGATGCAGGGCGAGCCCGGCCGCAGCGACAGGTCATCATCCTCCGTGCCGGCCAGGCCATCGGGCCCATTCGCATCGGTAAACTGTGGGTCTTCGGAGTTCACAGTCGCAAGCGCCGGCCAGTTCTGGATGCAGGAGTAGACCGCTTCCAGGCGGGCCCCGTAGATCTGCGCGGAAGCCCCGTGTCCGGCCTGATCTTGATTGCCCCAGAAGATGCTGCCATACACATCCACCGGCACTTTGTCCTCGCGTGACGCCCAGGCTCCGCCCAAAGCGTCCGAGCGATTCCCGGCGAACGTGCAGTGCATGACGGTCGCCCAGTTTCGCGCACGCACGGCGCCTCCGTCGTCGTGTGCGGAATTGCCGCTGAAGACCGTGTTGCTCATGCGGGCCGGGCCGGCGTAGTACGCCGCCCCGCCTCGGAGCCCGGCGCGGTTGCCATAGAAGCCGCACCGTCGAACGTTACGATGTGTGCCATAGCCGGAAGCGTACAGGCCGCCGCCACTCAAGACGGCCTGATTGCCCACGAAGGTGCAATCCTCCAGGAGCAGTTCGGCAACGTCGGTATAGACGGCGCCGCCGGTCGAGGTGCTCGTATTGTCGCGAAAGATGCAGTTGGAGAAAGCAGCCTCACCCCCCCCGACATGCACGGCCCCGCCGGAGTCCGTGGCATGGTTATCCGCCAGGATGCAGTTGAGCAGCGTCAACGCACCGACACTGGGGGCCTGGACGGCGCCGCCTTCGCCTCCCTGCCCGCCGGTGATGGTAAAGCCGTCCAGCACCAGCCCCGGTCGCTCCGAGTCCAGGACGAACGCAGCCCCCTGGCCTTCGCAGTCGATAGTGCATTGCTCCGGCCCGCTTTCGCTCTGCAGGAAGATGATCTTGTCGGTAAACGACAAGTCCCGATTACCCGCCCCCCGATAGACACCTGCGGCCACCACAATCGTATCGCCGTCGGCCGCGGCGGCGATTGCCTCCTGAAGGGTGGCAAACGTCCCCGGATCATTGGGATCGACCCGCAGCACCTCGGCCCGCACACTGCCGGTCCACGCACAAACAACCAGAATCACTCCCACAACCGCTGTGCTCATCAACCGTCTCATAGTAACCTCCACATACGTAAGAGAATGATAATCTCTCCCTCGCACTCCAACAGCCGCCCGGTCCTCACGGCCCTATCGCCGGCTGAAGCCAACGAGTAGCAGTCAACCGATAATCCTCCGCGTCCACCCGGCAGTCGCCGTTGATGTCGGCGGCGTTGACGGTCGGGCAGGGTTCCGTGCCGAACCAGGATTTGCTCGCCTCGCAGGTCCCGCCGTAGGCGCCCATGTTCACGATGCCGCCGTTGGGGAACAACTCATGCTCGACCGCGGTGAGCGGATCGCCCGCGTCGATGCAGGGACTGGTGACGTCATCCGGCACCCACGCTTGCAGCACGGCGTCCCAGTGCCCCGCCTGCGACTTCAGGTGAAAGTCGCCCGCGTCGGGCGCGACGAAGAGTGGCTCGTCGCCAATGTTGCCCGTGCCGCCGCGATCCGGTATCCAGCCTTCGATGCAGCAGTACTCGATGCTACTGGTTGTGAGATACCCGTAGAAGAGTTGGGCCCTGTACCCCGTTATCGCCCCTCCGCCTCCGGCTCTGCCGCGATTGGCCCAGAAGATGCATCCGTGGGCATTTAAAGAGCAATCGGACTCACAATATATGCCGCCTGCACGACCACCTCCGGCGATATTGCCCCAGAACGTACAGTGTTTCAGAGACGCGCATCCGCTTCTCGCAAGGATGGCTCCCCCTTCTTCTCCGGAGTTGTTGGCGAACGTGCAGTTAATGGCGACCATGTCGCCACACGCGACGCCGCCCACACGTTCCCAGCCGATGTTGTCAAGAAACCTGCATAGGATCAGACGTACGTCGCCTCCGCTGATGGCCCCCGCCCCCTCACCACCGCTATTGGCGCGGAATACGCAATTGAAGAAAGTGGCGTGGCCCGCGCTCACGCCGCCGCCGCATTCGGAGGCGCTGTTCTCGAGAAACTCACAGTTGATCACTTCCGACGAACCGTCGACGTCGGACAACCCGCCTCCGTCGTCGTCGGCGTAATTGCGAATGAACCGACAGTCCTCAATCCGGATATGGCTTCGGT
>Ga0207752_1000609_pt1 | contig 16706 bp, 9 predicted proteins | sample Pon2CUnioCityCA_6_FD_187272 | JGI IMG/M metagenome (GOLD analysis project Ga0207752, IMG submission 187272) | Marine sediment microbial community from Union City, CA, USA - Pond 2C Sediment 2 (SPAdes) | ecosystem: Environmental > Aquatic > Marine > Intertidal zone > Salt pond sediment ...
TTCCTACAGACTGTTTGAACCTATAGCTCTCGCCGTTCATTTCAAAGATGTGACAATGATGCGTAAGGCGGGGCACGCAAGTTTCAACACAACGCATTGCTTTTACCTTGCTGTTGCAACCGACCTTGTCGACCGAGCGCGCGTGGCATCTGGCCATGTGCTGTATCAGGATTTGTTGCGCACCTGTTGCGCACCCCCCATTTTGGCCCATAACGAAAAAAAAGCTGCCAAACATAACTGCTTGACAGCCATAAGCTTAAAGCAATGGGCAGGGGCGGATTCGAACCGCCGACACACGGATTTTCAGTCCGTTGCTCTACCAACTGAGCTACCTGCCCGTAAGTTTCTTAATATTAATAGCTTCGCATTCATATTGTCAAGTCATTAGGCGGCGAAAATAACAAAAAATCGCACATCTGTGTCAAATTTGTATCAAATGTACTGAGTTTTAACCAAAATACTATTCAGTAGTTCACCTGCTACGGCAAAATCCTCAGACCGCACAGCGAGATAATATTTCTTCGTTGTCGCTATGTTGGAATGCCCTGCGAGTGTCTGACCTACCTGAATCGGCAACCTTTGAGCCCAATTCGTGATAGCTGATCTCCTGAGAACGTCTGGCTAAGGAAATCAAAGTTCTGCGTCAGCTCCCTGCACGCCGGCATGAGGATTACACAGAGCGGGTATGCACAGTGGGACGGTTTAGCACTATCCGCGTTCTCAAGAATAGCTATTCTTTGCACAGCCGACTCATGGGACAAAAGGTCAAAACGCGTATTTATGCTGAGCATATCGACGTCTGGTATGCTCAGAGAAGAATCGAAGTTCTGCCCAGACTACGAGGTGAAAACGGCCATTATATCAACTACCGTCATGTCATCGACTGGCTTGTCCGAAAGCCGGGGGCTTTTGAAAACTACCGGTACAAGGAGGATCTGTTCCCCACCAGCCAGTTCCGGACCGCTTATGACCTGTTGCGTTCGGAATACGGCTCCAAGAAAGGCAACAAACAATATCTCAAGATTCTGGAATTGGCGGCCAAGGAGAGCCAGACTGCGGTCAACGAAAGCCTTCGTTTTTTAATCCATCATGGTAAGGAGATTCATTTTGAGATTGTCGAGGTGATGGTCACATCCCGCCTGCAACCTCCGCCAATCACAGATATAGAGGTGGATCAGGTGGATTTGAGAATCTACGACCAACTGCTGGAACATCAGGAGGCTCCAGTATGAAGAGGAACCTGCGTAAACAACTGATCGAACTTCTCAAAGAGCTTCATCTTCCGATGTTTCGTGAGTACCACGCTGAATATGCCCTCAAAGCGATGAATGAAAGCCTCAGCTACGAGCAGTATCTTTACGAATTGGCGCAAATCGAATGTGAGGTCCGCCGGGCCAATAAAATCGCCCGGTTGGTCAAGGCGTCAAAGCTTCCCCTGGAAAAGACGCTGGAGAACTTTGACCTCAAGCGTCTACCACTTAGGATCCGTCAGCAGACCAAGATCCTTCTCGATGGTTCGTTTGTCGATAGGAGAGAGAACCTGCTGGCCTTCGGCAATCCCGGCAGTGGCAAGACGCATCTACTGTGCGGCATCTGTCACGAGCTGGCTCGCCAGGGCCGCCGGGTCTACTTCAGTACGTGTGATTTGATTGTCCAACAACTTTTAAGAGCTAAAAGGGAGCTTGAGCTGGATAAATTGCTCAAGAAACTCTCCAAATTCGATGCTTTGATGATCGATGACTTTGGCTATGTTAAACAGGATCGAGATGAGATGGAGGTGCTATTTACCTTGCTGGCTCATCGCTATGAGCGCGGCAGCATGCTGCTGACCAGCAATCTGCCGTTTTCAAAATGGGAGGTGATTTTCAAAGATCCGATGACCACGGCGGCTGCAATCGACCGGCTCGTGCACCACAGCGTCGTCTTGGAATTGAACGTACCAAGTTACCGAGCCGAAGAGGCCAGAAGAAAACGAAAAAATAGGACAAATAAAGTCCACAATTCCGCCCCCCTATAGGGGGGCCTCCCAGAGGGGCTTACGCTATAAGAAAGGATGTTACAGAATAACGGTAAAAATAATTGTCGTCAGATGGAATTTATAGTTGACGCCAGACGTTATTTGTGAAGAATCCATTCTGTATAGAAATACCGGAAAAAAACCGATCATTTGCGCGCAGCGCAAAATTTTTTCAAAAATTTCGGTTTTTAGCACAGAAATAAGGGCCCAATCTTATCTTCCAGAGAGTTTAACACGGTCGTACGTGCATATATCAACTCAAGAAATAGTAAATCAGGGAGTAGAAAATAGTAACCCATGGTTTATATTACACTTGAAAAAGTCGGTAACAGCATTTATAAAGAAAACAGCCAATACGCAAGAGCAATTATGAGATCAACTACCATCTCAAGCTATGTGCCTATTGGACATCCGGTGTTGCCTGTCGTATCATAGGCAATTATTGTGGTCAGACCACCAACGAAATGGGTGTCGTCGTATAATTTGATGGGACGCAGGTTAGAGACGAATAGAATCCACTGCGAAAACCCGAATAGAGGGATGAACCAATCAGACCAAACTAAGGACTCGATGAGCCTGGCTTCATAGAGAGTTCAATGGACTTCGTCAATTAGTGAGTGACATTAACCGTCACCTCGTGACATAGATGCCTCAAAGAAAATTGTTGATCGGTGCCACAAAAAGAGCTGATAACTTTCTAAAGCTACCAGCCCTTTGAGTATTCTAAAAACCTATACCGATGACAAATATTTAAAACTACCAGCCTTTTTGAATGTTTAAGTGTCTTGTATCTTTCCAATCTGGCCTATTGTATTGCCCGTGATTCGGATTTTATGAATACCTGAGTCTATATGTAAAAGTATAATTTGTTTTCGTTCCGCACAAAGACCGTTCTTATTTACTTTATGAGGTAATCTCTATAAGCTCCAGATCGAAGGCCAATTCTCTACCTGCAAGGGGGTGATTGGCATCCAAAGTAACCGACTGTTCTGAAACATCAACTACTCTGACCACTACGGGTTGTCCTTGTTGTTGCGTGACTTCCAGCTTTTGACCAACTTTGGGTTCAACGTTATTGGGAAACTTGTCCCGGCCAATCTCTTCGATCAATTCCTCTTGTGGCTGACCAAATGCTTGTTCAGGATATACATTAACTGATTTGGATTCATCGACATTCATTCCTTCCACAGCATTTTCAATGCTAGGGAGTATTTTGCCTTCGCCAACTTTGAATTCCAAAGGTTCATTTTCGGCGGTGCGCATGAAAATACTTCCGTCTTCTAATTTCCCGGTGAGATTAATCTTAACATTGTGCCTGTTTTTGCTTGTGCCATTATAAAATTGTTTCTACAAAAAAACAGCACTTGTCTTCTATCATCGTCCGGCGTTCGTCAATGGAGATTGGCTTAAAACACATTGGTTCTTTCACCGGTTTTCACATATGTGTTCTTTGGACAAATATCTGTTAGCCAGACTGATGGATAATCGTAAATGGTGCAAGATATTAATTGATACTTTACATTCGGAGAATACTTGTTATGATAGTATCTCAATAATTCGACATCACAGTTTAAAGATTTCCTGAGAGAGATTGCCGTTTCAAGATATTCAGTAACCTTTTATTTTTAGGGGCTATATATGGAATTACGAGACCTTCTACAGAGAATACAGAATCCTCCCCGAGGAAGCTATACAGTGGGATGGAAGTGGGTCACTGTGGCAGCATTGGTGGCCGTAGCGGCATTTGGATTAACAACATCCATCTACACTGTACCTGCCGATTCTGCTGGCGTGGTAAAAAGATTTGGTAAATATGATCGAACAACAGAACCAGGTATACATCTAAAAATGCCCTACTGGATTGAGTCAGCGATTGCAGTACCGGTGAAGAAAGTGCAAAAAGAGGAATTTGGCTTCAGGACTCTCGAAGCGGGAGTGGATTCTCGATACTTAGGGGTTGAGGAGATCGACGCCGGCCGGTCAAACTTTCAGGATCTGGAAAAGCTCATAAACGAAAGCGGGGAACGAGCTTCAAGGGGCAGGACCAGGCAGATGGTGGAGAAGGCCAAGGAGATACTTCGCGGCGAGTACATCATGCTTACCGGAGATCTTAACATTACCAACGTGGAGTGGATCGTTCAATACAGAATAAAGAATGCCAGAAGCTACCTGTTTAATATACGCGAACCCAGACAGACAATACGGGATGCAAGCCAGGCGATCATGAGGCAGCTTATTGGAAACGGAAGCGTAGACGAAGCCATAACCATAGGAAGAATCGAATATGAGAGCAATGCCAGAGAATCATTACAGAATTTGCTGGATGAATATGAGACCGGCATTCACGTCGTTGCCGTCAAGCTTCAATCGTCTAATCCACCTCAGCGGGTAAGACCGGCTTTTAACGAAGTAAATAAGGCCCTGCAAGAGAAGGAGCAGAGAATCAATGAAGCCATGAAGACCTATAACGAAGCCATACCTAAAACAAGAGGAGAAGCGCAAAAATTGATCGAGACTTCAAAGGGTTATGCCGCTGAAAGAGTGAACAAAGCAGAAGGTGATATAGCAAAATTCGAAAAGATATATGAAGAATACAGGAAAGCTCCGGATGTTACGAAGCAACGGATGTATCTGGAGACAATGGCCAAGCTCCTGCCGCTGATACCTGAAAAATGGATTATCGAACAGGGAGGGGCGGAAGGTGGAATTTTAATGAAACTTGATCTCGAAAGTGAAAATGAGGCGACCGAATGAATAATTTCAAAAAAAATCCAGAACTGTTTATAGAAAAAAAAGAAAAAGGAATTGTTTACATTATCGCAATAGCAATACTTGTGTTAATCCTTGTCCTTCTGTCCGTGTCGATGTACGTAGTAGATGAGACAGAACAGGCAGTAGTAACTCAATTTGGAAAGCCTGTAAGGGTAATCATCAATCCGATAGAGGGCCGAGACACACAAAAGGTCCTTGCAGAACTGAAGAGTAAATACGGCAAAGAAGGAATCGCCGTCGGTGAGGGTGCGGGGTTGCGATTTAAAATACCGTTCATACAGAACGTAAAAGAGTTCGAGAGAAGATTGTTGAGATGGAACGGCTACCCGGAACAGATCCCCACCAAAGACAAAAAATATATTTTAGTCGATACTACGGCACGTTGGTATATCAAGGATCCGCTCCAGTTCTTAAGATCAGTCGGTATGGAAGAACAAGCGCATGCCAGGCTCGACGATATTATTGACTCAAGTGCGCGTAATTCCATTACAAAAAGAGATCTGATTGAAGTAGTCAGGACGGATAACCGTCAGATGCGAGTAGCTGAAGAGGAACTGAGAGAGACGACTGAGGTAGGCCATGTTAGTGAAGGACGCCCCAAGATTGTGGCCGAAATCACAGAGGACTCGAGGAAAGCTTGCGAGGAATACGGCATCGGCATACACACCTCCGGCGTCTTGATCAAAGGGCTTACATATGTCCAGGAAGTTAAAGAAAAAGTCGAAGACAGAATGATCGAAGAAAGAGAAAGAATCGCTAAAAAATATACATCAGAAGGTGAAGGGGAATACGAAAAGATTATGGGCGACAAAGAGAGGGAGATAAAAACGATTCTTTCTGAGGCCTATAAAACCGCCAAGCATATTGAGGGAATCGCAGATGCTAACGCAACAGAGATCTATGCAAAGGCTTTCGGAAGAGATCCCGACTTTTACAGATTTTGGAAGACCCTTGAACTGTACGAGGAGTATATAGGCGGTGATAAAACCAGGTTGATTTTGGGAACAGATAATCCGCTTCTCGAAATTATCAAAGGCAATATACCCAAGACTGAGATCATGCCGTCAAAAGAATGAAATCTTTGAACAGCAAAGCAGCTTCATGCTCGCATCTACTTTTTATATGCAACATAAATATTGATTGTATGAAACGGCAGCTCCTTATAGGTGGGTAAGGTGTTTTTTCTTAAATTGATCAGACTACTAAGCGGTTTCAGAAAAGTATTTTGATGTTTTCAGGGTAATTTTGACGATGAATGGACATGCAAGTGAAATAGTTAAAACGAAAGGATTCGCTCATGTCCAGGTCTTTATTTGTACGAAAGCTGACCAAATCAGAATTTGCTCAAATAACACGTTTGATTCGCAGCAAAGAGGATGCCCGTATCGTACGCCGAGCCCAGATGATTCGGCTCTCCTATCAGGGCAAGAAAGCTTCCGAGATTTCCGAAATGTGGGGTGTAACAACAGCCACTGTTCTGCGTACAATCCAGAATTTCAATGCAGCCGGGCTACAGTCCTTGGCGGACAAGCCCCGCAAAGGCCGCCCAAGAAAAACGACCGATCGCTATATAGCACTACTAAAAGAGGCTGTGCAAAAATCTCCGAGGGATTTTGGCTACCCATTCAGTTCCTGGACGCTGGAACGATTGCGGGAACATCTTGGACGTCAGGCAGGCACGTTACTAAACCCTCGTTATCTATCGCAGCTTATGGCCAGGCATGGAATAGTATATCGGCGTCCGAAGCACCTGATGTCCCATTTAAGAGATCCCAAGGATTACAACGAAAAAAAGGCGATTCTGGAGTTTTTAAAAAACGCGCAGTCGAAAGGGACGCCCGCTTTGCCCTTATCTACCTTGACAAATGTGAAGTTCACTTGCACCCGACCTTGACGAAAGTTTGGACTCTAAAAGGCACGCGTCCTGTGGTGCCTGCGGCGGGAAATAATCAAAGACTTTGTCTGTATGGAGCATTTAATTATAAGACCGGTCGAGTTCACTACATGGCTCATCCAAAGAAGAACTCCAGACGTTTTAGCGAGTTTTTGTCTCAGTTTCTGGCGGCTAATGCAGACCTGTTTTTAATATTGGTTTTGGATAACGCCACTTACCATAGAACTGCCGAAGTATTGGACATATTAGCTGAGCATGAGCATCATGTGTATGTGGTTTGGTTACCCAAGTACAGCCCTGAGTTAAACGCTATTGAGGGACTTTGGGGCTATTTGAAAAGTTCTGCTCTGAATAACTATCTTTATGGTGATATGAATTCTCTTGAAGCAGCAGTTGACGATGCCTTCAGAGAACTACAGCAACATCCCGAGACGGCGTTGTCTTTGGCATACAAAACATCAAAGAACTTACGTAAAACCGCTTAGTAGTAGTCTTTGAATTCGTTATCAGAGAGTTGCCGACAATTCCTAAAACTCGTAACGTATTCCGAGAGTGAATGCATGGGATTTAGAGTGGCTGCGAAGCTCACTTGTGTATCTCATCGATATGTTAACAGAATCCTTATCGATAAATGTCAAACCAGCACCAAGAATGATGCCATTTTCATCGATATCACGACTATCAGTAACAAAAGTCATCGTTGGCGAGCCGTCGAAGGCTGCCGTAATGCGACGGTCGTCTATGTTAAAATCATGATCCCATGCAACTGTTGCTTCCGGTATGCAGAGCCATGTATCTTTCTTGAACGGGTAGCTGAATCTCAGACCGATGTCAGAGACGAGGGAATCGGTTTGTCGGTCCTCGATATGAAGATTGATGCCTTCGGTGCCGATCTCATCGAAACTTTCCTCATCAAGAAAAGTGTATCGGAGTGAGGCGAAAGGCTGGAGCGAAAATTTATTTAGACTAATATTCCAACCCTTTTCTACATAGGCTGAATATACATCGCCGTGATGGTCACTGTAGGTGGTATCCTTGATTTCTCCGATATCTATCCCACGGATGCTGTCGTAGCATTGTCTTCCATATGACAATGTCGTATCCAAGTACGTGTCCTCGTTGAAATAGCTGCCATAAAGTGAGCCGAAGTAGCCCTCAATATTACTGCCGCCTATATCGCTGTCCATATCAACGTCTGCATCTGCCTGGCCGTAGCTGATCCCGACGAGAATATCTTCTTGCAATAGCCTATCAACACCAACGGCGGCCCCGGTTAATTTATAATCAAAGCCGGCAAAGCCTTCTTGTGCATCTTCATCAATCCTATGGTCGAATGCATCAATCCATGAGGCATTTTTTTCCGTTTGCCTGTACATCAAATCGGAATTGGTGTTCTCAATGTGTGAACGCAGGCTATGCATTCGTTTGACAAGGGTTTGTGTGTAATCAGATATTATGTCAAATGTGGTTGTCGTTGCTGAATCATACATGGTTGGGCTCAGGCTGGCATAGGCTGTACTTAGTTCTTTTGCTGACAAAACCTGAAATTTGCTGAGTATATCATAGAGTTCGCCTGTGGCCTGTGGTGTGATTCTGTCAAGGTATTGGCCTATGCTGCTTTCGGTTTTGTTCGATGCTGCTGAGGCAAAACTTTTAGGAGTCACAGATATTTGCACGCTATCTGAATTTTGTTCCATGGAAAATTCAAGGAGCGGCCCGGATTCCGGCAACTGTACCTCATCAAATGCTCCATATATTGGTAGAATAGACGACGTAATGATATCATAGGTTCTCGGTTGTTGATAGAGTCCTGTCTCTCGCTCCACTGCTAACGTCCCGTCCAGAATAAGTGCCGCAAAACCGATGCTCTTTAATTGGCCGTAGCTACCATCAAGAGTAGCAACCGTTCTAAACCGGCTGGTCGGAGAAAACTGAAGATCCGTAACCTCTAAGATACCTTCACGAACTTCCAATGATTCTGTCACTCTGAGGGTATATGGAATTGTATATGTACCGGAACCAAGTTTCAGCATGTTCTCGAAATCCAGGCTGTACGCATATCCAGCTAAAGAACCCGTTCCGTCAAACACCACCGTATCCACCCCGCCACCTGGATAGATCGGGGAATAGCGGTTAAAGACCGGGATGCCTGTTACTGTGAGTGTGTCATCCCCGGCCCCCAGATACACGGAACCGCCTATATTCGATCCATCTGCGAGTACGACCATATCGTCACCTGCACCGGTGTCAATTGCGATTCCGGTTCCTTCGTCTGAACCGGATGGATAGTATTCCAATCTCCAATAAGTGTCTATATCTCCTTCATTGACAATATAATCATTGCCGCTGCCGCCACGTATGCCGACTACCTTAACATTGTGGTAACTTGAGTTGTCATAATCCAGTGCCTGTACATTTATTGTCCCGGAATTCCTGATATAACTGCCGCCGTCACCTACGGTAATACCGATAGCCTCAGTTGTTGTTTCTGGATTCCATGTACGGTAATCTCCATAGGCGTGTGTTGCAACCATTGCTCTGGCCGTGACATCAAGTGTGCCCGAGTTTTCGTTTACAATTCGATTGCTGCCTGCGCCACCATCTATACCGACAGCAAAGGCCTCGCTGGTGGCTGTTGAAGTTGCATATTCGTCAGACCGGGCACTGGACGTTGCTTTGGCAGTCGAGGTAATGATAAGAGATCCCTCATTTATTATTTCATCGTCTCCAGATCCCACACTGATGCCCTGTGCGATCGTCTCTGCACGACTTTCTGCTGTGGCATAAGTTGTATAAGTGGATTGCCAACCTGAGTCAGAAAAGCCCCGCGCATAGACATCGATAATGGAATTAACATCCATCGTTCCAAAATTATAGATATGATTTTCTCCCGAGTCGGCTAAAATTCCAGTTGCTATTGCTATTCCTTCACCGTAGGAATTTGTAGTTGATCTAGCATAGGTTGAAGTTGCTATTGCATTTGCAAGAAGACGATCTCCCTGGCCTAAAACATTAAGCGTACTGTTGTTAGTAATCTCTTTGAGACCGTCACCGACACGAATTCCTGCTGCATCGACAGTTAATATCCCATTGGCATCGGATACTGTAGATCCCGAGGTAAGGTCGCTATTCACATATGCGCAATATATATCGTCATCTTCTCCGGCGATAGCACGTATCGTTGCAATGCCGTTATTAGTAATTTGCTGTAGCTCTGTCAGAGAGGTGTCCGTAAAGGTGCTAAAACCAGTCGCTGTGGCATTTAAAATAGCAGTGGCGTTTGCGGATTCCGAGTTTGTAGTTGTATTGGCAAAACTTTCTGCCTTTGCCGTTACGTCCAGAATGCCCGAGTTCGAATTTGTTATCTTACCATCCGCTTCTATACCAACAGCAACCGCATTTGAATCGCCATAGACATCGGTAGATGATGAAACCCAGTTGCTGTAGGAATATGCCTTTGGGGCAGCATAGCTGGAAGCCTTAACGGTTAATAGCCCATTGTTTGTAACCTCATTGGAACCTGCACCCGCAGCGATACCTTGGGCCTGGCCCAGGACGACGGATTGTGCATCCGAATCAGGATTTCTATTAACGGCACTACTGTTCTCTGCATACGCATAAACCTGACCTTGGGCATTAGCATCAACGATGATTGAGCCATCATTGACAACGATATCATCACCATCAAAAAGTGCGATGCCCAGAGCCTTTGCACTCAGAGGTGTCCACTCCCACGATTCATAGTGACCGGCGCTTATCGTCACCACCTCGTCACATCTGGCAAATCCGGTATTGCCAAGCGTGTCATAAGTTCCTGCCTGTGCGATAACTGATATACTCCCATCATTATGGTTGGTTACCTTATTGCTGAAGTTTCCTGATGTTATACCGAAGGCTTCTGATTCCGCCAGGCCATAGCCATCCGCATACGTATTCATCGTACCGGAATCAGAAAGTGCATAAGGCCGGGCTCCGGCATTAGCATCGATGACAATCGAGCCGAAATTGTCGAGCACCTTGCTGCCCTGTGCTCCGCCATCGATACCTGCCGCACGTGCCATCGCCTCTGCCTCACTGATTGCGCTTGGATTGGTCAGCAATGATACGTAAGCATAAGAGTCAGCATCAGAAACAGTCAGTGCATCGGCTGTGATGATCCCGTAGTTTTCGATAGTATCCCATCCATTTCCGCCATATATTCCAGTAGCCTGTGCTTCACTATAGGAACTCGACCTCGCAATCGTATCGGTCAAACCGAGAGACAGGTATGTTTCACAGTCAACATCCGCATATGAGCGGGCCTTGGCTGTAATATCTCCTTCTGAGGAATTCGTCAGAATATCGTCCCCGGAGCCTCCGTCAATACCAACCGAAAAGATATGCGCCGAAGAGCCGGCAAAGGCCAACTCAGCACCGGCAATCTGACCGCCATAGCCGTAGGATTCTCCTATAACCATGGCTCGTGAGCTGGTGCATTCATCGGTCTCTGCTTCATCGCCGATAAAGATGATGCCGCTGTTGGTAAGGGTATCATGGCCTGCGCCACCTTCAATACCGGTTATATGGGCAGTGGTCCCGGGTGATACAAACAGCAATGAAATCAGATCAAAGGAAACAGCTTCCGTATCGGCCTTGACCAGGTAATCGTCTCCCTCTCGAATCCGACCGGCCAGTATTTTGCCCTCATTGGTGATGACGTCGTCGCCGTCACCAGCGTAAATGCCATCGATGTCCGCCGAGGCAAACGCATTAACCAGACTCAGGGATAACAGACCGAGCGAAGCACCCCCGGCCTGGCCTAGGATGTTTGCTGTGGCATTGATCGAGCCCTGATTCAATATCATGTCATTGTTTTGGCCGGTCAGAATACCAGCCGAATAGGCCTCAGTGGTTACTCCCGCACGCACGAACTGGGCACTGAGAACACCTATTTCGGTATTAAGAGAGGTGGTACTCAGATTCGCGTAGGTGTGAATCTGCCCGTTGGGATCGTTGGAAACGCTATTGCTGCCGTCACCGCCATCAATGCCCACGGCTATACCCGTGGCATTGGTGCCGACACTGCCGAGTTGAGCGCCGGCAAAATTAAACGAGAAGCTGCTTGCCAGCACTTCAGAATTGGCAATAGCTGACAACCTCCCGTCATTCTCAATGGTGTCGCCCAATCCCCCGCCCTGTATGGCCGTGGCGCCGGATTCTGCCTGGGCACCCGCTTTGGCAAATGCGGCCCCACCGGCGTTAATATCCAGATCATCCACATACGCATTGGCATCTGCTACTGCGGTAATGCTGGCCCCCGATTCATTGATAAGCGTGTCCCCGGTGGATTCCCCGGCGGTTCCGACACCTCCGCTCATACCAGTCGCGCTTGCCATGGAGATGGATGTCATATCTCCGCTGGCGACTCCTATCAGATTAAACGTGCTGCTGCTGTCATCCGATATTGATGTTGCGGTGGTCACGACCGTACCGCTGTTGGTTACTGTATCAACACCTGCGCCGCCTGACAGACCGGTTGATTCGGCCTTTGCCTCGGATGAAGCATCTGCTATAGCGGCTCCCGCTACAGCCACATCGATGCTTACTGTGTTTGTGGTGGTAGTTGCAGCCGAGGAAGTTGAAACTGTAGCCGTGTTTTCAATAATGTCGTTTCCTTCCCCTGCATTTATCCCTGTAGCTCGTGATTCAGAAGTGGTTTCAGTATTTGCAAAGGAAGCTCCGGCGCTGAATCCCTTGATCGGAACTGCTGCAGTAACGGCAATAGCCTGGGATGACACCGTTGCTGTTGACGAGGTTGTTATCTGGGCGTTGTTGTTTATAGTGTCGATGGAGGCGCCCGAGTCAATCCCCACGGCACCGGCCGTGGCCGCAGTATTGGCATCAGCGATGGAGGCCCCCATTGCCACGCCTTCATAAGCAGCGCTGATCGCAACCGAAACGCTGTCGCTATTGGCTGTCGCAATAGAGGTTGTATTGATATCTGCAAGATCATTATTATCGATTGTATCTTCACCTATACCGCTTCTGATACCAGCAGCATAAGCCTCCGAGGTAACATCTGTCTCGGTAATCGCAGTAGAGACCGATATTCCCTGCAGAGATGCAGCAACGGAAACACCAACGGCATCCGCATCCGCTGTGGATTCAGCCGTTGACGATATCTGTCCCTCGTTCGTAATGACATCATTCTGCGTTGCAATGCTCGCACTTTCATCCCCGCCGGCATCTTCACCGTCAATTCCATAACTATACGATGTAGCTTGGGTGACAGCATCGGCAAGTGTTACACCGGCTGCGATACCGACTTTACTGCCTGCAATAGTTACACTCACACTGGAAGATTCATCCGATGATGTTGCAGTAGAAGTTATCGCTCCGGTGTTAGTAATCGAATCACCATCTGTGCCTCCGGTAATGCCCTTTGAGAGAGCTATCGAGGTCGATGAAGAGTCGGTAACAGAAGCACCATCTGACAAGCCTTCTAAGTTGCCTTTGATTGTGGCGGCTATTCCGAGAGAATCCGCATCCGCTGTTGCAGAGGCATTCAAGTTAGAGCTGTTTTCAATGGTATCGACACCTGTCCCGCCGTCAATGCCTCTGGATATAGAAATGGCTCTTGTGGAAGAATCAGCAACTGTTGAGCCGGGAAGTGATGGAATAAAATTGTCTTTGTCCAGATTAATATCAATGCTTAGAGTTAGGTTGCTCGCTTCAGATTCAGCCTGCGATGTCAAGGCAACATTGTTAGTGATCACATCATTGCCTTCAGCACTTAAAATACCGGCCGAGTTTGATATCGCCACAGTGCTTGCATCTCCATAGGTAGATGGAGCACTATCGCTATCAATCTCTGAGATAGGCGGCACCGGCAGAGCAAGACTTCTCGCTACTAAGACACCGACTGCCTCGCCACCTTCGGGTAAAGGTGGAGAAACGGAAAAAGTGTAGACCTCAGAGTCAGCTTCTGCTTTACTATATACATCAATCATACCGGCCCCACCTGTTCCGGCATTTATAATTTCATCATCACCTGTATTTCCGGCAATTCCTACAGCCTTCGAATTGGCAACCGTCTGGAAAGTCCCTATTTCAGGACCGAAAAGCTCGACGGCTGACTCTATCATGAGCCCTTTCATCTTGATTTCTACTGATGTCATATCTGCCGTGGATGTCGCGTTCGAGTCTATCGTCTGGTAATTGATGATGCTATTGTTATTTTCTCCTCCCAGAATACCGGCTGAATAGGCATTGGCTATCGTGGAGTCATCCACACGAGCTGATCCTATTAGCTCGACCATTCCTTGTTCTGTTGTCGAATTGGCATCTGAAAATACCGATAGTGTTCCATTATTCGTTATGATCCCTGTCGCGCCAGGCGTCGAAGAAAATGTTCCTGTCAGTTCATCCCCGGCAATTCCGACCGCCGTTGATGTCGCTGTGTTCTTTGCATTACCAAAGCCATACATATCTACCGGTACTTCGACTGCGCTGATATGGGCCTCCTTTACAAGGGTGTCCGAAATGGCGGTGACTTCGATGATACCCTCATTTTCAATGGTATCCGGTTCATTTCCACCCGCGATACCTGTTGAATCCGCAGTCGATGTCGTCGTGAAAGACGTAGAACCAAGATCAATCTGCATGATTACTTCCATGATCTCTGCATAGGAAGTTGAAGTTGAGAAGATTGAAGCAATGTTCTGGAGCAGGTCAATCCCATCGCCGCCGTATATCCCTTTGCTGGAGGATTTCGAAGTAGTACCTCCTAATTTTAACGGTACAAAGGGTGCATCTATCTTAGACAATGCATTCAAAGTAATGTCCGCAGTGCTTGTTATCTCGTCGTCACCAGTGAGACTGTCGATACCCGTAGCAGATGTTATCAAATCTTCGTCAGAAATTGTTTCAAGGACTGAGTTAACATCAACCGGTTGAGTACTATCGATGATATCATTTCCTGTGGTTCCTGTTATTCCAGTTTGGATATCAGTGATTTCCGCCAGCGTTACCGACTGAGTTACCAATAAAACACTCATCGAAATAGTTATGACAGCAGTCACGTTCTTTACATACTTCACACGTGTATTCCTTCGTAAAAAAGCCGTAATGGCAGAAAAAGTGACACAAAACCACACAAAATATACAGCTTAAGCTGATAAAGAAGAAGCGAGAATATATTATATCATATCCTATTTATTATACATGAAAAAGAAGCGATTGTCAAACACAATCTGTGAGATAGAGATTCGATATCCTAGACAAAGAGGTTCCATGGCCAGTGAATTTTATAGATGACTTATAGAATTACCAGAAAAATAAGACAGGATTATGGCAAAGGCCATTTCGTTTTTTAATAGAGGTAAAACCTTGTATTCTACTTTTTCATGAGTTTCGATAATACCTCAATTTACACAGTGACACGTTGACTCCATTTTGAAACCACAGACACCGATTTTCCCTCTATCAAGTCCAAAAAGGTGTTTAATATTAGATTAAGGGTAAAATTTCCAAAACAATTATCGGGCGTCATAGTATTCAATGGACGACGTCAATTAGTTAGTAACATTAGTATAACGACTGTAACAGAATATAAAAAAAACGGCCAATCGGCATACAATTCAAATCACCATTTTATATGGAATTTTGTGCTTTTCCATATTAAGGTTGTAATTTATTTTGGTGTTTCGTTCTCCAATTGACTTTTAGTTAATTAAGTCAATGCTTATAAGATGATTTTCCGGGTAAAAGGCGATCCATGCGAACCAAAACGATTCCATAGACTCTATCCAGTTCAATTGCGAGCTCGCCTATTTGCCGGAAACTGCTTGCCCATCTTTGGTCCAAACAGATTCGCTATTCAGATCGATAAAGTTTCCATCTCTAAAAGCAAAGGTTAATACAGTATCAGCGTTTATACGTGAAAAGGTTCGGACCGTATCCAGAGCCTCATCATAAAACACAACCACAGGTGCATCCGCTACGGTGAGATTTAAAACCGGCTGCTCCTTGGTAACACTGTTTTTAGGCAAGGCAGCAGTGCCACAGGAAGTTTTTATAGCGATGATTATATGCTTAAGGGATAGCCGGTCGTCCTCATGTATCAATGAGAACAATAGTCTATTAGTAAAATAATATCCTGTTTCTCCAGGATAATTTCCATAAGGATCTACGCCGTATGGTTTGAAAAATCCCGTTTCGCGAGACAGGACATCTGCATCCGGATATTTTTTTGCTGCATCTGCCCATTTGGCCCAATACACAGGGAAAGCCTCCAGCTCAAGTTCGATTAAAGGGCCTGTTATGGCCTCCCCCAGAATCTGGGACCAGTAACTTCCGGTCTGAGTCAGGTGTAAATTTTCTTTGTTATCTACAGCATTTAATAAAGGCGGGAACGCAATCGACAGGATTACAACGAAAAAGATACATTTATGCTGTATTGGATATCATTTTATAAGAAAGCATGAGGGCGGTTCGTATGTAATTTGTTATGGATGCATCTTTGGAATTGAACTCTACTTTTGAACATACATCATTTTCATGCGTAAAATAGATGTTTGGTAGCCCAAAGAGAATAATAATATAGGTATCATGCATAATCCAACTTGGAATCTTTTGATTTGTGCTGAAAATCAGGATTCCAACCAATCTTGTTAGTTTACACTGCTATTTATGAGCTAAAAGACAAGGAAAATCTTGCAGTTTTAAGGTAAACAATCCATAATATCTGACCAAATTTACATTAGCTCCTATATGGGAAGTACTTTCGGTAAAAAAAGGACTTGTGAATGGAACACAACCGCCGAAAACCATGTCAGCATAAATTCTCGATTATAGTTCCTGTTTTGAATGAACAGGAGCAAATCAATTCATTCATAGACAAGATCAAAAACCAGGATCGTGACGGTAATTCTGAAATCATTATCGTCGATGGGGATTCAGATGGCCGAACAATCAATGCCGTCAGGGACACTGGAATAATCTGCCTTACCAGCCCCAAAGGTCGAGGGCAGCAGATGAATGCCG
>Ga0207752_1000610_pt1 | contig 16676 bp, 12 predicted proteins | sample Pon2CUnioCityCA_6_FD_187272 | JGI IMG/M metagenome (GOLD analysis project Ga0207752, IMG submission 187272) | Marine sediment microbial community from Union City, CA, USA - Pond 2C Sediment 2 (SPAdes) | ecosystem: Environmental > Aquatic > Marine > Intertidal zone > Salt pond sediment ...
GTCAGTTCTGATTTCAAAAATGGTGTCCTCGAAATCACTATTTTGAAATAAGCCGATCTGCCCACATCTTGTCAGGGAACAAGAGGATAAAACGGGGAAAAATTTGCTGTTTTGTGTATAATGGGCTTTACGATCTCTTTTAATGGGAGGCGAACGCTTTTTTGGATTATGCAAATCTAGAAGACGAAGCCCTTATACGCTTAATTGCAAACGACCGCTCCGAAGCTCTGAGCGTTCTATACGATCGCTACAGCCGCCTGGTGTTCAGTTTGGCTTTCAATTCGGTAGGGGATATGGATGCAGCCGAGGAGATTACCCAGGATGTGTTCTTGCGTGTGTGGAAGAACGCGCATTCATATAGGGCCGAAAAAGCTCAAGTGAATACCTGGATTTCCAGTATTACCCGTTATCGTGCTATTGATTTCCTGCGCAAGCGCAGTTCGCGTCTGCATTTCAAGAGTCTAAGCTGGGACGACCTATCCCCGAACTCAGTCTCAATTGAGGCTGCCAACCCAGAGGAGAGAACGGAACGCTCTCTGGCAGCCCAAAGAGTGAGGTTGGCGGTCGGAGGCTTGCCGGATGAACAAAAGCAAGCCTTGGCGTTGGCTTATTTTTTCGGTTTAACGCACAGCGAGATCGCCGAGTATTTAGAAGAACCGCTGGGAACCATCAAGACTCGTATCCGGCTTGGGATGCAAAAACTGCGCAAAGCCTTTAATGAGGATCGTCGGTCAGAAAAGTAAATCTATCTGGCCTGTATTTGCGTATATTAATACAAAAAGGTTATTATTATTGAGGTGTAATAAATGTCCGCTGACCAACATATTGACAATCTAATTGCCGCATACGCTCTGGATTGTCTAGATGAAGATGAAATGATCTGGGTTTCCAGGCATCTGGCAGATTGTGCTCGATGCCGGGCAGAATTAAGTGCCTACCAGCAAGTGGTCGACCAATTGCCATTGGCCGTACAGCAGCGCCAACCTCCATCCGATTTGAAAGGGAAATTGATGGAGCAGGTAAATCGCAAGGATACAGATACAGGTCAAGAAAGCCAAGATTTTTGGCATCGTTTCAGAGGCTTTTTGCGCCAGACAGCGCCGGTATGGAGTCTTGCCAGCCTGGTAGTGATCGTACTGCTGGTAGCCAGTAATCTTATCTTGTGGCAGCAGATGCGTGGGATCAGCGGGCAATCGAGAGCGGATACGATGCGCGTGGTGGCTTTGGATCACACACAAGTGGCGCCGGGTGCGACCGGGTTAATTGTCATGAGTCTGGATGGAGAGCACGGCACATTAGTGGTGGATCATTTGCCGCGCTTGAGCGAAGAAAACCAGTATCAATTGTGGCTGATCAATAACGGAGAACGCGATAGCGGCGGTGTTTTCTCTGTCAGCAAGGAAGGTTACGGATCTGTGTGGGTGAATTCCGCGCAACCCCTGGCCGATTATTCAGCCTTTGGCGTCACGATTGAACCGGCTGGCGGAAGTCCAGGCCCAACAGGTGAAAAGGTTTTGGGCGGAAATTTGTAAGTGTCGGTAAGCGAAATCTAGCTAAAGACTTTCGACCAGCTCGATATAGTCTTGAGCGACGGCCTCCTTCATTGTGGCTCCAAGAAAGTTGATCAGCTCTGTCGACATGCGAGCTTTATGCTCGGCGTCACGCCGGCTCCACGTGCGGCTTTTTACTTCCACGAAGTAGCCTAAATCGGGATTATCCACTCGATCCAAATTAATATAGAATTCGGTGCCCATGAACAGCACCCGCCAGCGACGACGATCTTTTTCGATGAAGTTTTCACGAACTGGGTTGAAATATTCCCTATAGAAGCGCAAGCTGTGATTGGCGGGGGCGAGATAGCGGCTGCGTGAGAGCAGCACGTCGCTGGGGAAATGATGTTCTCGTGTGGGGCCAATTAGAGTCAGGCGAGAACGCACGTTGGTCATCTCATCATCTGCGCCGACAAACTCATCCTCCCGATAACGCAGGTATCCTTGTTTAGGATCGGCGAAATAGAAATACGTATCGTACTCGTGATAGTGACGGCGATGCAGGATTTCAAGTTCGGGTTGTTTCAAGGCTTCTAACACCGGGGAAGGATCCTCGATGCGCACTTTCACCTGGACCTCAAAACTCTCCACCTCAGTGGCGCTGCCAATGGCGAGCAGTTTGGAAAGCACGGATTGTTCTCGCTCGATCAAGAAGGCGTCGATGCGGTGGGCATACTCATCAGCCTGCGCAAGCAACTCCTCTTCCTTCAACGTAGTCAATTGGCGGTTTCTCATCAGCCATTTACCGTTGACCATGACGTCGCTCACATCGGTGGATTTTCCGGCGTAGACCAGTTGGGCATAAACCGCGTCGCGATCGCGATGGAAACGTGGAGAATTGTGCAAGGGGTTCAAATTGACCAGGATCAAGTCAGCGCGTTTGCCCGGTTCCAGCGTGCCGATTAAATCTTGCATATGCATGGCTTTGGCGCCAAGACGAGTGGCCATACTGAGCGCCGTAGATGCCGGCAGAGCGGTTGGATCCCCGGTGTAGGCCTTGGCAACGAAGGCAGCCAGACGAATTTCCTCGAACATATCCAGGTCATTGTTAGAAGCCGGACCATCGGTTCCGATGCCTACATTCAAACCGGTCTCAAGCATCTTGCTGACCGGCGCGAATCCGGAGGCCAGTTTAAGATTCGATGAGGGGTTGTGGGCGACACCCGCGTGATTGTGTTTTAAGGTGATCATTTCACCTTCGTCAATGTGCACGCAATGGGCAGCCAGTACTTTCGCATCGAACAAATTTTGCTTTTTCACGTACGGGACGACAGGCATGCCGTGTATAGCGCGTGAATCTTCTACCTCTGTCTCGGTTTCTGCCAGGTGGGTATGCAGCGGCACGTCAAACTCAACCGCCAGCGCGGCCGTTGCTCTCAGCATCTCCTCCGTGCTAGTATAGGGTGCATGTGGAGCTACCGCCGGAACGATCAGCGGATGTCCCTTCCAGCGTTGGATGAATTCTCGAGAAGCGGCGAGCGATTCCTCGTAGGAGGGTGCGTCCGGGGAGGGAAATTTAAGCACCGTTTGGCCACATAAAGCCCGCAGGCCGGCCTCGGCGGTGGCCTGGGCGACGTGTTCTTCGAAGTAATACATATCTGCAAAGCAGGTAACACCCGAGCGGATCAGCTCAATACAACCAATCGAAGTGCCCAGGCGTACGAAATCCGGAGAGACGAATTCGCGTTCAACCGGCATCATATAACCGAGCAGCCATACATCCAACCGCAGATCATCCGCCAGGCCGCGCATCAAGGTCATCGGAATATGGGTATGGGCGTTTACCAGGCCAGGCATAAGTACCTTGCCACCACAGTCGGCGACCTCTCCGGCAGTGAATTCAGCGCTAAGCTGCTGTTCTGTTCCAACGGCTAAGATACTATCTCCCTTCACAGCTACGGCGCCGGGTTCATATTGACGCATTTCTTCATCCATCGTCAGGACAATAGCGTTGGTTAGAAGAAGGTCACAAGATTCGGTCACAATTTATCCTCCCGTTTGTATAGTATCAGGAAAACGTAAAGCCCTGAGCGGATTGTATGTATGATGAATTCACAGCCGCCTGATCATATGCAGGCTGCTATGCAAAGCCCATCGCGGCGCGTTTTGAGGCGGACCGGCGTACGGACGTACAAGCTGGCGTTTCCCTTCGGGTGTAATCAGCGCCAGTTGGATTTCCAATCCATCCTCACATGGGCATACCGAAACGCCCAGGCCAACCTCTGCCTGCCGGGATTGGCGATAAGCGTCCGTAAAGCGCATCAATTCATCCGGGTTCGGCTGCTGGGTGAGCACTTCGCCGCCCCGGAAGGAAGTTTGCACGGCAGCCAGCCGCCGGATAAGCTCCCCGCCCAGACCGGCTTCGACAACAGCCAGGCTCCAACCTTTCTGATACAAATTCAACAGTGCTTTCTCTTCCAGGCTTTCTTCGTCCGCGCCATAGATCCATTTCCCTAACCGGTCGCGGATCACCTGCTCGATCTCTGCAATCAGTTCATCCGCCTGGGATTCAGAATCCGCCTTTGCGGTGATGCGAACATCGACTTGCCCAGAATGCGCGGCCAGGCCCACAGTGGGGTTGCTAAGTTTTTCCAGGTCGCCGATCTGATCATCGATAGCCGATTCGCCCACTCCGGAGGTGTGTAAAATACGCGCTTTGATGATGCCCTTTAAGCTGTAGCGTTTTCTTAAGTAGGGGATGACGGCGTTTTCCATCAAATATTCCATCTCGCGCGGCACACCGGGCAGCGAGATGATAGCGTGTTCTACGGTTTCATAGACAAAGGCAGGCGCCGTGCCGACGGGATTTTCGACAGGGATCGATCCTGCGGGGATATAAGCCTGGCGCTTGTTGTTTTCAGTGGGATTGCGGTGGAAGCGGCGAAAACGTTCCTGGATTTGCTGCCACAAATCCGGGCGGAAAACCTGTTGCACACCGACTGCCAGCGCGACCGCTTCACGAGTTGGATCGTCTATCGTGGGACCCAGCCCGCCGGTGGTGACAATGATCTGGCAGCGTTCCATAGACTGCTGGATTGCCTGAGCGATACGCTGCACATTGTCTCCCACACTGGTCTTGCGGTACAGGTCGATGCCGAGATCACGCAGGTTGCGAGCAATGTAATGGGCGTTTGTGTCGACAATTTCGCCCAACAGGATTTCCGTGCCGATGGTGATTATTTCTGCTGAGGGCATAGGCTATTAAGTCTGCTTTCATTTTAAGGAGGGTGGTATCCCGAATGCAATTATCGAAACAGAAAAGAAGAACAGGCGGGAAGTATTTCACTAATTCTATTCGTTCAGACCTTAAAGGTCAACCACACGCAGGCAGCTCTTCAGTTTGGATGCGGAGATCTTAGCTCGTGTGTAGAAACTCGCCTCCTGGTTGACACAGATTCGGTGCGGAAAAGGGCGCAGAGCATAAATTCTTTCAAGCTCGTGCGCCCTTTGTGAGGTTTGAAAGTATCAGAAAGCGGGTTATTCCATTCCCAGGTAAGCTTTCTGAACCATCTCGTTCTGCTGTAGTTGTTCTGCTTTGTCTTGTAACACAATTTTTCCAGTCTGGATCACATATCCGCGGTGGGCAATTGATAGAGCCATTAATGCATTCTGCTCCACCAATAGCACGGTGGTCCCTTCCTGGTTGATGGTCTGGATGGTCTCGAAAATGCTCTCGACCAATATCGGCGCCAAGCCCATGGACGGTTCATCCAACAGCAACAATCGCGGGTGAGCCATTAAGGAGCGCCCGATAGCCAGCATTTGCTGTTCGCCCCCGGAGAGGGTGCCGGCAACCTGATTACGCCGCTCGTGCAAGCGTGGAAAAAGCGTGAAAACTCGTTCGAGATCCTGTCCGATAGCAGCTTTATCGCTGCGGCTGTAGGAGCCCAGATCCAGATTTTCAGCTACCGTTAGACGGGCAAAAACGCCGCGCCCTTCGGGAACCATAGCCACGCCTTTATAGACGATTTCGTGGGCTTTATATTTCAACAGATCCTCGCCCTCCAGTTCGATGCACCCCTGGCGAGGTTTGTGCAAACCGCTGATAGTTCTCAAGGTAGTGGTTTTTCCGGCTCCATTCCCGCCGATCAAGGTGACGATCTCACCCTTTTCAACGGTCAGGGAAATTCCCTTCAGAGCGTGGATATTTCCGTAATAGGTATGGATGTCTTCGACTTCCAGGATCGGAGTGTTGTTTTCCATCATATTTCACGCCGCGGCCGTCGCCGGCGGAGTCCGGTTCAACCCGGAGGCTGCGCCGCGGCCGAGATAGGCTTCAATTACTTTGGTATTGCCCTGGATTTCCGCCGGAGTGCCTTCGGCAATTTTGATACCGTAATCGAGAACGCTGATCTGTTCGCTAATTCCCATGACCACGCTCATGTCGTGCTCGATTAAGAGGATGGTGATTCCCAATTCGTCGCGCAGATTACGGATAAAGCGCATCATCTCGCTGGTCTCCTGGAGATTCATGCCGGCGGTAGGTTCGTCCAGGAGAAGCAGTTTAGGTTCGTTGGCCAGGGCTCGGGCGATCTCCAGGCGGCGTTGGGCGCCGTACGGTAAGTTGCGCGCTAACTGGTCTCCCAGGCCGGATAGACCGACGAAACGCAGTAATCTTAACGCTTCGTCCAGCGATTCGCTTTCCTCCTTTCGCATGCTTGAGGTGTGTAGAAGTGATTCAATCCAGGAGGCTTTCATACGTGGGTGGCGGCCTACCAAAATATTTTCTAGCGCGCTCATATTGGCGAATAGACGAATATTTTGGTATGTGCGTGAAATGCCGCGCTGGGTGATCTGGTCCGGCGAAAGACCTAGCAAAGCTTCGTTCCCATTGAAGAAGATTTGTCCATCTTCTGGAGGGTAGAAGCCTGTGATGCAGTTGAAGAAAGTGGTTTTACCGGCCCCATTCGGCCCGATCACGCTGGCGATGGTTTGCTCATGCACGACCAGGTCCACGGAGTCAACCGCAGTTAGCCCTCCAAAACGCTTGGTCAGGTTGCGTGTCTCAAGAATGTTTCTCACATTTCACCTGCCACGTCTGTTGAGACAGGAACATCGCTGGTTGCATCCAGGCCGGCGGTCTCCGGCAGATCAGCCGAGCGGGGATGAACCGGTTCGGGAGGCGCTTCTTCCGGCACATCGTGAAATTCGAGACGGCGCCGGCTGGAAGGCCAAATGCCCTCGGGGCGCAGGATCATCATGACGACCAACAGGGCGCCAAATGCCAGAATACGATAATCGGATATCTGGCGCAGAATTTCAGGCAGGCCTTTCAAAACGAAGGCGCCCGCGATTACCCCGGGGATACTGCCCATACCTCCGACAATCACCAGCGAAAGTACGTTAATGGAAACCAGCAGGTTATGATCCTCCGGTCCGGTGTATTGATTGCGGGAAGCAAACAAGATGCCACCCAGCCCGGCGAAGGCAGCCCCAATGGCGAAGGCCAAGAGTTTAGCCCGGTAGGTGTTAATGCCCACCGCCTGGGCAACGGTCTCATCCTCACGCATGGCGATCCAGGCGCGCCCGATGCGGGAATTCTGCAGGCGGTTGGTAACGAAGATGACCAGCAGGATGCCGAGAATGATCAGGTACATGAAATCACGTTCGTCGCTAAAGGGGACGCCGAAAATGCTAGGCCCGGCGATATCACGCACGCCCTGTGGGCCGCCGGCAAAGGGCGCCAACATATCTGACTTGACCAGGATACGGATAATTTCACCGAAGCCCAGAGTGACGATGGCCAGATAATCACCGCGCAACCGCAGGACAGGAATACCTAACAGGATGCCGGTAAAGGCGGCCATCAAAATCCCCACGGGCAGGACCAACCAGAAGTTCCATGTAAGCCCGTGCATGGTGGGGGAGGTCAGCAGACCGATCGTGTAGGCGCCTACGGCGAAAAAGGCCACGTAACCCAGGTCTAGCAATCCGGCCAGGCCGACCACGATATTCAATCCCAGGCCCATAAGCACGTAAATGCCAACGGTTCCCAATGTGAAGTTCCAGTATTGCCCCAGGCGACTGGGAATAAGAAAAAGTAGAACCAGCAAAAGGCCGTAATAGATATAGCGAGCGATTGTGCTGGTTCGCAAGTATTCGACCGCGGATGTCTGGGAAATTCGATCCCGCTGGGAAGCCCACCAAACGCGCAAGCTCTCCCGCCAGGAACCACGGAGTCCACGGGCGATCAAACCGCCCGCTAGCCCAGAGAGCGTGAAGAGGGCCATATGCATCAGAGCACCGTTGACGACGCTTGTTTGAAACAAGATAAAATCGATGTTCGCTTTGGAGAACTGTACAAGTTGTTTACGCAGGTCAACCCCGGCGGCGCTGAGTGTGCCGAGCAGCCAAGTAAAGACAGCCATCACAATACCCAGGGCGACTCCGGCAGCCAACCCGCCGACCGTAGCTTTGCTCCAGGTGTCCGGTTCAGATTTTTCAGCCCCCCGGGCGCCTGCCCACAGCCCCAGTAGGCCCAGAAAGAGGCTCAGGGCGTAGACATTGCCTGTAGATCCAGCCGTCGTATCCAGGTTTATCCCTTCGGCGATCAGTTCTGAAATGGTGGTGGTAAAGCCGATCAGAACCAGGAAGACGATCCCAGTGCTGAAAATAAGTCCAGATCTCAAACCCTTGCGTATGGAGGTGTTCATTATATTTTCTCCTCCGTCAGCACTTCGCCCAGGATTCCCGAAGGCCGGAAAATTAAGACCAGTACCAAAATCGAGAAGGCCAGAACGTCCTTGAGCTGGAAATTGATGCCCAGGGCGGCCGGTCCGATGGCTTCGATGATTCCCAGGAACATGCCTCCCAGCATCGCACCAGGGATATTACCGATGCCTCCTAGAACGGCGGCTGTAAAGGCTTTAAGGCCAGGGATGAAGCCGACAAAGTGATAAATGATGCCATTATGGATCCCCCACATGACACCGGCCGCGCCCGCCAAGGTGCCGCTGATGGCGAAGGTTTGGCTGATGACCCCATCTACGTCGATGCCCATCAAGGCTGCAGTTTGCTTGTTTTCGGCGACAGCCCGCATAGCGCGTCCAAAGCGGGTGCGCTGCACCAACACATACAAACCGATCATTAACAGAATGGAGAGAATAAATGTGAAAATACCGGTATAGGTAATAATTACCGGGCTGTCATTAATCATCAGGGTCAGCCCGCTGCCACGCGAAAGCAAGTTGGGATTGATGTAATTGCGGCGGCCGGGGCCGAACATCAATTGGGCCGCATTTTGAAGGAAGATCGATGCGCCGATGGCGCTGATGAGCGGAACCAGGCGCGGTGCGCCTCTTAGAGGACGATACGCAATGCGCTCCAGCAGGATGCCGCCGACCGTGGATACTGTCATGCCGGCTAGGAAGGCAAGAATGATCGAAATCACCGGGTACGTGTTCAGAAAGTTCGCTGTGGCGGAACTCCCAACAGAGGCGGTGTTCAAAGCTTCAAAAACGAAATACCCACTGAACGCGCCGATCATCATGATTTCGCCGTGGGCGAAGTTAATCATAAACATGATGCCGTAGACCAACGTATAACCGATGGCAATAACGGCGTAGACTGCGCCGATGATCAATCCGCTGATGGCAAAACGCATCCAGGTGTCCGGCCCATAAGCCCCCTGCACCAGCACAGTATATAACCGCCAGGCAACAAAGACGATGAAGAGTGCGCCGATTACGATCTGGCCGATGCGGTATGGACTTAATGTCACTCGAGCCCGGGGTAAGGCTATTTCTTTCATACGTGGGCCTTCCTAAGTTATTAACGTCTTTTTGTAGATTTTATAGTTACCACAAATATAGAAAACGCTGGTTTGTTTTAGATTTAGAAGAAGGTGGGGCAAGCAAAATACCTGCCCCACCTCCTTATTGCAGGCCAGGGAGAGTGACCCTTTGCGACCTACTGCGAAGCCTGAACCCACTCACCGTTTTCGACGACGAAGAAGGTCGGGCCGGCGGTGTTGCATTCACCTTCAGCGTTGCAGCTAATTTCACCGGTCAGGCCATCAAAACCACTCAGGCCGCGTACGCCAGAGACCATGGCCTCGCGCGGGATGTACAGGTTTCCATCGTCTCCAACGACAGCTACATCGTTGATCACGGTGATCAGCGCCGAAACCACGTCGTAGCCGTGCCATGTGAAAGTGGATAGCGAGCCAGGCTCGACACCATATTCTTCCATATAAGTAGCTGCAAACTCGTCCCGGGCTTCGGAGGCCGGGGGCAGCGCGGAGGTCGCATATGTACCTTCGGCGTTATCCCCCGCCAGTTCGATATATGTAGCCCCGAATACACCGTCGTCGCTGAACAAAGTGGCGTCAGGCAGACCAGCGACAGGCATATTGTTGGCGATCACTGCAGCTTCTGGGTAGTAGCCACCGTAGTAAATGGCTTCCGGACTTTGGGCGCTGATGTCGGTAAGCGGTGCGGTGTAGTCCGTTTCACCAGCCGTGACGGCCTGGAAAGCGACAACTTCGCCGCCCAGATCGGTAAAGACCTGCTGGACTTTTTCAGCCAGACCCTGACCGTAAGCGTCGCCATCGTGCATGGCTGCAATCGTGCGGATGCCGAGGGTGTTGTATAGATATTCTGCCGCGCTGGTCCCCTGGATGTCATCCGTGAAGGGGATGCGGTTGAACACATCCTGATCCCCTTGAGTGAGGTCGGCGCGGGTGGCGGATGCGGATAGCATGGGGATGCGTGCCTCGTTGTAGATCGGGATAGCAGAGGCCGTCGAGCCGGAAAAAGTGTGCCCTGAAATAGCGACCACATCCGGATTGGAGACGTACAGGTTGGCGACCGAAGCGCCGCCTTCCGGGGATCCCTGCGTGTCTTCCACGAGCAGTTCGATCGTCCAGCCGTCTACTTCCCCGGACTTATCGACAGCGACCTGGCCACCTTGGGAGATATCGATACCAAAAGCGGAATAGTCACCGGTCATTGGGCCGGCGTAGCCGATTTTTACGGTCTCGCCTGGGGCAAATACGGCGCAGGCTCTCTCATCGGCGTTGTCGGCGCATTCTGCTGGTGCGGCGCCGGCTTGAGGCGCTTGTGTTTCTTCCATCGCCTGGGTTTCGGTCGGTTCTGGTGCAGCTTGTTGAGCGCATGAAGCAAGCACCAAACTGGCGATCATGAGTACTGAAAATAGAACGACGAATTTCTTAGACATCTTTCTCCTCCAATATTGTTGGCGTGTTTCTTTATTCCTTTATCGAGAGCACGTAAACGGTGTGCAATGTCTTAATAAATCGCTTGGCGGGTTACCTCCTTTCATTTTAACTTGCATAGATCGCCCTCGCGGGCTAAAGTAGGATAACGAATAGACATATACACCCTTACTCCAGCGGAGTTTTCTGCAATCGGGTGTACTTAATTCAGTGATTGTACCGATAAGGCACGGGATGGTCAAGATAAGGACCGGCTTTATAAACAAAATTTTATACAATGGTAGCTACGTTATTAGGAGGCAATGGCGAGATTAGAATGCATTTATAAATGCAAAAACGTGCAGGAGGCCTGGCTTAGCCGCAGACAGAGCGAGGTTCTTATCCGATATTTTACATCAAAATTTGTTTTATCGGATATGGGTTTGTTTGAAATAGAGCTAGACTGTAAGTAATTTTTTTTGGAAATTCCAGATTGCCGACAAGAATGGTGGAAATTGATCGCTGAAGTTGATTTATAATGGTCCCTTAGACGTACCCATATGGTACAATTTACTAGGCTTATGGATACAACCAATGCAAAAATTTTGCCTGCACCACCCAGCCTGATAAGAGCTCTGACGGCTGGTTTTGATGCAATCAGTAATCATATCAGTCTGATATCTTTTTCCATCGCACTTGACATACTTTTGTGGCTGGGTCCGCATTTTCGACTGACACAACTGGTTCAATCGATTTTCAACCAATCGGCGGCGCTTCCTGAACTGAACACGCCCGAGATGTCTGAAATGATGCGTGCTAGCAGGGAAATGTGGCTGCTGATGGCAGAGCGTTTTAATTTGTTCAGCTTTCTGCGTGCTTATCCAGTTGGGGTGCCTAGCCTGATGGTCTCCCGCTCCCCATTAGATATTCCCGGAGGTTCGCCGCAGTTTTGGGAAGCGACCTCGTTCGGGATTGTGATCGGTTTGTTTGTACTGTTGTCTTTGGCCGGACTCGCGATTGGTACTTATTATTTCGATGTGGTCTCAGATGCAGTCATTGAAGGAAATGTTCGTTGGATAAAGTCGTTGAAAGACTGGCCGTGGACAGCGATGCAGGTCTTTCTGCTGGCTCTTTTGTTCATCGGCATCCTTATACTGGTCAGCATCCCTTTCAGTTGCTTGCTTTCGCTCTTCGTGGTCGCCGGTTTTGGTTTGAGTCAATTTTCTATTTTGATTTTTGGTGGTTTATTGGCCTGGTTATTGATGCCGCTGTTCTTTTCTCCGCATGGAATTTTCGTCAAGCGCATGAATATGTGGAGTTCGGTAAAGAAAAGCGTGCGCTTGATCCGGGTAACACTGCCAACCACCGGGCTTTTTTTCCTGGTCTTACTTTTGCTCAGTGAAGGGCTGGATTTGCTGTGGAGCGTGCCGCCGGAAACTTCCTGGCTGACCCTGGTCGGTGTGGCAGGACATGCTTTTGTAACCAGTGGTTTGCTGGCATCCAGTTTCGTCTATTATCGTGATGCGGATCGCTGGCTTGAGAAAATTATTCAACAAACGAAATTGTCTTCGTCAACTGAATCATAGTTTGGCAATCGATTTGAATTTTTCACCTCACAACGGAAGAATTTTGGAGGTATAGGTGTTAAAGAACGGGACATACTCCTACGAAGCAAAAGACATTCAGGTCCTTGAAGGCCTGGAAGCCGTGCGACGCCGTCCGGGTATGTATGTGGGCGGGACGGACGTAAAGGCATTACATCACTTAATCTACGAGGTCGTGGACAATTCCATCGACGAGGCGCTGGCTGGGTACTGCGACCGTATCGAAGTAATTATCCATCCGGACGCCAGCGTGACGGTGACGGATAACGGCCGCGGCATTCCGGTGGATATCCACCCCCAAATGAAAAAGCCCGCCTTGGAAGTCGTGATGACAGTTTTACACGCGGGCGGTAAATTCGGCGGAGGCAGCTATAAGGTTTCCGGCGGTCTGCATGGTGTCGGGGTTTCGGCGGTGAACGCTCTATCCGAGTGGTGCGAAGTCGAGGTCTGGCGGGATAATAAAATTTACAAACAGCGCTACGAGCGCGGCTACCCACAAGGCCCGCTGGAAATGACCGGAAATACCCCCCGCAACGCTACCGGCACCGTGACTACCTTTAAATATGATCCCACGATTTTCAAGGGTGACCTGGAATATCGCTTTGAGACGCTGGTACAGCGTTTCCGTGAAATGGCCTTCGTAACGCAAGGCGTGTCGATCTACTTCCTGGACGAACGCTCCAACCGAGAGATGACTTTCTACTTCGAGGGAGGCATCACCTCCTTTGTGCGCTATTTGAACCGCAACCGGGAGGTTTTACACCCGGTGGTGCACATTGAAAAAGAGGTCGACAATATCACCATTGACGCGGCGATACAGTACACGGATGCCTTCTCTGAGTCGGTGTACGCGTTTGCCAATACCATCAATACGATTGACGGCGGCACCCATCTAACCGGTTTGCGCAGCGCAGTGACGCGCACCATCAACGATTATGCTCGCCGCAGCAACCTGCTTAAAGATTCGGATCCAAACTTCACCGGCGACGACACGCGTGAAGGGTTAACGGCTATCATCAGCATTAAGCACCCCGACCCTCAATTCGAAAGCCAGACTAAAGTGAAGTTGATGAATCCGGAGGTACAGACTTTCGCCCAGCAAGTGGTAGGCGAAGCTTTCAGTACCTTCCTGGAAGAGAATCCATCCGCGGGAAAGGCCATCGTATCCAAGTGCTTGACTTCGGCACGCGCCCGGGATGCAGCCCGGAAAGCTCGCGATCTCGTGATCCGCAAATCGGCTTTAGAAAGCATGACCTTGCCGGGCAAGCTGGCTGACTGTTCCGAACGCGATCCCGAGAAGACGGAGCTGTATATCGTCGAGGGTGATTCCGCAGGCGGCAGCGCCAAGCAAGGCCGCGACCGGCATTTCCAGGCGATCTTGCCCCTGCGAGGAAAAATTCTGAATACCGAGCGTGCCAGGTTGGACCGCATCCTGGCGAATAACGAGGTCAAAGCGTTGATCTCCGCCCTGGGCACAGGCATTGGGGAGAGCTTTGATGTGGCTGGCCTACGTTACGGGCGTGTGATCGTGATGACCGATGCCGACGTAGACGGCAGCCATATCCGGACGTTATTGCTCACCTTCTTCTTCCGCTACATGCAACCGTTGATCGAATCCGGTCACCTGTACATTGCCCAACCGCCTCTATATCGCATTGAGCATAAGCGTAAGGTCCACTACGTCTATACAGAGGCGCAAAAGGAGAAACTACTTAAAGATCTTGGTGTTAGCGAAGGCAAGGTTAACTTGCAGCGTTACAAGGGTTTGGGCGAGATGAATCCTGACCAGTTATGGGATACGACCATGGACCCCGAAAACCGCACGCTGTTGATGGTTACAATTGAGGATGCAACAGAAGCGGACCGTACCTTTGATATGTTGATGGGTTCAGCGGTGCCGCCGCGCAAGCGCTTCATAACTACCCACGCCCACGAAGTCCGCAATTTGGATATTTAGTCCGCCTAGATTGCTGTCACTGTCCCTGGAACGAAAGATTATGCCCCCGTCAGTTCTTCTGTGGAGTGGATTTTCTAACCAGGGACAGTCTGCTCTTTAAGAAAAGTTTACGGTTTTGAAAGCATCCCCAATTAAGACCCCATAACCCGTAAAATAAGCATGCAATCAAAAGTTTTGTACGTACCTACCAGCCAGGTGCAACGGCCGGAATGACGCAGGTTTTTTTAACAATTTTTGCCTGAAGTCTATATGGAATGGAGAGATCAATGCCTGTTGATTCTGATCATTTACACCGGGGGGAGGAAAAGCCTGGGTTATCCAAAGCAAAGGGGATCAAAATTCCACCTCGACGACCGCTTACACCCGGCAACCAGCGCGTCGTCTCGCGGCCTCCTGTGAATCAGAAACGGGCCGAAGTACGTCAGGCTCGCCGGGCAGCCATGCGGCAAACTGCAAAGAAGCTTCAACAAGATTGCCCACATTCGGGTGTCAGGCCATCCGGGGCGCCGCGCAAAATCATGCCCAAGACTCCAACTCCTGCTAGGGCAGCCGCAGGGTTCTCAACACGAAAATTCGGTTCACCGCCTTCTGCTACACAAGTTTCCGCCCGCGTTGCGGCCGGGTCCGGAGCGACCGCGGTGGCGGCTTTTGGCCTGTTGGCGCTTAACGCTTCCGCTGCGCATCCTTCTCTCACGGCGGAGGCTGCCAGCTTGAAGTCTTCCCTGGACGATTTGCAGGACCGCAGCGCCTTCCATAATATCTCGGAGGATATTACCCGCCTGGATTCAGATTTGGACCGGGTCGCCGAGCTGTTAGAGAGCGGTCGAGAGGCGGGATTTGTTTATCAAGGCGATCTGGAAGGCCTCCTTTACGGTGCCATGAGCGATTGGGAGAAAATTCGCCCGCAAGTCTTGAGCACTGTCCAACAGCAAGCCCAGGGGATGCAGAACCATTTGGCAGCTATCAATCCAATGGTGCAGAGCTTGAATGCCAGGCTGCCCAACCCGGTGTCTGCAGAACCGCTCTTGCGCAATACCCAGACTCAAGTCAACCGGCTCTTAGATCGTATTGTGACTATCGAGAGAGATTTACAAAACCGTTATTCAAAAGTCGAAGCCGGTGTGCGCGATCTGCACGCTCGACTGCGAGATATTCATTGGGCGATGGATCAACTTAAACAAGCTAAGTTCAAACAAAACGCCAGCGAAGAACTGGTGATGGCCGTACCAGCCCGCTGGGATAAAGAGGGTAAGGACGATCCGGAAGGCGTGTTATTCCTGACCAATGAACGCCTGGTTTTCGAGCAGAAAGAAAAAGTGGCTACTAAAAAAGTGCTCTTTATTACAACCGCTTCCGAATTGATTCACGAAGTTTTGATCGACCAGGACTTGGAGAGCGTCGGCGGGGTAGAAGCGGAGAATAAGGGCTTATTCGGTCACAAAGACTTTTTGCTGATTGATTTCAACGATAAAGATCTGGATAAGCTCACTTTTCATCTGGATGGACAAGATTCGAAAGCTTGGGCAGGTCTGGTCAAGCGGGCAATCTCCGGCCAGATTGAGAAGGAGCGCACCAATAGCTCGAACGCTCTTTCTATGGGCGACATCACCGGTCCCCTTGGCAGGGCTGATATTATGGCTGTGCAGAGTGAAGTAAACGCACTGCAGGATGAAATTATGCTGCGAGCGGTGCGCCAGGAATTAAGTGAACTCGAAAACGAAGTTCGCTCGCTGGAACGCAAGCTGGCAGATGTACGTGGACGCGGGTATGAAATTGAAAAAAGCCTGGAGGCAGACGTCGCTGTGCTGGTTGCCCAGTGGGAGCGTACGAAAACCAATGCCGAGAAGACGCTGGAATTCCAGAGCGGTGTATTGAATGACCAGATGCAGGCAATCCAACAATCGGCAGCTCACCTGGTGGGCATGTCGGGAAATTTGACCACCGCACGGCCGCTCTATTTGCAGGTGAAATCATCGATTGCCTCAGCAGAAGCACAAGCTGACGCGGCCGAGGCCACCGTCCTGTCACAGTATGATGAGTACGACGATGGGGTGGAAAGTCTGATCGCTCACCTGGAGTGGATCGATTGGATGTTGGAAGCGTTGGCAAGCGCTTCTTTCCGGCTGCAGGCAACCGAATCGGGTATTTCTGCGGTAGAAGCGCTCTATCAGCCACCTTACGGAGAACCCGAGAACGGGATTTTGTTCTTGACAGACCAGCGCTTGTTGTGGGAGGATCGGGTGGGAACCTACGAATTGAAGGTAGACGTTCCGCTAACCGAAATCCTTGATGTGGAAATGCAAGCGGATCCGCAATCCAAAGGAGAAGCTTTGGTATTCAAGTTCGGAGCCCAAGCGCCTTCTCCTTTAGCGAAGTTTGAACTGGCTTCTCCAGTTGCAGAGGAGTGGTTA
>Ga0207752_1000611_pt1 | contig 16673 bp, 14 predicted proteins | sample Pon2CUnioCityCA_6_FD_187272 | JGI IMG/M metagenome (GOLD analysis project Ga0207752, IMG submission 187272) | Marine sediment microbial community from Union City, CA, USA - Pond 2C Sediment 2 (SPAdes) | ecosystem: Environmental > Aquatic > Marine > Intertidal zone > Salt pond sediment ...
AAGGGAGAAGCCTTCCTGGTGCTGCGTCACGGCAAGCCGATTGCGGAGATTTGTCCCCCGTCGCCGGAGCGCGGCACAGGCCCCTCCTGGAAACGGCCGGGCCTGCGCCTGATTGCCAAGGGAGCCAGCCTATCATCTGCGATTCTTGAGGAACGCAAGCGTGAAGACGTTCTTTGACTCCTCTGCCTTCGCGAAGCGGTACGTCGAGGAACCCGGCAGCCAGGCGGTGGAATCGCTTTGTGCGGCGGCCACGGAGCTTGGCTTGAGCGTCGTCTGTATTCCCGACATCGTCTCCGCCCTCAACCGGCGCGTGCGCGAAGGGAGCCTCTCGGCCCGACAGTATGAGGCTGCAAAGGAAAGCCTGTCGGCCGACATCCGCGACGTCTCGATCATCAATCTCACGCCCTACGTCATTTCAACCTGCACGGCCGTTCTCGAAGCCGATCCGCTGCGTGCGATGGATGCACTGCACGTCGCCTGTGCGGTCCGATGGGGAGCCCAGATATTCGTGTCGGCCGACAAGGGGCAGATCGCTGCGGCAAAACGAGCCGGCCTGCGGATGAGGCTCGTCTAAAATCCGGCGTTCGGCTCGCGGCCCTGCCTCCCGCGATCCGGCGGGGCGTTGCCGAAATCCCCCGATTTCCCGCCCCGGGAGGTCATCGTCCCCCAGCACCCGGCCTCGTGCTCCACAGATGTGAAGGTCGGGATAATATTGCTTGACAGGGTCCGCAGGCCTCACTACAGTAGTCGGTTCGTTTTTGCACGCTCCCGCGAGGGAAGGTGTCTGACCCTGGAAAATGCAGTAACCGTAGCAAATAAGGAGATTGACCCATGGCAACAAAGGTCGGAATCAATGGCTTCGGCCGAATCGGCAGAGCCGTCGCACGCATCATCATGGAACGAAAGGGCGATCTGGAACTCGTCGCCATCAATGACTTGTCCGACGCCAAGAGCCTGGCCCATCTGTTCAAGTATGACACGGTGATGGGGACCTGGGGCGGCACCGTCGAGGCCAAGGATGGCGCGCTCGTCATCGACGGCAAAGAGATCAAGGTCTTGGCCGTGAGGAATCCCGCCGAGCTGCCCTGGAAGGCCATGGACGTTAAGGTCGTCCTGGAATCCACCGGCATCTTCCGCAACGCTGAGTCACCCAAGGGCGGGTATGCCGACCATATCAAGGCGGGCGCCAGCAAGGTCCTGCTCAGCGTCCCGGCCAAGGACAAGATCGACGCCACCATCGTTCTGGGCGTCAATGACAGCGTCCTGACGCCGGATGTCAAGTGCGTCTCCAACGCAAGCTGCACGACGAACTGCCTGGCTCCCGTCGCCAAGGTGCTCAACGACACCTTCGGCATCGAGAAGGGCCTGATGACGACCGTGCACGCCTATACGAACGACCAGCGGGTGGCGGATATGATTCACAGCGACCTGCGTCGGGCCCGCGCCGCGGCCTGCAACATCATCCCGACCTCCACCGGCGCCGCCAAGGCCATCGGCCAGGTGGTTCCCGCTCTCGACGGCAAGCTTCACGGCTTCGCCCTTCGCGTCCCCGTGCCCGTCGGCAGCGTCGTGGACCTGGTCGTCGAAGTGAAAAAGGAAGTCTCCGTCGAGGCAATCAACGCCGCGATGAAGAAGGCCGCCGAGGGCCCGATGAAGGGTATCCTCGCCTATTGCGAAGACCCGATCGTCAGCAGCGACATCGTCAAGAGCACCTACTCCAGCATCTTCGACGCCCTCTCGACCATGGTCAAGGGCAACCTGGTGAAGGTCCTGAGCTGGTACGACAACGAGTGGGGCTACTCGAATCGCAGCGTCGATCTGATGGAGCGCATGGCGAAGCTGTAAGCACGGCCCGACACCTGATTCCATCATTTCCGGTTTGACGTATGTACTCAGAGCCCTGAGAATGGGCTTATGCGTGGGAGTTCTTGAGAAATAGAGAGGCCATTTTAGAGTGGGTGTAGATATGGCTAAGAAGACCGTTGCGGATGTCGAAGTCAAGGGCAAGAAGGTTCTGATGCGGGTCGATTTCAACGTCCCGCAGGATGAGAACCGCAAGATCACGAGCGACGACCGGATCGTCAAGGCCCTGCCGACGATCCAGGACGTGCTCGACCGCGGCGGCAGTCTGATCCTCATGAGCCATCTCGGCCGGCCCGAAGGCAAGAGAGACGAGGCCTATACGCTCAAGCCGGTGGCCGAGAGACTCTCCGAACTGCTCGGCAAGACCGTCGTTTTCGCCAACGATTGCGTCGGGCCCGACGCCACGGGAAAGGCCGAGGCCCTCAAGCCCGGCGACGTTCTGCTGCTGGAGAATCTGCGGTTCTACAAAGAGGAGACGATCAAGGACAAGGCGGCCAAAGAGGATGCACAACTCCGCGAAGCCAAGGACAACTTCGCCAAACAGCTCGCCGCGATGGCGGATGTCTACGTCGATAATGCTTTCGGCACCGCGCACCGGGACAACGCCTCGATGTACACCGTTCCGGCTGTGATGGAGGGCAAGCCCCGCGTCATCGGCTTCCTGATTGAGAAGGAGTTGGAGTTCCTCGGCGATACCGTCAAGAATCCGGAGAAGCCGTTCGTCGCCATTCTCGGCGGGGCGAAGGTCTCCGACAAGATCGGCGTCATCGAGAACCTCATCGGCAAGGTCGATCGCATCGTCATTGGCGGAGCCATGGCATACACCTTCCTTAAGACGCGGGGGAAGGCCATCGGCAACAGCCGGGTCGAGGATGATTTCCTGGACAAGGCCCAGGAGTTGTTGGACCAGGCCGCCGAGGCGAACTGCGAAGTGCTCCTGCCGCCCGATCACGCGGTGGTCCGAAAGCTCGAGCCAGGGGTCGAGCATCGCGTCGCGGTCGGTGACATCGACCCGGGCTGGCAGGCTGTCGATATCGGCCCCATGGCCGCCCGGGAGTTCGCCCAGAAGGTCGTCGACGCCAAGACCATCCTGTGGAACGGGCCGATGGGAGTCTTCGAGATCCCGCCCTTCGACCGGGGGACCAAGGCGATCGCGCAAGCCGTGGCCGAGGCGACCGACAAGGGCGCCAAGAGCGTCGTCGGCGGCGGCGACAGCGCCAGCGCCATCGAGCAGCTCGGCCTGCAGAAGAGGATCAGCCATATCTCTACCGGCGGCGGCGCCTCGCTCGAGTTCCTTGAGGGCAAGAAGTTCAAATCGATTGATATCCTCGACGAGAAATAGCCGCCGAGGTGATGGGCAAGCTTCGGCACGAATCTGATACGAGAGCGTGTGCCGCCTGCATACGCTCTCGTTTATCTGTAGAGCGTACACAGGGCAAGGCGTCATGAACAGGCAACTGCCAAAACCCGGGACAGTGGAGATCGCCCCCTCCATCCTCAGCGCGGATTTCGCGACTCTGGCGGACGAGATCGCGGCCGTCGCATCCGCCGGCGTCAAAATGATCCATCTCGACGTCATGGACGGCCATTTTGTCCCGAACATCACGATCGGCCCGCCCGTGATCGCCAAGCTTCGCAAGCACAGCGATCTGTTCTTCGACAGTCACCTGATGATCAGCGAGCCGGCCAAATACATCGAAGCCTTCGCCCAGGCCGGCGTCGACAATATCACGTTCCACATCGAGGTCACCGATGAGCCCGAGAAAATGGTCGACCGAATCCGCGAATTGGGCTGCACGGCCGGGATCACGCTCAACCCGGAGACCCCCGTGGAATCCATCCGGAAAGTGGCCCCGTTGTGCGATATGGTGCTGGTTATGACCGTCCACCCGGGTTTCGGCGGGCAGGAATTCATCGATGAGGCCGCCCGAAAAGCCATAGCCATACGCCAGATCGTCGGGCCCGATGTCCGTATCGAGGTTGACGGCGGCATCGATCCCGAGACCGCCCCGATCGTCGTTTCCTACGGGGCCGACACGCTCGTGGCCGGCAACGCCATTTTCGGCCGACCCGACCGTTCGGCCGCCATACGGGCCATCCGCGAGGCCTGCACCTGACCGGCGCGTAATTCGCCTAACGCTTTTCAAGGATTTATGGTATAGTACCTCCGCCCGTGTCGGCCGATTCCTCCGCGCAATCCGATACAGGCTGGCGGAACGACGACGACAGGACGCTACACGAACCGATGATCATGACGAAGAAGCCAAAGGCAAACTGGAACGGTTTTTCACTCCGGCCCCGTAAGGAGATGCCCGAGGGGCTTTGGATGAAGTGCCCGGGCTGCGAGCACATGCTCTATAGCAGCGCCGTGGAGAAGAACCTGAATGTCTGCCCGGAGTGCGACTACCATTTCCGAGTCGGGGCCCCGACGCGCATCCAGTACCTCGCCGATGAGGGCTCCTTCCAGCAGATCCTTGAGGATATGACGACGGCCGACCCCCTTGACTTCAAGTTCCGCGGCACCACCTACAAGCAGCGGATCAAGGACGACCAGAAGAAATCCGGCGCCAAGGAGGCCATGCTCATCGGCAAGGCCTTCATCAAGGGTCGCGGCGTCATCCTCGGCGTCATGGAGCCGAACTTCCTGATGGGTTCGATGGGGGCCGTCGTGGGCGAGAAGCTCTGCGTCGCCGTGGACCGGGCGATGGAAGAATCGCTGCCGCTGGTCGTCGTGAGCTGTTCCGGCGGGGCCCGCATGCACGAGGGCGTCGTCTCGCTCGGCCAGATGGCCAAGACCTCCGCCGCCATCGCCCGCCTCGACGACACCAAGGGCCTGTTCATCTCCGTCCTGACCGACCCCACCACCGGCGGCGTCACCGCCAGCTTCGCCATGTTAGGCGACGTGATCGTCGCCGAGCCGGGGGCGTTGATCGGCTTCGCCGGCCCGCGCACCATCGCCGAGACGATCAAGGTCGAGCTGCCCGAGGGCTTCCAGACCGCAGAGTTCATGCTCGAGCACGGCTTCCTCGACATGATCGTCCACCGCCGGGACCTCCGCAGCGAAATCGCCCGAATCATCGACTACTCACAGAAATAGCACCTCTCGCCCGCACTCTTGCTTGTCACCTATCACTTATCCCTTATCACTTCGTGAGATTCCCCCCACTTTTCTTCCGCGCACTTTTTTCCGTTTGCTGCGAACCGGCCGCAGGGCTATGATGGAATGCGCTATGGTGACGACAGGACAACAAGCGTTGGAGATCGCGGCCAAGGCCCGCCGCGGCTTGGCCGCCATCTATGGCAGGCGCCTGCGAGGCGTATACCTGTACGGCTCCGGCGCACGCGACCAGTTGACGCCCGACAGCGATATCGACATTGCTGTCATCCTCGACGCGATTCCCAGTCGCTTCGCCGAGCACGAGCGCACCAGCCAACTCGGCGCCGACCTGAGCCTTGAATACGATACCGTCGTGCTCTTCTTCTTCGCGGAGGAGGCGGACTTCGAAGCCGGCCGGTTCGCCATCCACCGCGCCATCAAAGAGGAAGGGATTGCCGCGTGAACGGGCAATCGACTTTGTCGACGCCTGCCGAAAGCTCGTTAACGCATAGCCCCCAGCCGTACGGTCCCAATGAGGGCTGACCCCTTACTTCCCCATCGACATCCTACCGCCGGCCCACGCCTCAAGCAAGCCCCAATTTCTGTTTTGAGGGTTGACCCCTCGCCTGCTCAAACGGTGCCGACGAACGCTGATAAACCTCTCTGAGACGCGGATTCACGGCACCCGACACGGATTAAGATCATCGATCATCCTCAGCCGGTGGGGACAGCGTTTTGCTCTTTCTTGTTGCTTCGCGTGATGGGCGTGCTATGATTGACCCCATAGGTACGGGAGAGCTATGGACTCCTTATGCAGAAGCAGCGGGTTTCTCTTTCTCGTCCAATGCAAACTGCGTGATCATTGTTACTTGCTCAATAACAACAGGAGAACCTCCGATATGAGAAAGCGATATAGGAAGCCCTTCTTGAAGACTGTCATCGTGCGAGCCGACTTTGCTTCCCCCATCGAGAGTCTTCAGAAGGCTTTGCCGCCGAAAGTCTCCAGACTGCTACTCAAGTCGTTTCCTATTTCCGAACCGCAGAGGGCAATTGCGCGAGAATTCATGATTACCCCTGAGGAAACAAAGGAACACAAATCGGAGGAGATGAACTGGTTCTATTACGGGACAAACCGAGAGAAAAAGGCGTGTGTTTCCCCGCGGTTCTTCTTTGTTGAACACCTGGAGTATGGCACGTTTGAGAATCTGAAGAATGATTTTCTCCCCGTGATCGCCGAGTTGTTCACCAGTGTGGAGGATCTTCAGGTGAAACGTTTCGGCCTCAGGTACGTTGACCATATCGAGATATCTGGTGGCGCCATGTTTGACTGGAAAGAGTACTTGGATGACTCTCTCCTCTGTTGCTTTTCTATCCCGAGGGTCGGAAAGGAAATTGTCAGAGCTTTCAACACCCTCGCTCTTTCCGATGGCCAGATGATTCTTCAGTTTCGATACGGAATGCACAATGCGGACTTTCCAGCGCAGATCAAGACGAAGCTTTTCATTCTAGATTTTGATGCGTTTACTCAAGGACTTCTGGAACTCGATGAGATACGGATGCATATCGACAGCTTCCACGACTCAATAGACTCTCTTTTCGAGCAAGTCATTACGGATAAACTTCGTGAGGCCATGGGGAGCATAAATGAAACCGAATGAGGCAACCAGCACGCAAGCCGATGTGGATTATCTCGCCGACGCCATCCCTCAAACTCTGGCTGAATTGCCCGGCGTTTTGCCCGAAGACGACCTACAAGTTGAACAGGCATACAAAGTATCAAAGCCCACGAGAAGAGTAATCAGAGCAAAGATAACCGGATGATGAAGCCGCGTACACAGAACCTCAGGCGTGTTTCACAGGGAGATATCTACCGGGATGTAGACTTCGTTGAGTATGTAGTGGAAAAGAAGGGCACACTTGAAATCTCACGAATCACATTTCCCGTCGTTGTCGTCCTCACGCAGGACTGTGATCTTGCGCAGGATTTCAAATTTCGGTACGGTCGGCCGCGTCCCAGTACGCAGGACAAGCTCCTACTCTCTGCGCTGGTTGCCCCGCTGTATAATATTGAACACGTATACGAAGGCTCGCACCTCTCGAAACTGAATATTCATATGCAACCGATCAGCAAAGCGAAGACGCCAGGGAAACTCCTTCGGAGCAACCAGAATCCCCGATTTCACTATGTGGAGTTCCCTCCAGACATCCCCATCGTTCCTTCAGTGATCGATTTCAAGCACTACTTCTCAGTTAACCTCCCATACCTGAAGAAGGAGAAAAAGCACGATTTCATCTGCCGGATTCCACCCCTGTATCGAGAAGACCTGTCACAAAGATACGCAGCCTTTCTATCGCGAATAGGAATACCCTGAGGGAAACTGGGAAATAGGGGAGACACCATACTCAATTCGGGATTGAAATAAGTAAGATGTTTGCGGAATTACGGTGTCCGCGGAACTAGGCGAGAATTGTTGCAGCCGCATATTGGAGGTGTCTCCCCATGTGGGCACAACCTAACCTGCAAATCGATCACGAACCGAAGCACGTCAAAATCGTGACGATCTCAGTATGGGTACTGGTTGGCATTGGCTTGCTGTCGTGTATCGTACTTCAGATAAGCCCCGCCTACCTGCGGATGCTTGCATGGAGTGCTATCATCATCATGATCGGCTCCGCTAGTCCTTACTTGCTTCCAGAATACAGAGAGCACAAATGGTGGAGGTGGATGCGAGGCATATGCGTAGCTGCTGTAATCACAACCGGCGCACTTCTTAGCACTTATGGCTGGAATGAGCGGAGCCAGTACTTTACGGCCCGTGCGCTCATCGAGGCTGCCGCTTTGGAATGGAAACAAAACGATCTGCAAATCGGCATGATGGAGTTCCAGTCGAGGCTGGTTACAGAACACGGCAGTACCGGACAGCTCTTTGTTCCGCCCACACACTGGCATATTGTGCGTGCCATTGACATGACCAAGCTTGCGCCCTCGTCGCCGGAGTATTCTCCCATAACGACGGTATTACTCGAATATGTCCGACACATTGACTACCTCTGTGTGAGGCTAGAGAAGATAAACCAGTCGTATGGGACGCCGCTCGCTCAACAGCAATATCGCAGAACAGTTGCGACAACCTTTGGCAGAGGCGATGCCTATCCTGTGTATCTAAAGACTCATCGCCTCCTTGAGAAGACGTTTAGGGAATGCTACCCAGGGCTTCTCGAACAGATCGACTCCATACAAGCCAGTCTGCCACAGGTGAGACCCGACGGGGAGTAGTCGGGGGGAGTAGGGTCAGGGTCAGCCCGAGTAGGGTCAGGGTCAGTAGGGTCAGGGTCAGCCCTAGGGTCAGGGTCCCTAGGGTCAGGGTCAGCCCTCAAATTAACAGTTAGCGGCCCGCTTCTGGCTGGCTCTCCCTCCTGCGACAGGCTTGTCTTGCAAGCTACCTTGTTGCCGCAGGTCGAAAGGCTCAGGTATCGTGCCGCTGCAAAGGCGGCTTCTCGCGTTGGCAGACCAGAGGGGAACTGAATGTGTCTGGTACGTTTCCAGAGCCGCCAGCCGGGCAATTCTGTTCACATCTTCCCCTGATCGCGCAAGTTGCCAATGCACTCGCCGAGATACTGCGTGTCTAGTAGCGCTTATCTCAGATCGTCGGGCTTGAGCCCCGTGTGTTTGGCTATTCGTGATAGCATCCGCGGGCCGATCTCATCGCGATCATGGAATGCGAACGTGAAGTTGGGCCAACCTGGCCGGCAAAGCACCCGGTGTGATGTGCCCGACTGGCGTTTGACGGCCTATCCAATGCGCAAGAGGGCAGCGAATACCAAGCGAGCCTTCGTTGACGGCCACGGGCTCATGCCGGTATCGCAAACACGGCACGGAGTTCCGGGATTTCCTCACCGTTGTCGAGGCGGTCCGCCAAGACACGCAGCGCCAGCGCCTTGACTCTGGAAATCGCTTCCTCCCTGCTCTCGCCGTAGACCATAACGCCGGGCAAGTCAGGCACCTCGGCGATCCACCGGCCATCGTCTTCTCTGTCGATCTCAATCTTCATAGGCCACCTTTGCCTGTCATTATACCGCATCGGCCGCGCGTGGGAAACCCGGTCGGCAATCGTCCTGGCCCGATTCCGGGGACGCCTTACTCATTTCGGCCGGGAGTTGAGCGTGGCGGCCCCTCGGCAGGAACTGCCTGTCGGCGTCTCTCGATTTTCGCGTGCAGGGACTCCGGGGCGATATCCGCTCCGTTGGGCCAGGGAATCGTTCCGCCCTCGATCCGCGTCGCCAATCGCCCCGGCCCCCGCCGGGAATGGCCGCCCGAACGCAGGGCGGAGGTCCACGCGCTATGGCAGGAGAAGGTGAAAACGGAGGAGAAGGAGGGCAAGGGCAAGACGACCAAGCCTCGCGCCCGGACGGCAGGAGACAGCGCGTCCAAGCGCACAACGCGACGCAAACCGGCGAGAAGAACCAAGCGCGGCACCGGCCCGCCGCAATGATCCGGATTCCCGGGGCGTCGTGCTCACGAGACTTCGCGCCGGGCACGGTGTTCCGAGAAAACGACTTGACAATCTTCCCCGGATTGCCTACAAACGAATTGAATTCAGTCTGATGCAAAGGAGCCCTATCGATGCGGAATTAGACAGATACCGCCGAGCCGTTGTTCAATGAGATTGCCCGAAGGGGCTATACCCTCCGGCGATAGTCGCACCGCCGTGTGCATACTCGCCGGACTGTTGCGAACGAGGCCATGAGCACGTTATTTGTCCGATTCCACAACGTAACATTCGCCTATCCAGCAGCAGCCGAACCTCTGTTCTCCGGTCTTTCTCTGCACGTCCCCTGCGGCTGGTCCGGCGTGGTCGGGGCCAACGGCGCCGGCAAGACCACGCTCTTGAGACTGGCGGCGGGCCAGTTACGGCCGGATAGCGGAGCCATCGAGGCGCCGCGACGGGCCGTTTACTGCCCGCAACGCGCCGATGATATGCCGAGCCAATTCGAGGATCTGGTCGACGCCCGGACGAAGTCCGCGCGGAACGTCCGCGAGATGCTCGGGGTCGAGCCGGACTGGCCCGGTCGCTGGCAAACGCTCTCGCAGGGCGAGCGTAAGCGGGCGCAGATCGCCGTCGCCCTTTGGCTGGAGCCCGACGTCCTGGCAATCGACGAGCCGACGAATCATCTCGATGCGTACGCGCGAAATATCCTCGCCGCCTCGCTACGCTCCTTCGACAGGGTGGGGCTTCTGGTCAGCCACGACCGGGACTTGCTCGACTCGCTGTGCGGGCAGTGTATCTTCGTCGATCCGCCGGACGTGACCATCCGCCCGGGCGGAGTCACGAAGGGCATGGAGGTTGCCGAGATCGAGCGGCAGGCCGCACACAAGCAGCATGAGCAGGACAAGCGGGCGTATAAGAGAATCCGGCGGGAAGCCACCCGCAGACAACAACTGGCCGCACAGGCCCAGCGACGGCGCTCGAAGCGAGGCCTGGCGATCAAGGACCATGACGCGCGAGAGAAGAAGGATCGTGCCCGCGTCACGGGCAAAGACGGGGTCGGCGGCAGGCTCCGCCGTCAACTCAGCGGGCAACTGACGCGGGCCCAACGCAGGTCCGAAGCGACGCGTGTCAAGAAGGAATACGAGGTGGGGATCTGGCTGCCTGGCTCGGCGTCGAAGCGAAATACGCTTCTTGAATTGCCCGCTGGCTCCATCGCTCTGGGCAAGCACAGACAGCTCGACTATCCGGATCTGACGATCCGGCCGACCGACCGCATCGCCTTGACGGGAATCAACGGCTCGGGCAAGAGCACCCTCGTGCGACGGCTCGTTGCGGCCCTGGACGTGCCCCCGGAACAACTGACCTACGTGCCGCAGGAAATCGACAGAGGCGAGTCGCGAGGTCTGCTGGATCGGGCCCGTCAATTAGCCGAGAGCCAACTCGGTCATCTGATGAACATCGTGAGCCGCCTGGGCTCTCGACCCGACCGACTCCTCGTCAGCGCCGAACCCAGTCCGGGTGAGACGCGGAAGCTCCTGCTGGCGTTGGGCATGGTCCGCCCCCCTCACATCATCATCATGGACGAGCCGACCAATCACATGGATCTGCCGTCCATCGAGGCGCTGGAGGCTGCCCTGGCCGACTGTCCATGCAGCCTGCTTCTGGTCAGTCACGACACGCGCTTCCTGCGGAAACTCACCCGAACGCCTTGGCACATCAGCCCGGACGCCGAGACCGCGGACTCGTTCACCCTGCGCATTGGCTGAGCATACCGGCTGTCACCAGAAGCAGCGCAAATCGAGCTTTCGCCGGCTCGCGAATCGGCGTATAATCTGGATTCACCCACGACCGAATCTGAAAAAAGGTGGGGTGACTTTCTGCAACAAGCCGGCCAGGATGCAGGATCGCAGCTTGTTCTCGTGGCACTGTGGAAGGGGCCGGCGATATCGGGGGCCTGGCTGATGTCTCTTGGCACGGCGTCGGTCCCCGCGACGGGGAGTGGAACGTGATTCGACGCAGCGAATGTGACTTACCTTGCGCGATGCTGTCCCGTTTCGTGGCGGTTATCGTTTTTGCATCTCAACTCATGCTGGCGCGCGCGGCGCCGGCGGAACCGGCAGTCCAGTGGTGGGTGTCCTCCAGCGATATGAGCGAGAGGATGTCCACCCAAGCTCCGCTGAGCTTTACGCCGGGACCGAGCCGTGCGAAGACGATCATCGAGGTGGACCCGGCCCGTACGTTTCAAACCATTGTCGGGCTCGGCTCATCGCTGGAACACAGCACCTGCTACAACATCAGCCGGTTGCCGCCGGAGCAGCAGGAGGAGGTGGTCGCGAGTCTGGTCGATCCGGAGAAGGGCATTGGCATGAGCCTCATGCGAATCTGTATGGGCACGCCGGATTTCACCGCCTCCGCATGGTACAGCTACGACGACCTGCCGCCCGGGCAGACCGATCCTGAAATGCGGCGTTTTTCCATCGCAAAAGACAGGGAGTATGTGCTACCGATCCTCAAACTGGCGCTGCGGAAGCACGCGCACCTGAAGTTCTTCGCATCGCCGTGGAGTCCGCCCGGCTGGATGAAGACGAACGGCGCGCTGTGCGGCGGTGCAATCAAGCCGCGGCACTTTGCCTCCCTCGCACGATACTTCACCAAGTTTATCGAAGCATATGAGGCGGAAGGGATTCCGGTCCATGCTGTCACCGTGCAGAATGAGCCGCAGTATGCTCCAAACACCTATCCCACGTGCCGCTGGACGGCCGGACAGCAGAGAGACTTTATTCGAGACCACATGGGCGCGGAGTTCAAAGCCAGCGGGATCTCCGCGAAGATCTGGTGCTACGACCACAATTTCAACAGCCCGGAATTTCCCGCCACGATTCTCAGCGACGTCGAAGCAGCCCGCTACGTCGAGGGAACGGCCTTTCATCACTACGAAGGCCGCCCGTCGGCGATGACCGCGCTGCACAATCGGTTCCCCGAGAAGCGCGTCTACTTCTCGGAGGGGTCTGTCTTCGGGATCGAGGGGGCCGCGCAGATTGTCGAGTTCTTGCGGAACTGGGCGTGCAGCTACAATGCGTGGGTGACCGTTATCGATCGCCAGGGTCAGCCCAATCCCGGCCCTCACGACTGCTCGCCGACGTGCGTTGTTCTGGACAGCGAGGCCCTTACGCTCGACTATCGCTTCGACTACTACATGTACGGCCAGTTCATGAAGTTCATCCGCCCCGGTGCCGTCCGAGTGCATTCCAGCGAGCCGAAGTCACTGCCCAACTGCGCCGTTCGGAATCCCGATGGGTCTCTCGTGCTCGTGGTGGTGAATCGCGGGGGGCAGGCAGCCACGTTCGACATACAATGGAACGACGGACACCTGGCCGCGAAAATCGCCGGCAATTCCGTGGCCACATACCGCTGGCGTACCCCGTAGCCCCCAGGCCACGCTCGGGCATTTGTCGGCAATCATTGACGCCGGGCTATCCTGCAGCCCGTGTTTGTCCGGAAATTCTTCCTTTGGGTGCCTAGGACAGGCCCAATCATTGGGGATTTTTGCCCCGGTGCGGGGATCTTGGCCGTCTCCAGTTGTGGCGGACATGGGCATGGACGCCCATTTGGGGCTCAGAAACCAGGGTTTGGCCTGTAAAATAGGCACTTTTTCCGCTTGAAACATTCTTCCTATTTGCCTTATCCTTCCCGTGGGCTCCAGCTGGGCAGGAAAATAAATCGCCCAGTTCCCCAATTTTCTTGAAAAAGCATTGATTGTATGGTAGAATCCTTGTTGGTGGATTCTCTCGGCTGCGTGCTACAAGGTGCGGCGTGATGGTGTTTGCCGAACCGTACCCGACGCGGGCCGTAAGACAAACGAAGAACAAGACTGGGCATTGAATAATCTGTTCTTGGGTATGGTAGAGTTCGCACGGATCGAACGGCAGGGGCGACCTCATGGACGTGTTGCTCGTATCCTTGTGACTCGGACACCGCCCGAAGCGAGGTCCTGTTGCGGCGGGATTCTTGGTGGGTGGTGGTTTGGTGTCTGAGAAAGGAGGTGTGATCAGAGCAAGAGGCAGTATGGTAGTGATCGTGAAGTTTCACGATCTTCGTTAGTTTACGCGGACTCAATTTGGAGGAGACAATATGAAACGTCTGATATTCGTAACACTTCTGGCGTCTCTCCTGGCGGCTGCAAGCACGGCCAATGCCGATGTGACGCTGGGCCTGGCAGAGGGGGTGTGGACCAACCCCATCGGTGGTACAGATCACACGTACCTCTATGACCAACCCGACACGTACGGCAACTTCAAGTCCGACCGGATCTTGTGGGGCGAGGGCTACTTTGACCCTGACGTGCAGAGCGGCCTGGGATTCACCGGCGCTGCGCCGCCTCCAGCTACCTTCGGTCTTGGGGACCCATTTCAAGTGGGCAAGCTGGAACATTACAACAACTGGCTGGTGTCCGGCACGCAGGCGACGGCCGTTGATTTGACGGTTGAACTGTCCTTCAACGATCCGGTAGGTGTTTCGGGCAACTTCACTTTCACGTTGTTCATCGATGAAACATCCAACGTCCCGAACCCTGTAGATGACATCATCTACTTTCCCGACAGCATATCGTCGGAGACTGTTGAGATTGACGGCACCGTGTACGTGCTGCAGCTTCTCGGCTTCGGGGAAGATCCGGGTGATCTGCAGGACGAGTTTGTGTCGCCCGAGGGTGGTACAAGTGAAACGTTCCTTTGGGGCCGGCTCACGCAAAGGCCGACCATTCCCGCCCCTGGAGCTCTTCTGCTGGGCGCCATGGGTACGGGTCTCATCGGCTGGCTTCGTAGACGCCAAACACTGTAGTAGCTGTAGTTGATTTGCGACAGAGTCTGTCTAAGGGCTGTGGGCAGTGCCCACAGCCCTTTTATTCATCTCTTATGCCTGCGATGCGCCCAAGCCCTCAGGTATCGCCAGCGGTAGGCCTTTCGGTGCCGTTCGACTTCCATTGTCAGTCCGTGAAAGCTCCTGTCGTGGTCGTTGCGTAGCCCGCGGACCTCGCCGAAGCCGTGACGAGTGAAAAACGCCTGACCGGATGCGCTGGCGGCGATTAGGCGCTCAGGTTCTCCAGTGCCGGCAGCGATTTCTCGGTGAACTTGATGATTTCGTTCATCATGTGGACGGACTCGCACGGGTACTTTCCGACGGCGGTCTCGGCCGAGAGCATGACGAAGTCCGTGCCGTCGATGATCGCGTTGGCGACGTCCGTGACCTCGGCGCGGGTGGGTCGGGTGCTGGCCGTCATGTGCTCGAGCATTTGGGTGGCCGTGATCACGAATTTGTCGGCGGCATTGCACTTCCTGATGAGCTGCTTTTGCACGATGGGGATCTCGTAGATGGGAAGAGCGACGCCCATGTCGCCGCGGGCGATCATGATGCCGTCGGCGGCGTCGATGATCGCGTCGATATTCCGGATGGCCTGGCGGCTCTCGATCTTCGCAACGAGCTTGCACCGGGGCAGGTGCGGCCTGACGATTTCAGCCGCCTCGCGAACGTCACGCGCGTCACGCACGAACGACAGCGAGATATAATCGACCTTCTGCTCGATGCCGAACTGAATGTCCCGCCTGTCTTTGTCCGTCATGCCTTCGAACGCCAGATCCACGCCGGGGATGTTCACGCCCTTTCGTTCCTTGAGGACGCCGCCTTCGATGACGGTCGCCTTGATGCTGTTGGCGTGCACGCTGTCGGCGCGAAGGGCGAGATTGCCGTCGTCGATGTAGATCATCTGTCCGGGCTCGATCCGGCTCAGGTCGCCCGCGTAGTCGAACGGGATCGTTTTGGGGCCCTGGGCCTGTATGTCGTTGGTCAACCAGACCTTGGAGCGGTGGGTCAACGTCCTGGTCTGCTCGCCCTCGAAGTGGCCGATGCGGATGCGGAACCCCTCGAGGTCCTGCATGATGCGGATGCCGCGACCGTATTTCTTGTTGATCCGGCGGACGATGTTCATGGACTCCAAATGCTGTGCGTGCGTGCCGTGGGAGAAATTGAGCCGGACCACATCCAGGCCGGCGGTGACCATTTTCCGCAGCATCGTGTAGTTGCTGCTGGCCGGTCCCAGCGTCGCAACGATCTTGGTTCGGGGCATGACGACAAACTCCTATACGAGCGTTCCCCTGTCTCATCCGTACCTGGAAAGGATAGCAGATTGCCCCCGGCGTGTCCACGCAGGAAATCGGTGCGTTGCGGCCATGCATCCATTCACCGGCGTCCGATGCAGATTGCGCTGGCACGGGCGCGCCATCCGACGTATATTGGCGGACCTGCATCCAAGTGGTTGGGAACCCGATGGGCAAGGAGCAAAGAGCAAATGGCTGCAAAACGGATTCGATCGATTGCCGTGATGACGGGCGGGGGCGATTGCCCCGGGCTGAACGCCGTGATTCGGGCCGTGGCGAAGACCGCCATCAACAAGTACAAGCTCGACGTCTGGGGGGTCCGGGATGCGTATCTCGGACTGATTGAAAACCGGATCGACCGTTTGAGCTATGGCGATGTCAGCAACATCCTCACGGTGGGCGGTACGATTCTGGGAACGAGCAATGTCACCAATCCCTTCCGACTTGCCGTGGCTCACGGTCGCCGGATGCGATACAAGGATGTTTCGGATGACTGCGTCAAGGCGCTCGCGGACCGGAAGATCGATGCGCTCGTCTGCATCGGCGGCGACGGCACGATGGCGGTGGCGGCGCGGCTTGCGAAGAAGGGCCTCACGATCATGGGGGTGCCCAAGACCATCGACAACGACCTGTACGGGACGGATGTCACGTTCGGTTTCGATACGGCCGTGACGACGGCGACGGAGGCCATCGACAAGGTGCACACCACAGCCAGCTCGCACCATCGGGTGATGATTGTGGAAGTGATGGGCCGATACGCCGGCTGGATCGCTCTCTACGCCGGCGTCGCGGGCGGGGCGGATGTCATCCTGATTCCGGAGATCCCCTACGATCTGTCCAAGGTTTGCGAATATGTTCTCGGACGCTCCCAACGCGGTAAGTGCTTCAGCATCATCTCGGTTGCGGAAGGGGCCCGCGCGAAGGACGGGCAGATGGTGGTCAGCCACCGGGTGAGCGTGCTGCGCCGCTGCGACCGGATCGCCGTAATCGAGAAGGGGGGGATCTCCGAACTTGGAGAGCACGCCCAACTGATCGGGGGCGACGGCTTCTACGCGCGAACCTTCGCGCTGC
>Ga0207752_1000612_pt1 | contig 16667 bp, 14 predicted proteins | sample Pon2CUnioCityCA_6_FD_187272 | JGI IMG/M metagenome (GOLD analysis project Ga0207752, IMG submission 187272) | Marine sediment microbial community from Union City, CA, USA - Pond 2C Sediment 2 (SPAdes) | ecosystem: Environmental > Aquatic > Marine > Intertidal zone > Salt pond sediment ...
CAAGGATCAGCCGGTCCTGGCCGGCGAAAGAGTGCGTTATCCCGGGGACCCGCTGGCGGTGGTCGCAGCAGAGTCCCAGGAGATCGCCGAGGAAGCGCTGAAGCGGATCGAGGTGGACTACGAGGTGCTGCCGACGGTGATGAGTATAGAGGAGGCGATGGCGCCCGACGTGCCGACACTTCACGGAGACAGCAATCTGGCGGCCCACATCAAGATCCGGGATGGTGATATAGAACAGGGATGGGCGGATTCTGACCACATAATCGAGGAGAGTCTATCGACCCAAATGGTCGAGCATTGCCCGCTGGAGCCTCACGCAGCCTTGGCCGAGGTGGACGATCTGGGGAAGATCCTTCTTTACAGCAGCGTGGGGCGACCGTTTCTGATCGCTTCGGAGGTAGCTGGCATTCTAGACTTGCCTATGAATCGTGTCCGACTCGTCGTTCCGTCGGTAGGCGGGAACTTCGGCGGCAAGAACGAGACTAGCCTGGAGCCTTGGGTCTGTCTGCTGGCTCTCAAGACGCGCAGGCCGGTGAAGCTGGTCTACACGCGGGAGGAGGAGTTCCAGACGTCTACGGTGCGCCACCCCTACGAGATCAGCTACAGGACCGGGGTCAAAGCGGACGGCACGCTGGTGGCGCGCCAGGTCGAGATCTGGAGCGACACAGGGGCTTACGTTACCTGGGGGGAATCGACCCTCAGCAAGGCGTGTATTCACGCGGTGGGACCGTACAGGGTCCCTCACGTGAAGATCGACGGGTATCTGGTCTACACGAACAAGAGCCCGGGTGGGGCGATGCGGGGCTTCGGCGTGACGCAGCTAGGGTTTGCCTATGAATGCCATACGGACACGATCGCTACGGAGCTCGGTATAGACCCTCTCGAGTTCCGTATGAAGAACTTGCTCGAAGACGGAGCCAGGCTCCCGACAGGGCAGGTGCTGGAGAAAGTATCGGCGAAGGAAACGGTACGCCAAGCCGTCAAGCTCGCCGGTTGGAAGGAGGTCGAACCAGCATGATAAAACATGGCAAGGGTATGGCGTCGATGATCTATCCTATCGGGTTCACCTCCTACCCGAACCCGTCAGCGGCATTCGTCGAAGTGAACGGCGATGGCACGGCGACGGTGCTAACGGGGGCCTGCGACGTGGGGCAGGGGTCGACTACGGTCCTCGCCCAGATCGCAGCGGAGGAGCTGGGCATCGAGTTCGACGCGGTGACGATGGTCACCGCCGATACCGAGCGGACCCCGTATGACTTGGGGACGTGCGCGAGCCGAGTGACGTACATCGTGGGGAACGCAGTGCAGCGAGCGGCCGCCGAGGCGAAGGAGATCCTCCTGGAGGTCGCGGCGGAGATGCTCGAAGTTGGCAAGGAAGGGCTGACGGTCGGGGGCAGCCGGGTATATTTGAGCGGGTTTCCGGAGCGAGGGGTCTCGATTAAGGAAGTAGCGACGCGATCACTTCGGAAGGGGCGCCTGCCTGTAGGCAGTGGGACCTTCAACCCGGAGACGACTTTTCTCGACCCGGAGACCGGTCACGGCAAGCCCTACGGCGCGTACGTCTTCGCGACGCAGATTGCAGAAGTAGCGGTCGACACCGACACCGGCGAGGTCGAGGTGCTCAGGATTGTGGCGGCTCACGATTGCGGCAGGGCGATCAACCCGATGCTGGTGGAAGGGCAGGTCGAGGGCGGTATCTCGATGGGCGTCGGCTATGCCTTGTTCGAAGAGATGGTAAGCTCGCCCAGAGGCGTGGAAAACCCTCAGTTCACCGACTACGTTCTACCGACGGCTCTGGATATGCCCAGGGTCGAGGTCGCCATCGTGGAGGATTCGGAGCCGACCGGTCCCTTTGGCGCTAAGGGCGTCGGTGAGCCGACAATGCTGCCGACCGCTGCAGCCATCATCAACGCCATCTACGACGCCGTCGGCGTGCGGATCCGCGACCTGCCGGCGACGCCCGAGAAGGTCCTCGCGGCGCTGGAGGCAGAAGGCGCGTAATCGAGACCCTTCAGCGTGAGAGTCGCAGCGAGTCGTGATACCAGTATAGAACGTCGGGGGCGCCTGCGGTAAGGCCGATCAGGTGTGCCCCATGAGCCAGAAGGATGAAGTAGGGAGCGAGAATGTACGAACACGTGGCGCGTATTCTTTCTGTTGATCTAGGCACAGGAGAGCGGGGGCGCTCCGTGCTCCCGGAAGAGGTAGCCAGCCCGTACATCGGGGGACGCGGCTGGGGGGCCCGTCTGCTGCTGGATGTGCTTCCTCCTGACGTCAATCCCTTGAGTCCGGAGAACGTGCTCTTCTTCTTGACTGGTCCGCTGACGGGCACGCCGTTGCCCGGCAGTGGGAAGTATCTGGTGGTGACCAAGTCTCCGGCAACGGGGGCGTTCTGCGAATCGTACTCTAGCGGCCTGCTCGCCCCGGCTCTCCGATTCGCCGGCTACGATGTGCTTCAGCTAACGGGCCGGGCAGCGGAACCCTCCTACTTGTACGTTGAGGACGATTACGTGGAGCTGCGGTCGGCTGAGGACCTCTGGGGTTTGGACGCTTTTGAAGCCGAGACAGAGCTGCGCGACAGGTATGGTCATCGAGCCACCGGTGTCGCTGTCATCGGGCCTGCCGGCGAGAATCTTGTCAAGTTGGCCACAATCGGCAGCGATTATTACCGTCACGCGGCCCGGGGCGGCGTGGGCGCGGTGATGGGATCGAAGAACCTGAAGGCAATCGTCATCCGGGGAAGCCAGGAGATTCCGGTCGCTGACATAGACCGGGTCATGGCCATCCAGAGGCGGCTGGTCGAGCAGGTGCGGAGCAGTCCCGGTGCCCAGAGGCAGATGAACTACGGGACGACCTCGACGCTGGCGATCACTAACGAGGCCGGCATGCTCCCGACGCGGAACTTTCAGGAGGGCGTCTTCCCGGAGGCGTGGGGACACATCGACCCGGAAGGGATCAAGAAGATCACCGTGGGTCGGGCCGGCTGTTACGCTTGCATTATGCCCTGCGCGCGCCTGGTTGAGGTGGAGCGAAATGACGAGTGTCTCCGCTTGGAGGGTCCTGAGTACGAGACGCTGGCTATGCTTGGTTCGAACCTGGGAATCAGCGATTCATCGGCTGTGGTTGCACAGAATCTGGCGTGCGACCGGCTGGGCCTTGACGTGATCTCGGCGGGAGTCGTCGTCGGTTTCGCCATGGAGTGCGCCGAGCGCGGACTGCTGAGCGACTCGACGCTCGAGGATATGCGCTTTGGAGATGCCGATGCAGCACTGCAGCTGCTGGACGACATCGCCCACCGACGAGGGCTTGGCGATCTGCTGGCTGAGGGCGTAGCCCGGGCGGCGGAGGAGATTGGCAAGGGCTCGGAGCGATTTGCGATGCACGTGAAGGGATTGGAGTTCCCGGCTTACGACCCGCGTGCCGGCTTCGGAGGCGGGCTAATCTACGCCGTAACACCCCGAGGCGCCTGTCACCGGCGCGCATGGCCGCCGGCGGTCGAGGTACTGTCCGACGCGCCCCCGTATGAGGTTGAAGGGAAGGCCAAGCTTGTCAAGAAACTCTATGACGAACGGACCATACTCCACTCCCTTCTGGTTTGCGATTTCCACCATCCGGCCGTGCCGCTCGGCATCGACGATTACGCCGAGCTTCTGAGTGCTGTCACGGGAACGGAGTGGACGGCCGAGGATCTTCAGGTAGCGGCTGATCGGATCGAGACGACCGCACGGCTCTTCAACATCCGGGAAGGGTTTGGCCGGGAGGATGACAGGCTGCCGCTGCGCATCTTGGAGGAGCCGCTGCCGGAAGGCCCCGCAGCAGGGCAGCTTTTCGGGCAAGATGGGCTTGACGTGATGCTGGATGAGTACTATGAGGTGCGGGGCTGGGACCGAGCGGGCGTGCCGTTGCCGGAGACACTGGAGTGGTACGGGATCTCCACTGACGGAGGGCAGGCATGAGTGAGAGGGAGATACGCAAGTTGGGTATTGATGTCGAAGCCTGTACCGGGTGTCAGGCGTGCAGCCTGGTGTGCGTGAGTGAGCATCACGGGCGATTCGGCCTGGAAGTAGCACGGATTCGCGTCCACAAGAACGTTCCGGAGCTGGCTCCGCCGCGATTCAAACCGGTCGCTTGCCGCATGTGCCCGGACGCCCCTTGCGTGGCCGTCTGCCCCACGGAGGCTCTGTGGCAGGACGAGGAGACGGGGTTCGTGGGCCTCGATGAGGATCTCTGCATCGCTTGCGGGTTCTGTGAGGAGGAATGCCCGTTCGACGCTATCTGGGTCTTGGAGGATCTGGGCGTGGCGATCAAGTGCGACCTGTGCGGGGGGGACCCGGTGTGCGTTCGACACTGTAGTACGCAGGCAGTTTCCTTCGAGCAAGGTGGGACTGCCCAGAAGGATTGATCCGGAGACCCGTCGGTGGTCATTACCGTGACCTGTGTTGGAATGTCGGTCGATATTCCGCCTCGCGTCCAGGTCGAGCTGGAGCGGAGCGAGGTCGTTCTGCGGGAATTGATTGTGGACTACCTGGCGCGGCGCTACGATCCGGAAATCGCCGAGATCTTGCTCGATGGAGAGGACCTGCGACGGGAGTACGCCATCCTGGTCAATGGCAGGAACCTTGCGCACGTGGGTGGGCTCGACGCAATTCTTACGGATAACTCCTCTGTGCTGATCACCCCCATCGTCGTGGGGGGCTGAAGCTCGGCCAGACCACCTGCATTGGGATTCGACGCTGGACACGGGTTGCAGGGCGATCACGGATGGAGCATCTTTGGCTCCGCCCTGAGGCCCGAACCGCGCCCAGACGAAGGGGCGGACCGGGCACTAATTGGCCCTTGACAAACACCCGGGAATTTAGTACACTGTATACATTATCCGATCCCCATCGAGTTGAAGGATATCTGCTCGTGCCTCTAAACTTGGACGAACAGCAGCGATTCCGGACCCGCGAAGAGATGGTCGCAGACACCCTCCGTGATGCGATTCTGGACGGGGAATTGGCTCCCGGTGAGAAGCTTGACCAGAGCGATCTGGCGGACTCGCTGCGGGTGAGCCGGACCCCAGTGCGCAGTGCCCTGCAGATGCTGGCCAAGGAAGGCTTCGTGCAGGTGACTCCCCATCGAGGCGCGGTGGTCGCGCAGCTTTCAGCCGAGGAGGTCGAGGAGCTGTACTTCATCCGCGGTGTTCTTGAGGGCGCCGCAGCCAGCCTGGCTGCCTCTCAGCTCGATGACGGTCACGTGGATGAGCTGAAGACCCTCCTTGAGCAGATGGCGGCCGCCGATGGTCGGGACCAGTGGATGGAACTCAACACGCGTTTTCACGTGACCCTTTACCGAATCGCAGCTGGGCCCCGCCTGTTGTCGATGATACGCCGACTCCAGCGTCTGGCGCGGCCCTATAGCCGGGAACACGTTGGCACTGCAGAGCACAGAGAAGCGGCTGGCAGGCTACACAAGCGTATCCTCGAGGCGTGTGTCTCGGGGAACCCTAAGCTCGCTGAAACGGCGACGAAGCGGCACCTGAAAGCTGTGGCCGAGGATCTCGTATCGCAGCTGGAAAGGCGTCGTGAGTCGGACGACGAAGATACGAGTATCTAGATAAGGAGACACAAGATGGGCTACGAACTGGACACAAGCTTCATTGGGAAACCCCACGAATGGGACCCGCGCCGGGTCTACAGTACGACCGGCGCGGACTGGCAGTATCGGATTGACTACGATCGGATGCGCAAGGAGCGGCTGCAGCGGGCCAAGGATGCGATGAACGAGGCTGATCTGGGCGCGCTGGTGCTGTACGCCGGGGCGAACGTGCGCTACGTCACGGGATCCTACCAGGGTAACTGGAAGTACAACATCGACATCCGCTACGCCGTCCTGCCCAACGGGGGCGAGCCGGTCCTCTTCGAGACCGCCGGGTCCGACCTGCAGTGTGCGATCATCGACATGCCGTGGATGGAAGGGCGCATCCGCCCCGCGATCACCTGGAAGTGGGCCGAGGGCGCTATCCCGCACATGGCTGGACGCATGGCCGACAGCGTGATCGACGTGCTGAAAGAGCACGGCGTGGAGAACGAGCGCATCGGCATCGACAACGTCGATATGGCGGCGCTCCAGGCCTTCGAGGACCGCGGAATCGATCTGGTCCCCGGTTGGCCGGTGATGTCGGCAGCGCGTGTCATCAAGACCCGCGATGAGATCGAGGCGCTGAAGCAGGCGTCGGCCGTGGGTGACGCCGCGATGTGGAAGATCAAGCATGAATGGCTGAAACCCGGTGTTCGCGAGCGGGACATCGAACGGCAGGTCCACGACTATATGCTCGAGCAGGGCTCGGAGATCATCTACGACATCATTGTGGCCTCCGGCGGTAATACCAGTCCTTACCGCCGCTGGGCGACGGACAAGATCATCCGCCAGGGAGACCTGATCATCGTGGACATCAACGCGGTGGGTCCGGGCGGATACTTCGTCGACTTCGTGCGCTGCTTCAAGTGTGCCGGGAAGATGAACGAGCAGGAGATCTCCCTCTATCGTGAGGTCTACGACTCGATGTACGCGGGACTGGAGGAGTTGAAGCCGGGGAACACGACGGCGGACGTAGCCGAGAAGTTCCCGGAGTACGACGATGACAAGTACGGCACGGTAACGCTCCAGCAGTTCGCGCACAGCATCGGCCTGACCCTCTATGAGGGCATGTGGGTATCGCGCGCTTACTCGATGGACTACCCGGCGGAGATCAAAGAGAACATGTACTTCGCCATCGAGACGTTTGCCGGCCATCCGGGGCTTCCTCAGACGTGCCGGCTGGAGGAGAACGTGCTGGTGACGGCTGACGGCCCGGTTGTCTTCACCATGGTGGAGCATATGGAAGAGGCGATGAGGTAGCCGATGGCTGGTGCAAAAGTCGCTATGACCGATTCGGTGTTCCCGAGCCTCGACCTCATCAACGATGTTCTGAGGCCCTTGGACACCAAGGTGATTCTGGCTGAAGAACCTACGTTGGAAGGAATCACGGCAGTCGCGCACGATGCGGATGGACTGCTGGTTACCTATGCTGAGGTCACGGCGGAGGTCATTCAGCGCCTGAGCCGCTGCAAAGTGATTTCGCGAACGGGCATCGGCGTCGACAATGTGGATGTGGAAGCTGCGACGAAGGCAGGCATCGTGGTGACACGGGTGCCCGATTACTGTATTGACGAGGTTTCGGACCACGCGATGGCGCTCCTGCTGGCGCTGGTGCGGAAGATCCCCTTCTCAAGCCGAATGGTCCACGAAGGGCGCTGGGAGATGAAGGCGGTTACTCCGATCCACCGGTTGCGGGGACAGACGCTCGGTCTGGTCGGCTTCGGCCAGATCCCGCGGGCGCTGGTGCCGAAGGCCCAGGCATTCGGGCTGGACCTGATCGCCTACGACCCCTACGTCTCCGAGGAGGAGATGCGCTCGCTTGGCGTGGGACGAGTGAGTTTTGATGAGCTGGTGGAGAGGTCGGATCTCATCTCCATCCATGCGCCGCTCACGCCGGACACCCACCATATGTTTGACCAGGACGCCTTTCGAGCCATGAAGTCCTCAGCCTATCTGGTCAACACGGCTCGTGGCCCGCTGGTTGACGTTGAGGCGCTGGGAGAGGGACTGGCAGCGGGCGAGATCCGGGGTGCCGGCCTCGATGTGTTGGAGGAAGAGCCCCCGGCGCCGGGCTCGGCGGTTTTGGGACGAGACGACGTCATATTCACGCCCCACACGGGTTTCTACTCGGTGGAATCGCTGGAGGAGCTCCAGCGGAAGGCCGCGCAAGAGGTGGTGAGCGTCCTACAGGGCGAGGCGCCTCGCTGCCCGGTGAATCCCGAGGTTCTCGAGCAATCTTAGATCGACGACACACAAGGAGGTACGATAGGAATGGCTGAACAACCATGGCACACGGACAAATGGTTCACGAGTCCGTGGAACTTCGCCGACGAGGTGACGGAGAGCTTCAACTTCGCCGACGAGATCAAGATCCACGACATCACGCTTCGTGACGGCGAGCAGCAGACGGGCATCACCTTCACGAAGGATGACAAGGTCAGGATCGCCGAGGCACTCTCCGCGGCAGGCGTCCACCGGATCGAGGCGGGCATGCCCGCCGTGTCGCCCGCAGACGAGGCGGCGATCAAGGAGATCGTCCAGCGGGATCTGGACGCTGATATCTATGCCTTCTCTCGCTGTATGAAGGACGACGTGAAGCGAGCGCTCGACTGCGGCGTGCACGGTGTGGTGACGGAGATACCTGCGAGCGAACACCTGATCGAGCTGGCGTATCAGTGGCCCCTGGAGAAGGCGATCGACCTCTCGATCGAGGCGACAGCCTATGCGCATGAAGAAGGGTTGGACGTGGTCTTCTTCCTTATTGACTTCTCGCGGTCCGACATCAACTGGGTCCTCGACCTGGTGACCCGCGTCGCCGAAGAGGGCCATATGGACTCGCTGGCCCTCGTCGATACGTTTGGCGTCGTGTCCGTCCACGCCATGCGGTACTTCGTGCAGGCCGTCCAGTCGCGCATCGACAAGCCATTGGAGGCGCACTTCCACCAGGATTTCGGAATGGGGGTAGCGAACACGATTATCGCCCTGTCTGAGGGGGTTGAGGTTGCGCACACGACCGTCTTGGGCGTTGGCGAGCGAGCTGGGAACGCGCCCCTAGAGGAGCTCGTCGTGGCGCTGCGCACGATGTATGACGTGGACGTGGGCATCGACTATTCTCAGCTCTATCCGCTGGCCAAGCTGGTGGAGGAGCTGTCCGGCCACCGGGTGCCGACGAACAAGCCGGTGGTGGGCGACCAGCTGTATCAGATCGAATCGGGGATCGTGACGAGCTGGCTGCGGAAGGTGGGGGATGCCAACGTCACGGAGGTCTTCCCGGTTCATTGGGACATGGTGGGGCAGAGACCGGGCGGTTCGGCGCTGGGGAAGGGCTCGGGTCTCGACTCGGTCAACATCTGGCTCGAGCAGATTGGCCGAGAAGCGACCGAGGACGAGGCGATGGACATCCTGATGGAGGCGAAGGCATTCGCGCTGGAGCACAAGCGCCTTCTGACGGAGGATGACTTCCGCAAGATCGTCGCGGACGTGAAGAGCTGACGTCACAGCTTAAGCACACGAGGGAGGAGCCGCGGTCGCTATGCGAGAAGCGACGGCCGTTGGCTCCTCGCCTCGACGGCGCCTCTCCGTCGGGGAGCTGGTGACTGATGAGCGGAGTCGTATCTGCCGTTACCGTGCGTCGTGACTGGAGGCTACCACGCTGCCCGGCAACGGAGAGTATCAGCGACATAATGAGCGTTCTGGAGGCGGTGGAGGAATCGCAATGAAGGTAGAAGGGTACCGAATCCACGCGTGGGGTGGTGATCTCCACTGGGAGAGCTTCGACGTCGGCGACCCTGGGCCCACGGAGGCGTTGGTGGAGGTGGAGGCCTGCGCGATCGGCCTCACCGTTCTCAATTGGATGCAGGGTGACATAGCGAACGATCCTGAGTTGCTGCCCCGGGTTCCGGGCCATGAGATCGTCGGTCGGGTCCGGGACGTGGGCGAAGGCGTGACCAGCCTGAGCCCCGGAGATCGGGTGGTGGCGTACGTTTACCTCTCGTGCGGTCACTGTCAGTCGTGTCGGGGTGGTGAAGATTCGATGTGCCGCAATTTGGGCGGGTATCTGAGCGTCCACTGTGACGGGGGCTATGCGCCATTCGTCGTGCTTCCGGCACAGAATCTCCTCCCTCTTGCCGAGTCAATTCCCGCGACTGATGCCGTGGCGATCCCTGATGCGATCGCGTCTCCTTGGCACATGGTACGGACGCGGGCTCAGGTTCATTTGGGAGACAGGGTGGCGGTTATCGGGGCCGGTGGCGGCCTCGGTGTGCATATGATTCAGATTGCCCAGCTGTTGGGCGCGGAGGTCGCGGGATTGGAGAAGGAGGAGACGAAGCTGTCGATGATCGAGGACCTGGGGGCTGTGCCGGTCGCCGTCAGCTCGTTCGAAGAGCTGGGCGCCACGGAGCTCTGGACTGACGGCCCTACCGTGGTCGTCGATCTCGTCGGTAGAGAAGAGAGTCTATCGTGGGGTCTCGGTGCGCTGGCACCTGGGGGCCGCATGGTCGTCCTCACTACCTTCCGGGAGATCGATTTCCCGGTGGAGCCCCGAGAGATGGTTATCCGACAGTTGTCGTTGCTGGGGTCTCGATATACCTCCAAAGCTGAGGTGATGGAGGTCTCCGAGTTGGTGAAGGGCGGACTCATACGTCCCGTGGTCACGGAGGTCGTCTCACCCGACGGCGTTCCGCAGGTCCATCAGGCGCTGCGGGACGGCACACTACGGGGGCGAGCGGCTCTCACGTGGTCAGGGTAGAAAGCGAGGTTCTGAATGGATTTACAGTTCTGGTTTACACAGGTGTTGAATGGTGTTACGCTGGCCTCCCTGCTGTTCCTGGTTGCCAGCGGATTCACGCTGATCTTCGGTCTGATGCGAATCTCTAACCTTACCCACGGTGTGCTCTACCTGCTGGGCGGCTATCTCTCCCTGACGATCGTGAGGAACGGAGGGAGCTTTCTGGTGGGGACTGTCGCGGCCGCCGTGTCAATGGCAGTGTTGGGCGTTCTGCTCGAGCGCTTCTTGCTGCGACAATTGCGCGGTCAGTCGCTGTCGGAGGTGCTGCTGACGGTAGGCGCTGGCTTCATCATCGCCGATTTCTGCCTGATGATGTGGGGCGGCGATCCGCTCACGATTCCGACACCGGACGTTATCAGTGGGTCAGTTGAGCTGTTTGGAGTTACGTATCCCCGGTTCCGGATCGTGACGTTTGTCGTGGCGGCGGGGCTGGGTGTGGGGCTCTGGTTCCTCCAGTACAACACCCGGCTGGGCGCCATCGTGCGGGCCGGCGTGAACGACGCTGAGATGGTGTCGGCGCTGGGCATCAACCTGCCGTTGGTCCTGACCGGGGTCTTTGGCCTGGGCGCAGCTATGGCCGGGCTGGCTGGCTCGATGGGAGGCTCGTTCCTCAGTCTCTACCGAGGCGCTGACCGGGATATCCTGCTGTGGGGACTGGTGGTCGTGATCGTCGGTGGGATGGGGAGCCTGGAGGGTGCCGTCGTCGGGAGTCTCCTCGTCGGCTTGGTAGACGCCTTTGCAAAGGCCCTGGTGCCCGACCTGGCCTACTTCACGCAGTTCGGCCCGATGGTCATCGTGCTGGCGATCGCACCACGGGGCCTGTTCGGAAGGAGGCAGTAGACGATGAAGTGGGTGAAGATCGGGCTTGCAGTCGTAATCGTGGCCTTCCTTATCGCGGCCCCCCACGTACTGAGCTCTTTCTACCTGCGGGTGGTTACAGAGATACTGATCTACGGCGCGCTAGCTATGGCCGTCAACATCCTCTCTGGTTATACCGGACTCGCTCCCTTTGGCCAGGCTGGCATCTTCGGCGTGGCGGCCTACGCGGTCGGGTACTTGATCGTGAAGGTGCCCGAGCCGCAGCCGATCTGGATCACGGCGCCGGCCGGAATCATGATGTCAGTGATCGTTAGCGTCATCTTCGGGGCCGTCGCGATCCGCACCACGGACATCTACTTTCTGCTGATCACGTTGGCCGAGGGGATGATCGTCTGGGGGCTGGCCTACCGCTGGGCCAGCATCACCGGCGCCGAGAATGGCCTGCGCGGCATCGATAGGCCGGCGATCGTGGCCGATTTCCAGACGTACTACTACGTGGTGCTCGTCGTCATGGCCTTGGTGGCGTATGGAATCTACCGGGTAGTGAACTCGCCCTTCGGGCTTACGCTGAAGGGCATTCGCGAGGGCGAGCGGCGCATGCAGGCCTTGGGCTACAACGTCCCGCTACACAAGTTCGTAGCGTTTGTGATCGCGGGCTTCTTCTCGGGCGTCATCGGCGTCGTCTACGTCTACTACAACGAGTTCGTCAGCCCGGCGACGGTCGACTTCGCCCGCTCCGCCGAGGAGCTGATTATGGTGATCCTGGGAGGCAGCGGGACGTTCTGGGGCCCCCTGGTGGGAGCGACCATCATCACATCCGTCAAACACCAGGTATCCCTCTATACCGACCGCTGGCTGATGATCCTGGGGGGCATCTACGTGCTGACGATCCTGGTGGCACCCCACGGGCTGCTGCGCGGCGCCGGGCACCTGTGGGAACGCGTGACAGGGCGTGGCGTGGAGGAGAAGGGCGGTCTCCTGAAGGAACGGGAAGGGGCCGTCGCAGAGACCGGAGAGGAGGTGGTACGCGTTCGATAGATTCGACAGATAAGGCGGGCAGCTTGGTCTCTGATGAGACCTGCTTGCTCAGCGCGCAGGAAGCATCTCCAGTTCGCGACTGTCGTCACCGGCCAACGCTCACAAAGGTTTGTCGATGCGCACCTTCAGGTTGCGGGTCACGATGAGTGAGAGGAGGTAGGCAACGATCGACGAAGTAGTGGCAGATTGAGATGCCACCGGTACTCTACAAACGTCCGAGGACGGCGTACGGACGCATGAGAATATATTAGGATGCATATTGGAGGATGAGAATGAAAAGAGCACCGATTCTAACGCTGATCCTGGTCATGACGTTGCTGGCGATCGCCGCGTGTGGGCCTGCCGCGACACCGACCCCCGAAGCAGAGGGAGAGGGAGATCAAGGACCGATCAAGATTGGATTCTTCGCACCGATCTCGAGCTCGTCCGCTGAGAGCGCGAGGGATATGCGCGACGCCTTCCAGATGTTCTGGGATGAACAGGGCATGGAGGTCGCCGGACGTCCCGTGGAGATCTACTATGAGGACGACGCAGGAGATCCCGACACGGCCCTGTCGAAAGCGCGACTCCTCGTGGAGCAGCGCGAGGTCCATATGCTGGCCGGGCTTCTGTTTGCCCACACCGGTCTCGCGGTGGCGGATTACGTCGAGGACGTGGGGATACCAACGTTCTATCCCGTCGTCTCGGCGGATGACCTGACGCAGCGAACGCCCGTAGACAACCTTGTTCGCATCGCGGGCTGGACGAGCAGTCAGGTCCATCACCCCTTCGGCGACTGGGTCTACGAGAACACGGAGTGCCGCAGCGTCTACACCATCGCCAGCGACTACGCCTTCGGCCACGAGGTCGTCGGCGGGTTCGTCAACACCTTCACTGACCACGGCGGAGAGGTGGCGGGACAGGCCTGGAATCCGATCGCGGAGACCGACTTCAGCTCTTACCTGGCCACCATCGAGGCGACTGAGCCCGACTGCGTCTTCTCCCTCCAGGTCGGGGCCGCCGCGGTGCGGCTGCTCCAGGCCTACGCCGACTTTGGGCTGAAGGACGAGATCCCCTTCTACGCGGGCGAGGTTCAGGCGGATCAGTCGATCCTCCGCGGCGTCGAACCCCCGGAGGCAGCGGTCGGTTACATCTCCATTGGTCACTGGGCCGAGGGGCGTGAATCCCCCGCGACGCAGGAGTTCGTGGAGAAGTTCGACGAGGAGTTCGGAAAGCTCCCGGGCTACTACGCGCCGGTCTGCTACGTGGCTGCCGATTGGATCTACCGGGCGCTGGAGGACATCGATGGAAACGTCGAGGACCAGGAAGCGTTCATGGCGGCGATTCGGGACGTCGAGTTCGCGGACTCCGCCCTTGGGCCGTTGAGCCTCGATGAGTACGACAATACGATCCAGAACGTCTACATCCGTGAGGTCGTCCAGCGGGAAGACGGTCGCATCTGGAACGAGGTGATCGAGAGTATCCCGTCGGTCGATCAGTTCTGGAACTACGATGCGGAGGAATTCCTGGAGCAGCCGGTCTACAGCCGGGAGTACCAGGGAATCGACTGGCCGTAGCTGCACGTCTGGCCTGAACCGAGAGGGCGCCCACGGCGCCCTCTCGGGTTTGAGCCGGGATAGAGGTGAGTGGAAGAGATGGAATCGATGGAACAAATCGTAGACACATCAATTGATCCAGCAACGTGTGCTCTGGCCCTCGCTGATGTGACGAAGGATTTCGGCGCCCTGCGTGCCGTGAACAGGGTGAGCATGCGCGTTGCTCCGGGAGAGCGGCGGGCCGTCATCGGCCCTAACGGCGCTGGCAAGACGACGCTCTTCAACTTGATCACGGGGGAACTCTCCCTGACCGATGGAAAAGTATACCTCTTTGGAAAGAACATATCGAGTCTGCCTGCTCATCAGCGGGTGGATCGTGGTATCGGACGGACCTTCCAGATCACGAACCTTTTCCCAGCTCTTTCCGTGGAAGAGAACGTGCTGCTGGCAGCTCAGGGGGTGAAGCCTGTCAAGCTGAATCCGGTGGGCAGGATCCGTCACAGCGGTCAGATCCACGATAGAGCGATGCAGGCTCTGGAGGATACTGGACTCTCCGAAGTACGGGGGATACCGATCAACGAGCTCTCGCACGGAGAGCAGCGGCAGCTGGAGGTGGCCCTGGCGCTCGCGCTGGAGCCGAAGGTGTTGATGCTGGACGAGCCCGCGGCTGGGTTGTCGACGGCTGAGCGAACGATGATGGCCGACCTGATAAGCAGTCTCCCGGACGATCTGACCATTGTGCTAATCGAGCACGACATGGATCTGGCGCTCGGTCTGGTGGATCGGGTGACGTGTCTCCACTACGGGAAGGTGATCGCCGACGACACACCGCGGTGCGTGTCCGACAACGGTGAGGTGCAGGAGTGCTATCTGGGGGCCCGATATGCTTGAGGTGCGGGACGTGCACAGTTTCTACGGAGGCGCCCACGTGCTTCAGGGCGTCTCGCTTGAGGTGACGGAGGGCAAGCTCGTCGCGCTGATGGGCAGAAACGGTATGGGGAAGACGACCCTCATTCGGTCAATCATGGGTATGAAACCTCCCCTCGTGAGGCAGGGTGAGATCCTATTCCGCGAGGAGAACCTGGTGGACAAGGCGTCCCACGAGATCGCCGCCATGGGACTCGGTCTTTGCCCTCAAGGGAGGCGCGTTTTCGCCGATCTGTCCGTGGAGGAGAACCTGACAGTCTGCGCGCATCCGCCCCGCTCGGACGATCCGCCGGGGGGCGAATGGGACATAGATCACGTGTATCAGATGTTCCCACGCCTGTCCGAGCGTCAGCGTCACCGCGGTGACCAGCTCAGCGGCGGCGAGCGCCAGATGCTGGCCATCGCGCGGGCCCTGATGACCAACGCCGACCTGCTACTGATGGATGAGCCGTCGGAGGGTTTGGCGCCGATTCTCGTGGAACAGCTCGGGGATGACTTGAGGCGAATCAAGGAGTCGGGACTCCCGATTCTGTTGGTGGAGCAGAATCTCGGTTTGGCCGTCGACGTCGCCGATGAGATGTACATCATGGACCGGGGAAAGATTGTCTTCCGGGGCACGCCAGAAGAGCTGGACGCCGATGAAGAGCTGAAGCACAGGTATCTCGGCGTGGGACGTAAGGACGGCGACTCAGATGGACGGGATGCTTTGGACGAACTGTAGCTTGCGTAAGGTTAGTGAGAATAGTTGCCTTGGACAGCCGTACGTCCTCGTGGGTCTGGTCGACTGGTGAGGACCGGTAGCCCCCGGGTTTTCTCCAAGCTTTCTCCAAGCCGTTGGCCCATTTCGCCCGTCAGATATCCTGGGGCGACAACGTGTACAAACTATAAAGACTGAAGGAGTGTGAACTTATGCGCGCGATGGCGGTCACTGAATACGGTGCTCCACTGGAACTTCTGGACCTTCCCAAGCCGGAGGTCAAGCCCGGCTACGTGTTGGTGAAAATCCTGGCCTGCGGCGTTTGCTACACGGACGTTAAGGTATCACGAGGTCGCATGCCCTTCTCTCCCGACGTCGAGCTTCCGCACGTGCCGGGCCACGAGGTCTCGGGCGTCGTGGAGGATGCGGGGCCGGAGACGGGGTTCGAGCCAGGAGAGCGCGTGTTGGTCTACAACTACTGGGCCTGTGGATACTGTCCGCAGTGCCTGATCGGCCGGGAGCAGCTGTGTGAGAACCTGGAGGGGTGGGTCGGCTTCATGACACCGGGCGGCTTCCAGGAGTACCTGCTGGTACCGTTCGACCAGCTGCTTCGGGTGCCGAGCAAGATCACAGCCGAGGAAGCGTGCGCGGCCTCGTGCGCCTTTGGCACGGGTTATCGCTCCGTGGTGACCCGCGGGAGGGTCCAACCAGGAGAGGTGGTGGTGATCCAGGGTGTTGGAGGCGTGGGACTGCACACACTGCAGATCGCACGGGCGGCAGGCGCGCACGTGCTGGCGGTCGACATCGACGAGGCCAAGTTGGAGAAGGCCAAGGAGCTGGGGGCGGCCGATGGAGCGCTGGCCGGAGACGATGCCCTCGAGATGGTCCGCTCGTACACGTCCGGTGTGGGAGCAGACGTCGTGATCGATGTGGTCGGGGCCGAGGAGGCGGTGTACCAGGCGTCTCAGATGCTACGACAGGCGGGGCGCGTGGTAGGTGTGGGCTACCACCCGGGAGAGTTCGCGAGGATCGACACGGCGTCGATCGTCCTGCAGGAACTGGAGTACGGGGTGGACCAGTTGAACAAGCTTACCAACTATCTGCTGGATTACGCGCTTCCCATACATTTCGAACCTCTGCCGGCTTCAGTAGGCGAAATGGTGCAAAATGCTCTGGAAAGATTGAATATTCCAGCGGAGCGAATCGCCGTCCACAAGCGCCTCCTTACAGACCCTGACACCAT
>Ga0207752_1000613_pt1 | contig 16649 bp, 11 predicted proteins | sample Pon2CUnioCityCA_6_FD_187272 | JGI IMG/M metagenome (GOLD analysis project Ga0207752, IMG submission 187272) | Marine sediment microbial community from Union City, CA, USA - Pond 2C Sediment 2 (SPAdes) | ecosystem: Environmental > Aquatic > Marine > Intertidal zone > Salt pond sediment ...
GGGGAATGGCCAACGAGCCCGTCTACAATCCGCAAGCCACGGCCTATCTGCTCCGTGACGATCCGGAGGCGGCGATCCGGGCGTTCTACAGCTACATGGCGTGTGCGTTCAGCCACACGGCGCTCGAGCCGGTCGAGCATCGCTGGACCTGGGGCCAGTACTTCGGTCCGCCCAGCACCGACGGCGCCTGGTTCGAGCTGTATCGAAACATGCTGATCCACGAGCTTGACGACGGCTCGCTCCTGCTGTTGCAGGCGACGCCGCGCAGGTGGCTCGCCGATGGGCAAGAAATCTCGGTGGACAGGGCGCCGACGTATTACGGCGATCTATCGCTGACCGTGGCCAGTCACGCCGGGGCCGGCACGCTGACAGCACAGGTGGAAACACCGAAGCGGCGTTCTCCCGAGCGGCTCATTGTCCGATTCCGCCATCCGCAGGCCCGGCCGATTCAATCCGTGACGGTGAACGGGCGAAGCTGGAGCCATTTCGATGCGGCGAAGGAGTGGGTCGTCGTTGAAAGTCCGCTCGACGAACGTTATACAATCATCACCCGCTATTGATGCCAGGAGAATCCATGAGTCGGTACATCTTGTCGATTGGCGTCGCATTTGTGCTGATGTCGCACACGTGTGCAGAGGAGGCCGCCGTACAGGTAAAGGTCTCTCTGACAGAGCGGCTGGGGCCTTTGCAGATCGATCGTATGGCCCTTGGGCAGGGAGGCTTGTCGGCCGAGCCCATGTGGGACAATCGGATTGCAGAGGTTCGGGCACTACGGCCTCGCGTGATTCGCCTGTTCATCCAGGAATACTTCGATCTGTTGCCCGCGCGGGGGCGATACGATTTCGACACGCTGGACCGTTCGGTGGATACGATTCTCCGGACGGGTGCTGAGCCGATCATGTGCATTTGCTTCAAGCCGCGAGTGCTCTTTCCAGTGGTGGATCAGGACGTCGTCGAGCCGAACGATTACGGCCAATGGGAGGAATTGATCTTTCGGCTCGTGCAACACTACAAGCAGCGGAACGCCGGCATTCGATACTGGGAAGTCTCCAACGAGCCGGACATCGGCGAAGACGGCGGATGTCCCTATCGCTTTCGGCCCGAGAGCTATACCCGTTACTATCGGCACACGGTAGAGGCCGTCCGGCGAGCCGATCCGAACGCGTGGGTCGGGGGACCGGCCCTGGCCAACTCCCGCTCGCCCATCCTGCCGGCGCTGCTGGAACTTTGCGAAAAAGAAGATGTGCCGCTGGATTTCGTTTCGTGGCACATCTACAGCAGCAGTCCACGGCAGATTCGCGGCACGATCGAGTATGTCAAGGGACTTCTGGCGAAGCACCCGACCCTGAAGCCTCGGACGATGCTGAACGAGTGGAACGTGGATCTGTCGCATCCGCCGGACGACCCTCGCTTCCAGCCGTGCTTTGTCGCCGAGACGATCTGGCAGATGAAGGCCGGCGGACTGGACTTCTCGTGCTACTACCACATCCGCGACTATCACGTCTCGCTGGAGCCGTTCGCGAAATTCATGTCGCCGCGCGGGACGGCGTTCATGTACCGATGGTGGAATCGCCGGCCGCAGTATGACGGGCTGTTCGACTACCAGAATGAGGTCCGCCCGACGTACTTCGCGTTCAAACTGCTCTCGCGTTTGACGGGCGAACGTTTGCGGCTGACTTCAAGCAGTGAGTCCGTCCACGGATTTGCGAGCTGCGATGAGCGATTGCGGGTGTACAACGTGCTTATCTGGAACTTCAGCTCGTCCGCCGTGCAGGTCAACCTTGTCCTGACCGATGCGCCGGGTACTCTCATCGTGCGTCCGATCCTGTTCGATGCGGCGACGCCGCACAACGATGAGAACTCTCGGCTCAAGCCGGAGCGGCCGATCGAGCTCGAGCCGGACAAAGCCGATTTGAGCGTGCGGTTGGAGCCTTACGGGATGCGGTTCTGGTGGATCGAGCGATGATGACGCCGCCGAGGGTGGATGTGATGGACTGTGTGAGATCGAAGATTCTTGCGGTTTGCGTCGTGGCGGTCGCATGGAAAGCGGCTCCGGCCCAACAGCAGGCGCAACCATCTCTTCAGCCTGTCAATGGCAAGACATCAGTGCAGACCCTCGCCGAAGAGGTACGTGACAAGGGCCGGTTGTTGTTCTGTGCCCGGTCGGATGCGCGCGATTGGGACCTGTTTGTCTGCCGGCCGGATGGCTCGGACCTGCGCAACGTCACCCGCACCCCGCAATATAATGAGGCGGCGCCGCAGTTCTCCCGCGACGGCCGTCGGCTGTTGTATCGGCGACTGCCGAGGGACGAAGAGATCGACGGCAATCTCTACGGCGCGCAGGGCCAGCTTGTTGTCGCCAACAGCGATGGAACGAATCCAGAAGTCTTTGGAGTCAGCGGGCGGTATCCCTGGGCGAGTTGGAGCCCCGACGGCGGGCAGCTTGCGTGCCTGTCCATCGAGGGGATTTCCATCGTGGACGTCGCGAGCCGAAGGAGTATTCGTACCCTGGCGCGAAAGGGCTTCTTTCAGCAGTTGACGTGGTCGCTTGACGGCAAGTGGCTCAGCGGTGTGGCCAATTCGTTTGGGACCGGCTGGAGCGTGGCGTGTATGAATGCGGCGATGGGGGCGGTCCACGCGGTGAGCCGAGTCGATTGCTGCACGCCCGACTGGTTCCCGGACAGTCGGCGGCTCATCTTCTCCAACCGTCCGCCCAACCAGAAAGGGAACGACGGTTACGGCTGGACGCAGTTGTGGATGGCCGATGTCACGGGCGAACGTCGCCGGCTTGTCTACGGGGAGGATGGGCGACACGTCTACGGCGGTCACGTCTCGCCGGACGGCAAGTATGTCCTTTTCACCGGCAACCTCCGCGAAGATGGCGATCCGGGCCGTGCCGGTGCGCCCATGGGGCTGATGCGATTGGCGGATGCGCCGATTATCCCGACGGAGAGCAAAGACCTCCGCGTGCTGCATCCTGACGCGAAGACCGGCCCTGTCCTGTCGCTGCCGGTTGGATGGGAGCCTTGCTGGACGTTCGAGGAGACCGAATTCGACCGGGCAGATGATGTTGCGGTGTTGGCCGAGGAGGTGAAGGACAAGGGCTGGATCGTTTTCAGTGCCGCGACCGGGGACGGCGACTGGGACCTGTTCCTCATGCGGCCGGACGGCTCCAATGGCAGGCAAATCACGGATACACCTCGGTACAACGAAGCCGGGGCAAAGTTCTCACCGGAGGGACGGAGATTGCTGTACTTCCGTATGCCCAGTACGGAGAAGGTGGACAACAACACCTATGGGATGTACGAATTGGTGATCGCCGATTCCGATGGCAGCAACGCGGAGGTATATGGCAACGATTTCCCATGGGCATCATGGGGGCCCGATGGAAATCGGATCGCTTGTCTTGACAAAAAGGGCATCCGGATCGTCGACTTGGCGACGCGACGGGTCGTGCGACAAATGGCGCGCAGCGGAATCGTGCAGCAACTGGTCTGGTCCGGGGACGGCAAGTGGTTCGCGGGCACGGCCAACGGCCTCGGCGTGGCTTGGACCGTGGGATGCCTGAACGCCGAGACGGGAAGGATCCACGCCGTCAGTGAGACAGATCGATACAACTGCACGCCCGACTGGCTGGGCGATTCGGCGCACCTCATCTACTCGCGCGGCATCGTGCCGGGCGAGCCCGGCTGGGCGCAGTTGTGGGTGGCAGGGGCCGACGGCACGGACCGACAGCTGCTCTACGCCGAGCAGGGACGGCACCTGTACGGCGGCTGCGTCTCCCCCGACGGTCAGTATGTGTTGTTCACGCGGAGCGAGGCAGACCTCGGCAAGGTCGATAATTCGCGGACCAGGATGGCAATCGTTCGCCGGCGGGATACGCCGATGATCGTCGGCAGCGACGAATCACTCCGCCGGCAATTCCCCGATGCCCGGAGAGGACCATTGCTGGACCTCTCCTGGGGCTGGGAACCCCATTGGACCCATGGTGACGTCATGCGGTTTGAAGGATTCTCTATCCTGTCATCGGATTGAATCACTTCAGCAGGAGATCGTCGATGTATAGCTGTCCGCCGGCGCCATTGCCGTCGATCCCGATCGTCAAGGTCGAGACATTCGTCAACGAAGCGCCGCTGGAGGCCAGGTCAATTTCCCAGGCGGTCCAGGCCTCGGTTGCGATATCGGAAGCATTGCCGGGATACGGGATCCTGGTATTGCCGATCTTCACGTACAGTTGGCCGGTATTGCCGGCTGTGCCGTGGAAGTGAACGACCAGCGTCGTAATGCCGTGCCAGGTCCAGTTCCGCGTCGGCTCAAAGGTCCGTGTGGTCTCGGAGAGCCCGTCATAGTACAGCGGCATGGACCGATGGCCGCCATGCACGATCGTATACTCCATGATGGGGCCGATGATCGGGTCGTAGCCGACGATGGCGCCAGTGCCGTTACCGTCCTTGCCGTCCGGGAAGAAGGCATCGGGCGGGAAGCCGAGCGAATCGGTCCAGGTCTGGAAGAGCTGTTTCGGCGAGAGTTGGCCGTAGCTCTCGAAATCGTCGACGACCAGATATGGCGACGTGGAGAAGCTCCAGACCGGGCTGCTCCAGGCACTGGGGCTTTCCGCCTCGTTGACCTCGACCACCTTCCAGTAGTAGGTCGTATCCGGTAGCAGGTTCGCTGCGTACGTCGCCTGGCTTACCGTGTCGACGGGAGTCGTGCTGTCGATCACGGCCTGCAGGTCTGTGCCGAGATGGATCTCGTGCGAAGCCGCTTCTCGTCCCGCAGTCCAAGTCAGAATCGCGTCGGGGGACACGCCCGCCGCCCCGTTGGCCGGATAGGGGTCGTCGGCCGTAACCGGAATGTAGGAGAACCGCACCTCGCTCAGACTGTATTGACTCCCGTCTCCCCAACTGTCGGTGCAGGTCAACCTGATGAACCTGGCGGCGACACCGTCAAAATCCACCGTGGTATTGTACGTGTAGTCGGGGGTGCCCGGGCCCTTGGCGAATTCAGGGACATCCGCCAACGCCGTCCACGCGGCGCCGTCCATGGAGTATTCCATCGTCGCGGTCTTCACGCCCCAGCCCAGTAACCACTCAAGGTCATTATTCGCGTTCCAGACCCGCATCTGATCGAGCTTGTAGACCATGTCGAACTCATATTGAATCCAGACCGGCGGTTCCTGACCAGCGCTGCTGATCCACATGTTGGCGGCCAACGTGTCATGCTGGTCCAAAGCACTGAGACCCGACTCGTCCACCGTCTTCTCCGGCCCCGAGTTCTCGTTTAACAGACTGGAGGCTGTGGCGAACACACTCCTCACGTTGTAGGAAGGAAGATCGGCTTGGCCTTCAAGCGCGCCGATGTCGTAAGCCGAACCGACCGGACGGGTCGTGCCGGCGAAGTCGTCAGGAACGATCGCCAATGTCTGGCCGGCATCCTGGCCCGGCGAACCTGCCATCAGACGGTAATCGCCGTTTGCCGCGTCGGTGAATTGCGGATCGCCCGCGATGTTGTCGTCGACGCCGATGATGGTGGTGCCTGTGGGATCGAGCGGCTCCAGGCCCGAGTTCGAGAAGAACAGGTTGTTCTGGAGAGTCGTGGCGTCATCGTAGTCGTCCGCATAGTTGAAGATGGCGCTGCTGATTGTGCTGTTGGCGACAATGCAGTTGACGAATTCCTTTGCCCCGGCAGCATTGCCGCTGTTGCCGACGTTGAACATAAATCCGTCCGGATTGTTGCTGCCGACGAACGTGCAATTGTAGATGAGGGCCCGCCTGTCTGCGACTCGGATCTCATACCTGCTGGGAGCGGTTCCGGAGGGGATGATCACATCCACCCCATTGTTGGCGAAGATGCAGTTGACGATCTCAATCTGGCTGGCCCCGTTGCCATCATCAATGGCCGACGCGCCATTCCTGGAGCCGCAGTTGGTGAACAGACAGCGGTGAATCTTCACGTTGTTGCCGCCCCCCCTGGCGCTTCGCATCCTGATGGCGCCGCCGTTTCCAACGGCGGTGCAGGTATCGAAAACGCAGTCTTCAAAGACAACGGTCGAATCGTCACGAATACACACCGCGCCGCCGTCGCGGGCCGGTCCGCTCTCGGAACTATTTTCGAATTTCGCAGTGCAATTGAAAAACGTCACGCCACGAATGGCGCCCTGGCTCCCACCGCGAATGTAGATCGCACCGCCGTTGTCCGTGTTACCCCCTTCGCCGGTCGAGGAGTTCTGAATGACCAGGTTCTCAATGGTCCATGACGCGGCGCCGGATATGTGGAAAACGCGATCCTGCTCCGGGTAGGTCAGGCGCGCCATGTCGATGATGGTCGGCGTCGCGGAAGGATCGGAGGTGGTGAAGGAACTGTCATAGCTGCCGATGAGCGTCTGGTCGCTGAGAATATCCGTGTCCGGTGGTTCAGCGGCATAGGTGCCGCCCGCGACCCGGACGGTGAGATATGCGTCCGTGAGCGCCAACGCCTCGGCGATCGTCTTGAACGGAGCCGCTAAGGTGCCGTCACCCGTGGTGGCAATCGAACCGTCGACATAAACCGTCGTCTGCGCCAGCGCGCTGCCGGCCAGACAGATTGCGATGACAATAGAAACCGTCAGGGACTTGCGTAGAATGTGATTCCAGTTCATGGCGTGTCACCCTCTCTTTCATAAGGTTTTGTTTTGAGGCACCTATTCCAGAAGCATCCCTCACAGTTCCTCCAGATGTTGTAGGGCATCCGTGTTTTAGTGAACGAATCTCGACCTCTGCATACTCTATTTATGTAAGGCCGGGATTCTCCATTTAACGCTATAATTGGCACTCCTGTACTCAACACGGTCAATAATATCATAATCGGGGCCTCGATTTCAAGGAGTCTGGTCACAAACAGGGCCGAGACGCCTCCCGGAAAGGCCCCCAAACACGCTAATTCGCCGAAAATCAAGCATCTTGGCGTCCTTTTGACACAACTCGACCGGCGATTTCTCATCGGGGGTGCAGGTTTTCGCTCCGCTGGCGGTCATGCTGACCCTGCAAGTTCTGGGCTGGCTCTTAACTGCCCGATTCGCTCAAGAATTTCACGAAAGAGTATCCCCGGCACGGCCACCTTCGTTCCATGAAATTCGAGCTTGAGTCTGCGGTCAAAATCGAGCCTCAGTGCCTCCTTGCGTGCTTCACCCATTGGGTTCTCCCATAATGAATGGTTGAAACTGACTTGAATGGCCTCCACAGGCTCGATGCTATCAGAATCCTGCTTGCATATCACCAACTACTTGGGAAATCCGGGCTTAGAGAAAGCTCTACATTCCTGCGATACTCTGGTCGACAGAAGACCATGTCAAGATCGGACTGTCCCCCACTGCGCGGACGAGTGCGGGGACTCACCGCGTTTTCGCAAGACTGGACGCGATCAGGTCGTCCCGCCCGGCAGAAGATGTCTTTGCCATCCAGTCTTGCAGAGCACTCCACAGGTCTCTCCGGACCTCGGCCAAATGCGGGTTGTCGATTTGATTCCTCGTTTCCAGCGGGTCCTGTTCTCTATCGAACAGCATGTCCTGGAAATGCTCTCTCCAGTCCCGCCTGGCGTAGCGAGGCAGCGGGCCGGGATCGAGCCACACCCCCAGCTTGTACCGTTTGCCTATCACCGTCGCCTGTGACCAGTTCTCTGAGAAGACGTATCTTCGGCCCAGCGGTTCTGCCGTACAGAGGACGGGACGCAACGATATCCCTGCAAGCCTTTGCATCGGCGCCGGAGTGCGGAGGGCAAGAAGATCAACCAGCGTTGGAAACAAATCCAGCAGCCCGACGAGATCCTCGCTGACGACACCCTGTCTGCATCTCCTCGGCCAGGAGACGATCAACGGCACGCGGAGCGTATCTTCGTATACGTTGTGCCCCAGGGCGCACTTTTCCGTCATCCCATGATAGGCCATGAAATCCCCGTGGTCGGAGGCGTACACGATGACCGTATCGTCGGCCAGACCCAATCGTTCCAGCTCATCGACGATCCGGCCCATGTAGTGGTCGACCTCAGTGACTTGTGCGTAGTAGTAGGCCAGGAACCGCCGGTACAGGTTCTTGCGTTCGGCCGCGACGCCCAGGTTCCAGGGCTGCTTCTTGTTTCGTCTCCATCCGGCTAACTCCGGAGGTAGGTTTTCCGCGGGCTCGTCGATGCTGGCCGGAAGAACCATGTTCTCCACCGGATATAGATCGGCCCACTTCCGGGGCGGCGTATACGGCTGATGCGGGCCGTGGAAGCTGGCCCAACAGAAGAAGGGCTTGCGTTTCCGATGGCACCGCCGGAGGAACGCCCGGGCCTTCTCGGCCGTGTAAGCCGCATCACGCTGGTCCGGATCGAGCCTCGATATCCGGCAGAAAAGATCGCTCTGCAACATGCTCTTGCTGTGTTCCCGTTCAAATACCTCCCACAGTCCCGCCTGCTTCAGCCAGTCGTGGTAGCTCTCATCCGAGGGATCCAAGCGCGGAGAAATCGTCGTGGCCGACGCATCCCACCCCAGCGCCATCGAATTCCTGGGCAGGTGTCGCTTGCCAAAACAGCCCGTGGCATAGCCGTTGGCCTGGAAGACGTTCTGGAGCATCGTGAAACGCTCGGGATGCACGGGCACGTTCGGGTTATCCAGGCACCCGGTCGTGCGCGGATAGAGGCCCGTCATCATCGACGTTCTCGATGCGACGCAAATCCCATCCTGGCAATACGCCCGGTTGAATCGCACCCCACCCGCCGCCAGGGCGTCCATCGTGGGAGTCTTGACAGTAGGGTGTCCGGCACAGCCTATGGCCGAGCCATGGTGCTGATCGGAGAAAAGGAGCAGCACATTGGGCTGTTGCGGACGATCACGACCCAGGTTGGCCCACAGATCCCGGCCTCCGAACAAAGGAGCCAACGACAACGTCTTCAACACATCTCGTCGAGTGAAACTTCCTGTCCTCATACGCAAGCATAATAGCAGATATGGCGACGTATTCCTACTGCCTGTGCATGTTCATTCCCGTCCGCCGGGCCGGCGCCCGGCCAGGCAAGGGCCCGTGCTGCATCGCACAGATCAGGTTTTCCGAGATACGCTCTGGTCGGAACGTCCGATTCGGGGTATAATACGCGTTATGCAGCGAGCATTGTGATTGAAAGGTAGCGGGTTTTGGCTGAGCAATTGGCGACGGCGTTGGAGAAGTATTGGGGGTATAGGGACTTTCGTCCCTTGCAGAGAGAGGCGATGGAGCATCTTTGCAGCGGGCGGGATGTGATCGTCGTGTTGCCGACGGGGGGCGGCAAGTCGCTGTGCTTTCAGGCCCCGGCGGTGACGAGGCCCGGGCTGGCCGTGGTGATTTCGCCGCTGATCTCACTGATGAAGGACCAGGTGGACGCCCTGACGGAGTGCGGCGTCGCCGCGGCCCGGCTGGATAGCTCCCTCAACGCGGCGGAACGCGACAACGTCATGGAGCGGCTCCACAAGCGCGAACTCAAACTTCTGTATGTTTCGCCGGAGCGGCTGGTCTCGGATGGCTTCAGCGCGTTTCTTCGCTCGCACCAGCTCTCCTTCATCGCCATCGACGAGGCGCACTGCATCAGCATGTGGGGACACGATTTTCGCCCGGAGTACCGCCGGCTCGGCTCGTTGCGCAAGATCTTCCCGAACGTGACGATCGGTGCTTACACCGCTACGGCGACCGAACAGGTGCGGCATGATATTGCCGAGCAACTGTCGCTGAATAAGCCCGCTGTGCTGGTCGGTTCGTTCGACCGGCCAAACCTGATCTATAAGGTCCAGCCGCGCAACCGTGTCGTCACTCAGGTCTGCGACGTGCTGGATCGCCACCGCAACGAATCCGGCATCATCTACTGCATCCGCCGCCGCGACGTCGAGGAAATGGCCCAGGCACTGACCGGAAAAGGCTATCGCGTGGCGCCCTATCATGCCGGTATGGCGGATGAGGAGCGCAAGAAGAACCAGGACGACTTCGTCGCCGAGAATGTGGACACGATCGTTGCCACGATTGCCTTCGGCATGGGCATCGACAAATCCAACGTCCGCTACGTCATTCATACCGGGCTGCCGAAATCGCTGGAGCACTATCAGCAGGAAAGTGGGCGCGCCGGACGGGACGGCCTCGAAGCCGAATGCTGCCTGTTCCATTCGGGCGGCGATTACGGCGTCTGGAAGAGTCTGCTGCGCAATGGTGAGCCGCAGGCGCAGGAGATCGCCCTGGCAAAACTCAATCAGATCTACGGATTCTGCACGCAAGGGATCTGCCGTCGCCGGGTCATCCTCGAATACTTCGGGCAATCGCTCGGCAAGGCCGAGTGCGGTGCGTGCGATGTTTGTCTGGGCGAGGTGGACACCATCGATGCCGCCCTGGTGACGGCCCAGAAGATTCTGTCGTGCATCTTGCGCCTCGGCCAGCATTTCGGCGGCGGCTATACGGCCCTCGTGCTCACAGGCTCACGCGATCAACGGATTCTTGACAACCAGCACGACCGACTGAGTACGTACGGATTGCTCCAGGAGCAGGACCGACGTGCGGTACACGACTGGATCGAGCAGTTGACCGGCCAGGGCTTCATCGAAAAGACTGGCGAATACAACGTGTTGTCGGTCACGCCGGAAGGGCACCGGGTCCTCAAGGGCGAGGTGACCCCGCGCTTGCTCCGGCCGGCGGAGAAACGGCAGCGCAAGGCCAAAGTGGCCGCGGAGTCGTGGGAGGGCGTCGACAAAGGGCTCTTTGAGGCGCTGCGTGGGCTGCGAGCTTCCCTGGCGAAGAAGCGGGGCGTTCCGGCCTACGTGATCTTTGGCGATGCGGCCCTGCGGGACATGGCCCGCCGTCGGCCTTCGACACTGGAGCGCTTCCTTGACGTCCGGGGCGTCGGGGAGGCCAAGTGCAAGCAGTACGGCCGCATCATGGTCGAGAAAATCCGCGCGCACTGCATCCAGCATGGGCTGCCAATGGACGCCGTGTAGTCTTGCCGCCTGCGAACTGCGCCTTCGCGCAGCAGCGCTCAGGGGCGAATCGTCAATTCCGCGTCGTCTACCGCTCGTTGCCCCACAACTGGTCGTCGCCGCCGCGGTTTTTGCGCCATTCGTGTCTCCATTTGTGCATGTCCGGCGCATTGATGAAGGGCTTGGGCCTTCTCGCTTCCTTGTCCGGCATCGGCCGCAGCTTGCTCAGAGGCGGGGCCTGATACCAGTAGGCGACACTGGCGAGATCGAGGGTCAGGCAGTTGTTGTGCCCGTGCTCGATGGTGAACTTCAGCGACTTATCGAAGTACAGCGGGTCGCTGATGTGGAAGCGGTACAGATGGGTCCGGCCGAGCCAGCCGACATCGTCATTGACGCGGGCGTAGCCGAAATATGGATGCGTGTACAGGGTCTTCGGGCACCAGGAGGTGTTGAAGTAGTCCTCGGTTCCCGTACCGTGCAGCGTCGGCGTCTCGCTGCCGTCGATGAAGATCATGTCGTCCCCTTCGCCGTACCAGATGGGCGTCGGGCAGTGGACGTAATAGTTGACGCCGACGAAATGGCCTTTGCCCTTGATGTCGGCGAACAGGTAATTCCGCTCGCCCTTCGGGTTCTCGCCCTGCGGACCGAGGGTGGACCATTCGTTCTCGCCGTCGGGCAGCGCCTCGGTCAGCTCATGGTTGTACCAGGCGCAGAACCGCCCCATGTCTTCGGGGAGCTTCTCGAGTTCGACGTAGTCCACATAATAGTAGAAGGCGTCGATGTCCCGGCCGGCCTGATTCTCGACCTCGATCCTGGCCCCGTCGGCGAACGGCATCGCAAAGTAAGAAACGATGGCCCGGCCCTCGACGGGACCGACGGCTAACGGCAGGCTCACGAACGGGTAGCTTTCGTTCCATCCCTGACCGAAGAACGGCCCGATCGGCGATTCGACGGACGGAAACTCGTTCCCATCCCAGTACATGCGCAGGATGATGTCATTTCGGCTGAGGTGCTCGGGCGGCGGGGCGATGGTGATCCAGATGTGGTTGATGATGCCGGCGCCCTTGACGTTGAACAGCTCGCGCTTCTGGCCGTCCTTGATGTGCTCGAATCGGTCGTTGTTGCCGCCCGTTCGGTCGTAGCTGCTGATACGTTTCGTCTTGACTCCCTTTCGGATACGAGCCAGACCGTACAGATCGTCCGGACCGGCGGCCGGGCTCGCGTTGCCCAGCAGGCAGATCGACACCAGACCCGCGGTCAGAATTGACGACAAGCTCTTCATGACTATACCTCCCTTGAGTCAACCTTTCTCTCATTGCGACGCCGCGACATCCGCGGCCATCACCGGCCCACGATCATAGCGACCCGCCCCCGGTCCCGCCAGCCAAATCCCCGACCGTAGTGCGCCCCCTGACACGCCCAACTTGAGACTCCTCCCGAGATTGGGTTCGTTTCGCACGATCTTCCCTCGGTCGGCACATCCAAAACGTGGCTGGAATCGTGGAATGATGGACCATTCGAGTGATGGGCCACCCCGGCAGGCGGTTCTGAGCCTCCCAATGCGGTCTCCCCCATTTGGGAGCCCGTCACCACATCTACGCCAAACGAAGCCAATTTCGCCGGGGTCACGGACTCCTGACCCGCCGGAGGGCCGTCCTCCGAACGGGAGGCCTCTTCCGGCGTGGCCGCCGCTGCGCGTGCCTGCTGCTCCTTACGCAGTTGGCCCATCGTGCGGTACAGGCTGCTCTCGATCCGCCGTTCATACATCAGCAGCCGGTCCAGCACCCGCGCCTCGGCGAAGTCCGCCACGACCAGCTTGCCCAACGCCGCGTTCTCGTCGACCACGCCGGCAATGCCCCGATCCCACTCGCTGCCCTTGAGCTGCTTCCACTCTTCCAGCCGGGCTTCCAGCAGCGGTGTCGGCTCGCCCTCGTCCAGCGCTGTGAAGGCCGCGTTCTGGAGCCGCTGGGCCCGGAGCAGCCGCCAGGAGAGCCCCACGACCCGCTCCGCCAACATCGCCTCCACCGCCCCGGCCGGCGCCAACTCCGCCAGCATCCCCTCGCGGAAGACCTCGAATTCCTCCGGATCTTCCCCCGCAATGACCGCCTCCCGCGCCAACAGCCCATGCTTGAGCGCATTGCGAGAGGCCCTTTCCTTGCCCGCGGCCGTACGCGGCCCGGTGGACTTCTGCGCATTCAACCGATTGGCCTGGATTTGTGCAACGCTCGCCATAATGAGCCCTCCGAATTGATGGCCGATGACTCGCCGCCCACGCGGGCGGCACCGTCGGTATGGTACAATAACCATATCCTTGTGTCAACAAGAAAATGCAACAAACGGGCAATATTCAGTAATCCGTAAACCACTGTCCCGCCGGGACTAACGAGACCCTCCGAAAGAATCTTCACCGCGGAGGCACGGAGACCACAGTGCGGCCTTCGGCCGCAACCCAAAGGCGTTTTTTCGCTTGGGGGGCTGCCAGCAGGTTTGTATGCCCCCCCGCAACACGCCTGTTCTAAGCAATCATCCGGGTCCTCCCTGAGCCTGCTGGTAGCCTGCTATGCGCTAAACGCAATCTCAGCATGAGGAATTTGCGCAAGAGAACAAGATTTGAACAAGTAGTAGTACAGAGAAGGGCCCCCGGTGCGTTTAACGCTTTGCGGGTACAGGCGGGGAGGTGGTTGACGTTCGGAGTTCCGCCTTCAGGCGGATTCGAGAGTCTTCCGGCGTAGCTGACTCCTCTCCTGCAATTTCAGGCCTGCAAAGGCCGGTCGGACTGTTCTGACCCGCGTAAACGCGGACCTGGGCTCTCAAACGCGAAACTTCGCGTTTGGGGACCGGCTCCGAACGGCGGGCACGCCCGAGGCGGTCGTGCCGGGAGAGTTTATCGCTTTGGGCCTCCAGCATGGTACGCCAAGCGGGAGGCAGCCAAGCCAAGGGGGCCAACAAGCTCTGTTCCGGCAAGGAGTTACGCGAGCATACAGGAAGAGAAACCGGAAACCGTGAGTTCACCCCCGCAACTCTTATTGTAAGGGCCGGGCCCGTCTCTTCCGTTCCGTCGTCCATCATGGGGAAGGTCGGGGGAGGGTCATGGGATTGACAAACCATGGGCCCAGGGATAAAATGTGATTGTTGAAGCGCATTGAGGTGCTGTGCAGCAGTGTAAGGCAACGGAGAGGCCCGGACTCCTGAGACACGTTCATTGGCTGGAGTGTGGTAGCCAGACTTGCGAGCGGAAGAATGCAAAACTTGCCAGATATCCTGATGCTCGGCGGCGAGATATTCGGCGTGCCTATCTTCCTCATCATCCTTGCTATTCTCATCGCCATTAGCTCAGCACAATCGAAGAAGGAGAAGGCACGTAAGGAAGCTGCTGAGCTCTGGCAGGGTATTGATCTGTCCCTTTCTAAGAAGCAGGTTGCGGACAGGTTGGGGCGCCCTCAAGAAATCATCGCAGGCACGACGGAAACATGGGTCTACAGTTTCAAGGATTTGACGGGTTACGTCCAGTTTGAAAATGGTACCGTTGTCGGATATAAGCATCCTGAATAACTTGCACGGCATTTGACTTCTGTTGCTTGATGTTGAGAGAGAAGACAGGAATGGGGAGCATTAGTCCATGCCATTGACCATTGAGTGTCCGTTCTGTAGTAAGCCGGTGTCTGTAAGCGGACCGGCGTTTAGCGCTGTGTACGTCTGCCCTCACTGCGGAGTCCAGTTCAGCAAAGTGTACTCGTTAGCTAAGGGGGATACCGACTTCGCCACTGTAGCAGAGCTATTGGCGGACGAGCTTAAGAGGGACGTGAGTTACATTATGGGCTTGGGAATAAAACTGGACAAGGGCAAACTGGCGGCCAAGACGGGCGGCCTTGGCTGGGCGGGGTACGAGGCGTTCACCGGTGATTGGCTGACCGCGCTCTTGGCAGGAGGGCTCTCCCTTTTGGCTGGTGGGCTGACTGATACTTACAACAGGATCAAGATACAGGAGATGAGAAAGAAGTGGTTTGAGATTCTGGGCAGCTACAGCGAAGCTGAGTTGTCATGTCTAATGGGCACGGTACGACGAAAGTATCCTTTGTTGCTGGCTCAAGTTCAGGGCCTCTTGCAGTCAGGTTGACGCGTGCATGAACCTACGAAGAGTGATTTGGAGCCCGCCGTTGGCTGCGCTGATGCGGAGAGGTCGAAGTGAATCTATGGGGGCAGAGCTTGGAAGGTCCGGTGTAACAGGTGGCGGGATGGGGAGTCAATTTGGCGTCCGCGCGATTCCCAAGGGTAATAAGGATACCTGGGGACAACACATGTATTTCCTGGTCAGGGCAGGGCGATGAACGAGATACTTGAAAGACTCTACCCAGATAAGGCCGTTGTCGCACGGCGCCAGGGCGGTTCACTTCTACGATTGTCACCAAGAATGGATATGTTCAGCGCGTACCTGCATGAAGACATGCGTCAATGCTATCTGAATGGGCATGATCATGCGGCCCTTGTCACGGCGTGTGCGTTACTTGATTTTGCAGTCAAGGATGCGATTCATTTCAAGCTTTTCGTTGAGGCGGATTGCGTTTTCAATCCAGATGAGTGGGACAAGATTGATGCCCTGAAGTTTGGGCAGGCTGTGAATCGGGCGAAGAGCTGTGGTATTGTCTCCAAAGAGGAATGGAAGAAGCTCGAGTGGGTGCGCCAGCACATCCGAAACGTATACATGCACGGCCAGACCCCCAATTGGATCAAGGACAAACAAGATACGATCATCGAGGGCGATCTGGAGACTGGAGAACTGAGAGAGGTCACAACTAGTGCTCGGGAGAACATTGTGCTCCAGCGGAATGTGCGGATCCTTGCGGACCGCAATATATGCGACGACGTTGTCATGTTGGTTGACAGGCTCGTGCGCACTTTGAATACGCGATCCCTACGTCGTCTTGAGGAATGGAAGAAGGTGAATGTATCCAAGTCGACGTATAAGCAAGTGGACCGTATCTTACAGAGTATGCGAGAGAAAGGACTGGATGCCAATCTGATTACCACACGTGACTATCCAGACGATATACCACCGTCCTCTGGGGAATGACGGGGACAACTACTGATTAACGATGTCAACAAACAACCGGTGACACCCACAATTATCGTACTCCCCTATCCCGCTTCGCCCGCCGCTTGGACTGGCACGACTATCCGACTCATCTCGACCTCAGCGGACTCGTCCGATAGAGTGGAACCGCCAACTGCTTCGTCGCCGCTTCAGCGAGTATCGCGAGATGGGTCGAGGAAAGCAAGAACAAAGCGGGAGGCCCGCTTTGGAAGTCCGAAATTCGAGGCAAGCACGAATGATCAACAGCCCCAATGATCACAACGCTCCATCCGAGCGGCGACTCTCGTGGCGAGGGCATCTTGCCCTTGCGTGCCGAGGGCGTTTCGCCCTCGTTGGGCTGCCCATAAGAAAGCAAGAGCAGGGGCAAGATGCCCCCGCGACGCAAGGGCGGGACGCCCTCGCCACGAGGGCGACAGCGTTTCGATCATTTGACTTTCGTGCTTTGGGTTTGTCTCCCGAACGACGCGGGGCAACAGGCGTCCGGCTGCGCCGGAGTTGTCGGATTTCGGATTTCGATATTCGTGCTTGGCCCCGCCGGAGCCGTCTCGTTGACGTGGCTTCCCTATTGACTACTCGCGGGCCGGCGGGCATGATGGGGGCAGTAACGTCCGATTG
>Ga0207752_1000614_pt1 | contig 16638 bp, 16 predicted proteins | sample Pon2CUnioCityCA_6_FD_187272 | JGI IMG/M metagenome (GOLD analysis project Ga0207752, IMG submission 187272) | Marine sediment microbial community from Union City, CA, USA - Pond 2C Sediment 2 (SPAdes) | ecosystem: Environmental > Aquatic > Marine > Intertidal zone > Salt pond sediment ...
CAGCGTCGCCAGCAGCAGTGACTTGGGGCCAGCCTGCGCTTCCTGCTTCCTTCCCTCGCGCCACTGGCGCACGTCGGCGCGATGGACGGCGTCATGCCGCGCCCGCCAGATCGCCCAGGTGCGCAGCGGCAGGGTATCCGCCCACGGCATCGAGACCGGCCGGTGCAGAATCGCGTCCGGTACCTGCGCCATCGTTTCCAGAAATCGTTCCCGCGCTGCCAGCATCGCTGCCAGGCTCTTCGCCAGCGACCATGTCTGATGCGCCTCGTGCAGCGCAGCATTGTGATCGTGCAATTCGACCGCTACGATTTCATCCGCCTTGTCCGCCAGCACGAGCTCCATCCGCTCCCTGTGAAAATCATCCCAGGCAGCAATGTGCGCCAGCAGGTCGCGCACCGTATACCCGTCAAAGATTTCGGCACCCGTTAAGCTTGCTTCATCCAGTCCCAGCAGTTCCTCCAGCAAAATCGCTCGCTCGCCCGCCATCACCGCCAGCAACTGCCGCCGCCACTGTTCCCACTCATCCTCGTCCGGTTCCCTCCGGACATATACTTCGTAATCGGTAATCATCCTGTCTCCTTCCCACTTACAGGTCTAATCCGCGCCCGGCATCTGTCTCGTTCATCCTCTACAGGTAACGTACAAACCGGTTCTTCTCATCTACCAAGATCATCATGGGCTCCACCGCTTCCTCGCTCATCTTGAAGCCCATGATGATCACTTCCTCGCCCGCCTTGATCTTGTGCGCGGCTGCCCCGTTCATGGCAATCGTGCCCGAGTCCCGGGGAGCGACGATCACGTATGTATCCAGGCGGGCGCCCGAACTGTTACTGACCACCATCACCTTCTCCCCCGGCCAGAGTCCGACCCGCTCCAGCAATGCTTCGTCAATTGAAATGCTGCCCACGTATTCGAGGTTCGCTTCGGTGACGGTCGCATTATGGATCTTGGCGTGCAAGACCGAGCGCATGGCTACTCCTTGTGCAGGGGCGAATGGCTACAGCCGAACAATCTGTTCTGTCCGGGCCGACTCATACAGGGCCAGGACCGTGCGAACGTGGTCCCGCGTTTCCGTCAGGGCCAGGTAATTCGGCTGGCCGTCGAGAATTGCTGCGTGCATATCCTCCACCTCGCCCAGATACAATTCCTTCTCCGGCACCGCCACCGTTTCCGGGTCGCCATCGGCCGGATAGAAAATCATTTTTGCTTCGTCTTCCATCCCCACAAACGGCCGGTTCAACCATAGCCGTCCTTCCGTGCCCATCACCTCCGCCATTGTGTAAAACGGCGAGCGGAACGCGGACGTAATCTGGGCAAAACCATCGCCCTCATACTGCATCTGGCCCACAAACGTCTCGTCCACGCCCGTCTCCCCCACCCACTGTGCCCCGCTCACCGCCACCGGCGGCCTGCCGAACACATATTGCGCAAAGCTCAGGGGATAGACCCCCACGTCCCACAAACAGCCGCCGCCCCACTCAGGGACCATCCGCACATTCTCCGGGTCGTCCATCGCAAAGTTGAAAACACCCCGGACCACTGTGACCTCTCCCAGCCGGCCGGCGCGCACCCACTCGCCCACCAGCTTCGTCTGCGGGTGGTGCCGGTACATAAACGCCTCGGCCAGCGCCACACCTGTGGCCTGTGCTGTGTTGATCATCGAATTGGCTTCCTCCAGCGTCGGCGCAAATGGCTTCTCGCACAGGACGTGAATTCCCTTTTCCATCGCCCGGATAGACCACTCGGCGTGCAGGTGGTTCGGCAGGCCGATATAGACCGCGTCCACTGCCCCCGAGGCCAGCATCTCCTGGTAGCTGCCAAACGCCTGCGGGATCTCCCACTCCTGGGCATATTGCTCCGCCTTTTCCTGGGAGCGGCTGGCTACTCCCACCAGTTCGCCCCGTCTCGAGGCGCGGATCGCCGGAATCAGGCGGCGGTTGATATTTGCAGTTGAGAGCAAGCCCCAGCGGACTTTATTCATGCTTCTTCTCCTCAGAGGAATCTCCGGCTGCCTGCAGCAGCCTGTCGTTTGTTCTGAAATTCTATAGACAACGGTTGCGCCCCGCAATACCTTGGACGAAAATACTACCGACCATCAACTACCAACCACCAACTATCAACCGTTGCCAAGGAGGCCAACCATGTTAACCCGGACGTTAGGCAAGAGCGACCTGCAGGTGAGCGCCCTCGGATTGGGTTGCTGGGCCATTGGCGGGCCCTGGACCTGGGACCAGCCGGGTGAAGAACCCTTCCCGGCCGGCTGGGGGCAAATCGACGACGCCGAGTCGATCCGTGCTATCCATGCCGGGCTCGATGCCGGCGTCACCTTCTTTGACACCGCCGCCAATTACGGCGCCGGCCATAGCGAGCGGATCCTGGGCGAGGCCCTCACCGGCCGCCGCCAAGACGTCGTCATCGCTACCAAATTCGGCCACATCATCGACGAAGAAGCCAAAACCGTCTACGGCGACAACAGCCAGATCCTGGCCAACGTCCGCCGGGACGTCGAGAATAGTCTGCGCCGCCTCCAGACCGATTACATTGACATCTACCAGCTTCATGAAGGTCATTACGATCCCGAGCCGGCCCTGGAACTCCGCCACCTTCTCGAAGACCTGGTAGCTGAGGGGAAAATCCGCTGGTACGGCTGGAGCACCGATCTCGTCGATCGCGCCCGGATCTTTGCCGGTGGCGACCACTGCACCTCCATCCAGTTCCGCCTCAACGCCGTCGCCGACAATCCGGAAATGCGGCAACTGTGTGCCCAATTCGACCTGGCCGGTATCAACAAAGATCCTCTCAACAAGGGCATTCTCACCGGCAAATTTACGCCTGAATCCACTTTCCCCGAAGACGACATCCGTTCCGGCGTCAGCTTCCAGGACGAGCGCCTCCGCCGCCGCCTGCAAACCGTCGAGGCCCTGCGTGACGTTTTCACCGGCGGCGGGCGTACCATGGCCCAGGGTGCCCTGGCCTACATCTGGGGGCTCGACGAGCGGATGGTCCCCATTCCCGGCTTCAAGACGGTAGAACAGGTGGAACAAAATGCCGCCGCCATGGATTATGGCCCCCTCTCGCCGGCCGAAGTGCAGCAGGTACAGGAGATAGTGGCCGCCCACGAGCCGCCCGAGGAGGATGCCTGACACAGGCGAAAGCGCCGTCAGCCTCCCGTTGCGGCGCGGGGTGATATAATCACTTCCGCCAGCCCATCGTAAGAGAGGGCCAGGCGCCAGACAGCGTTGGGCCACGCCTTTTCCGGCACCATCGCCTTGAAGCGTGGCACCGGCCCTTCCTCGCCCTGGAACCGCTCTGCCTCATCCCAACTATGCAGGTGGGTGTGGCTCAGGCGGTAAATTATGCGCTCATCCGGCCGGTTATTCCACAGGATTAGATGGCCTTCGTCCCCGGCGTGATCGACGTAATGCACACCCGCCCCGGTACTTACTTCCAACAAGGCCCTAAGCTGCGAGTCCTTCAGATCCACCGCATACCGGCTCAATAATTCCGGCCGCTCCCCGATCTCCGCCGCCCGGCCGGCGAGCGCGGCTTTCGCCGACGTCTGCAGCCGGAAAGCCTCCACCATCCGCCGGAGCGTGGCCGGCCGGAAATCTTCCCGCTGCATCAGCGCTGCGCCGCTCAACGTTACCGTCGCCGTGCCCTGGGTGGTCAGGGGTAGGGGGGCCAGGCGCAGCGTGTAACTCTCCGGGTCGTAGACAAAGGTAACCGGCTCTTCATAACCATTGACCAGAACGGTCACCGCTTCCGGACGTGTAATTCCCCGGAACAGAAGGGTGTACACCCGTTCCGGCGGTACCAGCTTCGCCTTTCCCGTCACCGGCTCGACCGTAAACGTCAGCCGCCCTTGCTCCCACTGTAGCGCGAACGGGGTTAGCGCGTACTCGCCCTCGCGGTAGGCGGTCGTTTCGCCATCGTCTTCGTATAGTTCGAACCGGTTGCTGGCTCCCGGGAAGATGTGAACGTGGAGCACCTCCGGGTTGTCTACACCTCCCCAGCCGGTCTGCGGTCCCAGGGGAACAATCGCCCCGGCCCGGGCAAAGACCGGAATCTCATCCCGGCCGCCGTAAATTGCCTGCCACCGGTCTCCTTGGAAGAAGCGCCCGTCGAAAAAGTGAAACCACTCGCCCGGCGGCAGCCACACGACCTGGCGGCTGAGACGCGTATCTGGATCGGCCGGCGTGATAAAGGGCGTGGCCAGCAACTCGCTGCCAAACGTATATTGGTCCGGGCAATGGTACGCCGCTTCCTCCTCTGGATAATCGTGGTACAGTGGCCGGATCGGCGCGATCCCCTTGCTGGTATTGTGCCAGGCCATCGTGTAAAGGTAGGGGATCAGGGCATGGCGCAATTGCATCGCCTCGCGCGTGATGCGAAACGTCTCCGCATCATACCCCCACGGGCGCCGTTCGTGATAGGGATTCTTGGTGCTGTGCAGGCGTAGAATCGGGCTGAACACGCCGAACTGCACCCAGCGGGTGTACAGTTCCGCCTCTTCGATTCCCTGCATGTGACCGCCGATGTCATGGCTCCACCAGCCGAAGCAGACGTTGGCTGCGGCGGCCGTGAGGTGCGGCTGGAAAGCCAGCGAAGGCCAGTCCACGAAGCTGTCTCCTGAGAAACCCACCGGATAGCGATGGTTGCCCAGGCCACCCCAGCGCGAGAAGATGAACCCCCGTCGTTTCCCGCTGCGCGCCCGATCGTAAAAATGGAGGTGGTTTAGCCACCACAGCGGATCGAGGCCCGGCAGCCCGCTCTCTGTGCCCTGTTGCCAATCAATCCACCAGAAATCCACCCCCTCTGCTTCCAGCGGGTGGTGCAGGTGCCGGAAATAGGCCAGCGCGTAGCGGGGCTCCGCAAGCGCGAACGGAATTGGTGTTTCACTCTCTGGATCCACACCCATTGCCTGCGCCACGTCGGCATAAGCTGCTTCATGAGGGTGGACGCCCTCGGCCGGGTGCAGGTTCAGCGCCGTCTTCAGGCCCTGCTGGTGCAGCCACGCCAGAAATTTCTCCGGCTCCGGGAATAGCTTTCGCTCCCAGGTATAGCCCGTCCATCCCGAAGAGTCGTTGCCCGTATCGGTAACGTGCCAATCCATATCCACGATACAGACCGAGAGGGGCACGTCGTGCCGGCGAAAGGCCCGCATCAGTTCCATCAACTCTTCCTGGGAATATTCCCAGTAACGGCTCCACCAGTTGCCCAGCGCCCAGCGGGGGAGCAGGGGCACCTGCCCGGCCAGTCGCTGGTAAGCGTGTAGCCAGGCCGTGTAATCGTGGCCGAATCCGAAAAAGTAGAGATCGCGCGTTCCCTCGCCCGGCCGGGGCGTCAGCCAGCCCTCGTCGGTGAAGACCAGGCTATCAGAGTCGTTCAGCACCCCCCAGCCGGAACGGGATAGGAGACCCGGCTTCAAGACGGTGGCCCCGCTTAGCAGATCCACCGTCCGCACCGTCCCCGGCAGGCGGCCTTCGTTCTGCTGGCCGTAATGCCATCGTTCCCCGCTCTCCCGCCTCTCCACCGTTAATGATTGGGTCGTAAAACCCGCACCATCCGGCCGGTAGCGCAAATGCAGATGCTCGGTGATGATCGCCAGCTCCCCTTCTTCCCGTTTCACCTCAAACGCCGGCACTGGCTGCTCCCGGTACCATATCACCTGGCTGGCCCGATCCTCAAACGCTTCATCAGGATCATATTCCAGCCGCAACAGGCGCGAGTCGAGCACCGTAAACCGGACGCCCGGACCACGCACTATCGCCCCCGGCCGGGCCTGGGGCGCAAAGGAAGGTCGGAAGGTTGCGGGAATCTCAGTCATAGCCCCTACCTGGACACCTTAACTACGGCTTGTACGTTATCGGTGAATCTACACGTTCAATTTGGGATCAGTCCGAGCTGGCGTCCGGTTGTTGCCAGAATATCCAGTGCCTGGTCCAGTTGCTCCCGCGTGTGCGAGGCCATATAGCTGGTGCGCAACAAGGACTGCCCCGGCGGAACCGCCGGCGTAATCACCGGGTTGGTGTACAGGCCACGCTCAAATAGCAGTTTCCACGCCAGGAATGTCGGTTCATCATGGCCGATAATTAGCGGGATGATCGGCGTTTCCGTCTGGCCGGTGTTAAATCCCAGCGCCTGCAGACCTTCCAGCATGTAATCGCCATTTTCCCACAATCTTTCTACATGCTCCGGTTCTGTCTCCATAATCTCCAGGGCCGCCAGTACCGCCATCAGGTTCGGCGCCGGTAAGCTGGCACTGAAGATTAGCGAACGCGCGTGATGCTGGATGAAGCTGATTACCTCCGCATCGCCCGCCACAAAACCGCCAATCGAAGCAAACGATTTGCTGAAGGTGCCCATGATCAGGTCCGCCTCATCGGTGAGTCCAAAATGGGCGGCCGTTCCCCGGCCGCCGCCGAGGACGCCCAGAGAATGGGCGTCGTCTACATAGAGCCGTGCACCATACTGCTGGCAGAGCGGGACAATCTCGTCCAGCGGGGCAATGTCTCCCCCCATGCTAAAGACACCGTCCACCACTACCAGTTTCCCCGCTTCCTCGGGAATACCGCTCAATACTCGTTCCAGATGGCGCATGTCGTTGTGGCGAAAGCGCTTCATTTTGCCCAGGCTCAGGCGTACCCCGTCCACGATGCTGGCGTGATTATCCTTGTCGAGAATCACGAAATCGTCCGGGCCGACCAGCGCCGAGATGGCGCCGAGATTCGCCTGCATGCCGGTGCTGAAGACGAGGGCTGCCTCCTTCCCTACGAAATTCGCCAGCCGTTCTTCCACGTCGCGGTGCAGGCGCAGAGTGCCGTTCAGGTAACGCGAGCCGGTGCAACTCGTGCCGTAGTCGTCTACCGCTTGCTTCGCTGCTTCCCGTACGCGTGGATCCGTGGTCAGCCCGAGATAATTGTTAGAGCCGATCATAATCACGCTCCGCCCCTCCACCGTCACTTCTGTGCCCTCGGTGCCGTCCAGCGGTACGAAATAAGGATAGAGTCCGCTTTCTTTCGCCTCCCGCGCCCGTAACATTCGTTCGTCGCACTTAATCTTCTCGAATATATCCATCTTTCTCTCTTCCCTAAGGCGGGTAATTCTGCGGCGGATTGTATGGCGCCCCCTCTACTCCGTCAAACAGCCTGGTCGTTCCCCTGACCAGGTTGCTCCCCTATCCCCAGGCATAAGGTTTGAGCAAAAAGTTTGTAGTAACCGCTTCAGCGGTCCTCCACAAAGCCTCGCAGTACAGGTTTGTAGTAACCGCTTTAGCGGTCCTTCAGCTTAACTCCGCACTCACCCGCCGGATCGCATCCCGCGTGCTGGCAAACGCCAACTCCGGCAGCCCGTCCAGGCTAAAAAAATCGGCTGCGTCGGCGTCGTCGCCCGCTTCCAATTCCCCACCCAGCAAATTCGCCCGGTAAAGAATGAACACCGAAGCACCTCCCTGAGGGGTGGGGGGATTGTAATAAACATCCACCAGTTCCTCCACTTCCACCGCTAGGCCCGTCTCTTCCAGCGTTTCCCGCACGGCCACTACCTGCGGATCCTCACCCCGGTCCAGGTACCCGGCCGGAATACTCCACTTCCCCCGCTCCGGCATCATCCGCCGCCGCACCAGCAGGATCTTACCCTCATCCAGCACCAGCACTCCGACGCCCACTTTCGGATCGGTGAAGTAGATAAAACCACACTCTGGGCAGACCCGGCGTGGCTTATCCGTTACCGGCTGCGTCTCCAGCGGTGTGGCACAGTGGGGGCAGTAAGCGTAACTTTCGGGAGCGGTTTCTGCTTCAAACATGAGGGGCGTTGGAGATTGGCCGGCCAATCTCCAATCTTCAGTACTATCTCCTGATCAACGCCCAGGCCACTATCAGCCCTGCCAGGAGAAAACCCAGCACAACCTGGGCAATGCGCAATGCGGAGAAGGGCGAGGATGGCTCCACTTCGGGTTCCTCTTCCGCTCCCATTGCCTCATCCTGGTCGTCCAAATCAATGGCCGCGGTTTCCGTCGCCCGGGCTTCCTCCTCGGCAACGTCGGCCGGATACGCCTCCATCAGCCGGGCCGGCGCTTCTTCCTCTGTTGCCGTGGGTGCCGGGGTCGGGCCACCGCCCCCACTGGGCGCTGCGGCTGTCGCCTGAATCTCTGCTGGTTCTTCCACCGGTCCCGTATCAGCCGCTTCGGTTGCAGCCTCTTCCTCCGCCTCCTCTATCGCTTCCGGCATCGCTTCAGCCGCCTCTTCGGCAGCTTCCTCTACCGCCATTTCCTCCTCTTCTACGACTTCGCCGGTTGGCGGAGCTACCAGGGCAGCAGGCTCCTCTCCCGCCTCTCCTTCCTCGTCCATCGGCGCTTCCGCCATCTCGGTGACCACCCGGGTTACCTCAACTGCTTCTCCCTCGACCTCCACCTCTTCCACGGCGACGTCTGCAACCTCCGCCTCCCCGGCGCTACCTGCCATGAATGGCATCTGCCCTACCGGGGACATCAGGTCCAGGACGACGGTGAGGATAAAGAAGAAGGCAGCCAGGGCCGTTGCCACCCGCACGGCCGGTAGCCATTGTGCCGCCGGCCGGGGTGCCGGAGCGCCGTACACTGCCGGATCCAGCGTATAGTTCCGCGGTGCCCGCACCTGCGGCAATTGCTGGATGCTGGCCTTGATCTGCCGTAACTGGCCCAGCTCCGTCCGCAGCGCCGGATCCTGCTGCAGTTCGGCTTCGAAACGGCCCGCCTCCCCCGGCGACAGCTCGCCGTCCAGGTAGGCGTTTACCCATTCCTGCCGTTTCTCCTCGGCCGATTTGCCTAAATCTCTCAAAAAATCAAACATAATAAATCGAGGGCTCTCCCTCTAAGCTATCTCTTTCTCTCTCTCTTTTTTCCCTTGCTCTCTTTATCAAGGCCCTTGCTCTCTTTATCAAGGCCCTTGTTCTCTTTCACAAGGTGGATTAGGCCCTCTCCATGTAGACAGGCCCCGTTCTATGTAGTAAGACGATATTCGGCCGGTAATAGTTCCCCAAACCCCTGAAGGCACTCGCGTAGCTTATCTCGTGCCCGGCTGATCCGCGATTTCACCGTCCCCAGCGAAACCGACGTGATTTCCGCTATTTCCTGGTAAGCGCGCCCTTCCACGTCACAGAGCACGGCCGCAACACGCTGCTCATCCGGCAAATCTTCCAGGCAGCGCTGCACCGCGTCCATTAATTCCGTTTTCTGCTGGTGTTCTTCCGGGCCCACCCCATCGTCGGCCATGAAAGAAGGCGACTCATACTCCTCGGTGATCTCGTCCAGGGAAGATTGCGGGCGGCGTTTGCGCCGCCGCAACTCGTCGTAACAGGCGTTGGTCACGATGCGCAACAGCCACGACTTAAAATTGCCACCTCGGAAACGCTTCAGTGCCTTGTAGGCCGAGATAAACGCCTCCTGGGTCGCATCGTCCGCCGCCGCCGGATCCTTCATAATCCGGTAAGCGACGTTGTAGACGATATCCTGGTAATGGAGGACGAGCCGGTTATAGGCAGAAACATCCCCTTTCTGGGCCTGGCCGATCAATCTTTCTTCGTCAATCACCTTGTCGTCGTCGTTACCCTCTCGTGCCTTTTGAGGAACATTGAAAATTGATAAGATCGCCCCTCTTTTTTTGACAGGCAGGGCCTCCTGTTTTATACTCCTTTTGCTTGCCGAAGTGGCGGAACTGGCAGACGCGCACGACTCAAACTCGTGTTCCTTCGGGAGTGTGGGTTCGACCCCCACCTTCGGCACTCGGTGTAACCTTATTATGTTTTTAAGGTTCAAGTATGGGGCCGCTCACTAGGTTGTCCAGCCCGAGAGCGGCCCCCACCGTTTTTCTTACATCTGTTTCCGTTCTTGCTCGCATTATATGTCTCGCATTGGGGCCGGGCAAGTAGCCGCCAGCCACTCACGCAGCTGAGTGGCTTTTTCTTTTCTGAGGTCTGTGTGTCCGACGTCACCCGCGTTACCTGAAATTTGAGACCTGAAGACGCGTAATTTGACACCTTGTCCCTGATCGATGACACTTAGGCACCATGCGTAACTGGTACAGATCGTTAATGTGGATCAGTCTCGGCTTGCTCCTCGGCCTGGCCCTCGGCCTCTACCTCGGCTGGGTCGCCTGGCCCACCGAGTTCACCGACGCTTCCCCCGTCATTTTACACGAAGACCACCGGCGGGACGTCACCCTGATGATTGCCCACGCTTACGTCCTCGACGGCGATCTGGATGCGGCGCGCCGCCGCCTTCATGCCCTCGATCCCGAAGCGCCCGACAACTGGTTGCTCACCCTTACCGTCGATGCCATTCTCTCCGGCCGGAACGAAGAAACCGAAATCCGGCCCCTGGTCACCCTGACTCACGATCTCGGCCTGGAATCGCCCGCCATGGCGCCTTATCTCGACGAGACGACGACAGACGATGTTCAGGAGTAGCCGCTACCCGGGGCAGGATCGCCCGCAAGAACCGCAGCCACCCCGAGTGGCCGCAGCCAGCCTGTTCCTGCTCGGCCTGATCCTTGGCCTCACCGGCGGCCTCGTTTACGCGTGGCTGATCAGCCCCGTAGTCTACGTCAACGCCAGCCCCGCCCGGCTCAGCGAACGCTACAAAGACGACTATATCTACCTGACCAGCCAGAGCTACGCCCTCACCGGTGATTGGGACACTGCCCAGGAGCGGCTGGCAGAACTGGAAGAAGAGTCCCTGCCTCAGCGCGTGGCCGCCCTTTTTGAGCGCTACCTGCGCGAAGGAGCACCGGCCCCGGCCGTGCGCAATCTGGCCGTCCTCACCCAGCAAGTCGGCGGTGACAGCCCGGCCCTCTCCCTCTTTGGGCCTACGCCTCGCCCGCCCCAGGTCACGCCCACCGCCACGCCGGCCGGTAGCACCCCGACCGCAACCTTGTTACCCACCCCTTCCCTGACCCCCATCCCCACCCGTACCCCGCAACCCACCCTGACGCCCAGTCCTACTCCGGTGCCGACGGCCACCCCCCGGCCGGCCTACCGCCTCCTCAGCCAGGAACGGGTCTGCGAGCCCGATGAGCCCGCGCCTCGCATCGAGGTCGAAGTGGTCGATGCCGTGCTCGATCCTTTGCCGGGTGTCGAGGTCATCATTTCCTGGGAAGGGGGGCGTGACCGCTTCTACACCGGTTTCCGTTCCGATCAGGGACCCGGCTACGGCGACTTTACCATGACGCCCGGCCTCTCCTATGCCGTCACCCTGGCCGAAGGCAGCCCCACCATCAGCGGGCTCCGCGTCGAACCGTGTGGCGAGGACACCGGCGGTCTACCCGGAGGCTGGCGGCTCTCCTTCCAGAATCTCGAACTAAACCGGCCTACCCCCACCGCTACGCCCGATCAGTAACGCCCCAGAATTCGTTCCTTTCCGAGGCAAAGTCCCGTTGCCGTTCATTGTTATCAATTCCCAGGCCGCTATCCCAGCAAGTCCACGTCCGGCCGGGGCCACAACACCTGCACCCCATACTTCTTCGCTGCCCGCGCCGACAACCGTGCTGCAATCGACGCCATCTGCTCCCCCGTTTCCGGATGGTGCAGCGCCGGCGCAATATCCGCAATCGGCACCGCCACGTGCGCAAACCGCAGCAGATCCGGGTCCGGGATATGGTGCCCGTTATAGTCCAACACTTCCTCATTGAAGAGCGTTAGGTCGACGTCAATCGTGCGCGGCGCATTGCGGTCAGGCATGCGCACGCGCTCCAATGTTTCCTCAATGTAATCCAGCACCTGGGATTTCAGCTCCCCCGGCTGCAGCGTCGTCTCCACCAGCACCGCCAGGTTAAAGAAATTGGGTTGGTCCGGTAATCCCATCGGTAGCGTTTCATACACCGTAGAGATCGCCACCAGGAAACACAGCTCCTGCAACATCCGTACCGCCGCCGGCATGTTCGCTTCTTTATCGATGTTCGAACCCAGGCTGATAAAGGCGCGATTCATAACTTCCTTAGCGGGACTTCCTTCAACTGTCTGAAAGGGTGCCCGTTCATTCGGCGTCGGTGAAGTCGGCCGCCGTCCGCTCAATCTCAATCCCTACCGATCGGGCGAAACGCAGGGCGCCCGGCTTTTCTACCCGTACCTGCACCCGCTCTACCCCGTCAAACTCCGTCAGAACAATTTCGGCAATATCATTAACCAGTTTCTCGACCAGGTAATCGGACGAGGTCTCTACGTGCTCGATAATTCGCTTGGTAATCGACTTATAATTGACCGCTTTGTCGATGTCGTCGGTCCGGGCCGCGTCGCGGGTGTCCGCGTACAGGATCATATTGATCAAAATATCCTGCAATTTGATCCGCTCTTCCGGATTAATCCCGATGATGCCCCGGACCAGCAGGTCCTTAACAAAAATCTTGTCCATGCTTTCCCCCTCACAATCCTCTATCTTCACTATCCATTATTCATCCGGTGCAACCATGTCGGCGAACACCGGCAGCGAGGTTGTGTACCGCATCCGCAGCCGGGTCCATTCAAAGCGGTCGTTAAAACCATGCCACTTTCCGCCCGCCGTGGTGACTGCTCCCCAGAAATTCAGTTCCTCCAACATGGCAATCGTGTCTTCGTCATAGCGCCCGCCCGGGTAACAGAAGTAGCGGGGCATGTAGCCGATATGTGCGGCCAGCGTCTCCTGGGAACCCAGAATCTCCCATACCAGCCCCTCGCGAGTCGCCTCGCGTAAATCAGGGTGCGTTTTGGAATGAGACTCCATCCGCATCCCGGCCGCCGCCATCTCCTCGATCATCGGCCACGTCATGTGGTTGGGATTGCCCGCGTCCACATAGCCGGTGATGATGAAGAAGGTACCCGTAAAGCCAAACTCCTGCAAAATCGGAAATGCATTCTGATAATGGTCCAGGTAGCCATCGTCAAACGTGATCACCACCGGCCGCGGCGGTAGTGATTCTTTGCCCGTGATCGCCCGCGAAAGCGTGTAGAGATCAATTGGTGTGAACCCATTATCCGCCAGGTATTGCATCTGGGCTCGAAACGCTGCCGGAGACACCGAGAGATCCGTGCGATATTCATCCGCATCTTCTGGTGGCTCGCTGATGTAATGGTACATCAGGATCGGCACCTTTACCGTCAGGCTATACGTCCCCACCGGGGTCGGCAGGGGCAGGGGCGTTGCCGTCGGTGTAGCCGTAGGCGGGGCCTGGGTAGGAGACGGTTCCACCGTCGCCGCTGCTGTCGTGGCCGTGCCGGTCGCCGTGGCCGTTGGCGGCAGGGGCGTTACCGTCGGCACCGGCGTAAAGCTGGCGTAGGCCACCACCGGCGGCGCCGTGGCTGTACTGGTGGTCGTTGGCCGTATGTGTGCGTTATCCACCGCCTGCACGCCTGGCTCGCTGCTCTCGCCCGGCTGGCCAAATAACATGCCCAGCCCTAATATCGCCAGCATACCCAGGAACAGCAGGCCCACGCAACTGATGCCGTCGACCCCGCTTCTTTCTTGATACCTTCCTGATTGACCCATAACTCGCTGAGCTTAACCTAGCCATGGGGTGCAGTCAAGATGTGGCAAGCTCATTCCCTTTTGTTATACTGACTTCTAACTTTTGGCGCCGGCACCCTGGCGCATTCTTCAACTCTCCGCACGGCGCTTTGGGACCATTTGCGCTGGGATCCGTTCTCCGGATAACGTGCCAGAATACCGGTGGCGTACGGGGGGGAAAGGCTAGATTCTGGCATGGACGATGCGACGCTCGTCGAACGAGCGAAGGTGGACAAAGAGGCGTTTGGTCACCTTTACGAGCGCTATGTCGATAAGATCTATCGCTACATCTATTATCGCACCGGCAACGAAGCAGACGCCGAAGATTTAACCGCGCGCGTTTTCTTTCGCGCCCTGGTCCATATCGACGACTATGAAGAGCGTGGTCACCCCTTCTCCGCCTGGCTCTACCGCATCGCCCATAACCTGGTAGCAAACTGGCATCGGGATCACAGCCGCCACCCGGTCCTTACCCTGGAAGATATGGCTTCCTGGCAGGTGAAGGAAAAGGGGCCCGAGGCCATGGCCACCTTGCTGGACGATAAGGAAGCCTTGCTGGACGCCATTCGCCGTCTGCCTGCCGATAGGCGTGAGCTATTGATTCTGAAATTTGTAGAGCAGTTGACCAACGCTGAAATTGGGGCCATTATGGGTCGCAGCGAAGGTGCCATAAAATCTCTTTATCATCGGACCCTCGTCTCTTTGCGCCGCGAGTTGAAACCGGCGCCGCCTTCAAAACGTTCCCTTCGCTCCTGGTGGCGTCGCGCAGCTTCCTCTGGTCAGGAAGATGATTAGCCGGAAATTGGCCCCATCTATAAGGAGAATCGAATGTACGTCGTCATGGATGATGCCGGTGACATCCCGGCCGGTCTCGCAGAATCGCTGGACATTTTGGTCGTTCCCATTAATATCACCTTCGGCACCGAGCAATATCTCTCCGGAGTCACCATGGATCACGCTGCCTTTTACGAAAAAACAAAGACAGTCGACCACCATAACTTCCCCAAAACATCGCAGCCAACCCCGTACCAGTTCGAACAGGCGTTCCGTTCCCTGCTGGACCGGGGTGTCGACGAGATCCTGACGGTGACCGTCAGCGAAAAGTTGAGCGGCACCTACGCTTCGGCCGTCGCCGCCGCCCGGGCTCTTGCTGACCGGGCCACCTTTCACCTTTTCGATTCCACGGCCGGTTCCGGTGTTCAGGGATTAATGGCCTTGGAAGCCGCCCGCCTCGCCCGCGAAGGGGTCGCCAGCGAGCGCATTCTCGCCCGCCTCGAGCAGATGCGCGCGCAATTCAGCCTCTTTTTTCTCATCGATAGCCTGGAATACGCCGTGCGCGGTGGCCGGGTCAGCACGTTGCGTTCGGCCGTCGCCTCCCTGCTTAAGATCAAGCCCTTGATGACTGTTGAAGACGGATTGATCGTCGAAGCGGGCCGGGTCCGTACCTATAAACGGGCACTGGATACGATGATCGACGCTGTGCGGGCAGAAGTCGGCGAGCGGCTCGTCACCCTGGCCGTAGCCCATGGCAACCGGCCGGAAGCCGGGCGGCAGTTGCTCGAGCAGGCCCGTCCCCACTTCCGGGTAGCCGACGCTTTCCTCATGGACTTGGCCATCTCCGTTGCCGTCAATCTCGGCCCCGGCGCCCTGGGCCTGATCGCCATTCCGGTAGCCACATGATCGTCTCCCTGGGCACCCTTCCACCGCGCCTGTAATGATTTTGTAAAGGACTATTTTTATGCTCAATATCTGGTTGCTACCCCTTAACCCTTGTGATAAAATGCACACAATTTGTGGCCATGTGCCAGGCGTTAGCGTGCGTGGCAACCGGGGGTGCAGAGGCCCCAGGGGCGCCAGCTGGCACCAAGAGCCTTATCCAGGCCGGAAGTTTATACGAACGAGGATCAAAACAACATGAATTATCGCAAGCATTTTGCCGCCGTGGCAGTGCTCGTGCTGTTAGGCACTGTAGTGACCTATCTGGTATTGACAGCCATTTACGCGCTGCCCGATGCTGCCAGTGGCGAAGCGACCAGCATCGACACCCTCTTTCAGGGGCACTTCCTTCTCATCTCTTTCCTGTTCGCCTTGGTGATTGGCTTCATGCTTTACAGCATCGTCGTTTTTCGCCGCCGGCCCGGGGAGGAGGATGCTCAAGGGGATTATTTCCACGGACATACCGGTTTGGAAATCATCTGGACGATCGTTCCCCTGGCCCTCGTCATCTTCTTCGGAATCTGGGCTACCCAGCTCCTCCGGGACATTACTGCTCCTGCCGATGACGAAATGGTGGTTGAGGTTTTTGGCCAGCAGTGGTCCTGGTATTTCGTTTATCCCGAGCTGGACGACCTCCGCACCACTGAATTGGTCTTGCCCGTCGATCGAACGATCCGCCTGGAAATGCAATCCCTCGACGTTCTTCATTCCTTCTGGGTTCCTGAATTCCGTGTCAAACAAGACCTGGTTCCGGGCCGCGTCACCGAATTGCGCATTACCCCTACCCAGACCGGCACCTACAAGACCCGCTGTGCCGAGATCTGCGGCAACCAGCATGCCTACATGCTCGCCGACGTCCGCGTGCTCTCCGAGAATGAATTTGATGGTTGGGTCCGGGAAAACAGCCTTGACCCCACCGCCATGACCGCCGTCGAGCGTGGCGAATTATGGTATACCCAGTTCGGCTGCAATGCCTGCCACAGCCTGGACGGCACCGTTGTCGTTGGGCCTAGCTGGCAGGGGCTCTTTGGTAGCCAGCGCTCGCTGGAGAGTGGGGAGACCGTCACCGCCGGCGAGGAATATCTCCGCAATTCGATCCTGCATCCCAACGACCAGGTTGTGGAGGGTTTTGCGCCCAGCATGCCTCAGACCTTCGAGGAGCAATTTGCCGAAGAAGAAGCGAAATACGATGATCAGATCGACATCGTCGAAGACCTCATCGCTTATATTAGAAGCCTGAACGAGACGGCAGCCGTCATCCAGCAGTAAGGAGCGCATTTAACATGAGAACTTTGGGTATCATCTTCTCCCTGGGAATTGTCAGGGCCATCATTGGGCAGGTTGTGGGCACCGCCCTGGGTTACGGTTTCGTAGCCGGGCTGCGCCAGGCCTTTGGCCTGGAACCGGCACCG
>Ga0207752_1000615_pt1 | contig 16635 bp, 16 predicted proteins | sample Pon2CUnioCityCA_6_FD_187272 | JGI IMG/M metagenome (GOLD analysis project Ga0207752, IMG submission 187272) | Marine sediment microbial community from Union City, CA, USA - Pond 2C Sediment 2 (SPAdes) | ecosystem: Environmental > Aquatic > Marine > Intertidal zone > Salt pond sediment ...
CAACTCGCCGCGCAGCTCGCGCATGTCGCGCATCGACTGGCGCAGCTGCGGGCGCGCCTCATCCAGAATCGCGAAAACCCGCTCGCGCTGCGCATCGCTCAGCTGCAGATAATCTGCCATGCGCTCGATGCGCCGCTGGCTAAAAGCGCCACCGTGATGGCCGCCGTGATGGCCGCTCCAGCCGCTGTGCGACAGGCGTCCGCCGCGCTCGCAGTAGGCGCCGTCACCAGCCATCAGTCGCGCGGCGAACAGACCGCTGCCGAGGGTGGCGAAAACCGCGATTGCTACGATCAGCTTCTTTTTCATCTGTGAATTTCCCCTGTGGTTGCTGGATGGCAGCACCGGCTGCCGTAGCGATGATTCTCCACAGCAGCGGGTCAGCGTGGGTGGCGCGGGCGTAAAGGCCGTGTAAAAGAGGATCAGCCCCTGGCGGCGCCCGACTCAGCGGCCAGCGGCAGGCTGAGGGTCACCAGCAGGCCGCCGCCGGGGTGGTTCTCGGCGCGGATGCCACCGCCGTGGGCGCACAGCACCGAGCGCGCGATGGCCAGGCCGACGCCGTGGCCGCCGCTGGCCGCGTCGCGCGCCTCGCCGCTGCGGTAGAAGGCATCGAACAGTCGCGGCAGATCTTCATCGGGCACGCCGGGGCCGTGGTCGCGAACCTGGATGCAGAGCCGGCCGGGCGGCTCGTCGGCGGCCCGTGCGATGGACACTTCGCTGCCCTCGGCGGTGTAGCGCACGGCGTTGCGCACGACGTTTTCCAGCGCGCTGTGCAGGCGCTCGGCGTCAGCGTGCAGCGTTGCCCAGCGCTCGCCGTCGAGGCGTACCGAGACGCCGCGCGCAAGGCCCTCGTAGCCGGCATCGGCGACGACCCTTTCGAGCAGCTCGCGCAGATCCAGCTCGGCCAGATGCAGCTCGTCGACGCCGCTGTCCAGCCGGGTCAGGGTGAGCACCTGGCCGATCAGCACATCGAGGCGATCCAGCTCGCCGCGGATGCGCGCCAGCTCGTTCTCGCCGCCGCTGCTGCGATCCTCGGCCAGCGCCAGCGCCACCTGGATGCGCGCCAGCGGCGAGCGCAGCTCGTGGGAGACATCGCGCAGCAGCCGCCGCTGGCTGCCGAGCAGCGCTTGCACGCGGCCGGCGGTGCGGTCGAACTCGCGCCCCAGATCGCCGAGTGCGTCGCGCCGGCGGGCGATGCGCGGCGGCACGCGGACATCCAGATCGCCATCGGCGAGGCGCCGCGTGGCACCCTGCAGCTGGCGCAGCGGGCGGATCAGCAGCCAGGCGATGGCGCCGCTGGCCAGGGCGATCGCCAGCAGCCACAGCAGCGGGCCGCCGGTGTTGCGCCCGCCGAGACCGCCGCGGCTGTTGATGCGATGCTCGCGAAAGGCGACGAAGCGGTAGTCGCCGCGCGCACCGCTGACGCGCAGCACTTCGACGGCGAAGCGCCCGGCCGGTTTGTTCCACGGCGATGCGCGGCCATCGCCGTCGTCCAGCTCGCTGCCGATCAGGCCGGCCAGCGCCGGCGGCAGCGGCCGCCCCAGCGGGGTGCCGCCGGGGCCTTGCAGATGAGCGTGCAGCAGCAGCTCGTCGCGCAGCTGATCCAGCGCGTCGCGCAGCGCGCTGCTACCGCCGCTTTCGTAGTGTTCCACGGCGCCCTCGGCGGCGGCGCGCAGGCGCGCCTCTTCCAGCTGCCAGCGATCGCGCTCCCACAACACGTAGACCGCAAAGGCGGCGGCGAAGACGGTGGCGTTGCTCAACCAGAAAATCAGGAAGATCTTCAGGAACAGGCGCATGCGCCGTGCTCAGTCGGGTCGGGCATACAGGTAGCCGACGCCGCGCACGGTGACGATGCGCTGGCCGCCGCTGGGGTTGTCGCCGAGTTTGCGGCGCAGATTGCTCACGTGCATGTCCGCGGCGCGGTCGTAGAGGGTCAGCTTGCGGCCGAGGCCGCGCTCGGTGAGTTCGTTTTTGCCGACCACCCGGCCGGCGGCGCGCAGCAGCACTTCCAGCAGGTTGAATTCGGTGCTGGTCAGCGCCACCGGGCGGTCGGCGACGCTGACGCTGCGGTCGCCGCTGTTGAGCTGCAGATCGCCGACGACCAGCATTTCTCCGCCACTCTCCGGCGCGGCGTGCTGCTCGGCACGGCGCAGGATGGCGCGCACTCTGGCGGTCAGTTCGCGCGGGTTGGCGGGCTTGGGCAGGTAGTCATCGGCGCCCATTTCCAGGCCGACGATGCGATCGACGTCTTCGCCGCGCGCGGTCAGCATCAGCACCGCGGTGCGCCCGGCGGGGCCGGGCAGAGAGCGGATCTCGCGCAGCGCGTCGAAGCCGTTCATGCCCGGCATCATCACGTCCAGCACCACCAGTTCGACACTGCCGGCAGCCACCGCGGACAGCGCCGCGACGCCATCCGCCGCCTGCGAGACGGCGAAGCCCTGCTCGCGCAGATAGTCGGTGAGCAGATCGTTGAGCACGGCGTCGTCGTCGGCGACCAGCACTTGGTGGGTTTGGGCATTGGACATTGGAAGCATCAGCGGGTGTTGACCGACGCCAGCTTAGCCCTTCAGCGCCCATTGCCCAAAGGCGATTTACGCAACTTTACGCCGCTCGCCGCAGCGGCGCTCAGTCGCTCGGTTCGAGGAGAAAGCCGACATCGCCGTCGCGGTTCGCCACCAGGCCGAGGTCGTAGCCGTGCAACTGTGCCAGGCGGTGCGACTGGTAGAGGCCGACGCCGAGCCCCTGCTTGGAGGACACCGCCTCGCGGAACAGGCCGCGGATGATTTCTGCCGGCACCGCCTCGCCGCTGTCGTGTACCTCCAGCGAGGCGCGGCCGGCGTCGATCTCCAGGCGCGCGGAGATCTCGATATTGCGGTCCACCACGCGCTTGAAGCTGGCGTTCTCCAGCAGGTTTTCGGCGACGCTGTCGAACAGCTCCTTGGGCACTTCGGCGTCGCCGTCGATGTGCTCCTCGAAGCGGATCCGGCCAGCGGCGTAGCGCTGCTTGAGCTGCGCCCACCAGTCGGCGGCGGAGACCGTGCGCACGTCGTGCTCCTGCTCCGGCGACTTGAGCTTTTCCAGGGTCAGCTGCAGGCGGTTGCGCAGCTCGGGGAACTGGCGCTGCAGCAGCGCCAGCGAGTCCTCGGCCTGCTCGGGGCCGGCGGCCTGTACCACCGCGGCCAGATACTCCATCGATTGCAGCAGGTTTTTGATGTCGTGGGTCAGCCGCGAGCCGGTCTGGTGGATCGCCTCCATGCGCATCGCGGTCTCCAGCTGGCGTTCGCGCTGCAGGGCGCGGTAGAAGTGCCCGATCAAGCGGACCAGCAGCTGCAGGTGCAGCTCGAAGGAGATGCCGACGTGGCGATCGGTGTAGAAAACGATCTCGAATTCGCCCTCGCGCACCGCCAGATCGACGCCCCCGGCATCGCCCACCGCCAGCTCGATGTCCGCGGCGCGATCAGCGCAGCTCAGGCCGATCACCCAATTGAGCTTGAGCAGCTCATCCAGCGCCTGGCGCAGGAATTCCTCCGGCTTGCGCGCCGAGCCGGCGTGCGCCGAGAGATTGCGCAGGAAATCCTCGAAGGGCGTGCCCAGATTGAGCAGGTAGCGGTTCCACAGCGTTTGCAAAATGCTGTGCCCGGAGCGGTTGGCCCACACCCAGTTGACGGCGAGGATGAAGCCGGCGACGAACAGCAGGGTCTGGAACAGCGCCAGGGTGTAGTCGATCTGCGCGACGTACATCCACAGCGCGCTGCCCATGGAGAGCAGCAGCGCCATCAGCGTGATCGACAGGCTACGCAGGTAGTCGACGTGCTCGTCGGCCTGGCCGCCGCCGGGCAACAGCATCAGCAGCACGGCCAGGGCGCCAGCGGCGTAGCGTGCCACTTCGGCCAGCAAAGGCGTGGCGATCTGCGCCTGAAACAGCTGCGGCACCACACCGAGCAGCAGGATCAGAAACAAGGCGCCCACCGCCAGCCACTGGATGCGCCCGGCCTGGCGGCTGGGGATGTACTCGCCGCCGAGCAGGCCGATGAGCAGCAGCAGCCACATGGTGAGGATCAGTGAGCCGGGCCAGATCAGCAGGCCGCTCACCGAGACCAGCAGGATCAGCGCGGTGCGGGTGCGGATCTCGGTGCCGCGCCAGAACGGCTGCCAGACCAGAAACAGGGCGAAGTGGAAGAACAGCGAGGTGGTGCGCAGTGCCGCGTCAGCGCCCGGCAGCGCCGCCAGGTGCAGAGCCAGCAGAGACAAGCCGAGCAGGCGGTGACGATGCTGTGGATTGTAAATCCAGCGCTCGGCGATATCCTGTTGAAACGACATTCGACGGTGATTCCGGGTTGCACGACTGCGCGGACGCCGGCCCGCCCGACCCCACGACCGGCGCATTCTGCATGTTCCATCACATTGTCGCCATCGCCCGGCACACAATCCGCGAAACCCGCCACGGGCGCCTGCCGTGGATCGCCGCCGGGCTGGTGCTGGTCTGCGTGCTGATGGCCGAGTTCATCGGCAACACCGCGCTCACCGACGCCACACAAATCAAGGCCGGCATCGTCGGCTTCGCGCTGCGCTGGCTGGGAGCGCTGCTGCTGGCGGTGTTCATCATCGCCAGCCAGGTGCGCGAAGCCGAGGACCGCATCGTCGAGCTGTTCTTCTCGCTGCCGATCCGCCGCGAGCACTACTTTTTCGGCAAACTGCTCGGCTACCTCGCCCTGGCCGCCTATCTGGCGCTGCTGGCCGGCCTCGCCGCGGCGCTCTACGCGCCGCCGGCGGTGGCCCTGGCCTGGGCGATCGGGCACCTGCTGGAGCTGGCGCTGGTGGCCGCCTTCGCACTGCTGGTGGCGATCTCCATCGGCAACATCACCGCGGCCACCTGTGCGGTCGCCGGCTTCTACATGCTGGCGCGCGGCATCGGCGCGCTGCAGCTGATGGCCACCGGCCCCTTTTACGACGCCAACTCGCTGGCCGATCGCTTCCTCGCCGCGGCGGTGGATTACGTGGCGCTGATCGTGCCGCATTTCGACCGCTACGCACCGGTCGACTGGCTGGTGCGCGGCGAGGTGCAGGCGGCGCTCGACATCCCCCTCGGCGGCAGCCTGCCGCAGGCCGCGGTGTACCTGCTGCTGCTCTGCGCCGCCGGGCTGGTCGATCTGCGCCGCAAGCAGCTGTGATGCGCCGGCCACAGCGGTGGCGCCTGCCCGGTGCCGGCGAGCAGCGCAAACTGCGCGAAGTGCCACGCCCGCTGCTGCTGCTGTTCGGCAGCGCACTGGCCGCGCAGTTGCTGCTGGCCAGCGCCACCTCCGGCCAGCGCGGCGAAGCCACCGGCCTATCCACAACCGCGGCGGTCAACCGCGTCGCCGCAGAAATGCCGGAGGCATTTATCGAGCCGGTGGCCCGCGCCATGGCGCTGGGCGATCCGGCAGCCTTTTCGCGCGCACTCTCGCTGTGGCTGCAGAACGCCGACTACGAACCCGGCCTGAGCCTGCCGCTGGCCAGCCTCGACTACCCCAAGGTCGGCGCCTGGCTGGATCTGCAACTGGCGCTGGACGAAGACAACCGCTTTCCGATGCTCGCCGCGCTGCACCTTTACGGATCGGTGCCGGATCGCGACAAGGTGCGCTGGATGCTGGAGTGGGTGGCGCGCCACTTTCACGAAGACCCAGCGGCGCGCTGGCGCTACATGGCCGAGGCCGCGGTCAAGGCCAAGCACAAGCTGGACGACCTGCAACTCGCCTACCGCCTGGCCAGCGAGCTGGATCAGCAGACGCAGGGGCTGCAGCTGCCCGGCTGGGCGCGCCAGCTGCACATCTTTCTCAAGGCCGATCTCGGCGAGCGCGAAGAGGCCCGCGCACTGCTCGGTGCGCTAATCGAAAGCGGCCAGATCACCCGCCCGGAGGAGCTGCGCTTCCTGACCCGCAAACTCGCCGAGATGACCGCACAGCAAGGTGACGAAATCTCCGACAAGATGTTGAAAAATCGACGCTGATATGTCGATATTTCGGCAATAATGCCTTGATTTCATTTAAAAAATCGTACCTGGGCCATGGCACCGTAGTTGCTTCAATGGGAGAATCCGCCAACCCCAATTCCAGAGAGGCTAACTCCAATGAAGCGTCAACAGGGCTTCACCCTGGTCGAAATCGCAATCGTACTTGTGATCATCGGCCTGATCCTGGGTGGCATTCTCAAGGGACAGGAGCTAATCGATTCCGCACGGGTGCGCTCGATCTCCACCGACATGAACGGCATCCGTACCGCCTGGTTCGCCTTCCAGGATCGCTACAACGGCCTGCCCGGTGATTTCAGCAACGCAACGTCACAGATCGACAACACCCTGACCAATGACGGCGACGGCGACGGCACCGTCGAGGACGCCGCAGAGATGGCCGGCGTCTGGGAGCACCTCGCCGCGGCCGGCTTCATCTCCGGTAATTACGACGGCGCGGGCGCCAACGCCGGCAGCGTAGCCGACACCGACTGCGCCACCAGCACCTGCCCACAGAACCCGTTCAACGGCTTCTACAAAATCGGCTTCACCAACCAGGGTGCGGGCAACGGTGGCAACGCCAACGAGCTGGTCACCGGTTCACAGATCCCGGTCAACATCATCCTGCAGCTGGATCTCAAGCTCGACGACGGCAACGCCAGCCAGGGCGAACTGCGCGTACACAGCACCACCTCCAACGGCTGCGAGGATGCCGCTGGCGAGTGGAACATCGCCGGCGGCCAACAGAACTGCGCTGCGGTGCTGCGCGGCTTCTGAGCCAGCGTCACCGGGCGGGCCGCCGCGCCCTCCCTCCCGCAAAGAGGCCCGCACCGACGGGCCTCTTTGCGTTGCCGCCGCGGATTCGGTCGCAACCGCGCGCGATACCATCGCCGCCAGCCATTGCGACCGCGCGGCCAACAACCGCCACTTGCAGCCGACGAGCCGGCGCGTTTGAATGCCGCGCATGTACGCCGTAGACATCCAGTCCATCAATCTCAGCCGCCGCGATCGACCGCAGCTGCTGGCCGACGTCAGCCTGCAGATCGGCGCCGGAGAATGCTTCGCACTGATGGGCGTCAACGGCGCCGGCAAGACCAGTCTGATCAAAGCCATGCTGGATCTGGTCGCCGTGGACAGCGGACACATCAGCCTGTTCGGCGACCGGCACCAGCTGCGCCACGCCCGCGGCCACCTCGCCTATCTGCCCGAGCGCTTTCAGCCGGCCCATCACCAGACCGGCGCGGAATTTCTGCGCCTGATGCTGGCGCTGCACGGTCTCGAATACAGCCGCGACGCGGCGCTCGCCGCAGCGCAGCGGCTGGATCTCGCCCCCACCGCGCTGGACGAACCGGCGCGGCGCTATTCGAAGGGCATGACGCAGAAGCTCGGCCTGATCTACGCACTGCTGTCACAGCGCCCGCTGCTGGTGCTCGACGAGCCGCTGTCCGGCCTCGATCCCTGCGCGCGCCACGCCGTGCTCGACGAGCTGGCCAAGGCGCGCGCCGCCGGGCGCACGCTGTTCATCAGCACCCACCTGCTCAACGATGTGGCCCCGCTGTGCGACCGCATCGGCATCCTCCACGGTGGTCGGATGCGCTTCTGCGGCACGCCCGCCGACTGCTGCCGACAGTTCGCCGCGGACGATCTCGAAAGCGCCTACCTGGCCTGCATCGCCGCGATCGACGACTGAGCGGCCCGGCGGCGCGCGCCTCAGCCGGCGTCGAGGGCGCGGCGCATGCGCCCCAGCGCCTCGCCGAGCATGCCGCGCGAGCAGGCAAAGTTGAGCCGCAGATAGTCGCCATCGCCGAACTGTGCGCCGCCGGACAGGCCGACGCCGGCGCGCTCGAAAAAGCCCACCGGGTCATCGATGCCGAGGCTATCGACCTTCAGCCAGGCCAGATAGGTGGCCTCGGTGGGCAGCAGTTCGATGCCGGCGACGCCGCCCAGCTCGGCCTCGATCAGCGCGCGGTTGCCGCGCAGGTAGTCGAGCAGCGCGCGCCGCCAGGGCTCACCGTCGCGATAGGCGGCCTCGCTGGCCACCAGGCCGAGGGCGTTGATCATCGGCAGCACGCCCTTGCAGGTCTCGCGCACGCGGCGGCGCAGGCGCGCGTCGGCGATCACCGCAAAGGCGCAATTCATACCGGCGAGGTTGTAGGTCTTCGATGCCGCCATCAGCGTGATCATGCGCCCGGCGTACTCCGGCAGAACCAGCGCCGAGGGCAGGTGTCGCGCGCGCTGGTCGAGGACCAGGTCGCAGTGGATCTCGTCGCTACAGATCAGCAAGTCGTGTTCGGCGCACAGTTCGAGCAGCGCGCGCAGCTCCTCGCGGCGATACACGCGGCCCACCGGGTTGTGCGGATTGCACAGCAGCAGCAGCCGCGTGCGCGGGCCGATGGCGGCGCGCAGGGCGTCGAGATCGAAGCCGTACTCGCCGCTCTGGTCGCGGCGCAGCGGCACGCTGAGCAGGCTGCGCCCGGCCGGCTGGGCGATGTGCAGAAAGTGGTGGTAGATCGGCGGACTGGTGAGCACCTCGTCGCCCGCCTCGCCGGCGATCCGGCAGCAGGCCGCCATCCCCGGCACCACCCCCGGCAGCCAGACCAGCCAGTCGGGCTCCACCGCCCAGCCGTGATCGCGCTGCAGCGCCGCGCAGACCGCCTCGTTGAGCGCGGCGCCGGGCTGGGCGTAGCCGAGCACACCGTGGTCGAGGCGCCGGCGCAGGGCATTGAGCACCTCTGGCGGCGCGGCGAACTCCATGTCCGCGACCCACATCGGCAACACGTCGCGACCGGCGTAGCGCGCCCACTTGAAGCTGTCGGTATCGCGCCGCTCGGGCGGCTGGTCGAAGTCGTAGTGCATGCCTTCGCTCCCGGCTGAAAAGTGCGTATCGTACCCGCCCGCAGCGCGCCGCGGCAGCGGCGCCGACACCCGGAGAATCGATTTGAGCGCGCAGCAGTTTGAGGCCGACGACGGCACCGCGATCCACGTCCGCACGCTCGGCGCGGGGCCGCCGCTGGTGTTCCTGCACGGCTGGACCTCCTCGCACGCCGAATGGCTGCCCTATGCCGAGGCGCTGGCCGACGGCCACCGCTGCTACTGCTGGGATGCGCGCGGTCACGGCGGCCATCCGCTGCGCGACGGCGAGACACCGAGCCTGCCGCGGATGGCCCGCGATCTGATGAACCTGATCGAGCACTTCGCGCTGCAACGGCCGATCCTGCTCGGCCACTCGATGGGCGCGCTGACCTGCTGGGAGCACATCCGCCAGTTCGGCGACGCGCATCTGGCGAAGCTGGTGCTGGTCGACCAATCGCCGCGGCTGCTCACCGACGACGACTGGGCGCACGGCATCTACGGCGACTTCGACGCAGCGCGCAATGCGGACTTCATCGCCCGCCTCGAAAGCGACTTCGCCGAGGCCGTGCTGCGCCTCGCCGCGGACGGCCACAACCCGCGCGCGCGGGACAACTACGCGCGCAACTCGACCGGCTTCCAGCGGGTGCGCGAACAGCTGCGCGAGCTGCCGCCGGAGCCGCTGATCGAGGTGTGGAAGACACTGGCGACGGCCGACTACCGCGATCTGCTGGCACAGATCCACCTGCCGACCCTGCTGGTCCACGGCGACCAGAGCCAGTTCTACAGCGTCGAGCTGGCCGAGTGGGTGCGCGATGCGATGCCCGCCGCACAATTGCACGTCTACGCCGGCACCGACCACTCACCGCATCTCTGGCAGCGCGAGCGCTTCATCGCCGATCTGCGCCGCTTTACTGCGGCCGACTGAGCCGACAACGGGTTCGGCTTCGGCGGGGCGACTCAGGCGCGGCGCTGTGGCGCCAGCACCAGCAGATTGCCGAGCAGCACCAGCGCGATGCCGGCGAAGGATTCCGGCGACCAGCGATAGCCTTCGAACAGCGTCGACAGGCCCAGTGCCACCAGTGGGAAAAGTACCGTGGCGTAGGCCGCGCGGCCGGCACCGATGCGCCCGACCAAAGTCAGGTAGGCGCCGAAGGCAAAGATCGAGGCGAACACCGCGAGATAGGCCAGCGACAGGCCGTAGGCCGGCCGCCAGTCCCAGGCGAATTCGACACCGGCCAGCAGGCACAGCAGACAGCTGATCAGCGCGCCGTAGCTCATCCCCCAGGCATTGCTCTGCAACACCGAGATACCGGCGCGCTGGTTGCGCAGCGAGGCCATGTTACCCAGCGATGCCAGCAGCGTGCCGAGCAGCGACAGGCCGAGCCCGCGCCAGGCGGCGGCCGCGTCGGCACCGCTGCCGAAGGCCCGCAGCTCGGGCCAGAACACCAGCGCAATACCGCCCAGGCCCAAGGCCGCCCCCAGACCGACGCGCGCACTCACCGGCTGGCCGAACATGTACGCCGCATTGACCAGATTCATCAGCACGATGGTCGAGAAAACCACCGCCAGCAGCCCGGTGGTGAGCACCTCCGTGGCCCAGTAAAAAACCAGGTAGTTGAGGCTGAACAGCAGCGCGCCCTGCAAGGCCATGAAGGCGTGATCGCGCGGCGCGTGGCGCAGCGACAGGCCGCGCCAGCGACACCACAGCAGCAGCAGCACGGCGGCCAGCAAAAAGCGATAGGCGACCGAAGCCATGGGATCGACGACGCCGAGCTGGTACTTGATCGCCAGCCAGCTGGAACCCCAGATCAGCACCACGGCGAGATAGAGCGGAGCGGTATTGGTCAACATCTATGCGCAAGGCTCCGGGCGGGCAGGCGGGGAACAGCGGCGGGAACACCGCCGAAGCCACTTTGAAAATGGGGCCTTATAGCATGCTGCCGGTCGCTTTGCGGGAGCGATAGCGGCCCCGACAAACTGTTACTATACGGAAAACAGTCATGTGGTACAGCTGACCGGAAAAGGCATTTCCAGCAGACAAAAAAAGTGCCGCTCTGTGGCGGCACCAAGGGGGGAGGAGGAAAACGTCAGGACGCGCTGTGCGAAGAGAGCGAGCCATCCTTGGCTCAATGCGTCTCTGCGGGGTAATGCACAGAAATCGCGTCACCGATAAAGAGTGTAGACCAGATTATTTGATCCAAAAGGGTTTTTCAGCTTCGAGCGTGGCTTCCCAGCGAGTCAGGCCGATGTCAGTGAGCACGGAATCGCTGAGCGACGCGATCATACGGCGCTGCTCGGCGCGCTTGTACCACAGGGCGATGGTGCCAACGGTGTCGCTGAACAAAGCCTCGGCACGCTGCACGAGGTTGTAGATGGCGGCACTGACGAGCAGATCGCTGTTTGCACGGGAAACTTTGCAAGCGGTAAAAGCGGTGGCGGCGGTCATGGGTGTTGACTCCTTGGGTTGTGCCGCTGCGGGATGTTTTCCCGTCGCGGCGCGCTGTTGTTCAATGGTTGCGAATTGTATTGGTCAGACAGTATCCGTAACAGATACAATCATCACATATTTAGACCATAACAGTTTGGTCAGGAATAGCAGAAAAGACATGTACAGTTCTCAACGCGACAACTACCTGTACGACCAGGTCGCCGAGCTGGTCAGCGGCATGATCGACAACGGCACCCTCAAGGCCGGCGACCGCGTGCCCTCGCTGCGCAAGATGAGCAAGCAGCTGCAGGTCAGCGTCGCCACCGTGATGCAGGGCTACGTCAACCTCGAAGAGGCCGGCCTGATCGAATCGCGGCCGCAGTCCGGCTTCTACGTGCGCAGCCGGCCGCGCGTCGACCCGGCACCGCCGCAGAAAACCAACCCGCGCGCCCTGCCGCGCCCGGTACAGTTCGGCAACACCGTGGAGACCATTTTCTCGCTGGCCAACCAGCCGGATATCGTGCCGCTGGGCATCGCCAACCCCGCCCCGGAACTGCTGCCCGTGCGCGCCCTCAACCGCGCCCTGCGCCAGGTCATCTCGCGCGATCCGGAGGATTCCGTCAACTACACCTTCGCCCCCGGCAACAGCGAGCTGCGCCGGCAGATCGCCTTCCGCTCCGCAGATCTGGGCTGCGAGGTAGCGCCGGACGACATCGTCATCACCACCGGCGCCACCGAAGGCATGGCGGTGGCGCTGCAGGCGGTGGCCAAACCCGGCGACATCATCGCCGTGGAATCGCCGACCTACTTCTGCGGCCTGCAGATCATCGAACGCCTCGGCATGCTGGCGCTGGAGATCGACACCGACCCGCAGGACGGCATGTGCCCGAAGGCGCTGGCGCGGGCACTGGACTCGCACCCAGTAAAAGCGGTGCTCAGCGTGGCCAACTTCAGCAACCCCACCGGCGGACTGATGCCCGAAGTGAACAAGGCCGAAGTCGTGCAACTGCTGGCACAGCGCGGCATCCCGCTGATCGAGGACGACGTGATGGGCGATCTGTACTTCGGCAACAGCCGCCCGCGCAGCTATCAGGCCTATGATCGCGAGGGGCTGGTGATCACCTGCTCGTCGGTCTCCAAGACCGTCGCCCCCGGCTATCGGGTCGGCTGGGTGCTGCCCGGCCGCTTTCGCCAGCAGATCGCCCACGGCAAGCAGCTCAACAGCTCGGCCTCGGCCTCGGTGACGCAGATGGCGATGGCCGAATTCCTGCGCGGCGGCCACTACGACCGCCATCTGGCGCGCCTGCGCCGCGCCTGCCGCGAGCAGGTCGAGCGCCTGCGCTACGCCATCGGCGAGCACTTCCCCGCCGGCACCCGCGCCAGCCGCCCGCAGGGCGGCGCGACGCTGTGGGTGCAGCTGCCGCGCGGAGTGGACTCCAACATGCTCTACCAGCGCGCCCTCGCGGCCGGCATCAGCGCCACCCCGGGCACGCTGTTCTCGGCCACCGGCAAGTATCAGAATTTCGTCCGCCTGTGCGCTGGCCACCCCTGGTCGGAGCGCATCGAATCCGCGGTAAAAACACTCGGCGAGCTGGCCGACGAGTTGAGCCTGGGCGAGCGCGACTGAATCGACCCGAATGGCAGCGCGCGCCGCCACCGCACCTACTGCGGCGCCCGATCCAGCGCCCGATAGCCCAGCGCCTCGGCCAGATGGGCTTCGTCGATGGCCGCCGCACCGGCCAGATCGGCAATGCTGCGCGCCACCTTTAGCACGCGATGATAAGCCCGCGCGGACAGGCCCAGGCGCTCGACGGCGCGCATCAGCAGCTGCTCGCCGCTCGGTTGCAGGGCGCAATCGCGGGCCACATCGCCAGGCCCCAACTCCGCATTGGCGCAGTCGGCGCGCGCCAGCATCCGCTCGCGCGCCGCCGCCACCCGCTCGCGCACCGCCGCCGAGGGCTCGCCGTCGGGCAGCTCGGCGCCGAGCGCGGCCATGTCCACCCGCGGCACTTCCACCTGCAGATCGATGCGGTCGAGAAACGGCCCGGAGAGCCGCCCGCGATAGCGCAGTACCTGCTCGACGGTGCAGCGGCAGCGGCCGCCGCCGGCCTCGCCGCAGGGACAGGGGTTCATCGCCGCGACCAGTTGAAAGCGCGCCGGGTACTCGGCCTGGCGGGCGGCGCGGGAGATGGTGATGTGGCCGTTCTCCAGCGGCTCGCGCAGCACGTCGAGCACGCTGCGCTCGAACTCCGGCAGCTCGTCGAGAAACAACACGCCGCGGTGGGCGAGGCTGATCTCACCCGGCTTGGGGTTGCCGCCGCCGCCGACCAGCGCCACCCCGGAGGCGGTGTGGTGCGGCGCGCGGAATGGCCGCCGGCCCCAGCTGGCGGGGTCGAAGCCGTCGCGACCGACGCTGGCCACGGCCGCCGCCTGCAGCGCTTCGCGCTCGCTCATCGGCGGCAAAATGCCGGGCAGGCGCGCGGCGAGCATCGATTTGCCCGTGCCCGGCGGGCCGACAAACAGCAGGTTGTGACCGCCGGCGGCGGCCACCTCCAGCGCCCGCTTGGCGTGAAACTGACCGCGCACGTCGAGCAGGTCGGGGGCGTCGATGGCGCTCGACGACGGCTGCGGCTGCACCGCGCCGAGCGGCTCCTCTGCGCACAGGTGGCGGCACACGGCGATCAGGCTGGCGCCAGCGAGGGCGGCATCGCCGCAGGCCAGCGCGGCCTCGGCGCCGTTTTCCGCGGGCAGCACCAAGCGGCGACCGGCGTCGCGCGCCGCCAGCGCGCTGGGCAGCGCGCCGCGCACCGGGCGCAGCTCGCCGGCCAATGACAGTTCGCCGATGAATTCGTGCCCGGCGAGCGGTTCCAGCGGTACCTGTCCGGAGGCGGCGAGGATGCCGATGGCGATCGGCAGATCGTAGCGACCGCCCTCTTTGGGCAGATCGGCGGGGGCGAGGTTGACGGTGATGCGCCGCGGCGGGAAGTCGAAGCCGGCGTTGATCAGCGCGGCGCGCACGCGATCTTTGCTCTCCTTCACCGCGGTCTCGGGCAGGCCGACGATGTTCAGCTGCGGCAGGCCGCCGGAAAGGTGCACTTCGACCTGCACCGGGGTGGCATCGACCCCGGCGAGGGCGCGGGTGTGAACGGTGGCGAGTGTCATCGAGTTCCCTCTCTGTCGTCGGTTGCGGCCGTCCCTGGCAGCGATGCGATCTATTCGGCGGTGTGCGCCGACTCGGGGGCTTCGGGGTCGAGGCCGCCCTCCAGCGCGGCGACGCGCGCCTCCAGTGCGTCCAGTTTGGCGCGGGTGCGCGCCAGCAGCGCCACCTGCACGTCGAATTCCTCGCGGGTGACCAGATCCATCTTCTCCAGCGCGCCCTGCACAGCGGCGCGCGCATTGCGCTCGAAATCGGCCTTCAGCTCGGCCATGCCGGGCGGCAGCAGTTTGCTCAGCGACTCGGCGATCTCATCCAGCGGGCGGGTGTCGATCATGGCGTCATTCCTCACTTTAACCGTTCGCCAGTGTACCCCAAGCGCCCCGCTGCGGGGCCGCGCGCGACACCTGCACCAACTCGGGGCAGAGCGCCTTCTAACCGGCGCCAAACCGGTGCAACAGGGCAAGAACGCGACCATAAATGCGGCTAACTTTCTGATTATTAATTAATTTAAAAAATTGGCACGACTCCTGCTGTCGCTCTGCGTCAACCGTAACAACGCAACCGGGAGCCGACCATGAAGCTGGTCACTGCGATCATCAAGCCCTTCAAGCTCGACGAGGTGCGCGAAGCCCTCTCCGAGATCGGCGTGAAAGGCGTCACCGTCACTGAGGTCAAGGGTTTCGGGCGCCAGAAAGGCCATACCGAGCTCTACCGCGGCGCCGAATACGTCGTCGATTTTCTGCCGAAAACGAAGCTGGAAGTGGCCATCTCCGCCGATCAGGTCGAGCAGGTGATCGAGGCCATCAGCCGCGTCGCACACAGCGGCAAGATCGGCGACGGCAAGATTTTCGTCACCGAGCTCGAACAGGTGGTGCGCATCCGCACCGGCGAAAGCGGCCACGAGGCGCTCTGAGCCCGCCGCGCGACAAGCATTCATACACCGGAGACTGATCGTGGAAAAACTGCTCGAACTCAGCTACGCGCTGGATACCTTTTACTTTCTGATGTCGGGAGCGCTGGTCATGTGGATGGCCGCCGGCTTCGCAATGCTCGAAGCCGGCCTGGTGCGCGCCAAGAACACCGCCGAGATCCTCACCAAAAACATCTCTCTGTTTGCCATCGCCTGCCTGATGTACATGCTGGTCGGCTACAACATCATGTACCCCGGCGAGGCGGTAAACAGCTTCTGGCCGGGCGTTTCCTTTCTGATCGGCGGCGATAACGACACCGCCGCGGTGATCGCCGGCGGCGAGGATGCGCCCTACTACTCCGGCATGTCCGACTTCTTCTTCCAGGTGGTGTTCGTCGCCACCGCCATGTCGATCGTCTCCGGCGCCGTCGCCGAGCGCATGAAGCTGTGGGCCTTCCTCGGCTTTGCGGTGGTGTTTACCGCGGTCATCTACCCGCTGCAGGGATACTGGAAATGGGGCGGTGGCTTCCTCGACGCCGCCGGCTTCTCCGATTTCGCCGGTTCCGGCGTGGTGCACATGTGTGGCGCCGCGGCGGCGCTCGCCGGGGTCATCCTGCTCGGCCCGCGCCGTGGCAAGTACACCAGCAACGGCTCGGTCAACGCGATCCCCGGCGCCAATCTGCCGCTGGCCACGCTGGGCACCTTCATCCTGTGGATGGGCTGGTTCGGCTTCAACGGTGGCTCGGAGCTGAAGATCTCCAACGTCGAGGAAGCCAACGCCGTGGCGCTGGTGTTCGTCAACACCAACATGGCCGCCGCCGGCGGCGTGGTCGCCGCGCTGCTCGCCGCACGCCTGCGCTTCGGCAAGGCCGATCTGACCATGGCGCTGAACGGCGCGCTGGCCGGACTGGTGGCGATCACCGCCGAACCGCTGGCACCCAGCCCGCTGGCGGCGACGCTGATCGGCGCCGTCGGTGGCGCGATCGTGGTGTTCTCCATCATCTTCATGGACAAGCTGCGCATCGACGACCCGGTCGGCGCCATCTCGGTGCACGGCGTGGTCGGCATCTGGGGGCTGCTGGCGGTGCCGCTGAGCAATGGCGACGCCAACTTCGGCGCGCAGCTGCTGGGCATCGCCACCATCTTTGCCTGGACCTTCGCCGCCAGCTTCGTGTTGTGGATGCTGCTCAAGACCCTCTTCGGCATCCGCGTCTCGGAGGAAGAGGAGTACGAAGGCGTGGACATCTCCGAATGCGGCCTGGATGCCTATCCGGAATTCACCCGCGGCAACTGATCCCCCGCCC
>Ga0207752_1000616_pt1 | contig 16628 bp, 9 predicted proteins | sample Pon2CUnioCityCA_6_FD_187272 | JGI IMG/M metagenome (GOLD analysis project Ga0207752, IMG submission 187272) | Marine sediment microbial community from Union City, CA, USA - Pond 2C Sediment 2 (SPAdes) | ecosystem: Environmental > Aquatic > Marine > Intertidal zone > Salt pond sediment ...
CGGCTCGAAGTACTGCATCTGCGGCCCCTGCAGCTTGCCCTCGGCGTGGAGCCGGCGCATCTCCTGCATCGTGGGCATCTGGTTCATGTAGTTGATGTCCTGGCTTCGAGGCACGTGCCACATGTAGTTGCGGATGTATCGGAATCGCTTGTCGCGAACGGTGCGAATCAGGTCGTACGCCTCATCCATCCGGTCGCGAGCCCCGAAGACATACTCGCGAGGTTGTGCCTTCTGCGAGCCGAGAAACGCCCGGCCGTGGATGTGGCGCGGGATCTCGATGCCCGCCAGGGACAGCATCGTCGGGGCAAAGTCGATAAAGGCAACGAGGTCGTCGTTGACCGTGCCCGGCTTGACGGCGTCGGGATTGTCCGGCATGGCGAGCTTGCGCCACTTTGCGGGCACCCGGACGATCAGCGGGACTCGACTGCCGGAATCGTAGATCCACCGCTTGCCCCGCGGTAGGCCCCGGCCGTGATCCCCCCAGAACCAGACGATCGTATCGTCCGCCAAGCCGTCGGCTTCGAGCTGGTCCAGGACCTCTTTCACCTGCTTGTCCATGAGCGTGATGATGTCGTAGTATTGCGCCCAATCCTCGCGCACCTTGGGTGTATCCGGATAGTACGGCGGCAGCTCCGCCTTGGCCGGGTCGTGCCGCTCGTCCGGGCCCAGGCTTCCGAGCCGCTTCATCATCCCCTGGCTGCGATTGCGAATCTGGCTCTCGTGCGTGGTGGTGAAGTTGATGACAGCGAAGAAGGGCCTGTCCTTCGGCCGGTTCCGCCAGTGGGCCTTGTTGTTGCACTCATCCCACGCCGTCGGGGGCGCATCGAACTGGTAATCGGTCTTGACGTTGTTCGTACAGTAGTAGCCGGCGGCCCGCAGATACTCGCCGAAGCACTTGACGTCGTCCGGCGGGACGCCTTTGCATCGCATGTGCTGGGTGCCGATGGTCGTCGGATACATCCCCGTGATGATGCCCGATCGCGTCGGCGCGCACACCCCGGAATGAGAGAACACGCGGTTGTATCGCACGCCCTGAGACGCCAGGCGATCCAGGTTCGGCGTCACCGCGTACTTGTCGCCGTAGCAGCCTAAATCGGGACTGATGTCCTCGGTGCTAATCCAAAGGAAGTTCGGCCGCTGTTGCCCCTGTCCCTCATTGCCAAGGACAGTCCGCTTCGGCAACACTGCAACGGCCACCGAACCGAGTGCCGCCTGCAAAAACCTGCGTCGGTTCAATTCACGATTCGCGTCCATCGGTGTCACCTCCATGCTTCATCGTATCTGCGGCCGTCCGCGATGCGCACTGTGGCGGGAAGACTTAACTCCATGAAGCAACGGGCGACCCGTTCACATTATAGCCCCTCATCGGCCGTGCACAACGCAATTTCGGACTACCCCGGCGAGACTTTGAGGCGTACGCGGGAAACGGACACTACTCGGGAGTTCCAAGGATCTTGAGCGAGTCCTCGATGACCGGCAGGGTCTTCGTCTCGACGTGCGGGTCGCCAGCCTTGCCGGTAACCTCCATGCGGACGACGGCGACGCCGAGCCCTTCCGTGAGCGATTCGAGGAGGGAGGGCTCCGCGACGGCGACGCGCCGGCCCCGGGCCGTCAACAGGAGGTTCATCTCCTCGGTGGGCAAGTCCATCGTGCCCGAGCCGGCAAAGGCCACGTTCCTGCCGGCCATGTCGAACTTCCGGATCAGCAGACGGTCCTGACGGATGTATGAATCGACCAGCATTCGCTCGAACGTGTAGTCCGTCGGCTCGCTCAGCCGCAACACCGACAGCAATTTCGCCAGCGGCGAGACCTTCCCCACCTGCATATCCGTGACGACGACCTGGCAGGTTCCCAATCGGGAGAAGGCTTTTCCCACGCGCGCCCCGAGACTCAGCGAGGCATCCATGGTGCCGCTGCTGTAGTTCTTCTCCGCCGCGGTATTGGGGTCTCCGGCCCGAAGGAACTGCTGCAAGTCGACCTGATGGAGCGCCAGCCGCATCAGGTACTCCGGGGCGTCTTGATCGGTCGCCACCTCAAGACTGCCCAACACCCGGCCGTCGTAGCAATCGCCCACAAAGTCCTCGGCCCACCATTTCCGCGCGTTCGGATCGTAGACGGCGTCGATGGTCATGTCCGTGGTCGCCTTGCCTTTGATCGCCAGCCGCTGGGCCGCAAGCTGCACCCGCCCGTCGATAAAACCGTGCTCTGTACTGTAGGAGCCTGTGGCCCTCAGGACCCCGCATAACTCCGCCCCTGCGCCGGAAACGTTCAGACGGCAACTCGCCAGGTCCGCCTCGCCGTCGAATTCGACGAGCTTTTCATCATCCGCTGTCTTCGATATCGTCAGCGTCGTTGGATTCAGGTCGAACGGCCCTCGCGGCGACAGCTCGTGATATATGCCGGCCAGGCCGGTCGGCAATGCGTTGCCGAGTTCCTCCGTAAGGAGCACGTCGGTCGCTTGAAGCGTGAACGAGCCTTCCTCGAACCCGTCGTTCACCAGGCTCACGGACCCGTCGATGTGCAACGTGGGCGTCAGCCCCGGCTCGGACCGGTCTCCAGGCACCGCCGTGACCTTCTGCAACGTCACGCTGTCGCCCGTGGCCGTAATGGTCCCGCGAACATCGTCCAGAGGATAGTCAAACCGCTCGTGACGGATTCGATTGCCCAGACATTCCACGACGACGACACGGTCGGGCGGCTCGTTGCCGTCGCTCTTCTTGGCTTCCACGGAAAGATTGATGTTGCCTTCCGGCCGAAAGGCGGCAATCGTCTCCGCCATCGACGCCGGCAGAAGACCGATCACGTCCTTGTCGAGGGGCACGTCTTCGGCGTTGATCTTCAGGAGATACTGCGTCGGTTTGGCATCGGCCGCAAGCCGTATTCCGCCGGTCAGGGAAACTCGACTGCGATCATGACGCCCGCTGAGTCTCTTGACGCTCAGCGAATCAGGCGTGATCGCCGCCTCGGCGGCGACCTCGGACAGGCCGAACGGCCCCAGCTTCAGCGACACGTTCTCGCAAGAGACATCCGCGAGGAAGCTGACGGGCCCGATCTCGTTCGCCTCCTGCGTGCTGAACACTCTCGCGCGGACATCAATGGCCCCGTCGGCGTCGAGCTGCCGGTACAAGTCGCGATGTTTCGCCGGCAGCGCCTCGGCCAGGGTCGCATCCAGGGGGATGTCATCGGCCTCAATCGAGATGTAGTAGACCGGCTTGCCGATATCCCGTCCCGTCACTTTGCCGTGTATCCGAACCTCACCGGCGTCCGTTTTCGACACCAGGTCGGTGGCCAGAATGCTCTCGCGGTCGAAGTACAGCCGGCCGGTCAGTCCCCGCAGAGGATAGGGAAACTCGCGATAGTCCGCCGCCACCTGGTTCAGGCTCACGGAGATATTCACTTGTTTGTCGGCCGGTGCGGTCCGGCTGATCCGGTAGTCCGCCCCGATGACGCCGCGCGGCTGGAAGGCATCCCACAGTTCCCGCTGCTCCGGTTGAAGTGCCGCGTAGAGGGCCTCATCGAGAACCATGTTATCGCTGGTCACCCGATACTGGTACTGTCGCTGCCTGCCGAATCCCTTCGTCCAGCCCGTGATACAAACGTCGACCTTGTCGTGCTTGCCCTGGAGCCTGTTGGCCATCACCATCGACTCGGTGAACTCGATCTCGCCGGCCAGATGGTCGATCGGGTAGGGAAACTTGCGGTCGCAGATCGATACATCCTTGCACACGAGCTTGCCGGAGACCTCGCTGTCCGACCACGTCTCAAAGTTGCCTTTCGTCTCCACGGTGATCGACTCGACCGTGCCGGTCGGCTGGTACCGCGCCAGGAACCGCAGGAAACTGGCCAGCGGTCCGGACAGCCCCATGTCCGCCGGACCGGCGAGCCCGAGCGTATCCACCTCCGGGCTTTGCTTTCCGTGCAGGTCTTTCATGCGGAGGTCCAATGCATAATCGCCATTGCCGTCATAGGTGAGTTGGGCGGCCAAAACGTCCACCGCCCAGGCCTGCTCCAGGGAAGGAAGATTCGTCGATGACAACCCGCCGGCCAGAGTGAGTTCTCCGGGCCGCCAGTAACCACTGAGGCGGCTCTCGCCGTAGCCGCTTGAGAGCTTGGCCGTCTTGACCTCGAAGCCGTACCCCCCATAGGCGCTCGTGCCTTGTCCAAAGCGCCCCTCGATCGGGATGGACGTAACGACCTCCACGTCACCGCCGGAGACTTTGCAGTACCGCAGCTTCCCTTGCTGCAATTCGATCGCCGGCTTGGCCCCGCCGCCGCCGGAAGAGCGAACTCGCAGACCGCTGACATTCCATTGTCCGCTATCGAGATTCAACTGCACGTCGAGCAGGAAATCCTCGATCCGAATCTCCGTCACCCGCGGCGACAGCAGCAGCAGACTACTGCGGTCGAACCGCGCGTATACGTTCCCGGCCCGGAGAATCGTATCGTCGTAACCCACCTGTGGCCGTATCGGCCGAATCACCAGCCCATCCACGGCGACGGATCCGTCGAGATGAAAGTCAATCGCTCCCGTCTGAACGTACGTGTTTGTCAACCGACCGATCTCTGCGGCGGCGATGCGCGGCAGCGCCCTCGCGAGCCAGAGGCCCAGGGCGGCAATCAACACGCCGATCACCGCCGCAACAATCAGCACGCCCAAGAGAATCCGGCGCCACCGTCGCTTGCCGCGTGGAGCCGCTCTTTGATCCGGACTTGTGGAGTGCGCCATGACGGAAATACTCTTTCGGTACGCTCGTTTATCGCTTTTGCCGGATCGCCTTGTCCGCGATATCGCGCCGGCAGTACGCCCCCTCGAATCGGATGCGATCGACGGCTTCATAGGCCCGCGCCTTCGCCGCGGCGATATCCGCCCCCAGAGCCGTGACGCCTAACACGCGGCCGCCGTTTGTCACAACCTGGCCGTTCTGCTGCCGGGTGCCCGCATGGAAGACGACCACGTCCTGAAGTTGGGCGGCCTCATCGAGACCGCTGATAACCTTGCCCTTCTCGTAGTCGCCGGGGTACCCGCCGGACGCCATGACCACGCACACCGCCGGACGCGGGTCCCACTTCAGAAGAGCCTCATCCAGCCGCCCCTCGCACACCGCCAGGAATACCTCGATCAGGTCACTTTGAAGACGCATGAAAATCGGCTGCGTCTCCGGGTCACCGAACCGAACGTTGAACTCGAGCACGCGCGGTCCGCCGCTGGTGATCATCAGTCCCGCATACAGTACTCCCTTGCAGGGTGCGCCCGTGCGGTTCATCGCATCGACCGTAGGCACGAGGATTTCGCGCGTGATCCGGCTCATCATGTCGTCCGTCACGATGGGCGCTGGGCTGTAGGCGCCCATGCCTCCGGTATTGGGGCCCGTATCGCCGTCTCCGATGGGCTTGTGGTCCTGGGAGGACTCCATCACGTAGATGTTCCGGCCGTCGACGAACGCCAGGATGGAGGCTTCCTCGCCCAACAGCTTATCCTCGACCACGATGGTATCGCCGGCGGCGCCGAAGATGCGGTCCACCATGATCTTCTCGGCCGCCAGGATCCCCTCAGCCGGATCGTCGCAAACGATCACGCCCTTTCCCTTCGCCAGCCCGGCCGCCTTAATGACCACCGGCTCATCGCGGCTGGCGATGTATGCCTTGGCATCACTGTACCGGTCGAACACGCGGCCCTCGGCGGTCGAGATCGCGCCGGAGCGCATCAGGTGCTTCGCGAAGGCCTTGTCGGCCTCGAGTTGCGCCGCGGCGCCCGTCGGGCCAAAGGCCTTGATTCGGGCCGCCTCCATGGCATCCACCACGCCGTTGGCCAATGGCTCCTCCGGCCCCACGACGACCAGACCGACCTTCTTCTCCCTGGCAAAGGCAACCAAAGCGGGAATGTCATTGTCCGCGATATCCACGTTCTGGCCACACTGCGCCGTGCCCGCATTGCCCGGCGCGATGTACAGTTTGCCAAGCTGCGCGGACTGCTTCAGCTTCCATGCAATCGCATGCTCGCGTCCGCCGCTGCCAATCAGTAGCACATCCATTCTTCCACCTCTGCTCTCTTCGCAACCGTGACCGAACCGCAGCCCCAACACGCCGGCGACTCACCTGCCTTGCCGTCTGGGAGGATTACTGTACTCGAGGCGTGCGATTTTCTCAAGCAGGTATTGGCGAGATTGAAGCGGTTGCGACGTGCGATCCGCCGAGAACGCCCGTATTCCCCCCCCCCGAGTAGGCGCGAGCAAGGCCGCTCACAGCGGAGCGTTTCGACGAAACGCGCACGCCATGCCCCCTCCGAGCATGCCAGGGCCGCTCACTCGACGGCGTACCAGGCAATCCCTTCGTATTTCCAGACGTCGGCCTGTTCCATGAGCAGATCGTCTTTCTCCGCCTCGCTCAGGGTGTAGAAGTGACCGCGGATACTCTCCGACCAGAATCGATACACCGGCCGGGCCCACGGAGGCTGCTGCCCCTCCGGATAGGCGTAGAACGCGACGCCCTCATAGGCCCAGGAATCCGGGTAGCTCTCGATGAGCTTGTCCTTCTCACGCTCCTGCATCGTGTAGAAATGCGTGCCCAACTGCAGCGACCAGAACCGATGAACGGGCCGGCACGCCGGATCGCAATCGTCCGGAAAGCAACGGAACACTGCTCCCTCGTACTGCCACATATCCCCGTACTCGGTCAGAAGCTTCTCCTTCTCCGCCTTGCTGATCGTATAGAAGTACCTTCCTGTCTCCGGAGAGAAGAACCGGTACACCGCCTGGAGCGAGGCCTCGATCACCCGGCCACGCTCGACCAACAGGTTGTCCGCAAACGCCTGCCCGGTGTCGATCGCAAGATGTTCGGCCGTCCCGCCCACAACGATGAATAACATCCTGCCGGCCCACTCGCCCTTGAGCAGACCGGGAAATGTCATCCATGCGTTTTCCTCACCGTAGCCGCCGTCGCCGAGATACAACTCGTCTCGCGATGCGTCGTACGACAGGTACAACGTCACGGCGTCCCGGACACGCGTCACGACCCCCGATTCGAGCGAGAGCCCATCTCGCTTCTCATACAGGAAGTGCGAATGTCGGTCCGCGCATCCAATGCCGATCGTGACGTATTGATTTCGCGGTCCGGCGGGGTCCGGCGTCAAACCGAAGTGCATCCATGCGCCCTCGTACGTTACAGGGCTGTAGTGCAGATCCACTTTCATCTCGAAATCATCCGCCGGATCCAGACGCCACGCATCCGCCACGTAGCCGGCGAATGTCCCGACCGCTTCGGCCGTCGAACGGAACTCAAGTCGACCATTCGTTTCCGTCACCCAGCAGTGGTCTGTGTTCTCCTCATAGACGGTCCATATCGAATGTTTCGCACCGTCGTCAAAACTCTCCCGCAGGATGAGATTGCCCAGGGACAGCGACGGACCTTCAGCCGCTCCGATGATTTGCCCCTCTGCGGTGCACTCACAGTCTGCCAGCGCAATCCAAGCAGCTACAAGCAGACCGATCCCCAAGATGGTGTCACGTGCCATGGCATGTGTCCCCCTTGCTCCTAACGGGTCCATCAAAGCCGTTTCGCGCGTCCCGTCAACCGCGGCGGCGGCATCGCGCGCACTCATCCTGTTGCGAAATCCGTTTCGGGCAAGCGTCTCTGAATGCGCCACATCCATTACATGGAGGGCACTTGTGTGCACCGCGCGTATACCCCGCGCGCACATGCGTGCCAAGAACAGCCGCTGCTGCCTCCGTGGCTGCCGTATCCCTACGTCGGCCGCTCCTCCAAATCCTAAGGGCCACTATACACGGAAGCACCCCGTTGTCAAGAAAATATTGGAGGATTTCCAACGGCTTTGGCACCCGCCCTGCGTGCCGCCCGAGTTGTCGATCCCGACCGCGCACATGGCCAAAATGGGCCCGATAACACGTCCAGAGCACGATCCCGACCGAAAGCCCCGGCCCTGACGCCGCGCCACCCCTCGTTTGCCGACTGTAAAATTCTTTTCCTGTTAGAATCGCCATATCTCCTGTACACTGCCCACCTTCCGAACCGGTCCCATAAAAGGTAAAGCTTTTGAAACGGGCAAGCCGATGAAAGATATAGGCGGTTGCCTCTTCCCAGTACTGTTAATGCGGATATCTGGGGAAGATGGGGCGCTGCCGGAAAAGGTGCAAGGATGGGGGCACTCCTGATGGGGTGTCGGTCAAAACCCATTGCTATAGGCAGTCATGAAAGGAGGCATAATGCACAAACCGGAAGGATCTGAAACCAAGCGAATTGTGACGATAGGTATCGTTCTTTGTACTGCGATCGCCCTGCTCGCCGGTGCCGGCTGCGAACAGTGGGCGCGAATGGAAGACAACCAAGTCAAAATGCAGGCCATGGTCGCGGCCAACGCCCGCCAGCTTGCCACCATCTCCTCGCAACTTCACACGGGCCACGGCAGACTCAGTGAGAGTCTTCAAGATCTGGACCAGGATACGCAGGAAGTGGCCGCCGGCGTCTTGGTGGTGCAAAACGAACAGCGGCAACTCCAGGACGTTCTCGTCACCGGCAACAAACAACTGAATACGAGGATCACACAGCTTGAGACCAACCAGCATTCTCTACAGGGCAATCTGACACAGGTGGTCGATGTCACTGGGCGCACCGCATCGGATCTGACAGCCCTTGCCGGAGAGCAAGCCGCACTGCACGAGACGGTCCGGACCAACCAGCAGGAGTTGACGAAGAGCCTCAGTGCCGTCGCCGACGGCCAGCAGCGCATCCAAACGGGAGTCACCCATCTGCAGCAGGCCGACGAAGGACTGACGAGCGACATCGCCGCGTTGGCCAACAAGCAGAGTGCAATGCACACGGCCATGGAGCAGAATCAGCAGAGTCTTCGGTCGGCCGTCGACGGCGTGGCGGGCATAACGAACCGGACCGCCGCGGACGTCACCCGACTTGCAGCCGGACAATCCGCGATGCAGGAGACACTCGGCATCAATCAGGAAGACCTCACGACGCGCGTCGCCGGGCTCTCTGACGGTCAGCAGAAGCTCCAGGCGGGAATCGACACGCTGGATGATAAAGTCGATGCAACTGCCCGTGATGTCGCCGCTGCAACGTCGTCCCTGGAGGAAACGCTCCGCGTCAATCGCGAAGTCCTCACCGGCCAGATGGCCGCCGGCCTTCAAAACCAGCAGGCGATGCAGGGCCAGTTGAATACTCTGACGGCGACCACGAGCCAGACGACACTCGACATTGCCGAGTTGGACAATGGCCAGGCCGGGCTGCACCAGAGCATCAAAACGGGCAACGAGGCGCTTGCCGCTCAGGTCAACACCGTTGCGCAGAATCAGCAGGCCCTCAGAACCGGCATCGATGAACTCGCAGGCAGGACGGACCGCGTCTCTGCGGGGCTCGCCACAATGGCCGCCGGGCAGAAGACTCTCGAAAAGACTCTCGCGAACCGCAGCGACGAAATCCAGACCCATGTGGCGCTGCTTGCCGAGAGGCAGGAGACATTCGCGGCCAACCTCGATATCCTGATGGCCACCTCCGGCCAGACAGCACTTGATATCCTTACGCTCGCCAACGAGCAAGCGGATCTGCAACGGAGCGTCACAGCGGCCGACGAGGCTCTCGGCGCTCGGATGACGACGGTTGCCCGGAACCAGCAGGCCCTGACGAGTGGAGTCGATACGCTCGGCGAAGTCACGCAGCAGGTGAAAGCCGGTGTCGCCACGATAACCGCCGCTCAGGACACCCTCAACCAGACACTCCAAACCCACAACAATGAGATCGGTGAGCGAGTGGCATCGCTGGCTTCGAATCAAACGACCCTCGGCAGCCAGCTTGATATTCTCACGGCAACCGCCGGTCAGACGGCCCTGGATGTCATGGCGGCGGCCGACCGACAGGATACACTTGCCGTGGCCCTGCAGAACCATGATGCTGAGGCCGGCAACCGAATGGGCAAGCTTGCGGATAACCAGGGGCAAATCCAGAGCAGTCTCGACATCGTCACGGCGACCACGGGCCAGGCATCGCTCGACGTCATTGCCCTCGCCAACGGTCAGACCCAGTTAGGCCAAGCCGTACAAGCCAACCGCCAGGAACTGACCTCCGGACTTGCCGCCGTCGCGCGGAATCAGCAGAACTGGCTCCAGCAGTTTGAAGCGACCCAGGCGACGGCCCAGGCCGTGACCGAGAATCTTGCCGCGCTCGAAGGCCGGCTCGCAGACCTGCAAACCATCGTGCAGACCAGCGGCCAGGATGTCACGGCACGCCTCGGCACAGATGGGCAGCAGCGCCGGCAGTTCGAGACACAGGTCGGCCAGGATATTCAGGCGATGCTTGACGCCATCGCTCAGCTTCGCCAGGTTCAGGCCGCTCTCCAGGAGCAGATGACCCGGGTGCAGAAGAGCACCGAAAGCCAGACCCAGAACATCAAGGCCGCCATTGAGCAGATAAAGCAGCCGCCGGCCGAGCTCAAAGTGAGCGATGCCGGCAAGACCGTAGAGGCCCCTGTCACGCAGAGCGCCGAGTAGTCGCGATGCCGTGACACAGGCCCGTACATACGATTCAATTGTGAATGAATGATCGGGGATGACAGAAGTCATCCCTTTCTTTTTGCGCGGGGCTGACCGCGTCACGTCGCTACAGCAGTGTGACCCCGGCCGCCTCGCACCGATCGATCATAGACTGCGGCCAGACGCTCGCGTGCACCTCGCCGACGTGGAGCTTGTGAAGGAGGAACATGCAAAGCCGGGATTGACCGATGCCGCCGCCGATGCTCAGCGGCAGCTCGCCCGCCAGCAGCCGCCTGTGCCACTCGAATTCACACCGATCGGATTCCCCACGGATCTCCAACTGTTGGAGCAATGAATTGGGGTCGACCCGGATGCCCATCGAGCTGAGCTCGAACGCCCTGCTCAGCAGCGGGTAGTGCAACAGGATATCGCCGTTCAATCCCTTTCGGCCGTCGCCGGTCGGTGTCACCCAGTCGTCATAATCCGGGGCCCGGCCATCGTGAATCGTGCCGTCGGCCAGTTCGCCGCCGATGCCGATCACGAAAACGGCCCCATGCTCCTCGACAATCTTGTTCTCGCGCTCGCGCGGCCCGACGTCCGGCCACCGCTCCAGGAGCTCCTCGGCATGGACAAAGGTAATCTCCTCCGGCAGGACCGGCGCGATCTGCGCATAGCAATCGTGCACCGCCCGCTCCGTGTTTCGCAGCACCGCATAGATTGCCCGCACGATCTCCTTGAGGAAGCCGAGGTTTCGCTCGTGCTCGCCGATCACGCGCTCCCAGTCCCATTGGTCCACGTAGATCGAATGGAGGTTGTCGAGGCATTCCTCATCCGGCCGGATGGCGTTCATATCCGTATACAGCCCTTCGCCCGGCCCGAACCCGTAGTCCGCCAGCACCATCCGCTTCCACTTCGCCAACGAAAAGAGACACTCCGCCTCCGCCCCCTCATCGTCCTTGATGCGAAACGTCGCCTTGGCCTCGACGCCGTTTAGGTCGTCATTGATGCCGGAGCCTTTCTTCAGAAACAACGGCGCTGAGACTCGCTGCAGGTTCAGCGCCGCCGCCAAGTGGTCCTGGAAATCGTCCTTGATGAACTTGATGGCCCGTTCCGTTTCACGCAGGCCCAGGGTGGGCTGATAGTCGCCATTCAGTACCAAATCCGGCATCGAAACCTCCAAAGCAGATCGATCGAAGAAACCTGACACGCCCCATTGGCGGCCCAAACCATACCCTATCGTGCCGGGGCCGGTCAAAGCAAAAACCCGCACGGCCCGTCTGTCGAGGGCGGGCCTTCAGGTCTGCGAAATCCCGAAGGACACGGCCTGCCCGTCCCTGTCATCTATATGCAGTCTTTTGCAGTCGCGCGGAATATGCTCTATAATGCCGCCACAAAAGGAACGCCTGTATGACGGAACTTGCCTGATGGGCCGTACGGCCGGCACCATATGTTTGATTGTCATGGTCATCGCTCTTGGTGGGGGGTGCAAGCGCAAGGACGCGCACTTCGTCAGCATCGGCACGGGGTCGGTGACCGGCATCTACTATCCGACCGGCGGGGCCATCGGCCAGATGATCAACCGGGAGTTCAAGCAGTACCGCATCAAGGCCACCGTCGAGTCGACAAGCGGGTCCGTGTACAATATCAACGCCGTACTGAAGGGTGATCTGGATTTCGGCACCGTCCAGTCGGACCGGCAATATCAAGCCTACTACGGCCTGGCCGAGTGGGCCGAGAAGGGACCTCAGAAAGATCTGCGCTCCGTCTTCTCCGTTCATCCCGAGTCCGTTACACTGGTGGCTTCCGATCGAAGCGGCATCAACGATGTGGAGGATCTGCGCGGCAAGCGCGTGAATCTTGGCAACATCGGCTCCGGACACCTGCAAAATGCAAGAGACGTGGTGGCGGCCGCCGGTCTGGGCGAGGAAGCATTCGCTGCCGAGTACGTTCGTGCCCTCGAGGCGCCGGGGCTGCTTCAAGACGGGCGGATTGACGCCTTTTTCTACACCGTCGGCCATCCCAACAGCACGATCGAGGAGGCGACGTTTGGGCGTCTGCGGGTTCGTCTCATTCCGATAGAAGGTCCGGTCGCTCAGCGTCTCCTGGCAAAGTACCCCTACTACGCCGAATCGGTGATATCCCACGAACACTATCCCAATGCCCTGAATGACCGGGACGTTCCGAGCATCGGGGTCAAGACGACGTTTGTCACGTCCATCCAGACCCCTGAGGACGTGGTGTATGCGATCACGCGCGAGGTGTTTGAGAATTTCGAGAGCTTCAAGAAGCTGCATCCGGCCTACAAGATCCTGACGAAGCTCGATATGCTCGAGGGGCTCTCGGCCCCGCTGCATCCCGGAGCCCTGAAATACTATCGCGAGGCCGGCCTTGACCAACACATCGATCCGGACCTGATTCAGGAGTGAGACGAGGCGGTATGGACGCCGGCTCTGCGGTGAATTCACGATGGCGCTACATAGGAAGAGACAATCGGAAGAAGAGCTTCTCGCGCGGGAGAGCGGTTTTCTCCGGACCGGAGGCCCCGTCGGCCGCACCGTCATCTCGGTCGCCGCGATAGCGTGGGCCCTGTTTCAACTGGCGCTGCCGAAGTTCCTGTTGCTCGACAGCATCACGGTTCGGGCCATCCACCTGGCGTTCGCCATGACGCTCGTGCTCCTGACGATCCCGATGCGTCGGCGCAGGCGGCCGGAGCCCGGAGGCCGCATTCCGTGGACGGCGTGTCTTCTGGCCCTCCTGGCGGTGCTCTCGGCTCTCTACATCGTCCTGGACCGGGAGGGAATCTCGCTGCGATCCGGCGCCCCCGCGCCGCGTGACATCGTCGCGGGGATCGTGCTGATCGCCGCCGTTCTTGAAGTTTCCCGGCGAGTGATCGGCCCGGCACTATCGATCATTGCGATTCTTTTCACGTTATACGCTTTCTCCGGTGAGTACATGCCGTTTGTGCTTGCCCTGAAGAGCGTCTCCGTGACAAAGTACCTCAGCCAAATTGCACTGTCGACGAACGGCATTTACGGCATCCCACTCGATGTCTCCGCCAACACCGTATTCCTGTTTGTGTTGCTGGGCGCCCTGCTGGAGAAGCTCGGGGCCGGGCATTTCTTCAACGACCTGGCCATCTCCCTGCTGGGCCGATTCAAGGGCGGCGCCGCCAAAGCGGCCATCGTTTCGAGCGGCCTGACGGGGCTGGTTTCCGGGTCGAGCATCGCCAACGTCGTTACCACGGGGACGTTCACGATTCCACTGATGAAGAAGGTCGGGTATCCGGGCCGGATCGCAGCCGCGACCGAGGTGGCGGCCAGTACGAACGGGCAACTGATGCCGCCGATCATGGGCGCCGCGGCCTTCATCATCGCCGAATACCTGGGCCGACCCTATCTCGATGTCATCAAAGCCGCCGCGATTCCCGCTTTTGTCTCCTATCTCGCGCTGTTCTACATCGCGCACCTCGAAGCCTCCAAGCTCGGAATGAGAGGCTTGCCGCGGGAAGACATCCCGAAGCTGACGACGGTGCTCAAGGGCGGATTCTACTACCTCATTCCATTGGTGGTGCTCATCGCCGAGTTGGTCGTCCTGCGGCACACGCCCAAGCTGGCCGCGTTCAACGCCATCGTCGTCCTGGTCGTGCTCATTCTGGCGATCGAAATCGGGCGGGCCGTTCGCCGGGGCACATCGGTTGGCAAAGCCGCCACGGATTGTCTCAGGACTATCGCACAGGGCATGATCGCGGGCTCGCGAAACATGATGGCGGTCGCTATGGCCACGGCGGCCGCCGGGATCGTGGTCGGCATCGTTGCCATGGGGATCGGCAGCATGGTCGCCCAGATCGTCGAGAGCCTCGCGGCCGGCAACATCGTACTGCTGCTGCTGATCACCGCCGTCGCCAGTCTCGTCCTCGGCACGGGTCTGCCCACCACGGCGACGTACATCGTCATGGCATCGATTACCGTGCCCGTCATCATCAATACGGGGCTGCGGGGCGAAACGATTGTCATTCCGGCCATTGCCGCCCACTTGTTCTGCTTTTACTTCGGGATTCTGGCCGACGACACGCCACCGGTCGGGCTGGCGGCGTATGCGGCGGCCGCCATCGCCAAGTCCGATCCGATCCGCACCGGACTGCACGGCTTCCTTTACGACCTCCGCACGGCTCTGATCCCGTTCATGTTCATCTTCAACGCGGAACTGCTTCTCTTCGGCGTCACCAGCATCCCGCAGGCTCTGCTGATTTTTGTCATGGCGACCATCGGCGCCTTCGCCTTCGGCAACGCCACGCAGGGATGGTTCATCACGCGGAACAAATGGTATGAGTTGCCACTGCTGCTGGCGGCATCGCTGATCCTGTTCTACCCCGCCGTCGTGACCCGAGTCTTCAGTCTCGACCATGGCCTTCGATACTACATGTATCTGCTGGGGCTGGCGGTCTATGCCATGGCGTATCTGACGCAGAGAATCAGGACGACACGGGCTACGAAGGGATGATTTGCGGCACCCCTCTCAACAAAGTTGAAGGATTTGGTGTTTCAGGAGGCAATCAACCGACGGAGGCTTTGACGGGCCGGGAATTTCGGCAATAATACCTTCAGGGGAACGACTACAGGGCTAAACAGGCTCTTTGGAGATTGAGCAATGAGGACAGGATCGTTCGTCCGGATCGGTTTGTATGTTGCGCTCGCCGTTGGGTTGTTGGCGGGATGCTCCTTCCACGGCGGGATGTTCAAGGCGACGGTCACGAGGAGTGAGAACTTGTCGGCGCCTCTGGCCGGAATCGCCGCGCTTGATGTAACCACCGAGGTCGGCCAGATCCGGCTCGAACCGGACGAGGTCACCGAGGCGAGCATCGTGGCCGACATCAGGGTCCGGGCCGGAAGCGAAGAAGAGGCCCAGGAGCTTGCAGAAAAGGTCCGCGTCACGGTTAAACCCGTGGACGAAACGCTTGTCATCAAGGCCCTCAAGCCAAGAGACTTCGGCCACAACGAGCTTTGTGTTGACCTCACCATCACGGCGCCGGCCTCTCTCGCCCTCGACTGCACCACGAACGTCGGTGACATCCGGATCGCCGGCTTTACCAGTCGGATCGAGGCGCGCACGAATGTCGGCTCTATCGACTGCAAGGATCTGCGGGACGGCGCGAAGCTGGAGACGAATGTGGGGGACATCCGGGCGGCATACGCCGCCGACGCCCCGGCGGCACTCGAGTTCAGCGCCGCTACCGATGTGGGCGGCATCGAATTCACCGGTCCCAAGGAGATTTCGGCCCACCTTACGGCAGAAACCAACGTCGGCGACATCCACACCAACCGGCCGCTCACCGTGCGCGGCCGGATGAATCGGTACGTCCAAGCCGCATTAGGCAGCGGCGACGGGCAGATCGGACTTCGCACCAACGTCGGCTCCATCAAGATCCGATGATACCCCCGTCGTCGTGGCTGAAATGAGAGACCGCGCGAGAAATGCCGTCTCGTCTACGAGGCCAGCAGGGCCATGGCGAAGCCGGCCGCCGCTACGCACAGCGCCGCCGGCAGCACCTTCAGGACGATACGCAACAACGGCGCATTGAAATAGCTCACCGACAGAGCGAGACATAGGTGAATCGGACTGACGGCCAGCCCGAAGACCAGCCCGGCGAAAGCCAGGATCAGCAGCGCGCCCGTGAGTGCATGGTCTGGTTTGCCCAGCAGGCGCGCAACCAGGGCATCGTCATCTACACCATCGGCCTCGGCGCCCAGGTTGACAACGAGCTGCTGATGCATGTGGCAGATCTGACGGGTGGCTATTACTACCATGCACCCAGCGCGCAGGAACTGGACGCCATATTCGAGAGTCTTTATGAACGCATTTTTCTGCGACTGGTTGATTAGCCTGCAGCAATTGCCTTTTGCCATCAGACATTCTCGAGCCCGCGGCCCCATCTTTGGCCGCGGGCTTTTGCTTGCCAGCAGGCATGCCCGGGGGGCGAGGCAACCCGCTTTTTTTGCTTTCGCTCGCTAATCGGGTATAATGCCGGACGATAATGGGCTGTAAACCTCAAACCCAGACTGGCTTGCCTCCCCTCACGAACAATAAACCCGGTCTGGCCAGAAATCGAACGGAGTAGGGAGCATGGTGAAGCAACGT
>Ga0207752_1000617_pt1 | contig 16616 bp, 13 predicted proteins | sample Pon2CUnioCityCA_6_FD_187272 | JGI IMG/M metagenome (GOLD analysis project Ga0207752, IMG submission 187272) | Marine sediment microbial community from Union City, CA, USA - Pond 2C Sediment 2 (SPAdes) | ecosystem: Environmental > Aquatic > Marine > Intertidal zone > Salt pond sediment ...
GGCATGAATGGACAGAAAATGAGGAAAGAGGGATCTATAAGACCGCAGACGGCGGCCAAACCTGGGAGAAAATACTCTATAAAGGCCCCCGGGTCGGCGGATATGACCTGGCTATGGACCCTGAGGATTCCAATACACTGTATGCAGCCCTCTGGCAGAGGATCCGCCTCAAATGGAACGACCCCCGTAACTTTGCCGGCTATGACCAGAGCGGCATCTATAAGACCTCAGACGGAGGAAAAACCTGGAATCCCATAAACAAAGGTCTTCCAGAGGCAAGGCACAGAGGACGGATCGGACTTGATATCTGTCTCAGCCAGCCCAACACGCTTTATGCCCTGGTCGATAACTATGAAATCGCCAGAGAACTGACAGAAGAAGAAAAAGCTGATTCATACACAAGCGCACTGGAAGGAATCATCAAGGGAGCCACTGTGTACCGCTCTGATGATAAAGGTGAAACCTGGGAGCAGGTAAGCGGGCAAACAGAACAGATGCAGCAGTTCATGATGCGCCATTCCGGAACCTACGGATGGGTCTTCGGGCAAATCCGGGTGGACCCCAATGATCCTGACAGAGTCTATATCATGGGAGTTCCCCTGAGTGTTTCTACTGACGGGGGGAAGACGTTCCAAAGTATCGGACGAAACGTCCATTCTGACCACCACGGTATGTGGATAGACCCAAATAACTCAAATTATGTCCTTAACGTGAATGACGGCGGCATCGCTGTCTCCTACGATAAAGGAGAAAACTGGAGGACCTTTACAGACAATCTGCCTGTGTGCCAGTTTTTCAATGTTTCCTATGATATGGCCACCCCTTTCCATGTTTACGGCTCCATGCAGGACCACGGCAGCTTCCGGGGAGAAGTCCAGAAAAGAACCGCCTTCGGAAGATATGGAATGGCCATGCGCGGTGCCGGGGGGAATGAGCTGGAGGGATACCAAGCCGTGGAATGGGAATCAGCCCCCGGAGGCGAAGGCTCCACTCATGCCATTGACCCCAACAATCCGGATATCGTGTATTCAGCCGGATTCTACGGGCACATCACCCGGTCCAACCTTAAGACCGGAGAGAGGAAAAATATTTTTCCCCCTCAGACAAATGAAACCGACACCCTCCGCGGCCAGTGGCTGGCTCCTATCATCTTATCCCCCAGCCATCCGGAAACCGTTTATCTTGGAGTTCAGTACCTGTACCGCTCCCGCTTCCAGGGAGATGTTTGGGAAAGAATCAGCCCGGATCTAAGCTACCGCAACAAAGACGAACTGGGTGACATTCCTTATCAGACCGTCTTTGCCATCTCTGAATCCCCATTTAATCCTGACCTCATCTACGCAGGCACGGACGACGGAAAAGTGTGGGTGACACATAACGGCGGAAAAACCTGGAAAGAAATCATGAAAGGGCTCCCCTATAAAAAATGGGTCAGCCGTATTGTGGCTTCCGAACATAATCCCTCAGTAGTCTACATGACACAGAACGGAAAACGCAATGACGACTTCAAACCCTATATATGGATGTCAGACGATTACGGTCAGACATGGAAAGACATTTCCTCAGGAATCCCTCTGGGGCCAGTGAATGTGATCCGTGAAGATCCCATCGATCCAAATATACTCTATGTAGGCACAGATATCGGAGTTTACGTATCCAAAGACAAAGGAAAGACCTGGGCTGTCTTAGGTGGAAACCTGCCTACTGTCTATGCGCAGGACCTCATCATCCATCCCAGAGACAACATCATTGTGGTCGCTACTCACGGACGCGGTATGTGGGCTCTCGATGCCGAACCTGTTAACGGCGGACAGCGCCGTTTCCGCTGGATGTACTGACTTCTGAATCAGCAGGAAAATACGCCCGGGGGCTCTTAAGCCCCCGGGCTTTTTTTGATTGGCCAGGTTAATAACATGGTCATTCACGAGCCAAAATATTTTATGCTTTTGAAAATCAGGTGTGGCTGAAGCGACATTGAAGATGTTATTGCGAAGAACGAAGTGATGAAGCAATCTCATCCGGACACGAAGCATCGTGAGATCACCGCTTCGCTCCTCGTGATGACATTACGCTGTGGTCCTTCACCGCGAATGCCCTGCAACAATGCAGATGCTGTGAGATCGGCTCGCCTAAAAGGTAAAATATGGCTGCATAAAATAAGAATCATTATAGGGACTAACGGAATGATCATTTTCTTAATGAATTAAGAATGATAAGAGAGTCAATCATGGGAAAGGTGGTTGGAAACGCAACCATATTTTATGAATAACATGGTTATATGTATTCTATGGTTGCCGGCGGTTTGGGAGTGATTTCATACGCCACTCTCGCAACAGACGGGATCTCCTCTGTTATTCTTTTCGCTATTCTCTTTAAAATCTTCCAGGGCACTTTGGTGGGTTCGGCTGTCATTGCGTCACGGCTTTCCACACATCTGATAATCATGATCTCTCCGAAATTTCTCTTTCCTTCTTGAATTCCTGTTCCCTTATCGCTCAGCAGCACTGCAAAGGCCTGAAAAGGTTCCAAAACCAGGATCTCTTCCTCCACGATCTGTGTGGCTTTGCTTACCTTCCGGACTCTTTCTTCCGTTACTTCACCGATAACCCGTGTGCACAGACCTGGGCCCGGGAAAGGCATTCTTTTGTACAGTTCTTTGGGAAGCCCCAGAGCCTTTGCCACCTCTCTCACCTGATGTTTAAAAAGTTCCTTTAACGGTTCTATGACCCTGAACCCATATCCTTCTTCCGAATCAATACCGATCTGTTCCAGAATATTGTGCTGGGTCTTGACACCGCCTTTGGTCTCGATGATATCAGCGGCAATGGTCCCCTGGATCAAATATTTGGCCTTACTCTTGAGCACAGCTTCTCCAAACACTTCATAAAATTTATTACGAAAAGCTTTTCTTTTCTCTTCAGGGTCTGTGAGACCTCTCAGCGCAGAAAAAAAATCGCTGCGGGCATTGATGACCTCCACTTGAATCCCCATTTCTGAAAATACTCTGGATACGTATTTGTCTTCATCCTCTCTCATCAGACCGTCATCAATATAAATGACATCTAACCGCTTCCCAAGTGACCTGTGCGCCAACACCGTACATGTGGAACTGTCCACGCCACCGGAAAGAGCAGAGATAGCTCGCCCCGAACCTACGGTATCTTTGATCTCAGTGACTTTTTGTTCGATAAATTCTTTTACATTCAACTCCAATACACCCTCCTCTTTACTCCGACTCATTCATAGAAGGACTTTCGGTCGTTCACAAGGATTGATGGTCCTTGCCTCATGAATGAACCGGGTCAATTCTGTTTGTATTTTATAATATACTTTTGATACTCTTTTTCAACATCGCCTTCTTTGCTGTTTCCTGCATGGATGTAGATCCTGTAAGCCAGAGTGACCGGAACCCCGGGTCTGAGAACCACTGGCTCCAGACCCGGCCAGGACACATTGAGTATGCCTGCGTAACTGTTCCTAACAAGCCAGGAAGGCGGATAATCAGGATGGGAAGGGGAGACAAAGACTGCTACCCCGGCCTGCTCAGCCGATAAATCCACCCATTTGAACGGCTGGTTCGTGGAATCCCCGTCAAGCCGGCCTTGATCCGTGGTCATCACAGCCCCTTTGAAGAGGGGAGCCCCGCGGAAGCACAGCCCTCCGTAACCCTTGTCCTGTTCCAGAGCTCCCTGCAGGGTGAGACCCCCTCCAACGGCTTCGATCACAAGCTCCACATCGATCACTCTTCCTCCCGGGCCGGCCGCATGGATACAGAGGGAAAGAGTTTCTCTGGCAACGGATTCCTGTTCCTCCAGCTTCCATTCGTTCTCCACAACCAAAAACGCTTTTCCGTTTTCCGTCCTCTTTTCTAACCACCGATTAAAATGCTGCCTGAGTGAAGGCGTATCCGGATGCCATGTTTGGGTTCCCTGCCCTCTTGTTTCAACCATTGGCCAGGTCCAGAAAACGCCGTGGTGATGGGGATGGTCACTGGGAAAATCATCCGTAAGCACCTGCCCCTCCGGGGAATAGAGTGGGTGTATGTAGCAAGACCTAATCTGCTCAGGAGCAGCCCCCTCTTTTAACTGGTCGCCGAAGCAGTATGTCAAAACTTTCTTCTCTCCTTCATAAACGGTCACCATCCCTTTTTCTTTGTCTTCTGAAAATCTCATCTGCCCGTAACCGGGTGTGAAGGCCAACCCCGCTAAAAGAACCGCACAAAAAACTGGTTTTATGAGATCTCCCATTTTCTCCCCCCGCTTTGTTTTAAGATCTCCATCACCTTTGCTTCATCCACTTCCATTCCCAGGCCCGGGCCTTCAGGCACAAAAGCGGTCCCCTTCTCTATGCGCAGGGGCGTTTTTAAAACATCTGCGGTCAAAAACTGGGGCCCGTTCAAAGCGGCCGGTGTTTTCAAACCATAAGCTCCGTACAGAGCCAGTGAAGCGGCAAGGGAAATATCCGGATCGGTCAGTCCGCTTCCCAGCCAGATCAAATCGTGTTTGATGCAGAACTCGATCTGGCCTCTATTGGAAAGAAGGCCTCCGCACCTCTGGGGTTTCATGGCCACTCCATCAAGCATCCCCAGCTTTGCAAACTCTTCAAGGTCCTGAGGGGCTACCACGCCTTCGTCCATGATGATGGGCAGAGCTCCCTGCTTCTTGAGTTCCTGGTAGCCGCTTATAAGATTAGGCCGCAGGGGAGCTTCCAGCACCTCCACCCCTTCATCCGCCAAAAGCGGCGCTGCTCTCAAAGCTGTCTCCTTATCATAGCCGCCATTGGCATCCGCCCACAAAAAGGTCCATGGAGCCCGGCGCCTTACCTCTCGGGCCAGAGCTGCATCAAAATCCGGATCCGGACTGACCTTTATATTGAAATGCCGGTATCCATGCCTCTTCCCTTCTTCTATGACCTCAGCCGCATCATCCAGGTCCGTGACATTCACGGTCCAGCTCAGAGTTAAAGGGCCGCCTGATGGCCGCCCCCACATTTGGGACAGAGACTTCCCGGCTAATCTGCCTGTTAAGTCATGAAGGGCTATGTCCACACCCGCTCTCGCTATGGGCATACCTGTGGAGAATCCGGGGGCTACAGCCTCATCCATTCTCCGGTGCGCTTCCCGGATGTCAGCAGGGTTCATCCCGATCAGAACAGGCGCAAAGTAATCGCGAAGCACCACAGTGGCTGTCTCCAGAGTCTCGTAGCTCCATCTGGCAATAGGGAGTGACTGCCCCCAGCCCACTGTGCCGCTTTCAGCGGTGATCTTGACCATCACGGCAGCCCGGCCGGCTGAACCGTGAGGCCCGGTAAAGAACTTAAAATAGCCTTTCATGGGATAACGCACGGGAAAAAGCTCGATACGCTTTATTCTTGTCTTTTTCCCCGACAGCTTTACAGACATGGATGACCGGTTTTTTCCTGTAAACCCCAACGAGCCTAAACCCAAAGAAGCGGCTGTTATAGAAAATTTATGCAGAAAATCCCTTCGATTCATATCACCCCTTTTGTTGGATATATTTCTGATACCGCTCGCTGACTTTTCCCGTTTTCACATCACCCTTATGCACCAGTATCCCCACACGCTGGTTCAGGGACAGGCCTTTTCGCAACACGAAGGCACGGCCGCTCTCCCCGCCAGGCCGCCTTGGCCCGAAAGTGCCGTATTCGCGGGTCAGCCATCTGTGTTTCTGGCCGTCAGGCCATTGAAAAACAGCCAGTCCCTCGGCCACGCCATGGACCGTGTTCGAGTAATCGATCCATAGGGCATATTCCATATTCGTATTTTCCTGGCCGCTGGCTCCTCTGTCAGATGTGATCTTCCCACCGTTCTCTCCGCTAAAGCTGGGGTGCAGGCGCAGATAAGGCCAGGCATAGTGGATATCATCGCTCACAAACTCCACTTCTCCGTAAGAAGCTGTCAGCTCGAACCGCATATCCAGAAAATACTCTCCCTGTCCAAGGTCATAAACAGTCACCTGCCGGCGCTCATCCAGAACAGGGGTATCATCGTCCATCTCCCAGATAAGTTCATGTTCTATCTCTGCCCGGGTCTCCTCCGCCTCCAAACGTGTGAATGTGACATGCCGGATGTGGTCGCGAAAAGGCGCGCTGTATGTGTTTTTCCCGGTTTTCTGGCCGGAGTAGAGCGCGTTGTAAAAACTCACTTCCCTCTCCCCGTTAAACCGGACCGTGTCGGCAAACCAGAAAGCCCGGTGGTGAGGGTAGGGCTCTCCCTGCTGCAGAAGCATATTCTTTCCGGAAGGGCTTTTCAACGGCCAGTAGTGAGGGAGGTCCAGTGACGGGTGGTACTGATAGACTAATTTCTCCTGACCATCCAAAAAAACACGGAGGCGTCCTTTGTCATCATCACGTTCAAAGTTGATTGAGGAAGGAGCCACCAGAGACCCGGAAGCTCTCATCAGACATAAGAGGCTGAAAATAAAGAGATAAAGTGAGGTTTTCGCTCCTTTAGCTGTTTTCAGCTTTCTCCTCCTCCCGCTAATGTCCAGGGCTTTCTGTGGGGATAGTCCAGCCACTTATTGGCCTCATCATCGCCAATGAACCTCTCTTCTTGAGGGCCCCACTTAAGCGTACGGCCCAATTTCATAGCGATATGGGTCATCACGCATACAGTGTTCGAACGGTGTCCCACTTCTACTGGCGCTGCCGGATCTTTCCGGGTGCGCATGCATTCCAGGAAATTTTTCATATGGTTTGTGCTGCGGTAAAGCTTGACTTCATCATCCTTTGTCTCCTGACGAAGCAGGTTTTCATCCGATGCTTCGATGGCTCCCCGCTGAACAAAGACCCAGCCTTTGCTGCCTTCGAAACGAACACCGGCAGGGCTTCCGGTCTCCATGATAAGCCGCACGCCGTTTTCATATAAAGCTTCTGCCTTAAACGCGGTGTGCACGTCGAACAAACCCCTGTCTGGGAATTTGGCTTCAGCTTTGATCTCTACAGGACCTGAGAGTTCTGTCCCGTTTCCCCACTGGGCGATGTCATTCATATGTGATCCCCAACCTGTGATCATCCCCCGGCAGTATCCCTCGATCTGAAGCCAGCCGGGTCTGGAGTAATCCCGCTGGGGATGGACCCTGTCCTCTGTAAAAGGGGCCTCTGGTGAGGGCCCCATCCAGAAGTCATAATCAAGATTCTTCGGCACCGGCATTGGCTGGGAATCTCCGGCACCCTGGTCTTCAGGGAGCCAGACATAAATGGTATGGAGCTTTCCGATCCGCTGGTTGCGCGCAAGCTCACAGGCTTTAAGGAAATAAGGAGAAGAACGCTGCTGGGACCCGACCTGAAGGACCCGGTTGTTCTTACGTACAGCCTGCACCAACTTCCGGCCTTCGGTAATGGAATAGGTCAGGGGTTTTTCAAGATAGATGTCCTTGCCCGAACGGGCTGCTGCCACCGCATGAAGCGCATGCCAGTGATCCGGTGTCACTATCAACACTCCGTCAATATCTTCCCGTTGTAGGAGGCTGCGGAAATCAGGATAAGCCTCGCATCCTTTGTACTTCCCTTTTCCGAGCTCTTTGGAATATATCTTATCTACAAGCCACTGAGCATCCTCTCTGCGGTGGGAATCAACATCACACACAGCCACGACCCGCGCCCCGACCTCCAGACCGCGGTATATGAGTTCCTGCATATCCCCCTGCCCTTGACGGCCCGTTCCTATACATCCCATGGCTAGTGTGTTGCTGGGGGCTGAAGAGCCAAAAAGCCTGGGTGGAACAACCATGGGCGCAGCCGCTGCCACTGCAGCCCCTTTTAAAAAGTCCCTGCGAGTTATCAAACCCTCCCTATTGCTCTTAGACATAATCCCTCCTATATCTGTATTATGCGGATTTTATATCGCTTTAAAAAAGGATTATTCCTTAAATCTTTCAAGCTCTTTTTTAAACGGGGGTATGACCTCGAACAGGTCTCCGACCACTCCAAAATCTGCGACCTTAAAAATCGGGGCCTCCGGATCTTTGTTGATCGCCACGATGAATTTCGAAGAAGACATTCCGGCAAGATGCTGTATGGCTCCGGAAATACCCACGGCTATATAGAGACTGGGAGATACGGTTTTTCCTGTCTGGCCGACCTGGTGCTGGTGATCCACCCATCCGGCATCAACAGCTGAACGGGAACTGCCCAGGGCAGCATTGGGAAACAAAGCGACCAGTTCTTTCAGCAAGCTGAAATTTTCAGGCCCTTTCATGCCTCTACCGCCAGAGATAATGATGTCTGCTTCTGTCACATCGAGCTCAGCGCCTTCTTCTCTTTTCACTTCAACGACCCGGTCTTTTGCCTGGCCCTGAGATACCGCCGGCTTCTTCTTGATGATTTCTCCCTTTTCAGAAAGAGGTTCAATTAAGGGGAACACATTCGGCCTGAGTGATACGATCCATGGTTCTGCGGAAAACTGAAAAGAAGCGAACGCTTTTCCGGCAAAGATAGGTCTCTCTGCCTCCAGAACAGAGTCATTTGCAGCGGTCTTGGTGCAGTCAGTGGCCACGCCCACATCCAACTTTGCTGCCAGCCTGGGAGACAAATCTTTTCCCATGGCAGTTGCAGAAAAAAACAGGGCTTTAGGCTTTGTTTCATCAACAAGGCCTGCTAAAACCGATGTAAAGAGAGAAGAGGAATAGTGCTCCAACAGGGGGCTCTCAAGCAAATAGACCTTAGAGGCCCCGTATTGACCGGCCTCTTCAGCAAACGCTTCCAGATCCTTTCCCAAGAATACGGCTCCAAGTGCCTCTCCTATGTCATCCGCCCTTCTTTTTGCTTCGGACAAGGCTTCCAGCGAAGACTTCTTTATCTTTCCCTCTCTGATTTCCATATATGTAAGTATCATTGTCTCCTCCTATATTATTTTGGCTTCGTCATGCAGGAATCGAACCAGCTGTTTGGCTGCTTCTTCCGGCTCTTCTTCGATCTGTTTCCCGGCTTCCTTGGTGGGAGGGGGAGACATCTTCACTAATTTCAATCTGGATTCAAGTTCCGACTCTTGGATTCCAAGTTCTTGAAGAGAGACAACAGGCACCTCTTTTCTTTTGGCTGCCATAATGCCTTTCAGTGTCTCATACCTGGGTTCGTTAAGCCCTTTCTGTGCGCTGATAACCGCAGGAAGAGAAAACGTGACTTTCTCGACCGCTCCTTCTATTTCCCTGAAGGCAGCACCGGATTCCTCTTCCAGCTCAAGTTTTGTGACAATATTGACCTGCGGCCAATCCAGTAACCCTGCGACCATTGAAGGGACCTGCGCGTTATCCGTATCAATGGACTGCTTCCCGAACAGCAGCAGATTATAATCCGCATATTTTTCCTTGACTACCCGGGCTATGATCTTGGCCGTCCTGAGTCCATCATAGGTCTCTCTTTGCTCGTCTTTTATCAAAAGAGCCTCATCCGCACCCATGGCAAGAGCTTTTTTTAGCGTAGCTACAGACTCATCAGGCCCCACCGAAACAACCTGGACCATTCCCCCTTTAGATGCCTTTATCTGAAGGGCTTCCTCCACAGCATACTCGTCGTACGGATTCATGACAAAATTCAGGCCTTCCGTATCGATCCGGTTTTGGCTGTGGTCGATTTTAATTTTGGATTCCGAATCAGGAACCATTTTTACAAAGACAAGTATATTCACTTATAACCTCCTTATAAACCTGAATAATTCATAAAAAAAATGGCGATGCTCTTATTATCATTTTGTTTTCTGCGATTTGCAAGATTTTTTCAAGAACACTTAATAAAATTTTTTTATTGTTCATCTTTTAAATCTTAATCGCCATTTTTTTACAAGAGGCGAGTCGGTCTCACAGCATCTGCTTTGCTGCAGGGCATTCGCGGTGAAGGACCACAGCGTAATGTCATCACGAGGAGCGGAGCGACGTGGTGATCTCACGATGCTTCGTTTCACAATGAGATTGCCGCACTCCCTAACGGTTGTTCGCAATGACGCAGCAACCTCGACTCGTTCATCATTCAGGCAAAATATCTTATAGACAAGTTTTGATGATATAAAAGGTTGGATTAAAGGTCAATCAGATAAATAAACAGGAAGGTCAAGATGCGCTCTATTCCTGAAAACGTTTCAAGACAAGCGTACTGTTTGTCCCCCCAAAACCAAAAGAATTGCTTAAAACATAGACCAGCTCTGCATTCCTGGCTTTATTGGGGACATAGTCAAGATCACATTCAGGGTCAGGATTTTCATAGTTAACAGTCGGCGGGATAACCTGGTCTTTAAGCACCATTGCCGCCGCCGCCGCCTCAAAACCTCCTGCAGCCCCCAGCATATGTCCTGTCACTGATTTGGTCGAACTTACGGGAATATCAAAGGCACGGTCTCCAAAAACTCTTTTTATCGCAAGCGTCTCTATCTTATCATTCCATGGAGTGGAAGTTCCGTGCGCGTTGATATAACTGATGTCCGAAGGACTCACGCCTGCATCACCCAGCGCTCTTTTCATGGACCTGCAGGCTCCATCTCCGTCCGGACATGGGGCGGAAACATGATAGGCATCTCCGCTCATGCCATAACCAACAATCTCTGCGTAAATAACGGCATCCCTTTTCATAGCTGACCCCAGCTCCTCAAGCAGCACAATCCCTGCTCCTTCTGCTATGACAAATCCATCCCTTTCCTTATCAAACGGACGGGAAGCTTTGTCCGGGGAATCATTCCTGACAGAAAGGGCCCTCATGGAACAAAAACCAGCTAATCCCAAGGGTGTAATTGGGGCTTCGCTGCCTCCGGCCAGCATCAAATCCGCATCTCCTCCCGCAATGATCCGGTATGAATCCCCTATGGCATGCGTACCGGTGGAACACGCCGTGGCACAAGCCGAATTAGGTCCCCCTGATTTAGTTCGGATGGAGACCTGTCCGGACGCCTCATTAATAACCGTTGCGATCAGAAAGAAGGGGGAGACCCTTTTAGGCCCTTTGCTTAAAAGGACCTTATGGTTTTCTTCTATGGAACTGATCCCCCCTATACCTGAGCCAATATAGACACCTGCCCGATCTCCCTCAAGTTGAGATCTTTTGATCTGAGAGTTCTCGATTGCCATTTCAGCGGCAGCCACGGCATATTGAATAAAAGGATCCATCTTTCTGGACTCCTTTTTTTCAATAAAATCCATCGGGTCAAAGTCTCTGACCTCCCCGGCAATTCGGCTTGAATAGGCCTCGGTATCGAATTTGGATATCCGTGTGATCCCGCCCTTTCCCGCTTTCATGGACTCCCAGTTCTTCTCGGCACCAACCCCTAAAGGGGAAACAATACCGATGCCTGTTATAACGACACGCCTGGGATGAGCCATCATGATAGAACAGAAAGGTTCTGTTTATATCTTTTTTATTTTTACTTTACTTTTCCCAAAACAAAGTCAATGGCTTTGCCTACTGTATCCAGCTTCTCTGCCTCTTCATCGGGAATATCCAGCTCAAACTCATCTTCCAGAGCCATAATCAACTCCACAGTATCAAGAGAATCAGCCCCCAAGTCATCTATAAAAGAAGCCTCTTCCGTAACCTGATCTTCACTTATACTGAGTTTGTCAGAAACGATTTCCTTTACTTTGGCCAATAACTCTTCTCTATCCATCTTTTCCTCCTAAATTTTTTATTATTTAAAGAAGATTTTACATAAGCATCCCACCGTTTACACTGATAACCTGTCCGGTTATATAGGCAGCCTCCTCTGAGAGCAAGAACCGAACTGCCTGAGCGACTTCCTCAGGCTTGCCAAATCTCTTCATCGGGATTATAGAAATGAAATCTTTCTTTACAGATTCCGGAAGAGATTCCGTCATGGAAGTGGCTATATAACCAGGGGCCACAGCATTTACAGTCACATTTCTGGCAGCGACTTCCCTTGCTAATGACTTGGTAAAACCAACAACACCTGCTTTGGACGCTGCATAGTTAGACTGTCCGGCATTCCCCATCAAGCCTACAACAGAGGATATATTGACGATCCGCCCGAAACGGTTTCTCGCCATAGAGCGAATAACCGCTTTTGAAAAATTATAAACACCCTTTAAATTAACGGCTATGACCGTATCCCAATCTTTTTCTTTCATCCTCATCAATAACGCGTCTCTTGTGACTCCGGCATTATTGACAAGAAAATCAATTTTTCCGTGTTGTCCGATGATCCTCTCAAGCACATTGTCAACCTGGTCTGTCTTGGATACGTCTATGATGTATGATGCCGCTTTCCCCTTGTTCTTTTTTATTCTGCTGACCACCTCTTCAGCTTTTTCTTTTTGCACATCTATGACTATGACTTCGGCTCCATGTTCAGAAAGGTCCCATGCGATAGCTTCTCCTATCCCCTGAGAGGCTCCTGTGACCACTGCCACTTTTCCTTTCAGGCTCATTTAGGCTTTAGCTCCTATCAACGCCTTTTTATGCGCATCTAATCTTTCAAGTATTTTTTCCTGAACTTTGCCTTTAACATAATCCCTTGCAAGCCTTACAGCATTCTTGATGGCAACAGGATTAGACCGTCCATGGCCCACTATACAGACTCCATTGACTCCCAGAAGATACGCTCCTCCGTATTCCGCATAATCCATCTTTTTGTAAACCTTTTTCAGGTGTCTCTTCATGAGAAAAAATCCGATTTTCACAAATATGTTCTTCATTATTTCAATACGCGCCATGCGTGCAAAGTTCGATACGACCCCTTCGCTTGTCTTCAAAGCGATATTCCCTGTGAACCCGTCACTCACAATCACATCAGCCTTCCCCGAATAAATATCTTTCCCCTCCACATTGCCAATGAAATTCATGTGAGAAGATCTCAACATCTTATTGACCTCCCGTGTCAAGATGTTTCCTTTGTTCCCTTCCTCACCAATGCTCATTAGAGCGATTCTGGGATTATCGATTCCCATGACCGCCTTCATGAACACTTCCCCCATCAATGCAAACTGAACCAAATGGTTCGCGCTGCAGTTTGCGTTGGCTCCTACATCAGTAAGAAGAGTCACTCCTTCTAACGTAGGGACAAGAAGGGCTAAGGCCGGTCTTTCCACTCCGTCCAGGGCTCCTAATTCCTTCTTGGACAAATAAACCACTGCCCCGGTGTTTCCCATGCTGACAAAAGCGTCTGCTTTTTTATCCTTTACAAGATTCAGCCCGACAAGTATGGAAGATTTGCTTTTTCTGCGGAAAGAAAGCAGCCCTTCTCCCATGCCGATGGATTCAGACGCATTGACAATGGTGATATCTTCCTTCCCGTTGCCGATGTTTTTCAGCTCTCTCTTGATGACGTCTTCAGCTCCGACTAGAAGAACTCCCAGATCATACTCACGGGAGGCGCTCACAGCTCCCTGTACGGCCACTCCAGGGCCGTAGTCTCCTCCCATGATATCTACTGCTATCTTCATGAATCCTCCTGCCGTTACTCTTCAGCTCCTTCTATCACCTGGCGCTCTTTATAATACCCACAGTCAGGACAGACTCTATGCGGTATCTTTGGATTCCCGCAGTTGGGACATAATGAGAGAGACGGCACTTTAAGGGCATGATGAGCCCTTCTCTTGTTTTTTCTCGAATGTGAATGTCTTCTTTTTGGATTAGCCATTTATCTGTTATCTTTCAAAAATATTTTTAACCTTTCAAACCTGGAATCATTTTTTCTCACATCACAGGAACAGCCTTCCTCCTTTATATTCTTCCCGCAAACAGGACATATTCCGGGGCAATCCTCGGAACATAAAGGACGGGACGGAAAAGTCAGGTTCAGCTGTTCCAATATGATCTTTCTTAAGTTGACCTTTCTGTTGTAATAAAAATTCTTCAGTAAATCCTTAGTTTCCAGTTGTTCCTTCTCTTCTTCAAGCTCCTCCGGTATATAAGCCAGGTCAAAATGAGAATCAATAGGAAGTTCAAACGGAGAAAGGCAGCGGCAGCAGATAAGACTCATAACGGTTTTTATCTTTCCCTTTATCAAGATCTCATCTCCTGCTCTTCTCAATGCAACTTCCGTATGAACAGGTTCAAGAAACACAGCTTCTCCCTCTACCAACTCAGAATTAAAAAACTCGAAATCTCTGTTTATCTCGAGCCCTTCAGGCGGAAGCCTGTCAATATCAATAATCATTATTCAATTTCCCAAAAAAAGTTATCCTATTATAACATTTCACCTTTCTTTGTCAATAATCACAAACAGGGGAAAAGTGCTTGAAATTACAGCTCATCGATGTATAATATATTTACTAAAAAAGCGCAAAATGGCCGGACTGAACACAGATATCAAACGAAATAAAGCCGATTATCACATCCAAACAGAAGACAAAGGAAAGGGGATCAATTATGTGGAGACCGTTATCTTCAAATCCGGGAAAGTCCTTTCCTCTCGAAAGTCGTCCTATGCAACCCTCTTGAACAACCCGGATCTCAAACAGAAAATACAAGAATTGATAGAAAAGCAGCATGACGAATGCCTCCAGGAAATAGCAGCTGGTAAATTCGATCATCTTTGATTCCTTGCTAACTCCTGACTGTTTCATTTAAAATATCCTTAAATGGATAAAATTTTTCTTATTGATGGAAACTCCCTTCTCTACCGTTCTTATTATGCCATCCGCCATCTTTCGAACTCCAAAGGTTTTGCCACGAATGCCATATACGGATTCATCCAGACGGTCCGCAAGCTCATGGAAAAAGAAAATCCCAAATATTTGGGGATAGCCTTTGATACCAAGGGCCCTACCTTCCGCCATAAAATCTTTCCTGATTACAAAGCACACAGAAAACCCATGCCGGAAGACCTCGTCCCCCAGCTTCCTGTGTTAAAAAAACTCCTCAACGCATTCAACATCAAAGTGCTTGAAGAACAGGGATTTGAAGGAGACGATATCCTGGCTTCTTTAGCTAAAAAAGCGTGCGGAAAAAATATACTCGCTGTCATTGTGACCACTGATAAGGACCTCTATCAAGTCGTCAGCGACTCTGTGATAATCTACAATGTCGCCAAAGAATCATATATGGACAAAAAAGCCGTTGAAGAGACTATCGGTGTCCCCCCGTCTAAAGTCAAAGACCTTCTCTCACTATGGGGGGATGCCACAGACAATATTCCCGGAGTCAAGGGGGTAGGAGCTAAAACAGCGAAAAAGCTGCTTCAAGCCTTCGGGTCTCTTGACAGTCTTATCAACGACCCTGAAAAGATAAAAAACCCAAAACTTAAAGAGAAAATTAAAAACGGCAGAAAGGATATTGATATAAGCCGCAGACTCGTATCCATAAACACAGATATGCCCATTGAATTCAATTTGAATGACTTCACTCTAACTGAACCGGATTACGAGGAATTGATCCCCCTCCTTGAGGAACTTGAATTCTCAAAACTGCTTTCTGATTATACGGACAAAATCACAGGAGCCAAAAAAAAATACTCCCTTCTTTTAGATGAGCCTGGATTGGATGACCTGATCACTCAAATAAAAAAATCGAAAAAAGTCTCCATTGATACGGAAACCAACAGCCCTAATCCCACTGAGGCAGACCTGGTCGGCATTTCTTTCTCCATAAATCCCCATCAAGCCTTTTATCTGCCCTTACGGCATGATTACCCAGGGGCTCCCAAACAGCTGCCTGTAAAAAAAGCGCTGAGCCGACTGAGTGAAATCTTCTCAAATCCGGACATAAAAAAAATCGGACAGAACATTAAATATGACTGTATCGTACTCAAAAAAGAGGGGGCGCCGCTCAGAGGAATAGACATAGACACCATGATCCTTTCCTATCTCTGCGAACCGAACCTGGGAAAGCACAACCTGGACTCGCTCGCCCTGAAATATCTCCACGTTAAAACGACCCCATATCAAGACATAGCGGGCAGGGGAAAAGACGAGGTCACGCTCAATAAAGTGGCTGTCAGCAGAGTCATGCCCTACGCCTGTGAGGATGCGGATATTGCGCTTCAACTGAGCTCTGTTCTGATGGAAAAAGTCAGAGAAAAAAAGCTCACTCCTTTGTACCGTAACATCGAACAGCCATTGATAGAGGTGCTGACCGATATGGAAACATGGGGAATTAAAGTCAACCCTGAAGTGCTCAAAACCATTTCCGAAGAACTTGATGAAAATATAATCCGTTTACAAAAGAAAATACATGAACAGTGCGGTGAAGAATTCAATATCAACTCTCCCCAGCAGCTGGGAGAAGTCCTGTTTGAGAGGCTCGGCCTTCCTTCCTCAAAAAAGACCAAAAAAACAGGCCGTTTTTCTACCAGCTTCAGTGTTCTGGAAAATCTCTCATCCAAATATCCTGTCGTCAAAGACATCCTTGAGTACCGGCAGCTTTCTAAGCTTAAATCCACTTATGCTGACGCACTCCCAAAACTTATCAACAAATCCTCTGGTCGGATCCACACCTCCTACAACCAGACCATCGCCTCAACAGGAAGGTTATCCTCCAGTTATCCTAACCTGCAAAACATCCCGATAAGGGGAGAATGGGGGGCTCGGTTTCGCTCAGCCTTCATACCAGCGCCCGGACATCTCTTTCTCTCGGCAGATTACTCTCAAATAGAATTGAGGATCCTGGCTCATCTCGCCGAAGATCCCGAGCTTATCAAAACCTTTGAAAAAGACAGG